>Ga0118677_10000945_pt1 | contig 62170 bp, 60 predicted proteins | sample AliMusrvi5mmetaG_FD_86154 | JGI IMG/M metagenome (GOLD analysis project Ga0118677, IMG submission 86154) | reverse complement strand
GCATCCCGTCCCCCGGTATCCAGGGCACGAGCTTGCCTCGATTCCTTCCCATGACTTCCCCTCCAAAGAGGGGGGTCAGTTTTCATGTCGCCAGAGGGTCAGTTTCTGATGTCGCCTGACACAAGAGTTAGAGACTGCTCGGGCATCCTCATCTCCCTTTACAGGAGCTGAAGGATCACCTCACTGGGAGACCTTGCCCGCCAACCGAGTCAGGTTCTCCAAGGCTTCGGCGGGGCCCATGATAAGCAGCTCATGATCGGCTTGGAAGCGCTCATCGCCCGGCGGATTGAACTGGAGTCCGCAGCCAGGATGGACCAAGCCCACCAGCAGAGAGCCCGTAGCGTGGCGCAGTCGAGCATCCCGCGATATGGGCACGGGCATGGTGAAGGGCTTCGACCTCCAGGGCCGGGAGAACTGCCGGGGCCTCATGGCCATGGCCATCACCACCAGGGAGCTGCTGAACATGGAGCCCCGCCTGCCGCACGGCACGGTGGCCCGGCACGTGCGGCCGAACCCCTGATCGTAAACCGGACCTTGGTTTAACGGTGTTGCCCGGGGACCTTAGCCTTTCCAGCTCCTCCTCAGACTCCCTAAAATCAGGTCCGATTCTGGAAGCTCATGGATGCTGGAACGCCCCGCAGTCGGGGGCCACCCCCATGGGCAGAAGGGTCCCGTTAAAGTCCGTCGCCAGGCCGACGTCAATGCCTGCATTCAGGGCAGGGCTGCCCCCTTGAAGGTGATAGTCCTTGCCAACCACACTCACGAACATGGGGTCGGCGATATTGTCTCCGCCTCCCAGCGGATAGCCCATGGGATCGGCCAGCCCACTGAAAAGGACGTTGTGGTCGTGGGAAAAGTCGAAATCCTTGTAGGTATAGGTTCCTCTCAGAACCTGGCAGGCTGGGGTATAGAAGACGTTGTTGGCGATTCGCAGCCAGGCTGACGCCGGGGCTGGTCCCGCGACCCGGTATTGAAAGATGGTGAAGACATTGGTCGCATTGGCGGAGCGGGTCCTGACCACGGTGTTGTTCAGCGCCTGGTAATTGTTCGGCGTCACCGTCGTGTCGAAGGCGATGAACTGTTGGTAGTCATCGCTCACATTGTAGGCAAGGGTCACGTTGCTTGAGGTGGTCTCGGTGACTTCCAGGAACCCCTGGCTGCCGGAACTAAGATTGCGGTCGATCAGAATATTGTCCTTGGCGAAGGTCGCTCCCTCGATTTCCACCGCACCACCGTCTGAGCCATAGGGGCTCGAGGTCGACCGGCAGTTGGTGAACCGATTCTGGGACACCCGGGCGTTGGAGTTGTTCAGGCTGACGCCTATGGCTCCGTAGGATTGGCTCGAGTCGTTGTAGGCGATGACCAGGTCGTGGAAGTTGTTCCCGACCACCGAGGTGAACAGTCCCCAGGACTTGACGCCGACGCCCACTTGAGTGAACTCGCAGTTCTGGACCTGGATATGTTGGCCGCCGGAGAGGATTAGGATGGCCCCGCTGTTTTCATAGCTATGGGTGTTCCAGGTCATCATGGTGGCTGCATCGGTGAACGCCAGGCCTTCGACGGTGACGTAGCTCCCACCAAGGGTCAGGATGGATAGCTGTCCCGGATTCGAGAGAACCGGTGCTGCTCCGCTGCCGTACGAGCCGATCGCGATGACATTGGTTTCGCTTCCTGAGGCACTCAGAGTGAAGGCTCCGCTGTAGCTGCTGCCGCAACGGAACAGCAGGGAATCACCCGCCTGGAAGCTGTGGCCCGCTGGGCCCGCCAGAGAGTGCCATGGCTCCGCCAGGGTGCCGGGACCGGAATCCAGGGCGGCGGGATTTGAGCCGTCGATGAAATACGACCGAGGCGGACCAATGGGCGGACTGGCGGCTGGACCGGAACCCGATGAGCTGCAGCCGATCGACAGCAGCAAGGCGAAGGCTACGAAAATGAAGTTGGTCATTGCACCAGCTGACTTAGCTATCCACAGGATTCAAAAAACAAGATTGCGGACGGGATGAAGCAGGAATGGACTCTACGCAGCAGGCATGGCCTTCGGACCAGATCGACTAGGGATTAGCACCAGCAGGGGAACCCCATCCCCCTTTTAGAAGGATCGGGAGGACTGCTTCATTGGCTGACCTTGCCCGCCAGGCGGGTGAGGTTTTCCAGGGCCTCTGCCGGACCCATGATGAGCAGCTCATCGTGGGCCTGGAAGCGCTCGTCCCCTGGCGGGTTAAACTGGAGTCCGCAGCCCGGGTGAACCAAGCCCACCAGCAGAGAGCCCGTAGCGTGGCGCAGTCGAGCATCCCGCAGGGTCTGGCCCACCAGGGCCGATCCAGGAGCGATGACGATGCGCTCTAGGCCAAGTTCCAGCTGTTCTTGCTGCAGGACCACATCGAAGAACTTCATCATCTCGGGCTTGAGCAGCAGGCCCGCCATGCGCCGGCCGCCGATCTCGTAGGGGCTCACGATGTGGTCCGCCCCGGCGGCGCGCAGCTGCCGCTCCGTGCCCAGCTTGGCGCTGCGGGCCACCACCGGGAGGTCGTGCCGCATCTGCTTCACCGTGAGGGTCACCAGCACGTTGTCCGCGTCTGTGGTGAGGGCTGTGATGAGGCCCTTGGCCCGCATGACCCCGGCCCGCTCGAGCATGAGGTCGTCCATGGCGTTGCCGTAGAGGATGATCTCCCCCGCGAAGCGGGGGCTGCGGCCCTTGGTGTCATCCTGCTCGATGATGACGAAGTCGACGCCAGCCTTCTTCAGCTCCCAGGCGGCCTGGAAGCCCATCTTGCCGAAGCCGCACACGATGACGTGGTCCTTGAGTTGATCGAGCCGCTTCTGCATTCGGCGCTCCATGAGGTAGCCCCGGAGGTCACCCTCGAGGAGCAGGGCCGTGAGATTTGACAGCGCATAGGTCGCCACGCCCAGGCCGATGATGAGGTAGAAGATCGTGAAGAGTTTGGACCGCGCGTTCACGTCGCCCATTTCCCGGAAACCCACGGTGAACAGGGTGGTGATGGCCATGTAGAAGCTGTCCAGGACATTGAGACCGGACAGGAGGTGGTAGGCCAGAGCTCCGGCCAGGATCACCGCCGCCAGCAGGGCCAGGGCGTAGCGCAGGCGCTTGAGGGGCGCATCCGCATGACGGTCCAGGTTGGACATGGGGAAGGGGCCAGTGAGCCTCACATCACCCCCCGATGCCGTGTTTGATGGCGAAGTTGGCCGTGCAGAGAGCCACCAGGTGCCCCCCGCAACTGAGGCGGCACTCCACGATGGCCCCCCGGCCAGAGAAGCGGATGACCTTGCCCTCGCCCCGCACCTCACCCTTGGCGGGCTCGAGGTAGCGGATGTGCAGATCCGAGGTTGCGAAGGGCATGGCGCCATCAAAGGCTGTGCTGAGGGCCAGGGCTCCGACCATGTCCGCCATGGTGGCCAGCACGCCACCGTTGACGATGCCGCGGGAGCTGTTCAACACCGACTTTGTGGGCAGCAGCACCATGTTGGCCAGGCCCGGCTCGGCACTTTCGATGGTCAGGCCCCAGTCCTTGATGAGCTCCCAGGGATGGAAGCGCGCGCGCAGTCGCTCCAGGAGATCCGGAGCCAGGGTCTCGGGAATCAACGGCTTGGCCATGGCCCAGTGTAGCCGCCGACGCGGCCTCCGGGAGGTCTGATCCTCAGAGCTTCAACTGGCCCCGGAGGGTCTCGGCCATGCCCTGGAAAACCTTGGTCTGGGGGCTATCCGGGTGGGCACTGACCAGGGGCTCGCCGCTGTCGCTGCCCAGGCGGATGGCCAGGTCGATGGGCACTTCGCCCAGGAAGGGCAGGTCCATCTTCAGGGCGGCAGCCTTCACGCCCCCGTGGCCGAAGATCTGCGTCTCCTGGCCGCAGCCGGGGCAGACGAAGCTGCTCATGTTTTCGATGATGCCCAGGATGGGCACCTTCACCGTGCCGAACATGCCGATGGCCTTCTTGGCGTCCATGAAGGCCACGTCTTGAGGGGTGCTTACGATGACCGCGCCGTCCACCTGGGCATTCTGGATGAGGGTGAGCTGCACATCGCCGGTGCCCGGGGGCAGGTCGATGAAGAGCACATCCAGGTCACCCCAGGCCACGTCCTTGAGGAACTGCTGCAGGGCCTTGTTGAGCATGGCGCCGCGCCAGATAACGGGGCGGTCCTCCTCGATGAGGAGGCCCATGGACATGACCTTGAGGCCGAACTTCTCCAGGGGCAGGATCTGGCCGTCGGGCGTGCCCAGGGGCGAGTCCTTGAGGCCCAGCATCATGGGGATGGAGGGGCCGTAGATATCCGAATCCAGCAGGCCCACCTTCAAGCCCTTTTGGGCCATGGCCACGGCCAGGTTCACAGTGACGGTGCTCTTGCCCACGCCGCCCTTGCCCGAGCCCACCACCACGCAGCGCTTGATGCCGGGGATGAGGTTCTTGAACTCGATCTGCGAACTCTTCTCCCAGCCCACTTCGATATCCACTGACCCAACGCCGGGCTGGGCCAGGATGAGCTGCTCCAGGGCCGCCTTCATCGGCTGGACCTGCTCCTTGAAGGACTCCGCCAACTGCAGCAGCACCGTCACCTTGTCCTCGGTGACATCGATGCCCTTCACGGCCTTGAGCGTCGTGAGCGTGGCGCTGGTGCCGGGGATCGTATAGGCGTTCAGGGCATCAAAAAGGGCGGCGCGGCTGATCTTGGACATGCGGATCTCCAGCCCTCTAGTCTGACAGGGGCGCATTGAGGCCGAAATAGACAACAATGCAAGCCGGGCTAGCGGCTGGGTTCCTGTCTCAAGATCCAGGTGGCTAGGGGTTCAGATGTCCGAATCCAGGGAGCCCAGCTTCTGCGTCATGGCTCCCACACCGCTGGCAAGGAGGGTGTGCTCATAGAGGCGCAGCTGGCTGCGCAAGGGCGGATCCTGAAGGTCCAGGCCCCGGCGCAGGACTTGGCCATCGGTTCCGAGGACCCGGCCCTTGAGCGTGTCGTGCAGTTGCAGTTCGAGCATCTCCACCACCTGGGCTGCGAGGATGGGATCCGTGAGAGGGAAGGCCAATTCCACACGCCGATCCAGGTTCCGGGGCATGAGGTCGGCGCTGGCGAGGAGGGTCTCGGGTTCACCGTCATTGGCAAAGTGGTAGACCCGGGCATGCTCCAGGAAGCGGTCAATGATGGAGATGGCCCGGATGTTCTCCGAGAGGCCGGGCACACCAGGACGCAGGCAGCAGGTGCCCCGCACAATGAGGTCCACCTTCACGCCCTCACGGCTGGCCTCGTATAGCAGCTGGATGATTTGCGGATCCACCAGGGCGTTCATTTTGAGCACAGCCCGGGCCGGTCGGCCCTGGCGGGCATGGCCGATCTCGCGCTGGATGCGGGCCTTCAGGCCCTTCTTCAGATGCTGGGGGGCCAGCAGCAGGCGGTGGAACTTCGGCGGGCGCGTGTAGCCCGTGAGCATGTTGAAGAGGTTGGAAAGGTCCTCGCCATACTCGGGCCGTGCCGTGAGAAGGCCCAGGTCCGAGTAGAGGCGACTGGTCCGCTCGTTGTAGTTGCCCGTGCCCAGGTGGCAGTACCGCTTGATGCCGCCGGCCTCCTGGCGAACCACGAGGCAGGCCTTGCAGTGGATCTTGTGGTTGGGCAGGCCATAGACCACGTGGACGCCGGTCATCTCCAGGCGCCGGGCCCAGGCGATGTTGGCGGCCTCGTCGAAGCGGGCCCGCAACTCCACGATGGCCGCCACCTGCTTGCCCCGCTCCGCCGCCCGCTCCAAGGCCGCAGCGACAGGACTGAGGGCCGTCACGCGGTAAAGGGTCATCTTGATGGCGAGAACCTTCGGATCCTCAGCGGCCTCACGCACGAAGCGCACCACGCTGTCGTCGAAGCTCTGGTAGGGGTGATGGAGCAGGATGTCGTTCTTGGAGATGGCCTCAAAGATGCTGCCCCCGTGGTCCAGCTGGGGCGCCGGCAGGGGTGGCAGCGGCGTGTCCTTGATTTGGGGCAGGTCCAGCTGGCCGTAGAGCTGCATAAGGTCTGAGAAGGCGGTCAACCCCGTGGTGGGATAGAGATCCTCGGGGCTCAGTTCCATTTCATCGATGAGCAGGTCCAGCACCTTGGAGGAGATGCCCTGCTCGTACTGGAGGCGTACGACGGCACCCCGGCGGCGGTCCCGAAGGCTCTCCTCCACCGTCTTGAGCAGATCCTCGGAAGGATCCTCTTCCACTGGCAGGTCCGAGTCCCGGGTCACACGGATGGCGTGACAGCTCTTCACTGTATAGCCCCGGAAGAGGCGCGAGAGATGATGCTGGACCCCATCTTCCAGCATCACGAAGGAGTGGGTGCCAGGCGCCGAGGGCAGGCGCAGGAAACGCGAGGCCTGGCCCGTGGGCACGTGGATGAATGACAATTCCGAAGCGGGCAAGTCACCATCCAACTGATCCTCGTCTGGCTCCAGTTCCACCACCAGCACCAGGGCCCGGTTGCCCAGGCGGGGGAAGGGATGCCCGGTATCCACGGCCAGAGGCGTGATGAGGGGTAGGAGGCTGCGCTCGAAGTAGTCCAGCAGGAAGGCAGATTGGGCTTCGTCCAGATCCCGCGGGTTCATGATCCGGATGCCCCGGGCCTCCATCTGGGGCTCTAGGATGCTGTGGAAGAGCTCGTGCTGCCGGGCAGAATAGGCATGGATCGTGGAGGACACCCGCTCCAGCAGTTGTCGGGGCGTCAGGCCATCGGGCCCGGGCTGGGTGATACCGGCATCAATTTGGCGCCAGATGCCCGCCACCCGCACCATGAAGAACTCGTCCCAATTGCTGGACACGATGCTGAGGAACTTCACCCGCTCCAGCAGCGGCACCGTCGAGTCTTCGGCCTCTTCCATCACCCGGGCATTAAATTCCAGCCAGCTCAGCTCGCGGTTCAGGAGTTCTTCGGGTCGGGGAATAGGATGGAACACGGGGGCCCTCTGGTTTGAGATGCTAACCGCCGGATGTAACAAACTGATGATACGGGACCTGGGCGGGGCAGGTTAAAGAACTTCCTTTGATTTCATAGGGATTTCAGGCACAATCGTGAGTTCGGCCTCCCATGAGGGAGCCCCCGAACGGTCCGCCCGGACCCATCCCAACGAGAGGGCAGCTAGTTCAGTCGACGCTGCCAGGTAGGAGGAAGACGAATGTCCCAGGAAGTCCTGATCGTCCCCAAGCGCGAAACCTTCGGCAAGGCCGCCGTGCGCGACCTCAAGAAGAGCGGCATGATCCCCGCCGTGGTCTACGGCCTCACCGAGCCCCCCGTTGCCATCGCCATCAGCCCCAAGGCCGTGGCCCGTGTGCTCGCCAGCGACACCGGCATGAACTCCGTCATGTTCCTCCAGCGCGAGGGCACCGACATCAAGCGCCACGTCATCATCAAGGACCTGCAGCGCGACCCCATCACCGCCCGCCTGCGCCACGTGGACTTCATGCGCGTGGACATGACCATCAAGGTCCGCGTGAAGGTGCCTGTGCGCCTTGTGGGCACCGCCATCGGCGTCAAGGCCATGGGCGGCATCCTCGACTTCTCGCACCGCGAGATCGAGCTTGAGTGCCTGCCCAGCATCATCCCTGCCCACATCGACGTGGACATCAGCGGCCTGAACGTGGGTGACGCCATCCGCTTCGAGCAGCTGCCCCTGGGTGCCAACATCGTCTTCACCGGCGATGCCCATCAGGTCGTCTGCTCCGTGAAGGGCAAGTCCGCTGAGGAAGAAGTGGCCGCCACCGCCGCCGCCGAGCCCGAAGTGGCCAAGAAGGGCAAGAAGGACGACAAGAAGTAGGGTTTTCCTCGAACCTTGTTTTCACCCTGCAAAAAACGCGGCCATGGCCGCGTTTTTTGTTAACGCCCGGGATGAGCCCGTGCGCGCCGGACGGCAATCATGTGGACTCTTGTACCGCTGGGTAACCCTGGCGCTGAATACCAGGACACTCGACACAACCTAGGACGGCTGCTGCTCCAGCGCTGGATGGCGGAGCGGAACCTGGCGCCCTCCCCAAAGAAGCGTTTCTCCTCAGGCAGCCTCTACCCGTTGACTGAACGCCTACAGGTCCTGGTGCCATCCACCTACATGAACCTCTCGGGGGAGGTCTGTGCCCAGGCTGCGGCAGCGGGCATCTACCCGCGCCGCTTGGTGCTGCTCTACGACGACAAGGACCTGCCCCTAGGCACGGGGCGCTTCCGCCTGAACGGCTCCGACGGAGGCCACAATGGGCTGCGCTCCATCTTCACCTGCCTGGACAACCCGGACATCGCCCGCCTGCGTCTGGGCATCGGCCCCTTTCAGCGCCCCCTAGTGGACTTCGTACTGGAGCCCTGGACCGAACCGGAGTGGGCTCTCATCGATGGCCTGGACGCCCCCTTCGCCAAGTTCATGGACCTGCTAGGGCAGGCCGAGGATCTGATGGGGTTGGGCAATCTGGTGAATCCCGCCACATTCTGGTCGCCGGAGCCCTGAGTCTTCAGACTTTCCGTTGATTTCCAACCCTTTTCACGCGAAACTACTCCTTCGCGTCCTCCGTTGGAGGGCTCTTCCTTGCTCCCTGGAATCCATAGGGGGCTTCACATCCACAAGGAGGACAGATGCGTCGCTATGAGACCATCTTCATCGCCTCCCCGACACTGACGGATGAGCAGTCTGACGAGCTCATCAAGCAGTACGAGGGGATCATCGCCGAGCAGGGTGGCGAACTACTCAAGACCGACAAGTGGGGCCGCAAGAAGTTGGCCTACGAAGTCCAGAAGTTCAGCGAGGGCTACTACACCCTGTTCGAAATGAACGCGGGCCCCACCCTCATCGCCGAACTCGAGCGCCGTTTCCGCAACAACGACGCCGTCATCAAGTACCTGAGCGTCCGCATGGACGTGGCCGAAAAGGCCGCTGGTCGCACCAAGCAGCGCATTGAGCGTGAAGCCAAGCGCAAGGCCCAGGCCGGCATCAAGGAACGTTCTGCTGAAGAGGTGATGGGATGAAGCGCCGCGCCGATGCCAAGAAGGGCAAGCCCAAGAAGAAGAAGGCTTTTGGGGGACGACGCGCCAAGTTCTGCAAGTTCTGCGTCGAGAAGTCCCTCATGATCGATTACAAGGACGTGAAGACCCTCCAGGCCTTCACCCCCGAGCGCGGCAAGGTGCTGCCCCGCCGCACCAGCGGTGTGTGCGCCGTCCACCAGCGCGAGCTCGTGGAAGCCATCAAGCGCGCCCGCAACATCGCGCTGCTCCCCTTCGCCACCGATTAGTCCTGGCGCTGGTGAACTGAAAAGGGGGGCCAACTGGCCCCCCTTTCGCTTGCCTGTCTCTCGCCGAAAGAATGCAATCCGAGTAAGAACCTATCAAAATCTCACCAATTTAACCCTCAACCTTTCCAGGAAAACCGGGTCTGTGTCGAACATGGCAACCATTTCTGCTCACACTCACAAGCGATTTCTGTCCGGCGACGACCTATCTCCGACTTTCATATTCCTGCTTGCCTTGGCCGTGCTTGTCCTCGTTACTGCCGTAGATGCTTTGACACCCTTTGAGTTGGGGTTCTCCGCCTTCTACGTTCTCCCAGTGCTGATCGCAACCTGGGGGATTGGAATGTCCCGAGGGCTAGCCTTTGCCGTTTTATGCGCCTGCTGCTGGTACTGCCTCGATCTTGCCTCCGGGCGACCGCTTTCCCATGAGTTCTACCGGGCATGGGATACCTTCAACCATCTCCTGTCCTACTCCTTGATCGCTATCATCACTGGCAATCTCAAGAAGGCCTTCCTCCGTGAGCATGAGCTTCGAGAGGACCGGGATCGGGCACTCCAGAACGTCAAGGAACTTGAGGGCCTTCTACCTGTGTGTGCCTGGTGCAAAAAGGTCCGAGACGATGATGGCTATTGGCAGGAATTGGAGGCCTATATCAAACCCCGGACGAAGGCCTCTTTCAGCCATGGAATCTGCCCTAATTGTGCCGATGAATTCCAGCAGGGGCCTGCAGCAGAGGCCTAGCAAATCGAAAGGCCTACTTCATGAGGCTGGCCGTGTTCTCATCGGCCACAAGCGAACCTTCGTGCTCATCGCCGACGAACTCATTCTCCGTCTCCAACCCATCTGCTATCGGATCACTCTTGCATCCATCCAGGATTCAGGTTTGATCAACTTTGTGGCGCAAACCTCTTCCTTCAGGTGGGGGTCCAGCCATGCTCTTCATTTTACGCTGCCCCGGAATGGTCCGAGGGCTTTGCGCAAAGTAGGATTGGACAAAATTTGTCTAATAGCATGCGCGATACTTTCCAGAACGAGTGAAACCATCGCAAGGACTCAATGAGTTACGGCAAAAACAAGGAGCGCAAGCACTGGGAGAAGCGGGCGATGCCGCTTAGCGTCGGCACGCTGACCCAGTCCAAGCGGGATGCCTTGTTTGCCATCCGGGAGCAGGTTCTGACCCTCATGCGGACCATGGCCGCGACCGCGTTCATTCAGGAGCCCCTGGACGAAACCGTGTCTGACCACGCTCTCGACGAACGCCTTCTGGAGGTCCAGCGGAATTGCGCAGGGCTCAACTCTGTGTGGCGGGAGCAGGCTCGGATGCGGGTGAAGCCCGCGCTGGAGCAGGTCAGCCAAAGGTATTTCCGCAAGCTCGTCGGGAGACTCCGGTATGTCGACCAGCTTCGGCCGGTCGACGAGACCCCGAAACATGCACCTAAGACTGAGACCGCAGGGCCCAAGGCACCTCCTCTGTCCAAGTATCTGAACATCCCCCTGGAGATCGAGGCCGCCATCACCCCCGCCGAGATCGCCGAGTTGAAGGCCCTGGCCGCGAGTGGCGAGGCGGTGAACGCCTTCGGCGCCGCCCGGCGCGGCGACGACATCGGCTTGTCCAGGAACCAGGTGGCGGTGCTCCTGTTCATCCATGCCCAGGTTCAGGAGAAGCACACTCCACCCGAGTTCGGGCTAAAGGACAATTTCACACTGCAACTGCACATCGACCCCCGGATGGTGCCCACGCACCAGAAGGCGGAGCCGCTGGATCTCATGCAGGGTGTGGCCTGGCTCCTGAAGGATGATGCCAACCGCTGCTACTTCCGGTTCCTGGATATCTCCGGAGCAAGTCCAAGGTCTGAGCGGATTAGGCTTCCCCTGGCGCTGCCCAAGGCGATGGCGGGCCGGATGCGGACGTCGGACAGCGGCTGGGCCTCCCTGATCCTTGAACTGTCCGAGGACACCGTCGGGGTCCGCCTGCTGAGTGGGAAGCCCAAGCCTGAACTGCCGGCCCAGGTTACCCGGTTCGTGGGCCGAGACTTTGGCTACACCAACACCATCGCTTTGTCGGTGCTGGAGGCACCGGTGGCGGTGGACCTGGACGTGCTCCGGGCGACCATGAACGGCCTAAACACCGGACAAAAGGCCAAGGATCACCTCCTGGGCCACATTCTCCCTGAGTCGGTGGTCGTCCTGGAACGGCACCTGTTCTCAGGTATCCCGTTCCTGGCCCGAGTCAACCAACTGTGCGAGGGCATCGACGGCTACAAGTCGCGGATCGACCTGGCCTACCACGACCTCGAGGCCCCGCAAGGCGGTTCTGGCCAAGGAACTGGGTCTGGGCCCGCTGGACCATATCCAGCCGGAGCACAAGAAGGTCTCGCCCCTGGCCAGGGAGTTCTTTGGCCTGCTCGGGCAGATCAGTGATCTGAAGGCGGCCCGCCGGGCCGCTTATCAGAAGGTATCCAGCATCAAGAAGTGCTGGTTTGGCTATCTCTCGACCCAGGAGGTCCTGCTGGCGACTCGTCATCAGGCGGCCGTGGTCCGTGAGGACCTCACGGTCGAGGCCATCGAGAAGGACAGTCCGGTCTATCGGGGCCGGACCTATAACAAGATGTTGAATAATGGCGCCAAGGGCCAGTATCTGCGCAGGGCTGCGAGCAAACTTCTCTGGAATGGTATTCCAGAGGTCGTCGCCCCGAGCTGGTACACCTCGCGGACGTGCCTAACGCATGCGGAGATCGTGGACAAGCAGCATCGGAAGGGGGAGTCCATCTACCTCCCCTGCTGCGGCAAACACGATCATGCCGACCAACATGCGGCAGACACCATCGCGGGACTGGCTTTCCTGGTGCCGAAAGTTAACAGAGGCGAACACTTGGCCTCTGTCTGTGACACTCGCTATCCAGCTATTTTAGTTGGAAGCCCCGTCCTTTAGGGCGGGGAGCAGTCACGGCGCCTGGATATGACTCTTCTTTCATGGCAAAAAAGGGGAGCCAACGGGTCCCCCTTTTTGTAATTAAATTCGTCATGTTTCCTGTGGGCACATTCCCTTTTTGTCATCGATTAGTCATGACAATGGGCTATTTAGAAGCCATTCACGCACATTGATCACACTTTTCAGCAGAAACCAACTGTCCAGTCAGGTATTCCTGGACTGGGCCTTGGCCTTCTTGCTGAACTGGGGAAGTTCACTGGTATTCCAAACCTGCCCCCCCCCACTATCGAGGGTTCCATGCGCAAAGCCTCCGTCCTCCCCCTCCTTCTCTCCGGCCTATCTTTGATGCTTACGGGCGCCCAGCTCCGCGCCGAGGATGTGCCTCAGCAAACTCCCGCCCAGAAGAAGGCTGAGGAGAAGGCCAAAAAGCAGAAGAAGGAGGACATCCCTTCGGCAGTGGTGGTCATTTCCGCCACCCGCACCGAGCGGGCCGAAAAGGACACCACCACCACGGTCACCGTGACGACTGAGAAGGAGATCGAGCGCCAGCTGGTCACGAACATCATCGACCTCACTCGCTTCGAGCCCGGAGTAGAAGTCAGCAACCAACCTGATCGCCAGGGGGCATCCAGCTTCAGCATCCGCGGTATCGGCGGGAACCGGGTCCTCATCCTCGTGGATGGCGTGAACCTGCCCGACGGCGCCGAGGCCTCCCGGGGCCTGAGTCGCGACTTCGTGGACTTGGATTCCCTCAAACGTGTGGAGATCCTGCGCGGCTCAGGTTCCGCCCTTTATGGCAGCGACGCCCTAGCCGGCGTTGTGACCTATACCACCTTGGACGCCTCCGACATCCTGAGCCCCGATGGCAGCTTCGCCGGTCGTCTCAAGACTGGCTACGCCAGCGTCAATAACCAGAAGTCCACCACGGCCACCGTGGCTGGGCGCCAGGGCAGCTGGGATGGCCTAGTCTCGGCCACCTACCGTGTCGGCAACGAAACCACTCCTGCCATCGGCACGCCCAATCCCATGCAGATCGATTCCACCAGCGTGCTGGGCAAGCTGGGCTGGAAGCCCGACACCCACAATCAGGTGCATTTCGGGTTCCAGGGCTTCGAGCGCAAGGACCAGATGACCCTGCTGAACCTGGATGGCCCAGCCTTTGGCGCCCCCGGCACCTTCATCATCAATGACCTCGGGCGGGACCGAAATCGCCGTAACCAGTTCAGCGTGGAGCACGTCTTCGAGGACGACTCCGCCTTTCTCCAGCGCGCCGAGTGGCGCCTCTTCTACCAGACCGCCCACAGCCTGGAGCACACGGATGAGTTCCGGGAGAAGCAGACCGTCACGCCCCGCCTGGAGACTGTCCGCTATACGGACTACAACTTCGATCAGACCATCTGGGGCCTGCGCTCTCAGGCGGAACGGCGCTTCACCGTGGGTGACTGGTCCCACCGCCTGCTCTTCGGGCTGGACCTGAACCGCACCGAGACCTCTGAGCCCTACGACCGCACCCAGCTCACTTTCAACACCGGTGTCATCACCAAGAACGTGGCGGGCCAACTCTACCCCACCAAGCTCATCCCCGACTCCACCACCACCACCACGGGCCTCTTCCTCCAGGGTGAAATCCTCAGCCCCAGCGGCACCTGGTCCTTCGTGCCCGGCCTGCGCTTCGATCACTACGCCCTGAATCCCCACCCGGACGCGGTCTTCGAGGCCGGCAACATCACCAACACACCCGTGGCCTCCATCTCCAACTCCGCCGTGACACCCAAGCTGGGCATCATCGGCAAGCTGGACAGCACCTGGACGGCCTACGCCCAGTACGCCCAGGGCTTCCGCAACCCGCCCTACGACTACACCAACTTCACCATGACCTCCTACGCCCAGGACTACCGAATCATCCCGAACCCGGACCTGAAGCCCGAGCGCAGCCGCAGCTACGAGGCGGGCCTGCGGGGCGAAGGGGAAACCTGGAACCTGGGCCTTGCCCTCTTCCAGAACCGCTACAACAACTTCATCCAGGATGTGAACCTGGGGCCCGACCCCGTCACCGGCGTGGACTTTACCTTCCAGTATCAGAACATCGAGGATGTCCAGATCCAGGGCGCCGAGCTGCGGGCCGGCTGCGTCTTCCTCCAGGGCTGGCGCTCCAATCTCTCCATCGCCTATGCCAAGGGCGAAGACCTCCGCACCCATGACCCCATCAACACCGTGGCCCCCCTGCGAGCGGTCTTCGGTGTTGGCTACCACCAGAAGGAGCGCTGGGGCACGGACCTCACCATTACCGCCGTGGCCGCCAAGCGCGCCGCGGATGTGGCTCTGGATCCCTCCAACGGCTATACCAACCCCTTCCTTACAGCCGGCTATGCCAAGCTGGACCTCATCAGCTTCGCCAGCTTCCAGTGGAAGGGCGAATGGCGGGTCCAGGGCGGCGTGTTCAATATCCTGAACAAGACCTACTGGCGTTGGGAAGACGTTCGGGACTTCTCCGTTGGGGACTCCTACATCCCCCGCTACTCCCAGCCCGGCCGGAACTTCGGCGTGAGCCTGACCTACAGCTGGAAGTAGGCGGAGTCAGACCTACTTCTTCTTTTTGGCCGGATTGAGCCCGGACTGTTTGGTGGTTTCGGCGAGCCGACTGCTGGACAGTTCGGAGCCCCGGGACGTCGCGCCGTGAACGACGGCGGGCTTGGCTTTCTTCGGTTTCTTGTCGTTGCCCATGATGTGCTCTGGTCGGGCCTCCGTTTAACTTGGGAGTGCGGCCCTGACCTCATCATGGGCCGAATAACAATAAATATAGAAATATATTGATTTATTTTACAAGACTCTCGGAAACCAGCGGGGGCAGGTCTGCACGCAGCGTGGATGTCTGAGGTAACCTAGTCCCATGACCGACGAGAAACCCGTCCTGAGACTCCCCATGCCGCTCCGCAAGCAGAAGGCGGTGCAGGCGGCCTGGAAGCCGATCTTCTTCCAGTGGCTGGTGCCCGGCGCTGGCTACTGGGCCATCGGCGAAAAGGGTAAGGCCAAGGCCTTCTTCGGCGTCTGGCTGGTCTTCTGTGTGCTGGGCGCCCTCCAAATGCAGTTTGGAACGGTGGACGGCGTGAAGGGCGGGATCTTCGTGCCCGTGCCGGGAGCCTGGCTTCCCACCCTCGGCGCCCTGGCCACCGGGGGCATCGGCCCTCTCTATGCCGCCTTCGGCTGGACCTTCGGCGGCGCGGGCACTGAGCCTGTGCGCACCCTCACCCAGGAATACGGCGCCACTTATGTGATGGTCGCCGGGCTCTTGAACTGGCTCTGCTGCTTCGACCTTTGGGATCGCATCACGGGCCGCTGGATCTTCCGCCTGCCCAAGGATGAGCAGATCGAGCTCGCCAAAGGCCTGGAAAAGCCCCAGACCTAGCTTTCAGCGCGAAGTCGCTTGGCCAGCAGCTGGGTGCGGATGAACACGTCGATGTCCCCGTCCAAGACCTTCTGGGTCTGGCTGGTCTCGGCATTGGTGCGGTGGTCCTTGACCATCTGGTAGGGCTGGAGGACGTAGCTGCGGATCTGGCTGCCCCAGGCCACGTCGGCCTTGTCGCCGCTGGCTGCGGCCACCCGCTCCAGGAACTTGCGCTGTTCCAATTCATAGAGACGGCCCTGCAACACTTTAAGGGCCGTCGCCCGGTTCTTGATCTGACTGCGCTCGTTCTGGCAGCTCACCACAATGCCCGTGGGCAGGTGGGTGAAGCGTACGGCGGACTCGGTACGGTTCACGTGCTGGCCACCGGCGCCGCTGGCCCTGAACACGTCGATCTTCAGATCCTTTTCCGGGATGTCCACGTTGATGGTGTCGTCCAATTCGGGGCTCACATAGACCGCCGCAAAGCTGGTGTGGCGCCGCTTGGCGGAATCGAAGGGGCTGATGCGCACTAGGCGGTGGACCCCGGCTTCGGCCCGCAGGTAACCGTAGGAGAAGGGGGCATCCACGATGAAGGTGGCGCCCTTGATGCCGGCCTCCTCCCCATCCTGGTAGTCAAGCATCTCCGTGGGCCAGCCCTTGGCTTCGCAAAAGCGCAGGTACATCCGCAGCAACATGGCCGCCCAGTCCTGGCTTTCGGTGCCGCCAGCCCCGGGGGCGATGGCCACGATGGCCCGGTTATGGTCCAGGTCCCCGCTGAGCATCATGCGCAGCTCGGAATCCTCGATGGCCGTGCGGAGGTCGCTCTCGACCCGCTCCACCTCGGCCAGCATGTCCCCGTCCTCCCGAGCCAGCTCCAGACCCGTCTCCAGATCCTCCAGGCCCCCCGCCAGGCGCTTGGCCAGGGCGATATCGTTGGCCAGGGTGCCCCGCTTCTGCAGCAGGGGCTTGGCGGCATCGGGGTCATCCCAGAATCCCGGGACCGTGGTCCGCTCCTCGATCTGTTCCAGTTCCAGGGCCTTGCGCTCAGGGTCCAGGTGGTCGACCAGCTGCCGGACCCGGGGCTCCAGCTCGTTCTTGGCCCGCACCAGGGTCTCGAAATCCATTGTTGGTCTCTCCCACCCCCGTTCCCGGGGAACCTTTGAGTTTAAGGCAATCGGAGATGTTCCGTCCCCACGCTATTCTGGATGGATGTCTGGATTCATCCCCGTGATCCCCGCCGATCTGGAGCCCACCACCCGTGGGTTCCTGACCGGCCATGGGGGCCTCCCCCTGGCCTGGGCCCGCTGGGAACACCCCACGCCCAAGGGCCGGGTGGTCATTTCCCACGGCTATGGCGAGCATGGGGAGCGCTACCGGCACACGGCCCACTGGCTCCACGGCCTGGGTTGGTCCGTGTCCAGCATGGACCACCACGGCTTCGGCCGCTCCGGCGGCATCCGGGGCGATGCGGACGGCATCCGTCCTTTCGTGGACGACTTCGCCCTCTTCCTGCGCCAGGAGCGCCGCCACGATGCGGAGCGCACCGGAGCCACGGCCCGCATGGTGGACGGTGTGCCCATGCCCCCCCTGCCCGTCTGCCCCCAGGTGGTGCTGGGCCATAGCTTCGGCGGCCTCATCGCGCTCCTGGCTCTGCTTTGGCACGCGGACACCCTGGACGGCCTCATCCTCACCGGCCCCGCCGTGGCCGTGCGATCCAACTCCAAGGCCCTGGTCATCGCCGCCCGGGTCCTCCGCTGGTTCATGCCCCATCACCCCATCCACCTCCATGGGGATAAGCACCGAGTCTGTTCGGACCCCGTGCTGGTCCAGCGCTACGAGGCCGATCCACTCTGCCACCGCTGGGCCACCGCCGCCTTCGGCTCGGCCCTGGACGAGGGCCGGGCCGAGATCCTCCCCCTGGGTCACGAGCTGGACCGCCCCATCCTCCTGCTGGATGCCAGTGAGGACACCGTGGTGGACCCCGACGGCTCCGAGGCCCTCTGGTCCGCCGTGCCCCCTGAATTCCTGGAACGGCATCGCCTACCAGGGTTCTACCATGAGGTCTTCCATGACCGACTGCGGGCCCAGGCCCAGGCCCTGGCAGAACCCTGGCTCGAGAACATCAGCCGAACCTGGAACCCTTCCCACCGTCCCGCCATGTCTGAAGTGCTGTCTCCGGAGTCCGCATGAAGCGCATCCTCACCGCCCTCACCCTGACCGCCGCCCTGGCGAGTCTGGGCCTGGGCTGCCGCAAGCCAAAGGCCATGGACAAGGGGGTTTCCGCTTCGGAGCTCATGGCCACAGCCGATACGCAAATGAAGCAGGGCAAGTTCACGGAGGCCCGAGTCACCCTGCGGCACCTGGAACAGTACCTGCCCGGCTCCCCGGAGTTCCCCAAGGCCAAGCTCCTCCTGGGGGACAGCTTCTTCTTCCAGGCCAGCCCCAGCTACCCCGAAGCCGAGGTGGAATACACCAGCTTCCTGAACTACTTCCCCCGGCACGAGCTGCGGGACTATGCCCAGTACCACCGTGCCCTCTGCCACTTTTCCGCCATCGAGAGCGCCGAGCGTGACCAGGCCGAGACTCGCCGGGCCCTGGAAGGCTTCCAGGCCCTCCTGACGGAATCCCCCGGCAGTCCCTACGCCACCGAGACCCGGGCCAAGATCCTGCAGTGCTGGCGCCGAATCGCTGAGCATGAGCTGAACGTGGGCGTGTTCTATGTGAACACCTACTACTACCCCGGGGCCGAGCAGCGCCTCAAGTCCCTGCTGGAGACCTACCCCGACTATGTGGATCGGGAGCGGGCCTACTACTATCTGGCCGAGGCCATGCGCCAGCGTCTGCTTACGGGTGAGGAAATGCTGCAGTTCAACAAGGCCTTCGCCGCCAAGCTCCAGAAGGATGACCTCAAGGACCTCGACAAGGCCCAGGTGGCCCAGTACCAAAAGGAACTCACGGCCTTCAGCGATGAGCGCATCAAGAGCTTCCGGGCCGAGGCCAAGAGCTACTACCAGAAGCTGGTGGAGAGCTACCCCGGTTCCGAGTGGGCCCGCCGCGCCGCGGATCACCTCATCGCCATGGGCACCAGTGGCGTCAAGGAAGAGCTCGATAGTTAGGGCCGGAGGCACCATGGATCTGAGCACCCTCGGCCTGGGCACCTACCTGGGCCCGGCCACGGACGCTGGCGATGCCGCCTACACGGAGGCCGCCCTGGCCTTCTTCGCGGCGGGCGGCAACGTCTTCGACACGGCCGCCAACTACCGGGACGGTCGCTCGGAGCGGGCCCTGGGTGCCGCCTTCAAGGGCCTGCCCCGGGAGGCCTTCTTCGTCTCCACCAAGGCCGGCTACATCCCCATGCCCCAGACCAGCCCGGATGAGGGCCCACGGGCCTGGTTCCAGCGAGTGCTGGAGGGCCCCGGCATCCTCTCGGTGGACGACCTGGTGGACGGCTGCCACGCCATGACGCCTCGCTATCTTGCCCATCAGCTGGACCTCAGCCGGGAAGCCCTTGGACTCGAGACCCTGGACCTCTTCCACCTGCACAACCCGGAGCAGCAGCTGGCCCACTGGGGGCCCGAGGTCTTCTACGCCAAAATACGAGAGGCCTTCGAGGCCTGCGAGGGTTTCGTCGCCGCCGGGAAGATCCGCGCCTACGGCGTGGCCACCTGGAACGGCTTCCGGGTGCCCCATGGTCACGACGGCCATCTGAGTCTGGCCCGCCTGCTGGAGGCGGCCGCCAGCGTCGCAGGAGCCCAGCACCACTTTCGCTGGATCCAGCTGCCCCTGAACCTGGCCATGCCCGAGGCCTTCCTCGAGCCCACCCAGCTGCTTGAAGGTCAGCTCCTCACGCCCCTGGCCGCCGCCCAGGCCTGTGGCATCTCCGTACAGACCTCCGCCTCCATCATGCAGGCGCGCATTCTCGGCCAACTCCCGGAAGGCTTCGCCGCCGCCCTGGGCCTTGAGACGCCCGCCCAGGCGGCCCTTCAGTTCAGCCGCTCCTGCCCCGGCGTCACCACGGCCCTCTGCGGCATGGGCCAGGCGGCCCATGCCATCGAGAATGCCGCGGTCATGGCCCTGCCCAAGCTGGACCCCATGGCCCTGGACAGCCTCTTCGGATGATCCTCCTGGCCATCACCCCGGGCCAGGGCTTCGAACCTCAGGCCTGGCGCCAGGTCCTCCGCAGTGGCGTGGATGGCTTCATGATCCGGGAAAAGCAGATGCCTACCGGAGCCCTGCTGGGGGCCGCCCGCTGGTGCCAGGACACGGCCCCCGAGGTGGAGCTCTGGGTGGGAGGTCGCCTGGATGTGGCCTTGGCATCGGGCTGCGGCCTCCATGCCCCCGAGGTCTATCCAGAGATCGAGCCCGGCCTGCTGCCCCTATCCCGGCCCCTGCACACTGAAACCCAATGGCCCGCGCGAATGCAGGCGGAGCAGTTGCTGATCTCCCCTATCCTACCCAGCCCCGGCAAGGGCAAGCCCTGGGGCTTGGCGCGGCTGCACCAATTTCTCGACAGCCTGCCTGTCGGCGGTCCGCGTCTGCTGGCCCTGGGGGGCCTCGATCCTGGCTCCGTCAGGGCCCTCGCCCATCCCCGTCTGGCGGGCCTTGCCGCCATCCGGCCCTTCTGGACCGGCGAGCCCGAACGGGCGGTGGCCGCCTTCCGCAGGGAATGAGCTAACATCACCCCATGTTTCGCGACCTGAGGGAGAAAGTCAGCGCACCGCGCCGGATCCTGGCCTGGGTTCTGCTCGCCCTGCTGCTGCTGGCGGCAGCCTTCCTGCTGCCCCGCATGACCCCGCATCCTTTGGCCCACCGGGCAGCGGACCTGATCCTCTGGTGCGCCGCGGCCTACCTGGGCATCCGCCTGGTGTCCTTCCTGCTGCTGGACCCCCTGCTGAGCCAGGCCAAGAGCGCCACGCCGGGCTTCGCCCGGGACCTCTTGGTGGTGGCCCTCTACTTCCTGGCGGCGGGCGGCATCCTGCGGAATGTGCTGGAGGTCAGCCTGGGCCAGCTCCTGGGCACCGGCGCCATCGCCGCTGCCGTGGTGGGCCTCAGCCTTCAGGAGGTGCTGGGCAACCTCTTCGCGGGCATCTCCCTTCACCTGGATCCAGCTTTCCAGGAGGGGGACTGGATCGAAATCACCGGCAACCTTCGGGGCGGCCCCGGCCGGGAGACGCTCATCAGCCAAGTGGAGACCATGACCTGGCGCTCGGTGCAACTCCGCACCGAGAACGGCGACATGGACATCCTTCCCAACCGGGCCATCGCCCAGGCCGTGGTGACCAACCTCTACGTGCCCTCGGGCCTTCACCGCCGCACCACGCGCCTGGTGGTGGAGCCCCGCCCGGACCTACACGTGGCCCTCGAGAAGCTGACGCGGGCCCTGGCGGGCATCCCCCACCATCCCTCCAATCGACCCGAAGTGGTGGTGCGGGAATCCGACATGGGTGGTGCCGTACTGGAGATCCGCTTCTGGGCCCGGGGTTTCCGCCATGGCCGTCAGGGGGTCTTCCAGGCTTCCCGGCTGGCGAATTCCATCCTGCCCCGGGAGGGTTTCCGCCTCATGGGTCCTCACGGTCCCTCGCCCCTGGTGGCCCTGCCCCCGACGGGCCTCGACGCCAGCCTCATGGCGGACATCATCCAGGAACTGGGCCTGCCTGAGCACTGGGTCGAGGAACTTCGGCCCCACCTTCGCCGCCGCTTCCTGGTGCCAGGCGAAGGTGTCATCCGCGAAGGGGACCCGGGCGATTCCCTCTTTGCTGTGCATCGCGGCATCCTCCAGGTGGTCCACGCGGAGGAGCGGGAGGAGCCCTACACGGGGATCTTCTGGAAACCCGTGGTGGACCTTGGGCCGGGCCAGTGGTTTGGCGAGGCCAGCCTGCTCACCGGAGCTCCTCGCAGCGCCACGGTGGTGGCCCTCAGCGAGGCCGAGGTCCTGGAACTACCCAAGGAGGCCTTCGAGGCCAGCCTCCAAAGGGAACCCCAGCTGCTCGACAAGCTGGTGGACCTCATGGAGCGGCGCAGCCAGGAGGCCGCTCCCGCCGCAGCCCCGCAGGAATCCCGGCGAGCCCACTGGGCCCGGGAAGTCCGCGCCTGGTTCGGACTCACTAGCTGACTGGTATCCTAAGGAAGGGGGAGGAGCCATGGACTTGCCAGAGCAACTGCACAACCTGGTGAGCGAGCTGGGAGATTCTCTGGTCAAGGCCCTGTCCGAGGACGAGCATTGCCGGGATCTGGCTTTCCAGATCCAGGCCAAGGGCTACGGACTCATGTTGATCCTGGAGGCTTCGCCGCTGGGTCACCGCAGGCCGGGCAGTGATGAACAGGAGGAGACCGTGTCCTCCCAGTCCTTTTCCGAGGATGACCGACGGCTGATGCACTCCTTCAAAATCAAGATGGATTAGGTGAGCCAACCCTGGGATCTTCCGGCCCCGGAAGTCGGCCCCGCACCGCGTCTTAACGCCGCCGGGCTGGGCCGGGCGGAGCTGGCGGAGCTGCTGCGCGGCATGGGCGAGCCCGCCTGGCGTGGCAAGCAGCTCTTTGCGGGCCTGCAGCGCCAGCGCTGGACCCGCTGGGACCAGTTCTCGAACCTGGCGAAGCCCCTGCGGGCCCGTCTGGAAACCGAGGTGGCCTTGGCCTGGCCGAAGATCCTGCTGAGCCAGGACTCCGTGGACGGCTCCACCAAGCACATCTTCGAATTCACGGATGGCCGCCAGGTCGAAGGCGTCCACATGCCGTACGAGGACCGAGTGACCCTCTGCCTGTCCAGCCAGGTGGGCTGCGCCATGGGCTGCACCTTCTGCGCCACGGGGCAGATGGGCATCATCCGCAACCTTTCGGCGGCGGAGATTGTGGGCCAGGTGCTGGCCATGCTCCTTCACCACGACTACCCGCTGGATCGGCCCATCAACCTGGTCTTCATGGGCATGGGCGAGCCCCTGCACAACCTCGACCACCTCATGGCCGCCTTCGACATCCTCACGGATCCCGAGGGCCTCGCCATCCCGCCCCGCCGCATCACGGTATCCACTTCGGGCCTCGTATCGGGCATCGACCGCCTGGCCACTTACACCCGTCGGCCCCGCCTGGCCCTGAGTCTCAACGGCACCACGGACGAGCACCGTTCCCGCATCATGCCCGTGAACCGGGTGTGGAACCTGGAGGCTCTGGCTCTGTGCCTTGGCCGCTTCCCGCTCCAGTCCGGCGAGCGCATCACCCTGGAATACGTCCTGCTGAAGGGCCTCACGGACACTCTGGAGGACGGTCACCGCCTGGCCAGCTTCGCCCAGCGCTTCCCCGCCAAGGTGAACCTCATCCCCTTCAACCCCCACGAAGGCTCTGGCTTCGAGCCCCCCGAGGAGGCCCGCATCAGCGCCCTCTGCAAGCTTCTGGTGGACGCGGGCCAGCCCGTGAGCGTGCGCCGCAGCCGGGGCCAGGACGTGGGCGGGGCCTGCGGCCAGCTGGTTCGGGCGGGCCAGAAGTCTCCGCTGCCGAAATCACGTTGAGTTTAGGTCATGCTGGTAGGGTGCAACCCGGCCCAAAACCCTTCTTCGAAACCCTCCATGCGTTGCTCGACGCGGAGGGGGAGATCACCCTAGGCGAACTGCTCAACGCCAACGGGGAACAGACCTACGGGCTGCTGGTCCTGCTGCTCTCCCTGCCGAATCTCATCCCCGGCCTGAACCTGGGCCTGGCGCCCATTGGCGGGGCGGGCCTCATGGCCCTGGGCACCCAGCTGGCCTGGGGCATGCCTCATCCCTGGGTCCCCAAGCGGGTCGAGGCCCAGGCCATCCACAAGGGCCGCATCAAGGAGGCCCTGGCCAAACTGGAGTCATACCTGGACCGCCTGCGCTGGCAGGGGGCCGAGCAGCGCCCCCTCAACCGCCGCTGGGTGGGCGCCTGCATCGCCTGGGTGGGCTTTCTGCTGGCGCTGCCGGTACCCCTGCCCTTCGGCAATCAGCTGCCTGCGGCCATCCTCTGCCTGTTGGGCGCCGCCCTCCTGGAAGAGCAGGCCATGTGGGCCTGGTTAGGTGCGGCAGCCGCCCTGGGCAACACCCTCTATTTCGCCTCCAGCTTCGGTCTCATCCTTCGGGCCTGCACCAAGGTCTTCCACTACCTGGCGGGCTGATGCGCATCGATGCCCTCACCCTTTTTCCCGAATACTTCGAAGCCGCCCGCCTCGGTATCACAGGCCGCGCATTCCGGGAGCTGGGTCACGCCTTGAGCACGCACAGCTACCGCCCCTTCTCTGGCAATGCCCACGGTCACGTGGATGACAGCCCCTTCGGCGGCGGCCCGGGCATGGTGCTGCGCCCGGAGGTTCTGCGCGACACCCTGGCCTCGGTACCCCGGGCGGGCCGGGGTCGAGTGATCCACTTCAGTCCCGCCGCCCCACCCTTGGATCACGCGAAGGTGCTGGAACTGGCTGCCCTGGACCAGCTCATCCTGGTCTGCACCCGCTACGAGGGCCTGGATCAGCGGGCCGTGGAGCGCTGCGTGGACGAGGAACTCAGCGTGGGCCAGGCAGTGCTGAGTGGCGGCGAGCTGCCGGCCCTCTTCCTCATCGACGCCGTCTGCCGCTGGCTCCCGGGCGTGCTGGGCAACGAGGCCTCCGCGGAGGAGGACAGCTTCGCCACGGGTCTCCTGGACCATCCCCACTACACGCGCCCGGCCCAATTTGAAGGCCTGGAAGTGCCCGCCGTGCTGCAGGGTGGCGACCACGGCGCCATTCGCCTTTGGCGCCTGCGGGAGGCGATGCTCCGCACCCAGCGCCTGCGCCCGGACCTCTGGGCCGCATATCTCCAGGACCGGCTGTCCAGCCTCGACCGCCCTGCCCAGTGGTGCGCCTGGCAGGTGGAGCATCCCCAGGACTGGGAGCGGCCGAAACCCAAGGGATGGAAGGGGTGGAAGCGGTAGCAGCAGCCCCCCGCAAACGGCCGCTTCCCTTTTCCAGCCGATCCGCTACACTATTCGACTCCCCGTCCGGGGACTTTCGAGCCATGTCCGCCTGTTCAGGTTTGGGACCGCTGGCCCAGGAGCCCACATGAGCCACATCATCGATCAACTCGAAGCCAGCCTGCTTCGTTCCGACCTGCCCCGCATCCAGCCCGGCGACACCGTCAAGGTGCACGTCAAGGTGAAGGAAGGCGAGAAGGAGCGCATCCAGCTCTTCCAGGGCATCGTCATCAGCATCAAGGGCGGCGGCATGCGCACCTCCTTCACCGTCCGCAAGGTTGCGAGCGGCGTGGGCGTGGAGCGCATCTTCCCCCTCAACAGCCCCACCATCGACAAGCTGGAAGTGCTGCGCCACGGCAAGGTCCGCCGCGCCAAGCTCTACTTCCTGCGCGACAAGCTGGGCAAGGCCGGTCGCCTCAAAGAGCGCCGCACGGATCACGCGGTCTAATCCAAACATCCTCTTTTCAGAAAAAGGCGCCCGATTGGGCGCCTTTTTCTGTGGGAAAATTGTTCCGTCTCGACTGCCAGATATGGGGAACACCATGAAGCTCGCACATCCTTTCGCGCTCGTCATGATCGCCACCCTTGCCCAGGGCCTGCTGGCCGAAGAAACCCGGTACGGCCTCCAGGCCCACGCGGATCTGCCCCTCGGGGATCTCAAAACTTTCGCGGACAGCCACCGGGGGCTCGGGTTCGGGGTCCATCAAACCATCGATTTCCTGGATGGCAATATGGTACGACCGCGCCTGGACTACATCCGCTTCCCAGAAGCCACCCTGACCACGGGCCGCCAATCAGCCTCCAGCCTGAGCCTGGGTGCCGACTACCTCTATTTCTTCGAGGGCAAGCCAGAACACTTCTATCTCACCCTTGGGCTGGCCGCGATGCGCTGGTCCCTCGGCACGAAGACGGCCTCCTTGGACTCCCCCCACGACACCACCCGGGTCAGCACGGCCTTTGGCTTCGGCTACCAGTGGAGCGCCGCCCTAGGTACCGAGCTTCGCCTGACCAATTCCAAGGTGAGCAGCACCTTCAAGGGCAATGCCATACAGGCAGGGGTCACCCTCCGGTTCTGAGCCTCAGACCCCGTATTCCTTCCAGCGCTGCGTCACCTTGGCCAGGACGTCCTCGGGGAACACCAGGTCCCGTGGCCACTCACGGGCATAGCCGTCCCAGGGGCGGTTTTTGCGGGTGGCATCCACGCCCACCTTGGAGCCGAAGGCGAAGCGATCGCTGGCATGGTCCAGCACATCCAGGGGGCCCTCGGTGAAGAGCAGATCGCGCTTGGGGTCAACGTTGCTGGTGAGGCGGAAGAGCACCTCGCCCAGGTCGTGGGGATCGATGTCCTCGTCCACCACCACGATGCCCTTGGTGAACATGATCTGGCCCGTACCCCAGATGGCGTTCATGACCTTTTGCGCGTGGCCCGGGTATTCCTTGCGCATGGAGAGGATCACCAGGTTGTGGAAGGCCCCTGCTGCAGGCAGGTGCATGTCGCGGATCTCGGGCAGCACCAGTCGCAGCAGCGGCAGGAAGATGCGCTCCGTGGCTAGGCCCAGGTAGGCGTCCTCCTGGGGGGGACGGCCCACGATGGTGGCGGGAAACACCGGGTTCTTCCGCATGGTGATAGCTTCCACATGCAGCACGGGATAGTCATCGGCCAGGGAGTAGTAGCCCGTGTGATCGCCGAAGGGGCCCTCGCGGCGAAGCTCGCCGGGGTTCACGTAGCCCTCGATGACGATCTCGCTGTCGGCCGGTACCTCCAGATCGTTGGTCACGCAGGGCACCATCTCAATGCCCTCTCCCCGCAGGAAGCCCGCGAACATCACCTCGCTGATGAAGGGCGGCAGGGGAGCCGTGGCGGCGTAGGTCAGTGCCGGGTCGCCGCCAAAGCTCACGGCCACGGGCATGCGCTCGCTGCGGTCGTAGCCATGCCGGTTGCGGGCGCCATCGTGGTGCAGCTGCGTATGGAAGCCCAGGGTGCGATCGTCATAGACCTGCAGCCGATAGAGGCCCACGTTGCGGTGGCCAGTCTGCTTGTTGCGCGTGTGGCTCATGCCCAGCGTGATGAAGGGGCCGCCGTCCTCGGGCCAGGTGGTGAGCACTGGCAGGTCCGTGAGCTTCACCTGGTCGCCCTTGAAGACGACCTCCTGGCAGATCCCTTTGCGCACAGTCTTGGGCATCCAGTTGGAGACCTCGGCCAGCACCGGCAGCTTGGCCAGCTTTTCGAAAAAGCCCGTGCCGGGCTTGGGCATGGCCTCCTGCACCAGCTTCTCGATGCGGTCCGCGATGGCATCCAGGCCGCGGGGTTCTTTGTCCACCCCCAGGGCCATCTCCATGCGCTTGAGACTGCCGAAGGCGTTCATGGCCACGGGCATGGCCTTGCCTGTGGGTTGCTCGAAGAGCAGCGCCTTGCCACCCCCCGGCTGTTTGGAGACCTTGTCCGCGATGACCCCCATCTCCAGGAAGGGGTCAACCTCGGGCTTCACCCGGCTCAGTTCGCCGGCGGCTTCGAGCTGTTTGAGGAAGGTCTGGAAGTCGCGGCTCATGGGGGCATGATCCCACCCCCGTTGGTGCGACGGAAGCCACCCTTGGTCCAAAAGCCTGGACGGCACCGCGGAATTCGATCGATCCTGAACCCCATGGACCGCGAAAGCCTTGTCAGAACCTCACCCCTGCGCTGGCTCCTCCAGGCCAGCCTGCTGGGGGCCCTCATCGGCCTGGGTGTGCAGGCAGCGGCGGGCGGTCCCCTTTGGCATGCCAGCAAGTCCATGGGGGTGGGAGTCATCTTCAGCCTGGTTATGTGGGGCGGCTTCGACCTCTTCCACATCCCCGTGCAGCACATCCCCCGCCACTGGTCCGCAGGCCGCATCGGCATGGCCTCTGTGGCGTGGATGCTCCTGCTCTACAGCGTGCTGCTGGCCACGTCGATCCTGCTCGTGCGCCTCTTCACCGGCGTCAACTTCCTCCAGTTCCGCCTGATCCTGATTTTCAGCGGTCTGGCGGGTCTGGCCGCCTCCGGCATCATCGGCATGAAGGAAACAATCGAGCACCAGGTGAGGGCCGAGCGGGCCCTGGCCCAGGCCGAGGCGCGGGCCAGCTTCCTGGGGCTCCAGGCCCAGCTCCAGCCCCATACCTTCTTCAACGCCCTCAATACCATCGCTGCGCTCATCCCTGAGGATCCCCGCCGCGCCGAGGAGGCCACAGAGCGGCTTTCGGCCCTGCTGCGCCGGGTGCTGAGCGCCCTGGAGCAGCCTGCCTGGCCCCTGCGGGAAGAGTTCCAGCTGCTGGAGCACCTGCTGCGCCTGGAAGAACTGCGCTTCGGTGAGCGGCTCCGCTTCGATCTCGTGCTGGACCCCGCCATGGCTGAAACGACCGTGCCGCCCCTCCTGCTGCTGCCCCTGGTGGAGAACGCCCTCAAACACGGCTTCCGGCCCAAGGTGGGTCCCTGCCACCTGCGGGTGGAGGCGGCCGCGGGCACCATCCGCATCCAAGACGACGGCGAGGGCCGTGCCCCCGATGCCGCCGAAGGTCTTGGCCTGCGCACGGTTCGCGAGCGCCTGGAGGCTTCCGGCGGCGCCCTGACCTGGCCGACGGTGGCCCAGGGCTGTGCCGTGGAAGTGCGGCTCTGATGCCGCTGCGTTACGCCCTCATCGAGGACGAGCCCCCAGCCCGGGCCCGCCTCAAGCGCCTAGTCAGCGAGCTGGCCCCCGGTTCCGAGTGTCTTGCCGAAGCCGCTGATGGTGTGGCGGGCCTGGAGCTGCTGCGAACGCAAAGGCCGGACCTGCTGTTTCTGGACATCGAGTTCCCCCCGGGCGGCGCCTTCCACTTATTGGAGCAGGCCCGCCAGGCGGGCATCGCCCTGCCCCCCATCGCCTTCGTCACCGCCTTCGACCAGCACGCCCTGGAGGCCTTCCGCTGGGCCGCCTGCGACTACCTGCTGAAGCCCGTAGAACGGGAGCGCCTCCAGGAAACCCTGGCCCGAGTCCAGCGACTGGAAGCAGCCCCGGCACCCGACTTGGCCCTGCTCCTCCAGGCGCTGGAGGCCACGCGGCGCAACTCCGTCCCGGAGCGCTTCACGGTGCTGGTGAAAGGCCGCCTCCTGGTGCTGGCCTGGGCCCAGGTGAGCCACCTCCGCACGGAAAACCGCCTGCTCTTCGTGCACACGCCCGAGGGCCGCTTCGTGCTGGACCGCAGCCTGGACGAACTGGAGACCCTGCTGGCGCCCCGCTTCGTGCGCACCCACCGCTCGGCCATGGTGGCTCTGGACGCCATCAAAGAGCTGCTGCCGGACCCCGGCGGCACCGGCGAGCTGCGCCTGGAGGATGGCAGCCGTCTCCCCGTGAGCCGGGAGCGGATGCCCGGCCTGCGAGCGCGGCTGGGGAGCCTCTAGCTCCACTGGTCCGGCCATTCCCCCCGTTGGTGCGTACCCAGCCGCAATCGCCAAGTCGACATCTGAGACTGGATTCAGCACCACTGTGCTCCCCGGAGTCCCCATGCGCCCCCTTCTCTTCGTGCTGCCCGCCGTCCTCTGCTTCGCCCAGGAGCCTGGCCTCCCCACCCAGTTGGCCCGTCTCCAGCGCCTACCCACCGATGAGCTGCGCGCCCTCCAGGCCCGACTGGCCGTAGATCCCGCCCCGGCGGAAAAGAAGGCTTACCACGAGCTGCATTTGGCCTACGCCCTGGCCAGCCGCAGCACCCAGGACGATCCCAAAGGCTCCAAGGCCCTGGTGGAGCGCAGCCTCAAAACCTTCGAGAACGCGGCTGATCCCGAGGCCAAAGCCCTGGTGGCAGCCTTCCTGGGTCTGAAGATCGGCTTCTCGCCCATGTCTGCCATGACCCTCAGCGGCCGGGCGAACCGCCTCTTCGAGGAGGCCCTGGCCAAGCAGCCGACCAGCCCCCGCATCGCCCTGCTCCAGGCGGTGCAGCTCCTGCACACCCCGGCCTTCGTGGGCGGCGGCGCCAAGGCCGCCCTGCCTCTCATGGAAAAGGCCGTGAAGCTGGGCGAGCAGGAGGCAGCCCCCACGGATCCCTGGGCACCAGCCTGGGGCCGCATCGAGAGCCTGAACTGGCTGGCCTATACCCAGGTGGAGGCGGACCTGCTGCCCGAGGCCCGCAAGACCGTGGACCAGGCCCTGGCTCTGGACCCGAACAACGCCTTCATCGCCCGCATGGTCCAGCCGCGCCTGCAGGCTAAGGCCAAGTGATGCTGGCGGCCCTGGTTTCGGCAGCTATGGAGCTGGCTGGCGTGGTGCTTGGCCCCGGCGCCAAGCCCCTGCCCGGCGCCCGCATCGAGGTGGGCGGCCTCGTCTTCGTGGCCGATGCCCAGGGGCGCTTCGCCCTGCCCTGTGATTCCCCCGCGGCCCTCCAGGTGCGGATCAGCGCTCCAGGCATGGAACCCCAGACCCGGACGGGCCGCCCCGGCGAGGCTCTGCTGGTGCTTCTGGAATCTCAGGCCCGCGAGGCCTCCGTCGAGGTGGTAGAGGGCAGCGGTTACAGCAGCCAGGAAGGCAGCGGCACCTCCACCCTGTCCCGGTTGGAGATCTACACCACGCCCGGCGCTGCGGCGGATGTCATGCAAGCAGCCAAGGGTCTCCCGGGGGTCAGCAACGCCAGCGAGGGCGCGGAGCTCTTCGTGCGCGGCGGCAAGCCCGAGGAGGTGGGCATCTGGCTCAATGGTGGGCGCCTCAGCCATCCCTTCCATCACCCCAGCACCCAAGGTGGCATCTTCTCCTCCGTGGACACGGCCCTGGTCACCCGCGTGGACTTCGTGCCTGGGGCCTTCTCCGCCCGCTACGGGGATGCCCTCTCGGCCATCCTGGACATCTCCACGGACCAACCGACCCCGGCGGCCTCCAACACCCTATTGGTGACCATCCCCACCCAGGGCTTCGCCGCTGAGCGGCCTGTGGGTCCGGGCCTGCTGCGGGCCTCGGTCCGGCGCTCGGACACGGTGCTGTTGGACAAGTGGTACGGGCTGGCGCCATCCTTTGAGGAATCCCCTATCTCTCATGACGCCCAGCTCAACTGGCAGCAGCCCCTGGGCAGCGGGCACCTGGTGGCTACGGGCCTCTTTTCGGTCGATCACTTGGCCACCGACGTGACCATCGCCAATCTGAAGGACAGCTACCGCAACCGCAGCAACACGGAGTTCGGGGCCCTCCAGTGGAACGGCACCCTTGGGGACAAGGCCGGTCTGTCGGTGTCGGCATCGGAGAGCCTCTCCCGTATCACCTGGACCTTCAACCGCTGGGGCATCGATCAGCTGGAGCGCAGCCGCTCGGCCCGGGCGGAGCTGACCCTGCCCCTGGGTGAAGCGCTGAGCCTCGAGGGCGGCACGGACCTGGACCGCACCCACGCGGACCCTCAAGGTCAGGTGCCCCTGGACCTGGCTAACTGGAATCCAGCCTCGGGGGCTCGGAGCTTCGCCTACGGCTTTGACACCTCGCGAACGGGTGTCTATCTCACCAGCCGCTTCCACCTCAGTCCCCGCCTGGGCCTCTCCCTGGGCGGCCGGACGGACCGCTACGGCCTCAACCACGAGATCACCCGGGACCTGCGGGCCACCCTCTCGTATCTCATCCAGGAGGGCATCACCTTCCGGCTGGCGGGGGGCACCTTCCATCAGGCTCCGCTGACGACGATGCTGGATCCCCACGCGGGCAATCCCAACCTGGCCATCCAGCGGGCCACCCACGCCCTGGCCTCCCTCGATGCTGCATGGAAGGGGGCCGCCAGCTGGAACTTCCGCATGGAGGTCTACCGCAAGGACTACGACCACCTGATCGTGAAGGATCCAGTCCTGAGATATCTGTCCACGGGCCGGGGCTACGCCCAAGGGGTGGACCTGCTGGTGAAGGCCGCCACCGGGGGCTGGCATGGCTGGATCGGTTACGGCTACCTGGACACCAAGCGGAAGGAGGACATCCAGCTGAGCCTGGGGCCCGCCGCCACCAGCGTGCCTCATAACCTGACAGCCGTCTCCAGCCACACCCTGGCCCCGGGCTGGGAGTTGGCGGGCACCTTCCGCTACGCCAGCGGAGCTCCGGTGACCCCGATTCTAGGAGCGACGCCCAACCCAGGGGGCGGTTGGGATCCCATCCAGGGAAACCCTTTCTCGGACGCCCTGCCCCTCTACCACCGCCTGGACCTGCGCCTCACCCACCTCTTCGCCTGGAAGGGTGGCCGCTGGGTGGTCTTTGGCGAGGTCATGAACCTGCTGGACCGGCACAACGTGTCCGCTTACACCTACACCCCGGATTACAGCGCCCGCCGGGTCAACGAGAGCTACTTCAGCCGTCGCATCTTCGTGGCGGGGCTGAGCCTCTCCTGGTGAGACCGCCCGGGGTAGGAATTTCCCTTGAGCCTGAAGGGATTTCCTTCCATACTGATCGGCCTTGCCCTGGCTGTGGGCTCCCAAGTGCGTCCGATGGACTGCCGCCCCCACGCCCCAACTGAAGAGGTTTCCATGTTTGCAATCATCAAGACCGGCGGGAAGCAGTACCGCGTTTCCGAGGGTGATGTCATCCGCGTGGAAACGCTCTCCCAGAACCCCAAGGAAGCCGTCACCTTCGACCAGGTGCTCCTCATCGACAACGAGGGCGAGCTGAAGGTCGGCCAGCCCATGGTCGCCGGCGCCACCGTCGAGGCCGTGGTCGTCACCCATGACCGCGCCAAGAAGGTCATCATCTTCAAGAAGAAGCGCACCACCACCTACCAGCGCACCCAGGGTCACCGCCAGAACTACACCGAGGTTCGTATCAAGGCCATCAAGGCCTAACTTTTTTCGCCGAAGGCGAAAAAAGCAGGGAATGAAAAGCGTTCTTCCGATCACTCGAATCCAAAGTTGAAGAGGTAATTCCATGGCACATAAAAAAGGCGTCGGTTCCAGTCGTAACGGTCGTGATTCCCATTCCCAGCGCTTGGGCGTGAAGGAATTCGGCGGCGAGCTGGTTCCCAGCGGCTCCATCCTGGTTCGCCAGCGTGGCACCAAGTTCAAGGCCGGCATCAACGTCGGCATGGGCAAGGACCACACCCTGTTCGCCCTGACCCACGGGAAGGTGCGCTTCCAGGACAAGGGCCAGTCCGGCCGCTTCATCCACATTGATCCCATCGAAGCCATCGAAGGTTAGGCTGATTTTGGGGGCGCCACGCTTGCGTGCCTCCCCAAGGCCTCCATGCACAGGCCGGGCACTGCCCGGCCTGTGCTCATTCTTTTACTAACTCGAAACGGGCGCAGCCCGTTCTGAGCCAGCACTCATCCCAACAGAATTGAAGGCCCAACGTGTTCCTTGACCAAGTCCAGCTCCACGTCGCTGCCGGCCACGGTGGCGCCGGTGCCATGAGCTTCCGCCGCGAGAAGTTCGCCCCCGAGGGCGGGCCCGACGGTGGTGACGGCGGCAAGGGCGGCTCCATCTTCCTCCGGGCCAACAAGGCCCTGAACACCCTCAACCCCTACCGCAGCAAGCGCAACTTCACGGCCGAGCGCGGGCGCCAGGGCGAGGGCGGCATGTGCCACGGCAAGGACGGCATCGACATCACCCTGGAAGTGCCCCTCGGCACCCAGGTCAAGGACGGCGACACGGGCGAGCTGCTGGCGGAACTTCTCGAGCACGGCGAACAGCTCTGTGTCGCCCGCGCGGGTCGCGGCGGCCTGGGCAATGCCAACTTCAAGAGTTCCACCAACCGCACGCCCCGGCACCATCAGCCCGGCGAAGAGGGCGAAGAGCGCAACCTCGACCTGGAGCTGAAGCTCATCGCCGATGTTGGCCTAGTGGGTTTCCCCAACGCCGGCAAGAGCACCCTGGTGAGCCGCCTCAGCGCCGCCCGCCCCAAGATCGCCAACTATCCCTTCACCACCCTGGAGCCCCAGCTCGGCGTGGTGAGCCTGGACCGCTTCGGGGGCGACCTCCTGGACAGCTGGGTCATCGCCGATATTCCCGGCCTCATTGAAGGCGCTGCCGAAGGCGCTGGCCTGGGCATCCAGTTCCTCCGCCACGTGGAGCGCACCCGCATGCTCCTGCAGCTGGTGGACCTTTCGGACCCCATGGAAGAGCCCGCCGAGGCCATCCGTGTCATCGAGGGCGAAGTCATGGCCTTCAGTCCCGTGCTGGCGGCCAAGCCCCGCTGGCTGATCGGCACCAAATCGGACGCCCTGCAAGACGATGCGCGGCGCCTGGCCTTCGAGGCCATCTGCGCGGCCCGCAAGCAGAAGCCCTTCTATATCTCTGGCGTGACCGGCGAGGGCCTCAAGGAACTGGCCTTTGCCGTGAATGCTGCCCTGAAAGAAGGCGCCAGCCCCGCCACCCAGCGGGGCGAGATCGTGGAAGAGACCTGGTAATGCGAGTCGGTCTCCTCGGAGGGGCGTTCAACCCCCCCCATGAAGGCCACCTCCAGTTGGCCCGCCTCGCCCTGGAACATCTCGACCTGGATGAGCTGCGCTTCGTCCCCACGGCCATCAGCCCCCACAAGCCCGACCCCGGCAGTCCCAGCGCCGAGGCTCGCCTCCGCCTCATCTCTGATGCCCTGGCGGGTTTTGATCCCAGGGTCAAGGTCGAGCCCTTGGAACTGGAGCGGGGCGGCACAAGCTACACCGTGGACACCCTGGAAGCGCTCACTCTGCGTGAGCCCCATAACCAGTGGATCCTCCTCATGGGCAGCGACCAGCTCCCGGGTCTTTCCCAGTGGCGTCACGTGGAGCGTGTCTTTCAGCTGGCCTCCGCCGCCGTGGCCCTCCGGCCTGGGGCGCCCTTCGACGCCCCCGATTTACCGGGTATCCAGATAAAATCGCGCTGGAGCGGGGCGCCCGGCGAGTTGGTGCGCCTCCCCTCCACGGAGCTGGACCTGGCTTCCACGGACCTTCGGGCCTGCCTCCAGGCCCGGCCTGTCGAGGATCCCGCTGGCCTGCCTCCGCAAGTTCTCCGTACCATCCGCACTGAAAACCTGTATTGTTAGCCTGCTCTGGAGCCCGCATGACCCTTGATTCCCGGCTTGCGACCGTCGTCGACGCCGCCCGGTCCAAGAAAGCCTTCCGCATCCGCCTTGTGGACGTGAAGGACATCGCCAGCTTCACTGATACCTTCGCCTTCATGAGCGGTGGCAGTGATCGGCAGAACCGCGCCATCGCTGGAGCCGTCGAGGACGCCCTCAAGGTCGAAGGTGAGCGCCCGATCTGCCGTGAGGGGGAGGCCAACGGCAACTGGGTCCTGCTCGACTTCGGCAACCTGGTCGTCCACGTCATGGACGAAGAGACTCGCCGTCACTACAACCTTGAAGGTCTCTGGAGCGAGGGCCGCGAACTGGAGCTGCCCGCGGAGGCCCACCCCGAATCCGACCTCCGTTCCTAGGAGTCACCGCCATGCCCACGCACCCGACCAACGCCTTTGAAGCCATGCAGGCCCGCCTGCGCGTCGCCTCCGAGCTCTATGGGCTGGATGACGCACTGTTCAAGGTGTTCATGGCCACGAACCGGTCCATGATCGTCAGCCTTCCTGTCCTCATGGACAACGGCCAGTGGGAAGTCTTCACGGGCTTCCGGGTGCAGCACAGCACCGCGCGCGGCCCCGCCAAAGGTGGCATTCGTTATGACCTGAACGTGTCCCTGGACGAGGTCAAGGCCCTGGCGGCCTGGATGACTTGGAAGTGCGCCGTGGTCGACGTGCCCTTCGGCGGCGGCAAGGGCGGCATCATCTGTGATCCCTCCAAATTGAGCACGGGCGAGAAGGAGCGGCTCACCCGCCGCTACATCGCAGAGATCATGGACATCATTGGTCCCGACCGCGACGTCCCTGCCCCGGACATGGGCACGGATTCCCAGACCATGGCCTGGGTACTGGACACTTACTCCATGCATGTGCGCCACACGGAAAACGCCGTGGTGACCGGCAAGCCCCTGGGTCTGGGGGGAAGCCTCGGCCGCAACGAGGCCACCGGCCGGGGCATCCTCATCGCCGCCCGGGAAGCCATGCAGCGGCTGGGCAAGCCTCTGGCTGGCGCCACCGTCGCCGTACAGGGCTTCGGCAACGTGGGCCATCAGGCCTCCCGTCTCCTGCACGAAGCTGGCGCCCGCATCGTAGCCGTCAGCGACTCCCAGGGCGCCATCAAGAACGACCGGGGTCTGGACGTCCACGCCCTCCTCAAGCACCGCAGCGAGACCCGCACCGTGGTCGGCTTCAAGGGTGCCGAGCCCATGGATCCCGCCGCCCTGCTCACGCACGCCGTGGACATCTTGATCCCCGCCGCCACGGAAAACCAGATCACCGAGGACAACGCCGCCCAAGTGCGCGCCAAGGTCATCGTGGAAGGTGCCAACGGCCCCACCACTCCCGAAGCGGATCCCATCCTGCTGGAGCATGGCGTTCTCGTGGTGCCTGACATCCTGGCCAATGCCGGTGGCGTCACCGTCAGCTACTTCGAGTGGGTGCAGAATCGTCAGGGCTTCTACTGGCGTGAGCGTGAGATCAACGAGCGCCTGGTGGACTACATGACCCACGCCTTCCAGGCCACCTTCGCCACCACGGACAAGTACAAGACCAATCCCCGCATCGGTGCCTACATCCTGGCGCTGGACCGTGTGGCCCAGGCGATGCGTTACCGCGGCTTCTACGCCTAAGCACTCAATTCAAGACAGATAGGCTCCGGGGGGGCTAGACTGTAGGTTCATCCCACCTGCGAGTCTGCCAGTGGCACGTACGCGCTTCCAGGACCCCACGTCCAATGTGTCCCTCCGGGATCTGCCGGCGGCGGCCTTGCGGGCGGTGCTGGCGGAGGGCTATAGCTCCCAGCAGTTCAAGCGCGACCTGACGGCGGGCTTCCTGGTGGGCATCGTGGCCCTGCCTCTGGCCATGGCCCTGGCCATCGCTGTGGGGGTGCCGCCCCAGCAGGGCCTCTACACCGCCATCATCGCCGGCTTCTTCACCGCCCTGCTGGGTGGTTCCCGTATCCAGGTGGCCGGCCCCACCGCCGCCTTCATCGTGGTGCTTGCGCCCCTGAACGCGAAATTCGGGATATCTGGCCTGCTCATCTCCGGCCTGCTGGCGGGCATCATCCTCATTGGCATGGGCTTGTTCCGCCTGGGCAAGCTGATCGAGTTCATCCCCTTCCCGGTCACCACCGGCTTCACCAGCGGCATCGCTGTGGTCATCGCCACCCTCCAGGTGAAGGACCTCCTGGGCCTGCACCTGGCCCACAACCCGGACCACTTCCTGGAGCGGGTGGTGGCCATGGGGAGGGCTCTGCCCACGGCCAATCCCTGGGAGTTGGCCATCGGCCTCCCCACCCTGGCCATCCTCCTGCTGCCCCGCCTGCCCAAGCGCCGTCTGGCCAAGCTGCCCCGCTACCTCCGCAAGATTCCCACCCCGCTCCTGGCCCTGCCCCTGGCCGCCGTGGCCGCCTGGGCCTTGGGCCGCTGGGTTCCCGGCTTCTCCGTGGATACCATCGGCAGCCGTTTTCACACGCTCGTGAATGGCCACCTGGTGTCAGGCATTCCCCAGGTACTGCCCGCCTTCGTCTGGCCCTGGAATGCCCCAGGTGCGGATGGCCAGGCCATGGGGCTCAGCCTCGGTACCATCCGCATCCTGCTGCCCAGCGCCTTCGCCGTGGCCATGCTGGGAGCCATCGAGTCTCTCCTGTCCGCCGTGGTGGCGGATGGTATGGCGCGCACCCGTCATGATCCAGACGCAGAACTCATGGCCCTGGGCGTAGGCAACATCCTCGCGCCGTTCTTCGGCGGCATCCCCGCCACGGGGGCCATCGCCCGCACGGCCACCAACTTCCGCTTCGGGGGCCGGACCCCCATCGCCGCCATGACCCACGCCCTCACCATCCTGCTGGCCATCCTCCTCCTGGCGCCCCTCATCAGCTACCTGCCCATGGCCAGCTTGGCGGCCCTGCTGCTGCTGGTGGCCTGGAACATGTCCGAGGCTGAGCATTTCCTTCATACGGTCCGGGTGGCCCCCAAGAGCGATGTGGCCGTGCTGCTCACCTGCTTCTTCCTCACCGTGGTGTTCGACATGGTCATCGCAGTCACGGTGGGCATCATGCTGGCCTCCCTGCTCTTCATGCGCCGCATGGCCAGCGTGTCCGAGGGGCATGTGAGCCAGATGGACCACCGCTCCCTGCCCGGCCCCCTGCCTGAGGGTGTGATCATCTACGACCTGTCCGGCCCTCTCTTTTTCGGCGCTGCGGAGCGGGCCCTCAATGCGATGCGGGCCATCGAGGCGGACGTCCGGGCCATCGTATTCCGCATGGAGCAGGTGCCCAGCGCCGACGTGACTGGCCTGGTGGCCATGGAAGGCGTCCTGCGGGAGATGGCCCGCCAAAACATCAAGGCCATCTTCGTGGGCCTGCATGGCCAGGCCCAGGCCGTCTTCCAGCGGGGTGGCCTGAGGGACAAGCCCGGCGAGGTGGCCTTCTGCGCCACCATGGTGGATGTGTTCCACGTGCTGGACGCCAAGCTCCACACCTATCGTCGGCGGAACCTGGGGCCCCTGCGATTCCAGGTGCTGCACCGGGAGCGGGTGCTGCGCAGGTCCAAGGATGAGGAAGGCTTCAGCAACCCAAGCTAGAACACCCTCAGCAGCGCCACCAGCCCCGTCACCGACTTGAGGCCTGCGATATCGCTCTGGAGGCCCAATCCCAGGTCCACCCGGACTGCGGTGAACCACCCGAAACCCGGAAGGTCTCCGGTGATGCCCAGGCCGCTCACGCCGTAGGTCCGGCCGTCATCCAGGCTGCGGGCGCGGGCGGTTTCCAGGCTCAGGGCCAGGCGGAGGCTGGGCCCCGTGGGAATGGTGAGGCTGGCCTTGGCATAGCTCACCTGATCCGCGGCGATGGCGTTGGAGCGGATCCCCGCGATGCGGACCACGGAGCCGGACCCGCCCACGTCCAGGGCGTTGAAGCGGTCGAAGGAGCGTCCTCCGGCCCAGCCCGCCTCCGTGTGGAACCAGAAGCCCGGCCGGGCCTCATGGTCGTAGCCGAGGCTGCCCCCGAACCGGCGGAAGCTCCCACCATCCGGTACCACCTGGGGCCGGGCGGGGGTGCCGTAGGTGCCCTCGGGACGATTGCCCCATCCCTCGAAGCCGCGCACCTGGAAGCCCCGGAAGAGCCAGGAGCCCTGCAAGGTTCCGACCTTGGTGAGGCCCGAGGGGGGCAGGCTGAAGTTCGGTGTCCGGTACTTGCTGTCGCCCAGACCATAGTCGTCGTAGTTGAAGTCGCCACGCCCCTCCAGCCGGAAACCCAGCCCCAGATCCTGACCCAGCTCCAGCCCCAGCTGGCCGAAGCGATGGCCCACGCCATCCTGATCCACCAGCTTGCCGTTCTGCACGGGGCGCTCGGTGCTCTTGAGGAGCAGGGCCGAGGCGTTGGCGGAAAGGTCCAGGCTGCCCAGGCCCCTAGGGATGGCGATGCTGGCAGTGTTGAAGACCAGGGCCGTGAGGGCGTTGAGCTGGATGCCCTTGCCGAAGGCGTTGTAGTCGAAGTAGATGAGCCCCGGGAACGCCGCCACGGGCGGGCTCATTCCGGGATCCGCCAGCACCACGCCGGCCAGGGCGCGACCGCTGCTGCGGGCCTGTTCGTCGATCTTGCGGGAGCCGTCAGCCTGCCGCGTGAAGTAGCGTGGGCCCTCGGGCGTGATCTTGAGCATGGTGCCGCTGGAGCCCCTCGCCGTCTCACGCTCTGCCACGAAGGCGGCGTTGTTCAATTGAAAGTCCCGGTAGGTGAAGCGCCGCTGCACCTGGATCACGCCGTCCGTACTCACCCAGCGCTCAAAGGTCTTCACCTCCAGGGGGCGCCAAACGCCGGGCGCCACCTCGCCATAGCTGAGAATCTCCCGCTCGCTCTTGACGGTGCCCGGCAGGTCCGTACGCTCCCGTCGCTCCACCCACACGCGGCCACTGGCCTCCTCCACCTCCAGTTCCCCGGTGTAGGCCAGGGGATCTGGGCTCACGGGCTCGAAGCGCAGCAGGCGGCGGCCCAGCCCCGCGGGGCCGCCGTCGCGGTAGCGATACCGCTCCGTGAGGCCCAGGGCGATGGGAAGGGAAACCGAGCGGCGGCTTTCAATGAGGGGGAGTTGCACCTCGCCCTTGAGGTTGGCCCTCACACCGTTGAGCCGGACCTCCTTCTGGAGCAACTCGGGCCACTCGCCCACCTGCTCAAAGTAGCCGAAGCTGAAGCCGAGATCCCCCCCCCGGCCGCTGGAGCCCTGGATGTGCAGGTCCAGGTCTGCCTTCGCCTGGACCGTGTGGACCCCAGCCCGAGCCCGCAACTGGCTGGCCCGCACCCGGGCCAGCAGAGCGCCCACGTCATAGGCCTCCGCAGTGGTGACGGCCACCTCCGTGCGCGCCTTGGGCAGGGGGCTGGGGGACCACAGGCCCTCAGCGAAGGTCCAGCGTCGGGACTCGCCTCGGCGAGAGCGCAGGGTGAGGTCACCGGGCCCTCCCTCCACGTCCAGGGGACCGGATGGGAGGAGGCTCGCCAAGGACGCAGCCGGGCCGCCTGGGGGCACCACCAGGCGCCCACCATCGCCCAGCAGGGCGGCGACCAGGGCGCCAGGATCCCGTGGCAGCCAGAGGGTCCAAGGACGGCCCGGGAAGCGCGCTTGGGCGGCCTCCAGTTGGGTGCGCCAGACCTCAGGCTCCAGGCTAAGGTCCGCGGGCACCAGGGCCCCCCCGTCCACGGCGCCCCAGGCGTTCTCATCCAAGATGGGGGCGGCCTCCGGGTCAAAGGCCACGAAGAGGAGCTGGCCTGGGTTCTGTGCCTTGAGGGCCTGGGCCGCCGCCAGCAGGAGGGGGACGCGGGGCCCGCTCCGGGGCAGCCGGATGCGCACTGAAGTGGCTCCCCGCAGCGGGGTCAGGAGGGGGGTCCAGTGGCCTCGGGCAGACTCCACCTGGGCCGCATCGCGGTTGTCCCTGGGCAGGAGGGCCCCGGCCTCGACGGTCCTCAGGTCCAGATCCGCAGGCTGAGGGAGGCCCACGCCCAGGAGGACGGGTGTCTGGGCCCCCAGGGGGGCGGCGAACATGGTGATCAGAAGCAGGGAACCTTTTCGCACGACGACTCCAGCTCACCTGAGCCTACCGCCAAGGGCCGGCTCCGGTATCCTCGAAGGTCTATGCGATTCACGGTCCGCCTCACCCATGCCAACGGCGAAGTGTTGGTGCGCGAGTTCGAAGCCGACAACTCGGAGGCGCTCCATGCCCGAGTGTTGGCGGAGGGCGGCTTTCCGCTGGAGATCACGCGCACGGACACGGCCTTCCGCAACCGCAGCCAGCTCAAGACCGAATCCCTGGTGCTCTTCAACCAGGAGCTGCTGGCCCTGCTGAAGGCGGGCATCCCGCTGCTGCAGTCCCTGGAGCTGCTGGTGGGCCACGGCAAGGATGCCCAGCTGCGCCGGAGCCTGAGCCAGGTGGTGGAGCTGGTGCGCGAGGGCATGTCCTTTTCGGACGCCCTGGAGCAGGCGGGCTCCTTCCCCCCCATCTACCGCAGTAACGTGGTCGCTGGCGAGCGAAGTGGCACCCTGCCTGAGGTGCTGGCCCGCTGGCTGTCCTTCCAGAAATTCGCTCAGACCAGCCGGCGCCGCATCATCGAGGCCCTCTTCTACCCGGCCTTCCTGGTGGGCGTCCTCATCTTGGCCCTGGGCGTGATCTTCAACGTGGTGCTACCCCGCTTCGCGGAGTTCTACGCCGGAGGCGACATCGAGATGCCCATGATCACCCGGGCCCTCTTGGGTGCCGGCCACCTGGTCAGCTCAACGATCTGGCTACAGGCCATCGTGGGCGTGGGCCTGGTGATCCTCGGCCGCTGGATGGTGGCTTCGGAAGCGGGACGCCGCCTGGGTGAGCGTCTGATCCTCAGCCTGCCCAAGGTCGGGACGCTCTTCCGGATGTACCACTCCAGCGTCTTCTCCCGCACCCTGGGCGTGCTGCTGGCTGGGGGCCTCCCAGCCCTGCAGGCCCTGGAGGTGGTGCAGCGCACCAGCCCCAGCGAGCGCATGAAGACCGGCCTCATCACCATTACCGAGAAGGTCCGTGCGGGCAGCAGCCTGCACCTTGCCCTGGAGCAGGCCAAGGTGCTGGATCCCCTGGCCGTCGAAATGGTGCGCGTGGGCGAGCAGAGCAGCGCCCTGCCCGAGATGCTCGATCACGTGGCTGACTTCTTCGACCAGGAAGTGGAGAAGGCCACCACCGCAGTCACCAGCCTCATCGGCCCCATCCTCATCCTGTTCATGGGCGTGGTGGTGCTGGCCCTGCTGCTGGCCATCTACGTGCCCCTCTTCAACGCCAGCAACGTCGTTCATTAGGGCCGCTATTTATATTTCTTCTTCAGCCACTTCTGCGGATCCTGCGCCTGCGCCTGGTGGCGGATCTCGAAGCCGAGGCGGGGGCCGTCCACGGTGTCACCCACGGCACCCACGGCCTCAGCGGCCTTGAGGATCTGGCCCTTGCTCACGATGATCCCCTGCAGGTGCATGTAGAGCGTGAACCAACCGCCGCCGTGGTCGAGGATGACCATGGGGCCATAGCTCTGGTAGTAGTCCGCGAAGGCCACCTTGCCCTCGGCCACAGCTCCCACGGAGGTGCCCACCGCCGCCGTGATGAGCAGCCCACTCTGCATGGTCTTGGTATGGAAGCGGGGGTGCAGGTGCTCGCCGAAGCCCACAGCCAAGCTGCCCTCCACGGGCTGGGAGAGTTCCCCCCGCAGATTCGCGAAGACCTGGCTCGCTTCAAAAGCCTCTCCTCTGGGCTTGCCCAGCAGGCCTGACAGCAGGCGCTCCAACTGCAGGGCCTCCTCAGCCAGCTCCGCCTGGGCCTGCTTCTGGGCCGTCTCGTCCTGTTGGAGGCCATCCAGGAAGCTGTTGAGCTTCTCTTCCTGCAGGCGCAGCCCCGCCTGCAGCTGGGCAGCTTCGCGCTCATCGGCGGCCAGCCGGGCCAGCACCTCCTTGAGGGATTTCTCCTTGGCCGCCAGATCACCCTGGAGCCGGTGGATCAGGTCCAGGCGCTTGCGCTCCTGGAGCCGCGCCCAGGCCAGCATGCGACCGCGCACGAGCCAAGCCTCCAGATCCTTGAAGGTGGTGTAGAAGCCCACGTCGCCCAGGGGCCCCAGGGCCTGCATCCAGCGCACCTGCTTCCGAAGGTCGCCCTGGAGGCGCTGCACCTCACCCTGAATGCGGACCTGCTCTCGGCCGATGTTCTGGACTTCGCTCCGGGCTTGATCCCGCCGCAGCCGCGCACCCTCCACCTGGGCCATGGCCCGGTCCCGCTGCAGGGCGATGCCCTGGATCTCGACCAGCACTCCCTTGCGACGCTTCTTGAGGGAAGCCAGCTGCTGGTCCACCTGCCCCAGGCGCCCCTGGATGGCCGCCAGCTTCTGGCGCAACTCCGCTGGGTCTGGCGTGGATTGCGCCAGCACCAGGACCGACAACGGGGCCGTCAGCAGGACTGGCAGGAGCCTTCCCATCGGCCGCATCGTTACTTCCGGCCGCCTGCGGGAATGAGCATGGCCAGGGCCCCCAGCACCAGCGGGCCGCCAATGGAGAGGGGCAGGGCCAGGGGCGAGAAGGGATCCGAAGGCAGCTGGGCCATGGGGAGCAGGCGGACGAAGATCTCGAGCACTCGCACCTGGCTGGCACTCCAGCCCAGGTCCTGGCCGAAGTCCAGGAAGAAACTGAGTCCGGGGCCCAATTGCCGAAGCATCAGGGTAAGGAGCAGGGCCAGGCCTGCACTGGACTTCAGGATCCGGGAGAGGAGCACGCCCCAGAGCAGCATCTGGAGGCCCAGGAGCAGACCATGGAGGTCCGCCCGCAGCAGTTCCGGGGGCCAGGCCGCACCCATGAGGCGCCAGCTCAGGGCCCAGACCGGGACCAGGGCCACCTGGGAGAGAAAGAGCCCGTGGGCGAAGCCCAGCCCTGTGCCCATGAAAAAGCCCTTGAGGCGCTCGCCGCGCGCCGCCGCCGCCGTCCACTGGCTGATGGGACCGAAGGCGCCCAGCAGGATCACCAGAGAGACCACCCAGTACATGACGCCCTGCAGGTTGCCTACGGCGTAGGAGCGCAGCGAGTCCGCACCCAGGGGTACGGGCGTGCCGAAGAGGAGCACCTGCGAACCGCCATCGACCTGCTGCCCGCGCACACCCATGAGCACCAGTCCCGTGAAGAACAGGGCGACCAGGGTCCAGCCGATGCGCAGCTTTGAACTTCCAAAACGATCCATGCAGTACTCCAGGCCAATCCCTAGATGATACCCAGGGAGCCCGGTGCGCCTCAGCGCCCCGCCAGCACCCGCAGCAGGTGGGCCTTCACCTCGGCCAGGCGCTCAGGCAGCACGGCCACGAAGACCGTGTCATCCCCGGCCAGCGTGCCCATCTGACCCGCCACGGGATCGGCATCCAGGAGCAGGCCCAGCGCCTGGGCGAAACCCGGGGCCGTCCGCACGACCAGGAGATTGGGCGGAGCCTCCACAATGCGGAGCTCAGGCAGGGTCTGGGGACTTGGCTCCAGGCGACGGTAACGGCCCTGGACCTTCACCACCCCCAACCGCTTCAGGCGCCGGGACAGGGTGGACTGGGTCAACTCCTGACCTGCCTGGGCCAGATGCGCCAGCAACTCACCCTGATCGGTGATGGGGGAGGCCTCCAAAAGGTGGAGGATGAGCGAGTCCAGGTCCATGCATGAAGTCTGCATTAAATTGCATATTTGAACAAGTCTTGAACATAAATTACGGATGTTACGAGATTTTTTCTTGGCGTTTTGAATTTTTATCGCATAATATGCATTCTGACGTTCGGGTATGCGCACGCCCGGACTCGCCACAGGATCCCCCATGAGCTCCGCCCCGACCATTCCCGCCCTGCTGCCCACCTACGCTCCCTATCCTTTCCTGTTGCTGCGGGGTGAGGGGGATCAGGTCTTCGACGACCAGGGCCGGGCCTGGTGGGACTTCTACGGTGGTCACTGCGTCTGCGCCACAGGCCACAGTCACCCGAAGGTGGTGAAGGCCGTGGCCGACCAGGCCGGGTCGCTCTTGTTCTACTCCGCCGCAGCCGCACTTCCCGTGCGGGATCAGGCCGCCGAAAAGCTAACCGCCTTCGCGGGCATGGATTCGGTGTTCTTCTGCAACAGCGGCGCCGAGGCCAATGAGAACGCACTGAAGATGGCCCTGTTGCTCACGAGGCGCAAGAAGCTGGGCTGCTTCCTGGGCGGCTGGCACGGCCGCACCCTGCTGGCCCTCTCGGTGACGGATGACCCCAAGATCACTCAGCCCTTTGAAGACCAGCTCGTGCCCACCCAGCGCCTGCCCTTCGGCGATTTGGCGGCCCTGAAGGCGGCGGACTTCTCGGAGCTGGCGGGCGTCATCCTTGAACCCATTCAGAGCATGGCGGGGATCAAGACTGCCTCCAAGACCTGGTTCGAGGCCCTCCGCGCCAAGTGCGACGCCGCGGGCACCCTGCTCATCTTCGACGAGATCCAGACCGGCATGGGCCGCCTGGGAACCCCCTTCGCAGCGCAGTTCTACGGGGTCCGGCCCGACATGATCACTTCCGCCAAGGGCCTCGCCTCGGGCGTGCCCATGGGCGCTCTGCTGCTCACCGCGGCCGTGGCCTCGGAACTCAAGGGCGGGGATCTGGGCAGCACCTTTGGTGGCGGCCCCCTGGCCTGTGCGGCCCTGCTGGCCACGGTGGACGTCATCACCAGCGAGGGCCTCATGGCCAACGCCACGGCGGCTCTGGCCACCCTGCGCAAGGGCCTGGCGGGTTCCGTCGTCACCGAAGTGCTGGGCGAGGGTCTTCTGCTGGGCCTGCGCAGCGCGCAGGCCGCTGCCCTCAAGAAGCACCTGCTGACCCAGCACATCCTTGTGGGTGGTTCCGGCGATCCCACGGTGCTGCGCCTCATGCCGCCCCTGAACGTGAGCCCCGAAGCTCTGGAGGCCCTGGTGGCCGCCGTTCACGCCTTCGAAGTGCCTTGAGCCGCCCGTCCATCCGCTGATCCGCACCAAGCCCCTGGAGTTTCCATGAAGCACTTCACCCGCATCTCCGACCTGGGCCCCGAGGGGGTCAAGCGCATCCTCGCCATGGCCGCCACCTGGAAGGCCAACCGCCCCGGCGCCATCTTCACGGACCGCATCCTGGGCATGGTCTTCTTCAACCCCAGCCTGCGCACCCGGGCCAGCTTCGAGGCCGCCATGCTGCGCCACGGCGGCCACGCCATCGTGCTGGAAGTGGGCGCGGGCACCTGGAAGCTGGAAGACCGCGACGGCGCCATCATGAACGAGGATCGCGCCGAGCACGTGCGCGAGGGCGTGCCCGTCCTGGGTCGGTACGCGGACCTGCTGGCTGTGCGGACCTTCAGCCACGGCGATGGGGATGCCATGGACGAGACGGACCCCGTCATCAACGCCTTCCGCCGCTTCTCCACCGTGCCCGTGCTGAGCATGGAGAGCGCCCGGGAACATCCCCACCAGGGCCTCGCTGATCTGCTCACCATCCAGGAGGCCCACGGCAGCACGAAGGTGCCCGTGACCCTGACTTGGGCCCCGCACATCAAGCCCCTGCCCAAGGCCGTGCCCAACTCCTTCCTGCTCACGGCCGCCGCCTGCGGCGCCGAGATCCGCGTGGCCCACCCCAAGGGCTACGAGCTGGCGCCGGAAGTTCGCGCCGAGGCCGAGGCCTATGCCGCCGCCACCGGCGGGAAGATCACCTACACGAACGACCAGGACGCCGCCCTGGAGGGCAGTGCTGCCGTCTACGCCAAGGCCTGGGGCCCTTCCACCAGCTCCGGCCTTGAAGCCGCCCCCATGGCGGATCTGGGCGCCTGGATGCCCACCGCAGCCCACATGCAGAAGGCCGCCAAAGAGGCCATCTTCACCCACTGCCTCCCCGTGCGCCGCAACCTGGAAGTCCATGACAGCGTCCTCGACGGCCCCTGGAGCCGCGTCGTCGACGAGGCCGAGAACCGCTTCCACGTGCAGCGAGCCACGATCCACCACCTGCTTACGCAGGACTGAGACCAGCCTCCATCTTTTTTGACTCCTAGACTTATTCGAGGCCTCTATGCCGCTCTCCCCGAACCCCTACGCCGCCCTCAAGGAAGCCTCCCAGTACGTCCGCCTGTTTCGCGGCAAGACCTTCGTGGTGAAGGTCGGGGGTGATGTCCTCGTGGACCCCAAGATCCGCAAGGCCCTCTGCGAGCAGATCGCCCTGCTCTGGTCCTTCTCCATCCGCGTGGTGGTGGTCCATGGTGGCGGCGCAGAGCTGGACACCGTCTGCGCCTCCATGAACATCCCCGTGCAGAAGGTGGCTGGACGCCGCATCACCACACCGGAGGTGCTGGACGCCGCCAAGATGGTCTTCGCCGGGCAGGTGCACATGGACCTGCTGGCGGAATTGCAGGCTGCGGGCGTGCCCGCTGTGGGCCTCTCGGGTCTGGACGCGGGCCTCGTGAAGGCCACCCGCCGCCCTCCCGTCTCCATCATTCCCGACGGCGCCACGGAACCCCAACTGGTCGACTTCGGCCTGGTGGGTGACATCGAGTCCGTGGACCCGGCCATCCTCACGCACCTGCTGGAGGGCGGCTACCTGCCCGTGGTGGCGCCCCTCTCCGGCGGCGAGGACGGCACCATCTACAACACCAATGCCGATACCATCGCCGCCAGCCTGGCCTCGGCCCTCTGCGCTGAGAAACTGTTCTTCCTGCTGTCGGTGCCCGGGCTCCTGAAGGATGTGAAGAAAAGTTCCTCCCTGGTGCCCCACGCCACGCTGGACGAACTGGCTGCCCTGGAGGCCAAGGGCGTCATCAGCGGCGGCATGCGCCCCAAGGTGGCGGCCGTGAAGGCGGCACTCCTGGGTGGCGCGCAGAGCGTGCACCTGGTGAGCGGCATCGTGGCCGATGCCCTCCTGGCCGAGGTCTTCACCAACGAAGGCAGCGGCACCATGATCGTCGCCAACGCGCCCGTGGCCTGATGAATCCCGCGGCCCTCCTCACCCGCCTCGTGGGCACCGCCAGTGTGTCCAGCACCGAAGGCCCCATCGCGGACCTGGTGCAGGACCTCATCGCGGCCGAGGGCTTCGAAGTCCACCGCTCCGCGAACAACCTCTGGTTCAGCATCGGCGCCAAAGCCGGTAATGAGAGTGGCGCGCGCCTGCTGCTCAACTCCCACCTGGACACGGTGCCTCCCTGTGCGGGCTGGGAGGGCGATCCCTTCACGCCGGCCTGGCACGGCCCACGGCTCCAGGGCCTGGGCGCCAACGACGCCAAGGGCTGCGTGGCAGCCATCCTCCTCGCGGCCTTCAAGCTGGCCAAGCAGCCCCTGGCGGGCGAGGTCGTAGTCGCCCTCACGGCGGAAGAAGAAACCGGGGGCCAGGGCATCGCCACCATCCTCGATCAGCTGGGGCCCTTGGACGGAGCCGTGGTGGGTGAGCCCACGGGCCTGCGGGTCTGCGCCGCCCAGCGGGGAATGCTCCTCTTGAAGTGCACGGCCCGGGGCCAGAGCGGCCACGTGGCCAACGCCCAGATGCTGGGCGCCGAGAACGCCATCCACAAGGCCGCCCGGGACATCAGCCGCGTAGCGGCCATGTCGTTCCCGACCCACCCGCTGCTGGGCTCCCAGAGCGCCCAGGTGACCCAGGTCCAGGGCGGTCTGCGGCGCAACCAGGTGCCGGATGCCTGCGAGTTTTTCATCGACCTCCGCACCAGCCCCGAGCAGGACCACGAGGCCCTGGTCGCGGAGTTCCAGCGCCAGTTGGAGAGCGAGGTCATCGCCCACTCCAAGCGCTACCTGCCCAAGGGCACAGACGCCAACCACCCCATCGTCCGCGCCGCCCTCCTGGCTGCGGGCAAGGCAGGGCCCGTAGGCTCGGGCACCACCTCCGACTGGGCCTTCCTGGGCGGAATTCCGGCTGTGAAGGTTGGCCCCGGCGACACCTTCCGCAGCCACGCCCCCAACGAGTACCTCACCCTGCCGGAGCTGGAGGCGGGGGCCGCCTTCTATGCGAAAGTGGCCACGGACTTCTTCCGCTTGCAGGCGCCCCGATGAAACCCACGCCGACCACGCTATGGGCCAAGGATGTGCCCCTGAATGCAGCCATGCACCGGTTCACCGTGGGGGAGGATCCCGACACCGATCTCTCCCTGGTGGCTTGGGATGCCCTGGGCAGCGCTGCCCACGCCACCATGCTGGGCGCCACGGGCCTCCTGGCCCCGGCAGATGTGAAAGCCCTGGTGCAGGAGCTGCGGCACATCGCTGAGCTGGCCAAGCAGGGCGAGTTCCCCATTCCCGTGGCCATGGAGGACTGCCACACGGCCATCGAGGTCCACCTCACCCAGGTACTCGGTCCCACCGGGGCCCGCATCCACCTGGGTCGCTCCCGCAATGACCAGGTGATCCTGGCCCTGCGCCTCTTCCTCCGGGACGCCCTGCTGCGCCTGGGCCTGCGGGTGGCGGACCTGGCCGGGGCCTTCTTGACCTTCGCCCAGGCAAACCAGGACACCCCCCTGCCCGGCTACACCCACCTGCGCCGCGCCATGCCCAGCACCTTCGGGCTCTGGGCTGCGGCCTTCGCCGAGGGCCTGCTGGAAGAACTGGAGGCCCTGCAGGGGGTCTACGGCCGGCTGGACCGCTGTCCCCTGGGCTCCGCTGCAGGCTTCGGCGTGCCCCTGCCCATCGACCGCGCCCTCACGGCCCGCCTCTTGGGCTTCTCAAAGGTCCAGCGCAGCCCCATCGACGTACAGAACAGCCGGGGCCGTCACGAGACCGCCGTGCTGCAGTGGGCGGCCTCCGCTGGCGGCGTGGTGGAGAAGTTCCTCTGGGATGTATCCCTCTACAGCACCGAGGAGTTCGGCTTCCTGAAGCTGCCGGACGCCTTCACCACGGGCTCCAGCATCATGCCCCAGAAGAAGAACCCCGACGTGGTGGAGCTGGCCCGGGGCCGTTGCCGCGAGCTGCGTGGCTCTGCGGGCCTCATCGAGCAGATCGCCGCGGGCCTGCCCTCCAGTTACCACCGGGACCTGCAGCTTCTCAAGCGGCCCCTCGTGCTGGCCCTGCGGAACGCCGAGGATCTCTTCACGGTGCTGACGCCCCTGCTGCCCGCCCTCCAGATCCGGACCGAGGCCACCGCCGCCGCCTCCACGGACGAGCTCTACGCCGCCCACCAGGCCTACGTCTACGTGCAGCAGGGCCTGCCCTTCCGCGAGGCCTACCGGAAGGTGGCCCAGCAGCTCCAGGACGGCAGCTTCGTCCCGGACCGCGCCGCCCTCACCGCCACCCACCTCGGCGGCGCCGGCAACCTGGCCCTGGACGAACTGGCCAGTGACCTGGGCAAGGCAAAGAGCTGGATAGAAGCTAAGCAGAACATCCATACCCAAGCGGAGGCTGCTTTATGGGCGCAATGATCCGCACCTTCGCCACTCAGCACGTCATTAGCATCCAGGCAGGCCCTGCGGTTGATTCGCCGCAGAGAACGCCGAGAACGCGGAGGGGAACGATGGACCTCTGCGGTTTTTCTCTGCGCTCTCTGCGTTCTCTGCGGTTGGCATTTTTATCTTTTTCGGGTGCCCCCACTCCGCCAGTTTTGAAAGGCCTCTCATGAACAAGCTCGCGGTACTCGCCTTTTCGGGCGGTCTGGACACCTCCTTCTGTGTGCTCTACCTGAAGGAGCAGGGCTACAACGTGGCCACGGTGACCGTGAATACGGGCGGCTTCTCACCCACGGAACTGAAGCGCATCGAGGAGATCGCGCCCAAGTTGGGGGCCATCAGCCACACCACCGTGGACGCCCGCGCGGGGCTCTTCGAGGGCTACCTTCGCTACCTGGTCTACGGCAACGTGCTGCGGGGCCAGATGTATCCCCTGTCCGTCTCCGCTGAGCGGGTCTGCCAGGCCCGGGCCGTGGCGGAGCTGGCCAAGGACATGGGCGCCACCGCCATCGCCCACGGCTCCACGGGAGCAGGCAATGACCAGGTGCGCTTCGACGTGGCCTTCCGCGCCCTGGCGCCGGACCTGGAGCTGCTCACCCCCATCCGCGACCTGGGCCTCAGCCGGGCTGAGGAGATGGACTACTGCGCCCAGCGGGGCCTGGTCTTCCCGGAGAAGACCCGGGACTACTCCATCAACGAGGGCATGTGGGGCACCAGCATCGGCGGCCGGGAGACCCTGGACCCCTGGAGCACCTTGCCTGAGGCGGCCTTCCCCGGCGGCACCATCCCCAGCCTCGCGCCCAAGACCCTGGTCGTGAGCTTCGAAAAGGGTGTGCCCCTTGCCCTGGACGGCATCTCCATGGATCCCGTGACCATCATCGCCCAGCTCAATGCCCTGGGTCGCCCCTACGGCATCGGCCGGGGTGTGCACCTTGGCGACACCATCCTGGGTATCAAGGGCCGCGTGGGCTTCGAGGCCCCCGCCGCCCACCTGCTCATCGGCGCCCATCGGGAGCTGGAGAAGCTGGTCCTGTCCGGCAAGCAGCTCTTCTGGAAGGAGTCCCTGGGCAACCTCTACGGCAGCCTGCTCCACGAGGGCCACTTCTTCGATCCCCTAGCCCGCGATCTGGAGGCTTTCCTGGAGTCCAGCCAGGACTGCGTCACCGGCGAGGTGCGCCTCACCCTGCACCCCCGCAGCTTCGTCGTGGAAGGCGTGCAATCACCATACAGCCTCATGGATCCCCGCATCGCCACCTACGGTGAAGCCAACAAGCTCTGGAGCGGGGCAGAAGCCGCAGGATTCGCCAAGATTTTCGGTGTTCAGCAGACCCTGACTTTAAAAGCAAAAAGCAACTGATCCAACACGAAGACACGAAGGCGCTAAGAAAAGAAGGTCTGCCTTTCAACTTCGTGGCTTCGGGTCTTCGTGTTGGATCTTTATTTGAGGTACCCATGCGCATCCATGTCGACAAGCTCGCTTCGGTCACCCGCAACCTGCGGCTGGGGCGCACGCTCACGCTGTCCCCGGACATCCTTCTTGAGGAAGGCTCAGTCATCGCCTGCCGCATCCGGGGCGAGAAGACCACCTACAACCAGCTGGAGGATCCGCATGGGCGCATGAGCACCCTCCATGACGGGGACATCCTCGTGGGCGCCCTGGGCCATCGCAATGCCCTCCAAGGCTACGAGGGCGTCATGCCCACCTCGCTCAAGCCCGGCGACATCGTGAACCTCCTGAATATGGGCGGCGTCATCGGCAAGTGCCTGTCTCACAACCCGGACGTGGGCAAGCCCTTCGACATGGAAGTGCTGGGCCAGGTCCTGGTCTTCCCCGAGTTCCAGTCCCGGGCGGGCCAGCCCGCCCACGTCCGCATGGGCGCCCTCAAGGGCACGGGCCTCGTGGCCCACTGCCCCGTCATCTACGTGGCGGGCACCTGCATGAACGCTGGCAAGACCGCCGCCGCCTGCGCCACCGTGCGCCAACTGAGCCGCGCCGGCTACCGCGTGGGTGCATGCAAGCTCACGGGTGTGTCGCTCATGCGCGACGCCCTGGCCATGCGTGACTACGGCGCCGAGGTGGCCCTGGATTTCACGGATGGGGGCATTGTCTGCACCGATGCGGGCAGTGCCGCAGGCGTCTCCCACATCATTTTTTCAGAGCTGGCCTCCCACGGCGTGGACGTCATCGTCGCTGAGACGGGCGACGGCATCATGGGCGAGTACGGCGTCCAGGCCATCCTCCAGGATCCAGATCTCATGGGTCTCAGCGGCTGCTTCATCCTCTGCGCCAACGACCCCGTGGGTGCCGCGGGCGGCGTGGCCCACCTGAAATCCGAATTCGGCATCCAGACGGACCTCATCGCGGGCCCCGCCACGGACAACCGCGTGGGCGAACGCTTCGTCGCCACCCTGGGCCTTCCCGCCCGCAACGCCCGCGCCGACGCCGACGCCCTCGGCAAGTTCGTATTGGACAAGGTCGAGCCTCGGATCGGCGCGAAGGTCTAAATAGCAGTTTTAACCGCAGAGAGCGCAGAGGCCGCAGAGGTTCATTCCAAAGAACCAAGAACCGGATGCCTTTGTTGTTGCTGCTTTTCTCTGCGCCCTCTGCGGTTAAATTTTTTTAGAGATTCCCATGACCCAGGTTGATGTCCTGATCCTTGGCGCGTCGGGCTACGGCGGGGGGGAGCTGCTGCGCTGGCTCTCGACCCACCCTGCGGTGAAGACGCTGCGCGGCACGGCCCGAACCCATGCGGGTAAGCCCTTCCACGCCCTGCACCCGAACCTGCGCGGCCTGGTGGAAGGCAGCTTCGAGGCCACGCCAGACTGGGCGGCCCTGGCCCAGAGCGAGGCCCCGGTGATCTTTTCGGCCCTGCCCCACGGGGAGCTGGGCAAGCTCTGGCCCGAGCTGGAAGCCGCAGGCGGAGCCCATGGCCTCTTGGAGCGGCTCACAGTCATCGACCTCTCCGCGGACTTCCGCCTGGATCCCACCTGGGTCTATGGCCTGGTGGACTGGCAGCCTGAGCGCATGACGGGCGCCAAGCGCATCGCCAACCCCGGCTGCTTCGCCACGGCCCTGCAACTGGCCCTGTTGCCACTCGCCGAGTGGAAGCCGGCTTTCGTGGCGGTCACGGCGGCCACGGGTTCTTCGGGATCCGGCGCGGCGCCTTCGGACACCACCCACCACCCCACCCGCGCCAATGACTTCCGCGCCTACAAGATGCTGGGTCACCAGCATGAAGCCGAGGTGCTGCGCACCCTGGCCACCGCGGGCTGGGCGGCCCCCCTCAGCTTCGTGCCCCAGAGTGCGCCCATGGTGCGGGGAATCTTCGCCACGGCTCAGTTCCCGCTGCCGGCGGGCATGGACGCCGCCGCCCTGCGGGCCCACTACGAGGCGTTTTATCAAGGCAGGTTCTTCGTGCGCTTCGTCGACGGCTCCCCCCGCGTGGCGGCCACTACGGGGAGCGCCTTCGCGGACCTCGGCTTCGCCGCCCGCCATGGCCACGGCGCTGTGCTGGTGGCCCTGGACAACCTCGGCAAGGGCATGGCCGCCCAGGCCGTGCAAAACCTCAACCTCAGCCTGGGTCTGCCGGAGTGGACCGGGCTGCGGGTCGCAGGGGGCTGGCCGGTTTAGATCTCGACCATCGGCGACCCATAGATCCCTTAATAGACAATACTTCCGGTTGTGGGATGATGATTGACCTTTCCCGGAGTGTCTATGAATCCATCCCTGCTCACCCGTGCGGCCCTGGACCAGTTCGCTGCTGAGAACCGGGCGGCCTTCGAGGCGGAGCTGAAAACCCTCGTGGAAATCCCCAGCATCAGCGCGGACCCGGCCCGGCAGGGGGATATCCGGCGCTGCGCCGAAGCGGCCCGCAGCCTCTTCGAGCGCCACGGTGGTAAGGCCGAGATTCTCGAAACCAGCGGCAATCCCCTGGTCCACGGCTGGTTTGGCGAGGATCCCAGTCAGCCCATCATCACGGTCTACAACCACATGGACGTGCAGCCCGCCAATGAGCCCGAGTGGACGGCGGAGCCCTTCACCTTCGTGGTGGACGGGGACACCTACCGGGGCCGGGGCAGCACGGACGACAAGGGTCCGGCGGTCACCGCCCTCTTCGGCGCCCTGGCCGCACGCCGCGCTGGTGTGCCCCTCAACATCCACTTCCTCTGGGAACTGGAAGAAGAGATCGGCTCCCCCAGCTTCGAGGGTGGACTGAATCGTCACAAGGACCGCCTCAAGACCGACGCCATCGTCGTGAGCGACACGGTCTGGATCACTCGGGGCAAGCCCAGCACCCCCGCAGGTCTGCGGGGCCTCAAAGGCTTCCGCCTAACCCTGGAGACCGCAGACCACGACCTGCACAGCGGCGTGGTGGGCGGTGCGGCCCGCAACCCCCTGGCGGAGCTCATCAAGGTGGTGGCCGCTATGATGGACGGCGAGACTGGCAAGGTGAAGATCCCCGGCTTTTACGACGAGGTCGTGAAGCCCTCCAAGCAGGAGCTTGAAGAGTGGGCCAATGCGGGCTTCAGCGTGGAGACCTTCAAGAAGGACCACATGATCACCGGCATGCGCACTGAGGATCCCCTGAAGGTCATGAAGCGTGTGTGGGGCCGACCCACCATGGAGGTCCACGGTGTGGTGGGCGGCTACACGGGCCCCGGCATCAAGAGCGCCGTGCCGCCCCGGGCCGAGGTGAAGATGAGCTGCCGCCTGGTACCGGACATGGATGAGCACAAGACCATCGAGCGCATCCGCACCTTCGTGAATCGCAACTTCCCGGACGTACAGTTCCACGAGGAGCACGGTCTGGCCCCCTTCAAGGGCCACGTCACGGGCCCCTACGCCGAGGCCATCAAGAACGCCTACAAGTTCGCCTTCGATGCCCCCTGCTCCTTCACCCGCGAGGGCGGCAGCATCGGCGCCGTCAAGACCATGGAGGATCTCCTGGGCTGCCAGGTCTTTTTCCTGGGCCTCAGCCTCCCCAGCCACGGCTACCACGCCCCCAACGAGAACTACGACTGGGAGCAGGCCTCGGGTGGCATGGCCGCCTTCGCCCACTACTTCGAGACGGTGAGCGGCCTCAAGTAGGAGCTTGCTCCGCACGAAGCGCCGGCCCCTGGCCGGCGCTTCTGTGCGTGGGCAACCCTACCAGAGTGGCCCCACCTCGGCTTCCAGGAACTCCGGGGCGGGCCCGGAGCGCCGGGCGCCGCTGCGGTTCGGGAAGCGCAGCGCAGCCAGGAAGGGTTTGGCGCTGGCGTCATAGACCACGGTGATCCGGCCCGGCTGCCCCGGCGCGCCGCTCCAGCCGTCGCTGCCACTGGCGCCATCGCTGCCGCTGGACCCGCTGGGTGAGCCGCTGCCGCCCATGCCGCCGTGGCCCCCACGCCCGCCCCGGCCCCCGGAGCCGCCCGGTCCGCCTTCCGCCGAGATGCTGAGGGTGCCTCCTTCGGGGTCCACCAGGAAGCGCTCCACGCGCTCTCCGCCCCGCGCGGTCACCTGCAGCAGGGGATGGGGCCCGGGTCGCAGGGCCACATTCACCAGGACTGAGGGCGCATCCCCACCCGGACCGCCGTTGTCCCCGTCCGACCCGCGGCCGCCGTCCGTGCCGTTGCCCCCGGGCGAGGGGTTGTTCAGGTCGATGGAGCCCATGCTGCCACTCATGCCGTCCGACCCCGACAAGCCGTCCATGCCCGAGTGGCCGGGTCGCCCCGAGAAGTCCGCCCGGAAGGGTCGCGCGTAGGTGATGGGGATGGCCAGCTCTGCCCTCAGGTCCGGATGACTCGGCACGGTGACCGTCACCTGGAGCGACCGCCCATCGCTGAGGCGCGGGTCCGCGGGCAGCGAGACCCTGCCCTTGGGGCCGACCTCCACCCCGCTGCCGTTGAGCTGGAGGTCCTCCCAGAGCACCTTGCCCCCGGGGCTGCCTTCCGTGTGGAGCGGCGTCCCATCCGGCTGGACCACGGTCACCACGAGGGAGGCCTTCTCGCCGGGCGCCAGCGCCCCCCCGGGCAGGGTGGCCGACAGGGTGGTGATGGGCGTCTTCTCCAGCCGGACCCGCCACCCCATCCACACCTGGATGGGCGTGCAGCCCAGAGCCAGCAGCAGGGGCAGCCAGCCAAAAAGCGCGCGGAAGCATCGATACATGGTCACCTCGGGAGAAGGAGCGTCCTCTCCCCCGAAGCTAGGGCGATGGGTGCCGCGGTCCATCCGCCGAAAGTCCTGAAAGCCGAGAACCGGACTTAGGTCCTGGGCTGCTTCTGCCTAGACCCCGCCCCGCTCCACCACCAGGAGCCGGTCCAGGTTCGTGACCTGCAACAGCCGCTGGTCCGGCTCGGAGGGGTGCTGCAGCACCAGGCCCGCGCCCCGGCTCCTCGCCAGCTCATGGAGCTGCAGCAGCATCCCCAGGGCCGAGGAGTCCAGGTAGGACACCGCCGCCAGGTCCAGCCGCAGGACCTGGGTCCGGGGCTCCAGCAGTAGGGCCCGGGCGGTGCGGAGCAGGGCCTGGCCCTCCGCCGGCCCCACGGGCCCGCTGAGCTGGACCAGGATGCCGTCCTCCCCCTGCTCGACCCGCACCTGCATGGCCCCTCCACAGCGCGGCCCGCCCCCTGCGTGCCTTCGGCTTCCAGCACAGCCCGCCATTTTCGCTATGGTGTGGCGATGTCCCCGTAGGCGAGCCAGGCATTCGCGGCAGTCCTCACCAGCGTGGCGACGGCTCCAGACCCCTTGAGTCGGAAGGCGCTGACAGGTGTCCCATCGCTGGTCGCGTTAGTCCCGGAGGCAATCCCTGGGACCGCGCCGACCAGACTGTATACGGTGGCTACGGTCGTATCGGTCGTGGTTCCTCCCCCGGCCTGCACGACGACCCCATGGGTTAAGTCACCCCCCGCCTGGGTGATCTGGAAGGTGTAACCGATGGGGTAGTCCGTGAGGGCCAGCAGTGTGTCCCTGCTCATGACGAAAAAGAGATCGGAACCTGACACGTTCATCACGATGAGCTGGTTTGCAGTGCCCATGCCCAGGCTGGCCAGCCTGGTGCTGAATGAGGACGTCGTGATCTGCGTCAGGGACTGGACGCTCTTCCACATCCTTCGAACCCCAGCGTCTCCCAACATGACGAGTCCGTTGGTGGCCGGGACAACCGCGTAGCGGGATGTGGTATCCCCCTGCGACGAGTAACCCAAAACGACCTGGTTGTCCTCGGCAGTCACGCCAGCGCCAACCGCAACGCTGAACATCCCTCGCGCATTCGCCGCTTGGCCGAGGGCGGTGGCGTAGGTGTTGGTCGCCATCGCATATTGTCCTATTGCGATCGTGCCGTACTGGTTGGCGGTGGCGTTGTCCCCGAGGGCTGTGCTACCACTCCCAGCTGCGTTGGCGGAAGTGCCGGCACGTACGTTGCCACCACCATCTGATGTGATCGAACTAGCCGAACCAGTTGTGTTGGCAGTGTTGTTGGGAATGTCAGCGGAGAGCAAGGTGGGCAGCTGCGCATGGGGCAGCGTCCCGGTAGTGAGGTCGCTGGCTGACACGGTGACATTCCCGGACAGCGCATGGCCGTTGACGGTGGTGCCCGTGTCCACCTTGCCACCCAGGGCCGTGCCGAGATCCGTCTGAGCACTAAGTGTTCCGGTGATACCGCCCCAGGCCGCTCCGCCCCCGCTACTTGCTACGGCACCCAGCTGACCAGTTGTCGGGTCGATCACGACCGTCTTGGGCGTGCCGCCCAGGGTGGTGTCCTTGATGCCTGCAATGAAGGTTTTGCTCTGGCCGCTTTCGAGGACGGCCGGGATGGCGAGAGGATCCGCGGCAACGTAGTTGGTCCCGATCCGTATGGTGTTCCCCTCGTCGGCAACCCCGACATTGCCGACGAGGATGTTGTAGCTGAGTGAGGTGGTGGGAACGACGGGGTAGATGAGGTTCCCCAGCTGACCGCCTGCCCCGCTTCCAATGACAATGTTGAAACTGCCGGTGTTATTGAAAGGGAGGGTGTTGTAGCCCAGTGCGGTGTTGTCCGTGCCCTGGGTGATCGCACCCAACGACAGACCGCCAATGCCCGTGTTCCGCTTGAAGAAATAGCTGGCCCCGCTCGAGTGGTCCTGGCCGGCCAGAACTCCCAAGAACGTGTTGTAGTTGAGGACACCCTCATTCCCGAACCATGTCAGGAAGCGCTGATTGCCTGCATACAAGAAGTTCGGAGTGTAGGCATCTGAATCACCCAGGTACAGGCTCCCGGAGGCCCGGATGGTGCCACTCACGTCCAGCGGATAACTCGGGTCGCCTACGCTGTTGATCCGCACATAGCCGTTGCGATAGATGTTCTGAAGGCCGCCGGCGCGACCATCGGAATTGAGAGCGCCATTGTTGATGCCCAAGCCCCAGGCGGTGCTCCCCCCCCCGGCGGCCTGGCTGACCCAGGTGGTGCCGTTCGAGGTCAGCACGTTGCCCGAGCTACCCGGCACGATCGCCTGCAGGGCGCTGGCGCCGTTGCCCAGCAGTACCGCATTGGCCGTCAGGGTGCCTGCCCCCGTGCCGCCTCTGGCCACCGGCAGGGTTCCCGTCACATCTGCGCCGAGGTTGATGGCCGGCCCGCTGCTCGCCGCCGTCAGCCGGCCCTGGGCATCCACGGTGAGGCTGGCGCGGGTGTAGGATCCCGGCGTCACGGCGGTGTTCGCCAGGGCGATGGTGCCGCTGGCGGTGATGGTGCCCCCGGTCAGGCCCGTGCCCGTGGTCACGCTGGTGACGGTGCCCGTGCTTCCACCCGTCGGTGTCACCGATGCCCAGGCGCTGCCATCGTACTGGTACAGCCCTTTGGTGCCATCGGTCTGGTACACCAGCAGACCTGCCGTGGGTGTGAGGATGGCCGCGCGTTGGACGGTGGTCATGCGCGGAGGCAGGAAGCCCTTGGTGGTGCTGGTGAGGTCCAGCAGGGCGCTGGCATCTGGCGTGCTGATGCCGAGCCCCAGGGAGCCGGTGGTGAAGACCACGTCCGCCCCATTGAGGGTGAGCGGGCTGGCGCCAGCCGGCCCAGTTGCGCCCGCAGGACCGGCTGGCCCCTGGGCACCCCCGAGACCGGGCAGCCCCTGCAACCCCGCGGCGCCCGCAGGCCCCTGGGGACCTGTGGCACCCGTGGCGCCGGTCGGTCCGATGGGGCCTTGGGCTCCCATGGCCCCGGTCAATCCGATGGGGCCTTGGGCTCCCGCCGCCCCGGTCAATCCAATGGGGCCCTGGGCTCCGGCGGCCCCGGTAGCGCCCGAGGCTCCGGTGGCGCCCTGGAGCCCCGTGGCGCCCGCAGGTCCCTGGGGGCCTGTAGCGCCCGTAGCGCCGGTGGCACCCGTGGCACCCGTGGCACCGGCCGGTCCAGCCGTGCCCGCCACGGTCCCCGCCAGCCATTTGGTGCCGTTGTAGACCAGGGCCTGGCCCAAGGTGGGGGGCGTGGTGGTCAGGTCGAGGGGAATGCCCTGGAGCTTCAGCACCAGGGTCTGGTTCTGGGTGCCACCCAGGTCTCCACTGAAGGAGCCAGCCAGGGTCCACGCACTGATGGCCTGGAAGGCAGGGACGATGTCCACGTCCGGGGCGAGGGCCTGACCGGACACGGTGACGTGGAGCTTCAGCCCCGCCTTGGCGAGCAGGGCCGCAGGCAGGGTGGGCATGCCGGTGGAACCCAGCACCACGGAGTAGAGACCTTCACTCACGGTCAGCGTCTGGGCGCCGGAGTTCCACAGCTCCGTGCTGGTGGTGTCGAGGACGCTGAAGGTGAAGCTGCGCACGCCGCTGACGGCAGTGTTGCCTTCCAGCAGCCGCCCCTGGTAGGCCAGCGTGGGCTGCGGGGCAACATCCGCCGCAGCCTCTGGGATCTGGGCCTGGAGGACGGGGCCGCCGACGCAGGCTATCAGGGCGGCGATGGTGGGTGTGAGGAAGGCACGGCGCATGGGGTTCACCTCGGACGAGTCAGGGAGAAGGAGGGCTGGGTAGGGTTGGAGCCCAGGGGGCTCACTTCACAGGCGGATTGAAGCCGTGGCGCACCTTGATGGCCCCATCGGCGGTGGCGGCCAACGTGGCTGGCACTTCTTCGCCCACCACGGCCCCGTTGGACACGCCCGTGCCCGGGACGCTTTGCTGGGCGCCGAAGGTCTGCACGAAGTTGGGCGAAGTCACCGGCGGGGGTGGCAGAGCCAGGATGCTGAGGGCGGTACTGGTGGTGTAGCGCACATCCTTGGACCACACAGCGTAGATCGTGGCGTTGCCGGGCGTGGCCGAGGCCGTGAACAATCCCGTGGCCTAGATGGTGCCCGCAGTGGCGGGTAGCACAGACCAGATCGCCTCGCTGCCCCAGGGTGTGCTGGCACTGAACTGCAGGGTCTGGCCCGCCACCAGGGAGGGCGTCTCAGGCAGTACCGTCATCCGCCAGTTGGTGGTTCCAGCCCGGTCCCCGGAGTTGTGGGTGCTGTAGCAACCCTGGACCAGCAGCAGCGAGAGCAGCGCGAGACAGGCGCAGCGCTGATTCATGGGAACCTCCGCTAATAGGACCAGACGAGGTTGAGGGAGGCCACCCGCGTGGGCTGGTTTTCCTGCCCGTAGCGGCTGGCCACGAAGCGGACCTCGGCCCCCAGGTTGGCATTCCAGCGACGCCCGACCAGGAGGCCCACCCCAGCCCGGGTCCAGCGGCTGGAGCCCGAGGGGCTGAAGGTCCCAGCGAGCGTGGTCAGCCGGTTGGTGGCGTCCACGGTCCAGCGGATGCCGTAGAGCCCCAGTCCCACGAACCAGCGTTCCTGATGGAAGAGCTGCTCCAGGCCAAGGCTTTCGTCATGCACCTTAGTGTCCATTTCCTGGTGCACAGCAAGCGAGTCCTTGATCTGGCGCCCGGCCCTGAACTGCTCTCGGTCCAAGCGCAGGCGCAGGGACTGGTCCGTGTAGGAGCCCCACTCCAGACGAGCCCCGAAGCCAAGGCTGGGGCCAGAGCCGGTGGTCAGCTGGAGATCCGGGGAGGCAGGCATCAATAGGCCTCCCTGCAAGCCCCACCGGAGGGATTCCCCCGCGCCCAGGCTGGCCGGTTGCAGCAGCCCCACAAGCAGGGCCGCCCGCGCACAAACACTTCTCGTCGATGGTCCATATCGAACCCTCGGGCCATCGGTGCTCATGCGATCCCTCCCGGGGTATGGGCTGGTGGTTCAGCTCGGATGTGTCTTGTAGGCCTATCGGAGAACTGAAACCGGCCTTCAGAAATGAGTTCTACGCTGCCGCGTTTGGGTTCTACGCGTTTCTGCCGTTCCTTCTCTGAAACAGGTCACCCCGCGTAGACTTGGCTCATGTCCACAAGTTTCTCCAGCCTCAAACTCCGCTGGCTGATCGAGGAGACCGCTGATCCCCTGGAACTCCTGGCCACGGAGGGGGACCAACTGGGACGGGCGCTTCACATCGACCCCGCGATGGGTCAGGGCCATTTCGATCTGATCCAGCTCCCCTACGGCAGCAGTTTCTTCAAGGGGGTCCAGCGCTTTCTTCCAGCGGCCAGTGGGCACCTGGTGCCCGTTGGGGAATTTGAGATCGACTATGGTCAGCCCAGCTTCATGGTGCAAACCGTACGGGGGAGCCGCATCTGCCACCGGGAGTTCATCCCGGAGCAAAGGCTGATCTACGAAGAAGGCCGGGACCTGTTCTGCCACATGGAAAAGCGCCATGTGATCCCCATGGGCGACGGCTCCCATGACTCCGAGATGGTGTCCCTCTGCCTGCACCTAAGCAGCCTGGAGGCCCTCCTGGGAGAAGCCGATGCCGCCGCCCTGCTGGAGGCCCTGGGCATCCAGAGGCTGCCCAGCTACGTGATCCGCAGCATGCCCAAAGCCTTGGCCGGCCTGCTGCATGGGGCCATGGCCCGGCCCCTTCAGGGCTCCGTCCGCAAGCTCTACCTCCAAGCCAAGGCCCTGGAGTACCTCTCCGCCCTGTCAGAACACTTGCAACCCGTAAAGCACCAAGACTCGCGCAGCAGTTCCCTGCGACTCCAGGTCCACGCCCTCCACGGCCACCTCCTGGACCTTGCAGGCAAGGTCCCGGCCCTGGAAGCTCTGGCCCGGCAATTCGGCATTCCCGCTCGCAGGCTGAACGAAGTCTTCACCCTGGAATACGGGGAATCCATCTATCTGATTATCGGCGAGCCTCAGCTTAAACGGCTTGGCCCATCCAGGCGAGTTTCAGAAGCGGCTGCGGCATGGCAGGAGCCCTGACGGCCACATGGAGCAGGCGGGGCAGAATTGACGCCA
>Ga0118677_10000942_pt1 | contig 62245 bp, 49 predicted proteins | sample AliMusrvi5mmetaG_FD_86154 | JGI IMG/M metagenome (GOLD analysis project Ga0118677, IMG submission 86154) | reverse complement strand
GCCCTCCACCTGCTCAACCGCTACCAGAACCGCCTCAGCCGCCAATACCAAAGGCAACTCCAGAACCTCCTGATGCTCAAAAACATAAAATGGCCAAACGAACCTACTTCCCCCGATCTACAAGAAACCAAAAGACAACCGTCGCGCCCCGCTCCTCCCCACACCGATTGGGGGCCGGAGCAATCTACGTCCTCCATGAAATTGTCGTGAGCCAAATTGTACAAATTCTCGGCACGCAATGTGGGGCGGGCTTTAGCCTGCGCGTGGCTTCAGCCACGCCCGGCCACCACAAAAAACAAACGACACCCAGAACCAACGTAGCGCGGGCCTCCAGGCCAGCCGCGCCGGGATTCTTCCCGGCGTCCGCCCCCAAAAAACAAACGGCGGCCAGAACCCCAAAAGAGTTCCAACCGCCGTTCGAGCATTTCGCCAAAGGAGGGCAGGGGGACGTAGCAAGCTGCCTCCCCACAACGGCACGTCAGCGCTACCGCGGCGGCTTCGCCGTAGAAGGCGGCGTCGGCACCCCATCCACGGTCCTCGGCTCCATCAACTCACTGCGTGTGCCATCCGGATCGTACAGGTTCACCTGGCGCTTCCGGTTCACGCCGGTCTTCGCTTCCAGCGGCGTCTTATAGTTCGCACGCGCCGGCCGCTTTTCCAAATCGGCGACCGCCTTATCGACGCTCTCCACCTCAAGGCAGATATGATGCGCGGTGCCAAGACGTTTGAGGTCGGGCATCTTGTCATACAGCATGAACTCGATATAGTCCTTGCCATCGGGCACCTGCATGTTTACCCAGTCGAGCACCTTGCCATCCTTGCTGCCGCGCCAGGTCTCCTTGAAGCCGAGAATCTCGCCATAGAACTTCATGGCCGGCTCCAGCGTGCCAACCGTAATGCCGAGATGCGCGATGCGCGTGGAGATGCGTGGGCCGTCCATGAACTTGCCCTTCTCGCGAACACTGAAGCCATCGGGTTCGTACTGCACGATCTCCACCGTGTGGCCGTCGGGATCTTTGATGTTGAAGTTGGAGTTCTTGATGCGGCCTTTGCCGACCTTCTCCGGAACCTTGATGCCCTTGGACGCCAGATAGGCCCGCATCGCTTCGGCATCGTCCACTTCGATCGAGATGTGGTTGAGGCGGTCAGTCTTCGCCGCCTTCTCCGGGAACAGTTCGATGTACTGCTTCTCGTTCACCTTGATAAAAGTGAGCGACAGGCTGCCATCTGGATTATCCAGCTTGAACGCCTCCTTGTAGCCCAGAAAGTCCTTGTAGAAGACGCGGGCCGCTTCAATATCGTGGACGAACAGCGCGATATGTCCGATGCCCAGGATCTTGGGCCGCTTCGGCTCGGCGGCAAACGCAGTGCCGAGCATGCATAAAGTCAGGAGTATGGTTTTCATATGAATTCTCTAGAAGGTCAACTTTCCGGCGACAGTGATCTGGCGGCCTCCACCGTTCTGTGAACTGATTGTACCGAATGTGGTGCCGCTGGGCGAAGCATTAACGGCGTTGAAATTGGGATGGTTCAGGGCGTTGAACGAATCGGCACGAAGCTGCAATTTGAAGGTCTCGCGGATCACAATGTTCTTGATCGCGGAGAAGTTCCAGGTCGCCTGGCCATCGTTGCGGACGCCAGCCAGCCGCAGCGGGAAGGTGCGCAGGTTGCTTGCAAGCTGCGCCGACGAGGTGCGATTGAAGCCTGCGTTGACATTGATCCAGTGATCGGGCGAGCGCTGGTCTTTCGGCAGGACGATATCATGCAGGTCGCCTGCGAAAATGACGTTGCCCCACTCCACTGGCGCACCGGACTGGCGCACGATGTGGCCGGCCAACTGGATGCCGCCGACGGCGCGGTCAAGCCAGCCGGGCGTTCGAATCAACCTGCTCTTGCCCACCGGCAGATCCCACAGTCCATTCACCACAAGGCGGCTGGGACGGTCGTTGGTGCCGATTCCATACCACGGCATGGGCGCGCTGGCGTTCAGGAACGTAGTGCCATCCAGCAGCTTCGACCATGTGTGCGCGACGTTGATGGTGAAGCCCTTCGCAAAGCGCCGCTGGATCTGGTTCTGCCACGAGTGATACTTGGCGTAGCCGATGGGCTGCATCTCCTGAATGCTCCCGAACTGCGGATACGGGGTCAGCAATTGCGCCCGAGTGATGGTCTGGGTATAGACGCTGTTCAGTCCGTAGAACGGATTCGGAAAGGACTGGGCGAGCGAGTTGATGGTGGCCGTGTCGCGGGTCGGGGCCTTGCTCAGGTACGCCGGATTGGTGAAGTTCTGTTCGCGGTTGATTTGCAGCCGGATCGCATGGTTGCCGACATACGACGAGTCCAGCAGGAAGCCCCACGGCAGTTCGCGCTGCAAACCGAACGACCAGCGCTGCGAATAGGGTTGCACGCGGTCGTTCGGATAGACCGAAATGGCCTGGCCAAGGAACGTGGAAAGCCCGGTGCTGGAGCCGGTCGGCGCGAGCAGGCCGTTGGGGAACGGATTGGTGACCGAGGCCGCATAGGTGAGGCCGTTGTCAAAGGTCGGAATCATCGGCGTGGTTGCCGTGAAGCCGGTCTGGATGGCGGGCGAACGGTTGGTGCCGATCGTGTCATAGAAGATGCCGTAACCGCCGCGGACCACCATCTTCGAGCTAACTTTGAACACCGCCGCGATGCGTGGCAGGGCGTTGATGCCCCCGCCGTTCCACAGCGAGCGTCCATTGGAGCCGCCGGCGAAGGTAAGCCCACCGGCGACTCGGAAGCTGGCCGGCGCGAGTTCGGGGATCGGGCTCTTCGCATAATTGGCGGTGGCCTGCGCAGAGATCGGATTGACCGTGGTGTAGTCGAAGCCTTTCACAGCGCGGTCAAAGCGCTCGGTAACCGGTGTCTCATGTTCGATGCGCAGACCCAGCGTCACTGTCAGGCGGCGGGTGAGCTTCCATTGATCCTGCAAGTACATGGCGAAGAACTGGTCCTGCGTGGCGAAGCTCGCCTGGCGCTGCATCTGTCCTTCGGGGATGCCGAGCAGAAACGCGGCGAGGTCCTGGCCAAGTGAAGAGCTGCCGGAAGTATCGGTGGCCTTGGTATAGGTCGAGGTAGGCGTGAATGCAGGCGCCACGCCGTAAGGCTGCCGAACCTGGAAGGCACGATACAGGCGATAGTCACCGCCATAGGTGAACAGGTGGTTGCCGCGCAGCGTCGTAAAGCCGCCGTTGATGTCATGCACCATCGAAGTGTTGGCGCCATTGCCGGAATCGAACTGGCCGAAACCGGTGAAGCCCGAAAGATTAACCGCCGGCAGCGTGGCCTGTTCGCGGGGAACAAGTCCCACGATGGAGGGAGCAAAGCCCAGGGCCGCCAGATCGGTGCCGGTGCTGAGCTGCTGCTCGGGGTGGTCCTGCTCGGTGAGTCCGTAGCGCACGTTGAGCACAGTCGTCGGGCTGATGACGAACACTTCGTCGAGCGCCAGTCCGCGATTGTAGCGATTGGTCAGGATGCCGTTGGCGACGTTGTTGTAGTTGTTGTACTTGGTTTCGGCCCACCAGTCATAGTCGAGCCGAACGAACATGCGGTTGCGTTCGCTGAAGTTGTGATCCACGCGCAGGAAGTGCGCGTAGTAGTCTTCGGTGGTGCTGGTGGAGGTGGTGGTGTAATTGCGGGTACCGTCGGCGCCGCCTGGTTGCGTGGGCGCCGGCCAGAACTTGGCAACGTTGAGCGCCACCGCATTGAGGCGGCTGGCTGGCAGCACATTCCCTGCGATCGGCAGCCGGCTGAAGTGCCCGTTGCCGGTGGAGGTGGTGGTGAACGGATCGTAGATCTGGTACGACGTGCCGACTTTCAGCAGCTGCGAGAAGTCCCCGGTGCGTTCGGCCGGAGTAGGAATGGTGTACGTGTTCACGTTCGGCGTGCGCCACTTGTTGGCCTCGTAGGTGTAGAAGAAGAACGTCTTGCCGGTGCCGGCGTGATGAGGCAGACGGACCGGTCCGCCAAGCGAGCCTCCGTAGCGGTTGTCCTTGTACGGCAGCTTGGAGATGCGGGCGCTGTTCTGGAAGAGCGTGGCGGTATCGAGTCCGCTGCCGCCCCAGAATTCGTGGACTTCGCCGTGGAACTTGCTCGTTCCGCTGGCGGTGATCATGTTTACGACTGCGCCGGGCGTGTGGCCGAGCGAGGCGTCATAGCTGGTGGTCTGGCTCTTGAATTCGCTCAGCGCGCCCTGGGGCGGCGAAAAGGCGATGCGCACCAGGTTGCCTTCGGCGAAGGTGTTGGGCACGCCGTCAATCATGAACTCATTGGAGTAGGCGGTGTTGCCGTTGGTGACCATCTGCGAGAGTCCATTGTTAAAGGCCGCCTTCTGGATTCCTAAGGAGGAGATGCTCACGCTGCCGGGCGCGCTCTTGGCGAGTTCCGCCGGATTGCCGGATTGGATCGGCAGGTCTACCAGACGCGCGCGATCAACCACCTGGCCGAGCGAGATGGCTCCGGTTTCGAGCAGTGGCGTGGAGGCGCTGACTTCGAGCGACTGGCTGACGTCGCCGACCGTGAGTTTCAAATCCACAGTGACGCTGTCATTCACGCGAACCTCGACCCCCTTGCGGTCGAGCTTTTGAAAGCCGGTGATTTCGGCGGTGACGTCGTAGAAACCGGGGAGCAGGAACGGCAGCGTGTAGTTGCCGGCTTCATTGGTCTTGGCCTCGACGGCAGCACCAGTGCCGGTGTTGACCGCCCGGACTCTGACGGCGGGCAGGGCGGCGCCGCTCGAATCGAGCGTGCGGCCAGAGATGGTACCTCGGGAATCCTGGCCAAAGGCACAGGTCAATGCAAGAGAGAAGATTACGGATAAACGGAACATGGTTTCCTTTTCCAAACTGGGGCGGTTACGATACCACTATATCGCCATGATGAGGCGGGGATAAGTGCAAAAACGGCTAAATGAACGTTCAATGAACGTGATTTTGGCAGGCTAAGCGCCTTCTATTCAATGACGGGAACCGTGGACATGACGCGGTGCGCTTCGTACACAGCATTGATGGCCATCTCTGAATCGACGCCGCAGCGGACCACTACCTGATAAGCCGGAGGGAAGCTGGGCAGTCCTTCACGGCGGAAGCGCTCGCGCAGATCCTTGAGCGAGGCGGGAGACCGGAAGTAGTCGATCGCGGCCTGCGGACCTGGGCTGCCCATGATGCCCGAAAAGAGGATGGTCCGCTCCGGACGCTGGCGGCCGGGCTGACTGGGCAGGACCGTGATCAGGGCATAGACGGTGGAGTAGCGCGTGGTCTGGGGATTGCGCTTGGCGGCGAAGCCGATACCGTCTACCTTGTCGCCGATGACTTCCTCGTTGCTTTCCTCGTCAAACCAAATGGAGTAGGGGGTGGCGTTGAGGATGCGCTCAGCGTAAGGCATGAAGGCCGGGGCGCCGATGATGATCAGTCCGTTTTCGTGGATCGAAGTCGGCCAGACGGGCGTGGTGTGATGGCTGACTCCGGCCGTGCCCAGCAGTGACGAGATGTTCATGGCGGCGAAGGTGTCGCTGAACAGCGTGTAGCCCCGGGTGGGAAACATATAAAGCGGACCTCCGCGGCTGGGGAGCTTGTTCGCTTCATACCACTTCGACATCCAGGCCGGTGCAGGCTCCAGGATGTTTCCGTGCGGCTTCACGCCCGGCTGCGATGGCAACGCGCGGGCGACCGGCGGAGTACCCATCAGGATCAAGACGTCGCCGCCGGATTGCACCACCGGTCCCCACGCTTCGCGGACTACCTCGTCAATAGGGTCGGGCGTCTGGCGCCGCACCGCGACCGCAGTGATGGCGCTGGACGCAAAGACGGCGAGCACGGCAAGGCCGGTCCAGAGCCGTGTCCGCGTGGTACGAACTGGAGTTTCAGTGGGAGCAGACTGCTCCGTGCGCATAACAAAGACCGGGCGGTAAGAGCCTTTCGGGAGGTCGATGCGCAATTCAGCCTGAGAAGCTTCCTTCTCGTAGTATTCCTCCAGCTTGCGGCGTAGGGCGTGGGCACGGCTGCGGACACTGGAATCTTCGCCGGGCGCATAGTCGGCAGAGCGATGCAGGGCGTTGGTGGCGATCGCGTATTCGGTGATCTCCGCGCCGCGGCCATCGATTTCCAGTTCGCAGATGTAGCGTAAGAACTGGATGAGTTGTTCGGAACGGGCGAAGGTGCGGCTCTTCAGCAGTTCCTCGCAGGCACGTTCTTTTGCAGCGCGATCTGTTACGGTCACCCCGGCCAGCATAGCTGGAACAATCATACTAAATTCGGCTTCCACGGTTGCGGAAGCCGTGCGGGGGCGGCAACTCGAAGCCGCCCCCCACTACCGAGGCTAGAAGGTCAGGCGCAACGCACCCTGGATAACACGGGGCGTATTGGTCTGGGTGGTGACTACGCCAAACGTGGTGCTGGTGGGCGTTACGTTGGGGGCCCCGAACAATGCGTGATTGCCTGCATTGAACGAATCGGCGCGGAATTGCAGGTGCATTTTCTCCCACAACGAGAACTCCTTGGTGATGGAGATGTTCAGGTTGTTGGTGCCATCGGTACGCAGGTTGTTGAACTGCGACGAGAAGAAGCGGAAGTTCTGCGAGGGCTGCTGGGCGGAGACCGTATTGAAGCGGGTGGTGTCGAACGTGTGGTTCACGTTGCGCGGATTGTACTGCAGGTCGCCGCCCAGGTAGATCACGTTGCCCCATGCCAGCGGTGCGCCGGTGTGGAACGTGTAGAGAGACGAAACGGCCCAGTCGCCGATGAGGATGTTGGTCACACCGCTCACATGCGAAGCGAAGTGCTTCCCTTTGCCGAAGGGTAGCTGATATAGGCCGCTGATGCTGAAGTTATTCGGGCGGTCGCCGACGGAGACGCGCTTTTCGAGCGCCAGCGAACCGGCGTTGGGATACGTCACCTGCTCCATCAGGCGCGAGTGGCCATAGTTCACAGAGACCAGCAGGCCGCTGGCCATGCGCCGCGAAAGCCGGATTCCCAGTTCGTGGAAGTAGGAGCCGCCGTTGTTCATGTTCTGCTCAGTAACGCCGGTGAAGGCCGGGAAGGGCCGCAGCAGGTTCGAGACAGAGGTCGTTGAGCCATTGTTGCTCTGACCGGGCAGCAGGCCGGCGAACGGATTCGGGACAACCGCGGCGAGTGCGTTGATAGTAGCGGTATCGCGATACGCCGCAGTGCTCAAATACTGCGCCGGCAGGGAGCCGAAGTTGTAGTTGGTGGTGAGGTGCACGGAATGGTTGCCGATGTAGCCGACCTGCAAAGTCGTGTCCTTGGTGAGCTGCTGTTGCCAATCAAAAGTCCAGCGCAGGCTGTACTGGCGGGCCAGGTTCGGATTGAGGAACGTGATGCTCTGGCCGAGGTTGGTGTTCAGGCCCTGCGAGGCGCCCGGAGGCTGCACCAGTCCGTTCGGAAACGGGTTGTTCAGCTTCGCGGCAGGAGTGACAAAGCTATCGTTGGTGGCGACGTAGGTATTGGTGTAGCTGAAGCCGGGCTGCTGTGGCAGGATGACGCCGTACACGTAGTCAAACATGCCGATGCCGGTGCGGAGGACGGTCTTGCCTTTCATCGCCGACGGGCTCCAACTCAGGCCGAGGCGCGGGCTGAAGTCGTTCTTCGGATTGTTGGTGGCGGTGCGGTTATCGGCATTGGCGAACAGCAGTCCGCCGGTGGGGTTGAACTGCGAAGCAGGAAGCTGCGCGAGCGGGGCCTTGGCGTAGGCAGTGCGGGCCGCGGCTGTAACGGCGTTGGTTGCCAGCGGGTCAAAGCCGATGGACTGGCGGTTCCAGCGCTCCACGGTGGGGTGATTGTATTCCCAGCGCAGGCCCATGTTGATGGTCAGATTCGGACGCACATGCCAGTCGTCCTGCAGGAACACCACGTCGTAGAGCGAATCGTTCTTCGAAGAGGCGTTGATAGAGTAGCTGCCGCTGGAGGGCAGGCCGAGCATGAAGGCCGACATGCTGCCGCCGAGCGGCGCGCCGGTGGCGGTGTTGTTGGCGCGGACCCAGCTGTTATCGAACGTGTAGGCGCCGGTAGAGCCGGACCAGGCTAGGTTCGAAAAGTCGTTGACGCGATGCTCGCCGCCAACCTTGATCGTGTGCTGACCGAAGATTTTGGTCAGGCTGCCGAACAGCTGATAGGTGTTCGAGGGCTGATCGGAGTAGTGCAGGTTCGTTGCCGGGTTCGCGACGAGGAAGCCGTCAGAGAACGTGAACGCCGGCATCAGCAGGTGCGTGGAGTTGGCCGCGATGTACGACGGGAAGCCGATGGTGGTGGGATCGAAACCGTTGCTGTTCTGGTTGTAGTAAGCGCGATAGCGGGTGAAGCCGGCTCGCAGGTTGCCGACCAGAGTGGGCGAGAAGGTGTGGACATCGTCAATGGTGCCGCCCCAGATGTCGCGCACGCCAACTTCGCCGAGCGCGATATTGCTGAAGATGTTTCCTGAATCCTGCTGCCACAGGCTGTGGCGGATGCTGCCGGTGAGCTTGTTGTTGTTGCTGACGCTGTAGTCGATGCGGCCGGATTGTGCCGAGTAGGAGTTGTTGGTGGTGAGGCCGGCGAAGTAGTTGTTGGTGCCATCGGACTTGCCCACAAAGTTCGGCTCATTGATGTACTTCAAATAGGCGGTCGCGACCGGGTTGAGCTGACTGGCCGGGATGATGTTGTTGGCGAACGGCTGCCGGGTCACCACGCCGCTGGCGAGCTTCGCGGTAGTCGGGTCGTACAGCTGATAGCTGGTATTCACTTTGAGCAGCGCAGAGAAGTCTCCGCCACGCTCTGCGGTCGTCGGCACGGTAGTGTACGTCGGTGCCGGTTCGCTGTTCTTGGTGCCTTCATAGGTGAAGAACCAGAAGAGCTTGTTGCGGCCGTCGTAAACCTTGGGGACAAAGATGGGGCCGCCTGCAGTCAGGCCCCAGAGGTTCTGGCGGAAGATGGTCTTCTTGCCGCCCGCGGCGTTGGTAAAGAATGGCGTGGCTGTTAGATTCGAGACCTGGTTGAATTCGGACATGGATCCATGGAACGAGTTGCCACCACCCTTGGTGATGACTTCGATGGTGCCGCCGCCGGCGCCGCCATAGGCTGCGTCGACGTTGAAGATATCGACCTTCACTTCGCTCACGCCGTCAACAGGAGGGCTGAATGCCGCGCGGCGGCCGGAGACGCCGAGGGTGCCGACGTTGGGCACTCCATCGATGAGGGCTTCATTGGCGCCGGAGACGCCGCCGCCCATTGCGAAATCAGAGAAGCCGCCGTTTTCATAGGGGCGGTTCTGATCGCGGGTGCCTGTGTTCACCACGCCGTAGGCCATGACAGCCAGATCCATGGGCGCGCGTCCGTTGATGGGCAGGTTCTCCACTTCGCGGGTGGTGATGGCCTGGCCGGCGGAGGCGCTGGCGGTGAGGAGCGAAGGGGCAGCGTCAGTGATTGTGATACTTTCAGTGGCGTTACCAATGGTGAGCTGGATATCTACGGTAATGCGCACGCCGCTGGCGATATCGATGCCGGACTGCACATATTTCTTGAAACCGTTGGTCTCCGCTTCTACCTGGTAGGAGCCAGGAATCAGTTGCGGGATGGTGTAGAAGCCTTCCGGACCGGAGACGGTGGGAAAGCGGACGTTGGTGGCCTTTTGGATGGCTGTAATCTTCGCGTTGGGGATGGCGGAGCCGGAGGGATCGGTGACCCGGCCAGTCATCGTGGATCGGTATTCCTGGGCGTGCAACAGGCACACGCAGGCTAAAGCACTGAGAAACAAACGTTGTATCATCATCTAACCTCGTTCGAAAGCGTATCCCTGGGGGTGGGGTTGCTTCATTATACACTAAGTTTCATGAAACCGGATGTTAAAGTTCGATCGGGTGAGGTTTGGGAACCTCCCACGAGTAGCTATAGGTCCGAAGATAACAGCCTTGAATGGGCGCGGACTAAGACCATTCGAATTTCAACGAGCGTATTACCGGATTGTCTGTACGCCTCATCATTCAGCAGTTTGGTCGCCTTGCGTGGAACAAACGGTATTCCTTGTTCCGCAATTTGAGCCGCTTCCGGATCTGCCGCAGGTGCGAGCGCAACTCCGGAGTGCTAAGAGTTGCGCAGTTGACACCTGCCATTCTCCAGACGTTTCCAGTCCAGGGGTTCACGAAGTAATATCCAATGACAGGACTGCCAACTGGGTTCGCCCAAGTAGCACCGAAGAAGTAGAAGTCTCTTTCGTCGCGATTGCGCAACTCTGTCACATGAGCGCCACGATTCTCGGGCACTATGGGTTCTGAGACGAGCAGTTTCGCGTCCTCCGCGCTGATGGTCTTCTTCGCAGCATCGCCACCGTAAGCTTGCGGGCTGGAAGCCTGAGACATTGCCAGCAGGCAGAGTGCGGCAGCCGTTCTTGCACTTTTCATCGTTACCATCTGTCTATTCCGAGGCAATCCGCGTCCAATCTTTCGGCCGTGCATTTCCTTTGGGTCCGGCACTATTATTGACAACCAATCCGCGGTCCCGCCACAGATTTGTTGCCTCGTCCACTAACAATGGCCGGATACTCTCAACGTGTAAGTCCGCATCATGGCATACCCGAATTCAAATGCTTTACGATGGCCTTCGACGTGAAGGTCGCCTGCGCCAAATCGAATTCCGAGCAACCCAATTCCGAGCAACCCCTAGATCTCTTCTACCACTGCGAGCAATTGGTCACTGGCGATTTGAGCCGTTCTAACCTCCTGCGCTTGCACCATCGTCGTCCCGTCGGATCATCACCATTATCCGGGAGGTTCGGAGAGAAGCGCAATCGCTTTGGGCCAGTCGACTGAGACGCAGCCGCGGTGTACACATAACGAGCAGCCTGGGATTAAAGCTGAGAAATAGGAAGGGGGGAGACGCTCTGAGGATGAAGTCAAGAGCAGCGGAGGACCACATTGTAGCCAAGCGTCACATGTCAGGCTCTCCCCGCAAAGCAGTTCGCGAGCACTAACATGTGGCGTTCAGCAATTCAAACTCTTCAGCACCTCTCTTGTTAATATCTGTGCAGAAGTGACTGGCAGCGCAGTTCAAAGCCTAAATGGCCATCCAGCAAGTCAGGCCATTTTCCGCTTGCCGAACAAGCCAAGCAACAACAATCCCCCACCCACAAGAGCAATGGACATTGGCTCAGGTGTGGCAGCGAATGTGACGGAATAGGAGGATGCTACCGCTCCCCCACCAATGATGGTGGAATAAACGCTCTGAATGTTCTGTCCCACCAGCTGCGTTGAAAACGCTCCCTGGTAGTACGAGGATGTCGCATTGCTGCCTGTCCAGGCGTTCCCCATCCAGTTCATAGTAATGGACACAGTGTTTCCGCTGGCATCATTTTGCATGGTAAAGAGACCCGGATGAGTAGGATCATTGAAAAACGTACAGGTTGTATTTGGCGCCTGGCGTTGCGCGTCTAAGAGTAAAGAGCAGTCTTGCTGACCGCCGGGAGACAGCATTGTCAAATCAAACGTCGTACCATTTGACCATTGGACCTGCCCCAAGCCCACAGTTCCAACGGGACCAGCGAATGGATAACCGGCACTGACGTCCAAGTCCTTGATCGTTGCTACCGTGCCTGCCGCCGGGAAGTCTCCGCTGGTAGGTACGTTCTCAAGGAAGCAACCTGGGGTACCAAGATTCGGGCCCACAGAACAAGCGGTACCGCCACCGTTCAGCGCGTAGAAATCTACAAATACACCCGATACCAGAACGCTGCCAGTGCCGTTTGCGACGCCGGTGACTGCGGTCGCCGAAGCCACTCCTTGGACAATGACCATGGCCAACGCCCACATGCATACAGCGAAAAACACTTTTTTCTTTATCATCAATTTCTTTTACCCTCCTAAATCTAGCTGAGCTGACGGGAGGTGAAGCTCTCCACTAAACAGATAGAGAGCAACTACTCTTCCCCATAACAAGAGTAGGGCCACTACCTTAGTACTGTCAATGAAATTCTCGCGTACTTAGTACTAAAGCGCTAAATTTGGAAGTATGATATTGAAAATAGCAATGCCAGTGGTACGAGTTTGGCAGTTTACATGGAAAACACTTATGTCTTACAAAGCATTGGAACATTCTTCGCAGGAGATGTTACATCCGAAACTGCATACCATCAGATGCGCTTATCTCTATTAGGCTCTTGGTCTGGAGATGACCTGCGCCTGTGCGGCGTCAATCGCTTCGATTGCGAACGCTTCCGCAGGCTCGGCAGGGCCATGTGGATTCGTTGCAGAGAGGTGCTGGTAGCGGCCTGGGGAAAGGACTCCGGCGGGGTCGAGCGCCTTCCGAAGCGAGCGGAGGAGGCGATGGTAGCCTGTTTGACCATCCATCTGATTCATGGACTGAATCCCTAACCGATAGCAGGGATAGCCACTTTCCGCCAGGAATTGGAGCAGTTCCCGGTGGCAAGCCATGGCCCGTTCGTCCTCGCCCTCCACATCGCGGTCGTAACTGAGAGAGATGACGCAGGCGATTGCCCTGTCAGTAACCAGCGTGAGGGAGATCTGCGGCTCGAAGCCGCAGGAGAGCATGATCCGGCTGATCATACCAGTGAGCGATTCCGCGTGTTCGCCATCAAAGGGGAGCACCGGAGAACACCAGAGCAAGCCACATCTGTCACGATCGGGGTCCATGTTTTGCGGAGGCGCATTGCGCTTGCGCCAGTAGGCACTGGCGACCGGCTTGTCCGTGGGAATCCCTTTCATCAGGCCATACACGGGCTTTAACAACTCCAGTGCGCGGCTAAGGTCCCAACCGGTGAAGCGGCGATAAAGTCCGGCAAAGCGAGTTGCGTAGCTGAGAAGCCGGTCGTCCATGAACTGCAACCTGGAGACTTTGCCGCGCAGTGCTTTGCGTACCAGGCGCCGCGCTTCCTTTACCTGCGCCGGAGAGCCGTAGAGCCCGCCGGAACCGCTCCAATAGCCAACATGAAGCTCCTTACGAAGTTGCGTCATGCATTCGTCCGGAAGCGGCGTCACGCCAGCGGTCTGCTCCCACGGGTATTGACGCAAACCGGACAGGACCTTGTAATCGTTACCGATGTGAATCGAACTACGAATGGTACCGTTAAGCCGCAAGGGACGGAGAGCATCTACGACGCGTGCCAGCGAGTCCTTGTCTTCACAGGTGAAGAAGAATGCCTGGAAATACTCCGGCGCCGGCATGAGCCACAGCGTCATCCTGGTGACGATACCGAGATTCGACTGAGAGAAGAGTCCATCTATGTTCGGTCCGAGACCCCAACGGTAGAGCGAAGCTGTTTTTGCTTTCGGAAATCGCGCGAAACCGGTTTCCAGGCTTTCGCCAGTGGGCAGCACGACTTCGAGACCACAGACATTGGCGAAATGATCGCCATAGGGCGTATGGCCAAAACCGCGCTCCATGGTGTTGCCCACGAGGCTGCATTCGGGACTTGCACCGGTGGCATCCATCCATAGCCTCGACTTCTTCTCCGCAAGAAACTCGAACAACTGGCGCTGTGTCACGCCCGGTTCAATGGTCACATACGCAAGGTCTTCGCTGAAATCCAGTATGCGATTGAGGCGGCCTAAGTCCAGCAAGGCACAACCGTCGGAGGCCGGCACACGGGACCCGTAGCCCCAGTTTTTTCCGCTACTTACCGGATAGACCGGAACGCCTTCCACCTGCGCGATTCTCATGCATTGCTGCACCTGTTGCCGGCTGCCCGGTTTGAGGATCACAGGTATATGTACGTCTGTCGCAAAGGTGGCGGTTGCAGCGTGATCAAGTTGCTGGCCGTCAACGACGACAAACTCCGGCCCCAACACTCTTATCCAGTGTTTAGTCGCTCGATCGATTGGACTGCTGGACATCATATCTCCTGGAATTCGTATCGGCTAACGACGTCGCCGCAACCACAGGGTAGCTGCGAACCGGCTCGGGATTGACATGCCGTGACGGCCAGGTGAGAACGTTCAGTCCGAGCGGAAGTGGCTCGGTTCGTTTGCGGTGGATAATCGCTTTATTCGGCATGGAAACCACCGGCGAAAACGGCAAAACCCCTTCCAACTCATCTACCCAGCTGGAGTAGCGTGGGTTTGGAGCGGAAGAGTCGAAGCGCAAAATCACCATTTGGCATTTGTATCTGGGGTCGTAATAAGACGGTATCTCAATCGCCCCGTACTTTAGGCCCTCTCCTCCGATCCGGCGAAGGATGGAGGCCGAGGAGTGCCGGACGGTAGCGGTTGTAACACCGATGCAGCCGCCAAGATGCCTTGCCAGGCTATATGCGGAAAGTGCGATTTTGATGGCTTCCGTACTGCGGCGGAATTCATCGGTCAAAGCCCAGCCACCGACCTCTACGAATGAGATATTGAGGCTGTGGGCGAGCTTCATTTCAGCATTCACCGCGGAGACAAGAAGCGGATTCCAGATATCGGAACCGGCAAGCGGCGACGCGGCAACGCTTAGTTTCGAAAATGGATCCGACGGGCCATGCTCGCGATATCGGGCGCAGCCGCAAATATGGCCATCCGGCGAAAGTGCCAGCAGATGCCAACTCTCTTCATCAGCGGGCGTTTGGTGACGATTGTCTGACGAAAGTTCCCACGGCTCGATCGCTCCATCACGAAGATAAAGCCTCCCGCGAACCTGCTGCATTTCCGCGAGAAGTTCCTGATGCCGATCGTAGTTGATGTCCACGTTGACAAAGGAGTTCGGGATCCTCGAATACTCGGGAGCCAGCAATATCAACTGATGCGTTTTCGAAACGATTGATCTAACCATTCGACACAGGCCTCTCAACGGTCCGAGTGATCCACATTACACCATCCTCATCATGCCCGGAGTTCGACCGGGAAATTGTCTGCATTCGAAACAGCACTTTTGCCTTGATGTAATTCGGATCGACACTTTTCACGAAGGACTTTAGCTCTGCCAATGTGCGGATTGCGAACAGCCATCAGGCGCACCTTGAACATCGGATCAAACTATCTTGTTTTATTGCAGATCGAATGAACGATTGGAGGGCCCCTTCATCGGGCACTTCCGACGGGAGACTGATCTTACCACAGGGGCCGTGCCATGTCCCTAAAAGGCTGCTTGGAGCAACCACATTGAAAAACGCAACAAGATACTCACGTAAACCTAGAAGAAGCAGTTGAGTGCAGGGATGGCCACGTATCTGATTGAGTTGACGGCCGTTGGCGCGGGAGCGATGTTCACCGAGTGGGTAAATGAGAAACCTGGGAAGTACGGCGTGGGGCAAACCGGGACAGCCAAATTCCGCCAAAATGCGCCGGAAATTGGCGTCAGTCCCTGGTTTGCAGAGTCTCGGCTGAGTCAGGACATCTCGTCAACTGCTTTTCTAGGGTAAATGAACGATGGACACTCTTGCCACAATGACACCACTTTGTTTTCAAACGTAAGACACCGTATTACGCTTGACGGTGGACAGACTTCTTCAGGCACAAAGGACATCTACTCAACACATATAAACATCTTCGCCGGTATAACTTTCGAGTAACACGCTTCCTTAACTAAGATGGAACAAATAAGTCGATGCCGCCGGGACCTATCTTGCAGCGTCATTTCGATCGGCACAAGTTCGTTGCGAAACAACAAGGCCGCGGTTAACAATAGCCTCGCCATACGTCTTGCGCAGCCGGTCAATCGCATACGCCAGGGCCAGCGCTTCCGGCTTCTGTGCGGCAACCGGGCCGAACAGCGATAGCTGAGCCGAGGGCTGGTAGATGCGGCTGGCGCGCAAGGTCATGGCGCGGAGGCGGGCGCGGCGCGTCCAGGCGGCGCGCAGCAGGCCGGGGAGCGCGGGCTCGATATCGATTTCAAGCGCGGTGGGTTCGCTGAGCGTGAGCGTTCGCTCGGATTCGTCGCGGTCTGTGTAGCGCAACGACAACTGGAGGCGGCGGATTTCAATCCCGGCAGCGCGCACGCGTGTCATCAGCCGCTCCAGCAGTTTGCGCAGGGTGGCGAGGAGTTGCGGCTCGTCCCAGACGTCCTCTTCGAATTCGACGAGTTCGTTCCAGGTGGGATCGGCCGGAGGCTTGGGGCGGACGGGATCTTCGTCGACGCCTTGCGCACGCCGCTGCAGTGCGAGCGCGTTGCGTCCGGCGGCGAGTTGCAGCGCGTCGAGCGGGGCGTGGGCAAGTTGGCCGATGGTGCGGACGCCGGCAATTTCCAGCGCGGCGCGGAGTTCGTCGCCGACGCCGGGCAGCCAGCGCAGCGGGAGCGGAGAGAGAAAGGCCGCTTCCCCGCCCCGCGGCACTGCGATCTGCGCGGCGGGCTTGCGCAGGCGCGAGGCGATGCGGGAGACGGTCTTGTTGCCGCCGACGCCGGTGGAGATGGAGACATGCAGCCACTGCCAGATGGTTTGGCGGAGGTGAGCGGCGGTGGAGTTGGGGTCGCGGTGGAGCACCGAGTCCATGCCGGTGACATCGAGAAACGCGGCGCCGACGCCGGCAGGTTCCACCAGCGGCGTGGTGTCTTCGCACAGGGCGAGGATCTGGTGGGAGAACTGCTCGTAGAGATCGAAGTGCGCGGGGATAACGACGAGCGGAGCGCACAGGCGGCGGGCGCGGCTCATGGGCATGCCGGGGCGGATCTGGAAGCGGCGGGCTTCGTTGGAGACCGACAGCACAACGCCGCGGCGCGCACCGCCGATGGCGACCGGGCGCGAGCGCAGGCGCTTATCGGAGGCCTGTTCGATGGAGGCGAAGAAACTGTCGCCGTCCCAGTGGATGACGGATCGCATGGGGATGCCTACTGTACAAGTTTACACTATTGAGGCGGGATCGATTATGGTGATATCCGGAAATCGTCTGAAGTGACTGGCATTAAACGTGAGAATACTGGCGATCGAATTGACCTTCATGACTGCTGCCAAATGGGCATCGTGCGTTTGCTTACCGGTTATTCCCTGTGTTGCAACAATGTTCGTCCAGACTTCCAGTACCTGGGAAGCGTAAGGTAAGACGCCGAAGAAACGCTGCAAGATGGCGATTTCCGCTGACGCGCGTGCAATCGTCATACCCAATCCGTTTTCATCCCTGGAACGCGTTGCCACAGCCCAGAATTCGACAAGGTTCTGTGGCGCAATGCAAAGGACCTCCCCGCGCAGGCGGAGCAACGCAATCGCATTCTCCGCCGCGGAGTAGTGAGCGTGTTCTGGATAGAGAGATCGAAGCAGGACGTTGGTATCAACCAGCGTCGCCATTTACAGACCGCGTTCGCCGTAGATAGAATCACGGCTCATGGCTTCATCCGACAAGAGCGGGAGGTTATCATCGGCATGACTTCGCGTCCATGCTTTGAACTCTCGCACCCACTCTTCCGGCGATAGTTCCGTGACAGGAACCTGCGATTGATGTGAAAGCAAAACATCACAAACCAACTTGTCGAGCGACACACCTTTCGAATGGGCCTCGGCCAGAAAGGCCCGCTCAACGTCGGGCGGTAGAGTAAGCGTCACAGTCATTGGTCAGACATCTCCACTTCTTTTATAGTAATTCAGTTTGCCGCCAACTCCCGAACCCGTATATTGCGAAACCACGCGTCGCCGCCGTGGTGCGTGATCACCAGCGGATACTTCTTTGCCTGGTCGACCTTCAATTCATCCAGGTTCTTCAGCTTCGGGATGTCCTCCCGCTTCTGCGCGGCCATGGTCGCGCGCAGCGCCTCCGCGTTGAGGTCCGCTTCCAGAACTCTCACGCCGTCGAGCCAGTGCTCAATGCGGCTGCCATTCACCACGACGCGAGCGGTGTGCCACTGCTCGATCGGCAGCGGAGGCAGCTTTGCCGTAGGTGCGGCGAACAGATACAAAGCGCCGGTGCCGTGGCTGGGGTCGACCTTCGCATCGGCCACGCGCTGGTCGTCGATCAACTGCAGTTCCAAGCCCAGCGCCTTCGGCACGTCCGGGTCAATGCGCCCGCTCTCCGGGTTCGGGCGCATGCCGAAGACCAGGTACTTCACGCCGCTGTTGGTGCCCTTCGCCAGCTTCCAGTCAAAGATCAGTTCGAAGTTACGGAAACTGCGCTCGGTGGAGATGTCGGCGCGTTTGCCCGTTCCAACGGACTTCATAGTCCCGTCTTCCACCGCCCAGCCGCCGTTGGTGGGGAACTGCGGCCTGGCCAGCGTGCGCCAGCCTGCGGATGTCTTGCCGTCGAACAGCGACTGCCACTGAGCGGCCCCGTGAATATCCCACGCGTCAAGCAGGCCGAATGTGAAGAACTCCGGGAACTTGTCCACCGTCATGTCGCTGCGAAGTACGTCGTGCAGCGACGAAAGCGCGCCGTGCGTCTTCGCAGCCACGATGGCTTTCGGTTCCAGCGCGGCCGCCACCGCCGCGATCAGGCTGGTGCGCGGTCCGAATGATTCCACCGTCACCGGCGTCTTGATCCAGCGCGCCACAGCGGCGATCTGGCTCGCCTCAATGCCCAGCGGACGGTCGCCCACCGAAGAGATCAGCAGCGCGAACAACCAGTCGCGTTTGGCGATCTTCGATTCGCCGAAGTAGAACGGATCCACCGCAATCACGCGGCGGCCTTCCTGCTTTACCAACCGGCGAGCCTCAGGAGCCAGCGCAGCTCGTCCCTGGTCGCCCAGCAACAGCGTGACATTGTTGTTGGCCGCGTCGCCAATCTCCACCACCGGCAGTGTCCAGTCGTTATCGAGCCGCAGCTGCCAGCGGCGCAACCGAATCCCGTCGACTTGTTCTTCGGCGCCTGCCTCCATTGCTCTGATCTTGTAGGTATGGGCTTTGACGACGTCCGCAAGCTTCGCAGCTCCCGCTTTGCGCGGCAGGCCTTCACTGAGCTTCAGCGCGAGTTGGTGAAAATCCAGGTTGCCGGCGGGAAGTTCCACGCGCAGTTGTTCCGGCGTGCGGACATCGGCCTCTGACGGAATCTCTTTCTCCGAAAAAGCAGCCTCGTTACCGCCATAGAAGCTATCGCGGACAAAGCGATAGAACGCCTCCCGATTCTCCTGTCCGTAGTTGTGGCCCATATCGAAATTAATATGCGCTGTCAGCTTGTCCGCCGCGCCGTAAAGTGCGTAGAAGGGGCGTGCCGCCCAGATCAGCGGGGAGTTGGCGTAGTCACCGCGGAAACAGCAGTTGTCATAGGCGTTGTTGCCGATCATGGTGGGCTTGGGCGCACGCATCGCAGTGAGCGTGGTGTAATCGGCGATGCTCCCCAGGTCCACCGGAGTCTGTTCGCTGTCTCCCAGGTCCTGCTCCGGGAACTGCGCGCGGGTAACGAAGCTGGAATACCCTGCCACCGGAGTCGCGATCGTAACCCTTGGGTCGAGCGAACTGATGAGGATGGTCTGCCATCCGCCGCCGGAAAGTCCGGTCACCGCCACGCGCGCGGGGTCGGCGTTCGGATGGGCCAAAAGGATGTCGAGTGCGCGCTTCTGCGAAAGATAGTGCAGAGCGACGCCGTTGGTGCCCGTCAGGTCGAGCTGGTTGGAGCGGGTGTGGCTGAAGCCGTCCAGCTTCAGTTGTCCCATTCCCAGCCACTCGAAGTTGAACGCCAGCGCTCCTTTCTTCGCTTCATTGATGCAGCGGACCTGAATGTAGTCGTTGGCCACGCCCGTTCCCTCGTGTCCGTTCGTGTTCAGGATCACGGGCACCTTGCCGCTCAGCTTTTCCGGCTCATACAGCAGCCCCGGAATCCACAGGCCCGGCACAATCTCGTAGCGGAGGCGCTTGATGCGATACCCCTTGCCGGGCAGCACGTCCAGCCATTCCACACGCGTCTTGGCGTCCGCCCACTTGCGGCCCTCTCCGCGCAGCACCACTTCGTTCAACACGCGCTGCCGCAACTGCTCTTTGGTCTGCGTCCATTGCTGCGCCGTGCTGACCATCGGCATGGACTTCACGTGGCTGGCGGTATAGACCTGCACCTCCACCAGTGGTTGGTTCGCCGCCAGAATCGGCTTGGCCAGCGCACTCTCAAAATTGGTAGGTTGCGCGGCCATTGGCAGGGCGGCGAGGAGCGAGAGACGCAACAGTGTGAGGATCGGCATAGGTACTATATTATTCCCTCGCGGGCCGGTGTATGTATGCTGGTACATTTGAAGGGAACAACTGCCCGCGTATACGGAGAATCATGATGACTGGGTGTATCTTTCTTGCCGGTGCTTCCGGCGCCATCGGCCGGCGCCTTGCCCCCCTGCTGCTGCAGAACGGATGGCGCGTGTTCGGCTCCACTCGATCAGTGGACAAGGCCGCGGAATTGAAGAAGGCCGGGGTCGAACCGGTGGTGGCCGACGTGTTCGACGCGGATGCGCTGCTGCGCCATCTGGACGAGATCCGGCCGGAGGTGGTGATCCACCAGCTCACCGATCTGCCGTACGCGCTGGAGGCCAGCCAAATGACGGCTGCGCTGGCGCGCAATGCCCGCCTGCGGGACGTTGGCACACGCAACCTGGTTGCCGCCGCAGTGCACGCCGGGGCCAGGCGCTTGATTGCCCAGAGCATCTCGTTCATCTATGACGAGGGCGTAAAACCACACCCGGAGACGGACCCGCTGCTGCCGGTGACGCATCCGGTCTATGGCGAGACGGTGCAGGGAGTGCTTAGCCTGGAACAACAGGTGACCGGGGCTCCGCTCGAAGGGCTAGTGCTGCGCTATGGCTTGTTCTACGGTCCCGGCACGGGATTCGAGGCCCCCATCGCGCCAGGGTCCGTGCACGTCGATGCGGCGGCCAAGGCGGCCGAACTCGCCGTCACGCGAGGCGAACGTGGGATCTACAATGTCGCCGAAGCAGGCGGGGATGCGCTGAGCGAGAAGGCGATCCAGGCGTTCGGGTGGGCCCCGGCGTGGCGGTCAGGCAGCGTGGCTTAACTCCCTTTCAGTGTGTCCCCGTTCTGAACGAATCGGCGCACTATAAGAAGGAGTAACCCGATGAACACCAACCAGCTTCTGCCTGTCATTCTCGTAGCCCTGGCCACGATGCCGGCCGCCTGGTCCGCTGACGACGCGAAATCCGTGGAGTGGATGAAGGCCAACGCCATCCGTCTCGACACCCCGCAGGCAGGCCATGGCTTTGCCGACATGCAGAAGCTAAAGCAGGTGGTGGGCGATGCGCGCATCGTATCGCTGGGCGAGGCGACGCATGGCACGCGCGAGTTTTTTCAGCTGAAACACCGCATGCTGGAGTTTCTGGCGTCGGAGATGGGCTTCACCATCTTTTCGATTGAAGCCAACATGCCGGAAGCGTACAAGCTCAATGAGTATGTGCTGACTGGCAAGGGCGATCCGAAGCAGTTGTTGGAGGGCCTCTACTTCTGGACGTGGAATACGCAGGAGGTGCTGGAGATGATCCTGTGGATGCGCGAGTTCAACAAGTCGGGCAAGGGGCGAGTGGAGTTCACGGGCTTCGACATGCAGACGCCAACGGTGGCGCAATCGGCGGTGACTGACTTCATCGTGAAGTATGAGCCGGAGTACGAAGCCAGCTTGCGGAAGGCATCCACTCTGGCCGAAAAATCGAGCACGGCACAACCGGTGCGGCGTTTCGGCGTGGCGACGGGAAAGTTTCCGATCGATGCGGCCCGTGGCAAACGTGCGAAGTTCAGCGGCTACATTAAGACGGAAGGCATCACGAGCGGCTACGCGGGGTTGTGGTGGAGGGTGGATGGACAATCCGGCACGCTGGCGTTCGACAACATGGAGAAGCGCGGCGTCACCGGCACCACGGAGTGGAAGCAGTATTCGATCGAGTTACCAGTGGCGGCCGATGCGAAGAATATCAACTTCGGGGCGATGCTCACAGGTAATGGCACTGCGTGGTTCGATAATCTGACAGTGGAGTTGGACGGCATGCCTTATGAAGGCGACGGCAGCATCGATCTGGATTTTGAAAGCTCGGGCCAGGGTTTCTATTTGGGAGGCACCGGCTATGAAGTCCACACCGTCGGCACGGTGGCGCAGAACGGCAAACAGAGCCTGCGGATGAAGGACACCGGTCTACTTGCTCCGAAACAGGAACAGCCGGACGTGAAGGGCGCGTCTGCCGCCTGGAGTGACGTGGTGCGGCACATGGACGAGGCTCGCGAAACCTACCGCAGGAACAAGGCCACGGATGGCGACGTCGAATGGGCGATTCAGAATGCGAGAGTGGTGCTGCAGTGCATGCAAATGCGCGCCGGCCAGGTTAGCCGCGATGTAAGCATGGCAGCCAATGTGAAGTGGATTCTGGACCATTCCCCGAAGGCGAAGATCGTGCTGTGGGCGCATAACGGACACGTTCGCGCGGACTCCTATGGAACGTATCTTACGCTGGGATCGGAGTTGCGGCGGATGTACGGAAAGCAGATGGTGGTGTTCGGTTTCGCCTTTAATCAAGGCTCGTTCCAGGCGATGGAGACCGGTCAGGGGGTTCATGATTTCACGGTCCCGCCGGCGCCCGATGGGAGCCTCGATGCGAATCTGGCGGCGACGGGGATTCCGCTGCTGGCTCTCGATCTGCGCAGCGCGCCGGAGAGCGGCCCGGTAGCGGATTGGTGGAAGGACCGGCACATTTCGCGGAGCATCGGGGCGCTGTTTTCAGATAAGACGGCATCACGGTATTTGATGTCACTGCCTGCGACTCGCGCGTTTGACGTCCTGTTGTTTGTGGAAAAAACAACGGCCGCGCGCAAGAATGTAAGTGAGTAATATGTGCCGCAATATTAAACCCTTATTCAACTTCGACCCTCCAGTGACCGATGAAGAGATCCGTGCCGCATCGGTGCAGTTCGTGCGCAAAATCAGCGGCTTTACCAAGCCATCAAAAGTGAATGACGCAGCGTTTCAGGCAGCGGTGGAGGCGATCGCCGCTGTTTCGGCGGAACTGCTCCAGCAGTTGGCTACCAGTGCTCCCCCGCGGCAGCGGCAGCAAGAAACGCGGCGAACGTTTGATAGAAGGCCCGCGGCTGGTCAAGCATAAACCAGTGGCCGCCTTCGAAGGGCCGGCCTGCGAGCTTGTGGAGAGCCAGGTAGTCGAGCGCCGGTTGTGTAACGCTCTTCGTACCGTAGCAGTATAGCTTGGGCATGTTGAGGGCTCGATAAGTGTCGCCGAATTCGCGGCGGCGAACGAGTTCCAGTGCGTTTTCGAGCATGGACTCGGGCCGCGCGAAACGCAGCGACGCGTAGTAGCCTCGTATCGGCAACGACGCGGAGCCCCACTGTTCATAGACGATCTCTTCGCGAAAACCGCGATACCACCAATCCTGAAACTCGCCGCGCTCGTGGGCGTCGGCGGCCTGATTGGCGATGAAGACGCCGGAAAACGTCAGGTGGCCTTCGAGAATCGTAAGGCTCGCGGCGTGTGGCACTACGGACTGGCACGCTAGAATGGCAAGATCAGAGCCGAGCGAATGGCCGAGGACGTGCAGTTTTCCTGCGGCGAAGTGCGCAATCACCTGACCGATGCGGGCCAGTTGTGCATCAAAGGAATAACCGGCGGAGGAGGAACTGCGGCCATAGCCGGCAAGGTCTGGCACGATGAGGTTATAGCCATCGAGCGCGGTCTGCTGAAAGGCATCCTCAAAGCAAAGGCCAGATTCACCAAGTCCGTGGATGAACAGGATGGTTGGCCGGTCGGGGCCGTGGCAGCGGTGGCGCACGTAGAGCGTGCAATCGTCGAGTGAGAGGTAAGATTCCTGCATCGAATGGTTCATACTAGCATTGCCACGGTGGTGGGCGTGGATGGCTGCAAGGGCGGCTGGGTTGCCGCGCGGCTGGATTGCCGGTCGATGTCGGCAACGCTGGCGGCGCATGCCGATTTCGGAGAGGTTCTGCACTCGTATGCCGACGCGGCGGTGATTGGCGTCGATATACCGATCGGCCTTGGCGGCTGCGAGTCGCGGACGTGCGATGTGCTGGCGCGGCGCGAGCTGGGGCGGCGGGCGAGCAGCATTTTTTCGGCGCCGGACCGGCGGCTGCTGGAGTTAACGGACTATCACGAGGCGCTGGCGGAGTCGCGGCGATTGTGCGGCAAGGGGATTTCGAAGCAGGCGTTTTATCTGTTTCCGAAAATCCGTGAAGCAGACGAGGTAATGACGCCGGAGTTGCAGCGGCGAGTGATTGAGGTGCATCCGGAGTTGGCTTTCACGATGCTGGCTGGTGCCCCTGCGGCGCACCGGAAGTCCACGCCGGAGGGGTTCCAAGAGCGGCGGCGGTTGTTGCCGTTCTCCTGGCGCGAGGAGAAGGTGCGGGGGGCGAAGCCGGACGATGTTCTCGACGCGCTGGTAGTGGCATGGGTGGCGTACGAGCACGCACACGGGCGGGGGCGACGGATTCCGGCCGGGGCGGAACTGGATTCGCGAGGATTACGAATGGAGATTGTTACGTGCGGCTAGTTTTGTTTCCAGCGCGTCGAGGTATTGATCGATCGACTTTGCCTGGTCGAACACGTACTTCGACAGGAGCCGCAGGATCGGATTTGCCACCTCGCCGTTTTCGGTGATCGTCAGCCAAACGGCGTTCTTGCCGTCCTCACTCAGTTCCAGCTTCCAACTGCCGGTGTAGGGCAGGCTGCGGTCCGCAATGCGAATCACCAGCCGCCACGGAGCATGGGCCTCCACCCTCTTATAGAGAATGGCGCGCCCTTTCACGGGGACATCGCGCCAATGATCGAGATCGACGGATTCCACGGCCTTCAAATCCGTGCGCCAGCTGGCGGCCCCGAGTACATCACTGATCACGTCCCAAGCTGCGTCGACCGGAACGTTGAATCGCCGCGAGCGCGACACCACATGCTGCCGCGGCAGTTGCAGTCCAACGAATGCAACCAGTCCGGAGATAGCGAGGATGACGCAGCCCGCGGCAATCAACCAATTCATATGAGTTTGCTTAGTAGCTCAGCGCCCATGCGCATGTCGGCGATACGCGCTGTCTGGCTTTCCACTTCGCGCTCGATATTGAGCGAGCCCTGGAAGCCGATCTCACGCAGCGTGGCGACGAAGCGCTCCATGCCGACGGAGCCCTGTCCCAGCGGACGCTCCGTACCGAGCGACCCGGGCACATCCTTCGACGGCCAGTCGCCATCCTTGGCGTGGACCGAGATGACGTGCTTGCCCAACACCTTCAAGGCTTCGATCGGATCGCCCGTGCCGTACAGAATCATGTTCGCCGGATCGAAGTTAATGCCGAGGTTGGCGCGGTCCACATCTTTGAAGAAGTGCAGCAGCGTGTTGGCAGGCTCCTGGCCGGTTTCGAGCACGAAGCTCTGGCCATAACGCCCGGCGTGGTCGCAGATACGGCGGACCATTTCGCGGACGGCGATGTAGTCGGGGTCGGTCTGGTCCTCCGGAACAAAGCCGATGTGGCAGGCGACACTGGCGACGCCGAGTTTGGCGGCGAAGTCGCTCACTTCGATGGTGCGCGCTTCGCGTTCCGCGCGGGTGGCCGGAGGAATGAAGCCGACCGTGCGCTGCACCGTCGGAATGTCGGCATAGTTCTCGCCGTTATAGGCGCAGAAGACGGTGACGATCGGGAAACTGTTATCGTCCAGATCCTTCTTCCAACCGTCGGCCGCGCCTGCGAGGTTGTAGTCGCCGCCGATGCCCAACTGACCGCAGACTGCACCCAGCGATTTCATTTCGGCCACGTTGTCGCGGCCGGCCCACATCATTACACCGATTTCCATTTGGATTTCGCTCCCTTATCTTTTCTCAAGTCGACTAGTGTCTGTGTCAATGCAACGGCCGCGGCGGATTCGCGCGGCGGGCAGCGCTCCGGCTGCTTACCTGCAATGCAGGTGGAGATGTAATAGGCGAGTTCGGCCTCGAAGCCATCGATTCCGGGCTGTTCTATGGCCACTTCTTCGCCATCGGTTTTGAACAGCGTGGTGGGGCGTCCGCTGGAGCTGAAATCGACGGTCCCGTTTTGGGCAACCACCGTGTACTCCATGGAGAACGGATATGCCTTGCGATGATGCCAACCGCCAGAGACGGTGATGGCTCCATCGATATCCGGATAGTAGAGATTCGCTGTCAGGTGATCGATGCCGTTGGTGAGGTCTTCAAAGCCGGTGGCCGAGATTTCGGAGGGCTGGCCGAACAGATGCAGCACCATGTCGATGTCGTGGATCAGCAGGTCAAAAACGCCGCCTCCGCCACGCTTGGGGTCCACCAGCCACTTGCTCCACGCTGGTGCGGCGCAGCGGCGGCGGAAGAGCGCGGAACGCACAGGACCGAGCGAGCCGGACTTCAGCAGGTCGGCCAGCGCAACGTAGCTGGGGAAGAAGCGCAGCACCTGCGCGACCATCAAAACCTTGCCCGATTTTTCGGCGGCAGCGAGCATGCGGTCGCAATCTTCGCCGCTGATCGCCATGGGCTTTTCCACCAGTACATGCTTGCCCGCGTTCAACGCCGTGATGGCGGCATCGGCATGCAGATCGGTGGGAAGGCACAGATCCACGGCTTCCACGTCCGGGTCGGCACAGACGTCGTGATAGTCCTTGTACTTGCGAATATTCGAGAAGTCGAAGGTTTCGCCCGGACCGCCCAGGTTTCCCTGAATCTCGCTCAGGTCACCGGTGAGCTTAATCGGGTCGTCGCTGGCGACTGCAAACAGTTCGGCACCAGGAATATTCTTGTAGGCCTTCAAATGGGTGCTACCCATGAAGCCCAATCCAACAACAGCGAGTTTCATAGTTTTAGTACTCTATCGTAACTCAAATACGAGCACTCTATTTTTTCACAATCAGGTAGTGGTGGGCCACCGGTTTTGACATGCCGATCATGGCATCGCCCAGTTCGGCATACTGCTTTTCCAGGGCGCTCAGATCGTGCAGCGTGGCGAGGGTGGCCTCCATCGCTTTGTAGGTTGTGCGGCCGGCTTTCTTGTCGGCTTCGATGCGGGTTTGCAGCTGTTTTTCAAAGGCCGCGGGATCGAGGCCATCGCCGCCGCCACGGGAGATTCCGTAGCGCTGGGCGACCAGGGCGCGCAGCCGCTGGCCGAGCGTGGTGCGCTCCAGCATCTTGGCCGTGACCGCGGCCGACTGCTTATACTGCGGGGTCTTTTCGTTTTCGGCGATGTTGACGCCTTTCTTCAATGCCGCGGCATCGAATTCGCCAATGGTCTCGCCATCGATCTTCGCTTCATAGCGGCCGGTTTTGAGTCCGCTGACCATCAGGGTTTCGGTGTTCAGTTCTTTCATGAACGGTACGAGCTCTAATGCAGGACGAGCCGCATCCGCGACCACCATAGGCAGCGAGTTTTCGGTGGCATCGAACTCCACGCCATTAGCCAGCTTCTTCACGCCATCAATGCGACAGTTATCGGCCTTTCCGGCCTTGCGTTTTTTCGCATCGACAGCGATAGTGGCGACCGTAGCGCGCACGCCTTGCGCCTTGAGGAAGGTGTAGGCCATGACGAAATGACCCACCGGCCCGGGATGCACGCGGTCGGGGCCGACGACGGTAAACGCCGGGTCCTTCTTCTGCTCGCGCGCGTTGACGACGTTCATGGTCTCGTAGAACTTCACCAGGCCAGCTTTATACTGCTTCGCCCAGCCAGTAACCTTCGCGGCACAGACGCCGAGCGCGGCGTTGCCTCCCTTGGACACATTTTTCGTCGCTTTATCTAGCGTGGTGGTTTCGTCGTAAATCGACGGAGTGATGAGCGTGAGTTTCGCACCGCTTTTGGTCAGCGCGTCCATCAGCTGCTGCATGGTCTTGTCGTAGAGGTCGAGCGACTCCTGGCGCTTCTTCAGGATTTCGGGCGTTTCGGCTGGCACGCGGTAATCGAGATGGTTGATGTCGTTCATGCCGAGCATGATGGTGGCGTGCGTGGGCTTATGCGAGAGGATATCGACGTTGAGGCGATACTTCTCATCGGCCATGATCATACTGGAGCGGTCGCCGCCGATGCCGCAGTTGAAGAACTGGATCTGGCGGTCAGGGTAACGGGTGGCATAGAACAAGGAGACCACGCCGTGATAGGTGCCGCCATGCGTGATGCTATCGCCGACAAAGGTGACGACGTCGCCCGATTGGAAGGGCTGCGCAGAGCCGTAATCGGCAGGTGCGGCGACGAGCGGCGCCACGGCGGCCGCGAAGAGGAGAAGGAGGTTTTTCATGGTAGTTTTCCGATTCTACATGGGGCGGCTGTAGCCCTGCGACTGCTGCTTTTCGAGCAGCGCAGTGAGGCTCTTGACGATGTCCTGCCGTTCCAGCCAGAGGTTTTTCGCTTCGGCCGGATCCTGGGCGATGTTGTACAGCTGGCCTTGCGGACCGCCTGGCGTTGCGTCGATCCGCGCGGGCTTGGTGAAGCCGCCGGAGCCGAGGCCCAGTTCCAGTTTCCATTCGCCTTTGCGGATGGAAAACATGCCATCGATCGAGTGATGTACGATGCTCTCGCGCACCGGTGCTTTCGCCTTGCCCTGAAACACCGGTAGCAGATTGAAGCTGTCTTCTCCCGCGGTTTTGGGGAGAGTAGTGCCGGTGATGGCGGCGGTGGTGGCCATCAGATCGGTGAGGCAGCCGAGTTGATCGGAGACCGTGCCGGCGTTGATCTGGCCGGGCCAGCGCGCGATGAACGGGATGCGATGTCCGCCGTCCCAGATATCGGCCTTCTCGCCCTTCCAACTGCCATTGGCGCGATGGACGAACTTCTCTTTGTCCTCAACCTTCCAGTCGGCGCCGTTGTCGCTGGTGATGATGAACAGCGTGTTCTTGGCGAGGCCTGTGTCATCAAGAGCCTTCATCACATTGCCGATGGTCTCATCCACGGCGGCTACGAAATCGCCATAGATTCCGGCGGTGGAGCGACCTTTGAATTTTTCTTTCGGCACCCACGGGGTATGCGGAGCGGTGAGTGCTAAATACAGGAAGAACGGCTGCTGCGATTTGGCGGCGCGGTCTTTGATGATGGAGATCGCTTTATCGGTGAGGTTGGGCAACACGTCCGGAATAGAGAAGTCAGGCGCGATGCCGCCCTTTCGCCAGAAGACGCCGCGCGGTACAGAACTTCCCGGAGTCTCGGAGGTGGCGCGCTGCACCACCTTGTCGTTTTCGAAGTAGACGTACGGGTCCATGTCGAGAGACGCGGGGATACCGTAGTAATAATCGAAGCCGTGTGTGACTGGACTGGGACGCAGCGGCTTGTCGAAATCGGTCTTGGCGTCATTCCCCAAGCCGAGATGCCACTTGCCGACGCCGGCGGTGTAGTAGCCTTTGTCGCGCAGCATCTGAGGAACGGTGAGACGGTCCTCTTCAATCAGGTTCGGCGAGTAGCCGTTCAGCACGCCTTTCTTCAACTTGCTACGCCAGCAGTAGCGGCCGGTGAGAATGCCGTAGCGCGTGGGCGTGCAGACCGCCGAGGGCGAATGCATGTCGGTAAACCGCATCGCCTGCGTCGCCAATTTATCGGCGTTCGGCGTGGGCACACCGGACTTCGGATTGTAGCAGCGCAGGTCACCCCAGCCCAGGTCGTCGGCAAGGATGTAGACGATGTTGGGTTTGGCTGGAGCAGAAGCGCCGAATGCGCCGAGGCCGATTCCAGCTGAGGCGAGAAATGATCTACGGGAGAGAGATGTCATGCAGTTCAATTTATCCGTGGCGGATCACCAGCACATCGCCATCCTTGACGATGTACTCTTTTCCTTCCAGACGGAGAAGTCCTTTTTCCTTCAATGCAGGGTAGCCCTTATGGTCCAACAGGACTTGCCAGTTTACCACTTCCGCACGGATGAATTTCTTTTCGAAGTCACTGTGAATCGCACCCGCGGCTTTCGGCGCCGTGCTGTGAAGGGGAATCGTCCAGGCGCGCACTTCGGTCTCTCCTGCCGTGAGGAACGACATCAGGCCGAGCAGGTTGTAGGAGGCAGCGATTAAACGCTCCAGGCCCGAGTCGGTGAGTCCATAACTCGACAGCATCTCTTTCGCGTCTTCGGCTGAGAGTTCCGAGAGCTCCGCTTCCACCTGTCCGCAGATGCCCGTCACTGCAACGTGCTTGCGGCCTTTCAACACGCCGTTGAGGAACTCCTGTTCGATCTCGTGCAGGCGGCCGGCATCGGCCTCGCCCACGTTGATCACATAGAGCATATGTTTCTGCGAAAGGAACTGGAAGCCACGCACCAGGCGCTCTTCTTCCGGAGTCATTTCCAGATCGCGCAACGGCTCGCCGGACTCCAACTTCGCATGACAGCGCTGCATCAGTTCGAGTTCGTGAACCAGTTCGGGCGTCCTGCCCTTCTTGATGTCTTTCTCCAGGCGCTCGATGCGCTTTTCGACCACCACCAAATCGCTGAGGCACAGCTCCATTTCGACGTCGTTGATATCGCGCACGGCATCGACGGTGCCCTTCTCATGCGGCACCGTGTCGCTCGCGAAGTGGCGGACCACGTGGGCAAGCGAATCAGCCACGCGCAAGCCTGCCAGGTAGCTGGGGTTGCGTAGGACCTCCTTGGAGATGGAGGGGTAGTCGAGATACTCGATCACGGCATGTGTGATCTTGGGCGGGTCAAACAGCTTAGCCAGGGCATCGAGGCGGGCATCGGGGACCTTGGTGATCCCGACATGCGCCTCTGTGTGACCGAGGCGCGTGGATTCATGGACGCCGGTCAGAATCGTGAACAGGCTGGTCTTGCCTACCATTGGCAGGCCGATAATTGCGGTTTTCATGGGATAAAACCCTCATAGTGGCACTTCGGTCGAAGTAAGAATATCCTGCAAAATCCGTTCGCTTGCCTCTGCCGTCCGTTGCGACAGGGGAAGCCTTCCACTCAAAACAACGCGGTGGGCAAACAGCGGAACAACCAGTCGCTTGACGTCGTCCGGCAGCGCATAATCGCGGCCTTCGGCGAAGGCCAGGGCCTGCACGGCGCGGTAGAGAGCCTGTGCGCCGCGCGGACTGACGCCGAGAGCCAGCGACTCGTTATGGCGGGTCTTTTCGACGATGGCGAGAACGTAGTCGACCAGTGAGTCGTCCACACGGACCCGGCTGACGGCCTGCTGGAGGTCCAAGACCTCGGCTCCGGTAAATACGGGGCGCGCGGCGGCCTGATCGTGACTTGAGTTGCGCAGGATCTCACGCTCGCTCTGCGCGTCCGGATAGCCGATGCGGAGCCGCATCAAAAAGCGGTCGAGCTGCGATTCCGGCAGTGGATAGGTGCCATGATGCTCTACCGGATTCTGCGTGGCGATCACCATGAACGGGTGCATCAGCGGATGGCTGTAACCATCGATAGTCACCTGGAGTTCGTTCATTGCTTCGAGTAGCGCCGACTGGGTCTTGGGCGTGGCGCGATTGATCTCGTCGGCCAGCAGGAAGTTGGTGAAGACCGGTCCGCGCTTGAATTCGAAGGCCTGGGAGTGGCTGTTGTAGATGGTGACGCCAAGCACGTCGCTGGGCAGCATGTCGCTGGTGAACTGCAGGCGATGGAATTCGCAATCCACGCTGCGGGCGAGGGCCTGGGCGAGAGTCGTCTTGCCGACGCCGGGGACGTCTTCCAGCAGCAGGTGCCCTTTGGCGAGCAGGCAAACCACGGAGAGGCGGATCACCTCCGGCTTACCTCGAATCGCCATGGCGAGCGAAGCTTCCAGTCCTGCCACGCGCGATTCGGACTCGACAAGGTCGCGTTGTGTCATGAATTCTCTAAGTTCAGTTTTATCACAGCGCGGGAGCGGCGCGGGTATTGGCGGGCGAAATCGGAAAAAGCACGAGGAAGAACCTTCCCCGTGCCCCCTCCTCCGATAAATGCAAACGCTTAGTACCGGATGTTTACCGTAAAGTAGTCATTCAAGTCTGTGACCGTGAGCCCGGTCTCGGCCACCAATTCCAAAACGTGCCCTCCGATGTCACTCAGCTGGCCGGTGGCAAACATCGCCGGCAGTGTCATGTGCATTGAAGTGTTGTTGGCCATCATGGTGGTCCGCCCTAACTGTTTCCCGTCCAGTACCGCAATCACCCCGATAGCTCCGGCGCCTTTCGCCGTCCATGCGGTGGATGTCACGAAGAAATCCACGGGACCTGTGACCGGGGAACTGAACTTTACAGTCAGCGGCAGCGGACCGTTCGCGGAAAGAATTTGCTGAAATGCCATTGGCTTCCTCCTAAATCCGGCAATAATTGAGAAATGCAGCCGGGCTCAGGGAATTATAGCGCACTATTTCCGCTATATCCCGGCCTGAGCGAACACCGCCTCGGACTTCGCTTTGATCTCCGCCGCCAACTCCAACGGATCGGCCTGTTGAAACTTGGAAAGGAACAATTCCACCGAAATAGGACCGGAATATCCCTTGGCGACGAGCTTACGCAGAATCGTTGCCAGCGGCGCTACGCCATCGCCGGGAATGACGCGCGTTTGCAGGTCGAGCAGTTCGCGCGGAAGGTTCATCGTGTCGTTCAAGTGCGCGTGGACGATTTCGCCGGGGCGAATGTCATCCATATCCTCCAATTTGCTGGGGCCGGACCAGAAATGGTAGCAATCGAAAAGCACTCCGAAATTCGGATGGGCCGCTTCGCGGTGAAGCTGGAGTGCGGTGGTCAGGGAGGCCAGGAAGGTGGAGCTGCGGACGAACTCGGCGGCGACCTTCAATTGAAACTGGCGCGCAACGTCGGCGACTTTGCGAATATTCTCCACGCCTTTGGCATAATCCTCGGCCGTGAATTTGGCGGCAGTGGCGCACGGAGAATAGACCACCGGCGCACCGAGCTCCGCAAACTGCTCGCAGCGTTTCTTGAACGCGTCGAGATTGGCGGAGAAGTTGGCATTCGGCTCCCACAAACCTGTGGTGCCGATGGCGCCAGAGACGATGGTCAACCCGTTGTCGAAGAGCACGCGCTTGGCGTCGGCCAGGGTAGCGGTCCGGAGGAATTCGTCGAGCAGGCTTGCGGCGGGCTCGACCTGCGTGATGCCCGCCTTGGCCCACCCTTCGAGCGACCTGCGATAGCCCGCTCCAGCGGACGTGAACTGATGCATACTGAGAGTCAATTTGTGCGGCACGGCATTAGCATAGCGCAATAAGACGGTGTACGATGGACGGGAACATCTTATGCGATCTCTTGCATTCCTCCTTTTCGCCACCTGCGCGCTGCAGGCACAGAACTCTACCAAGGCCGGACGCTTCTTTGTGGAGCACCCGACGTTGCTCAACCTCGGCTTTGAGTGGGCGATCGAAGGCGATGCCAACCGCAACGCCACGGTCGAGGTCCGCTTCCGCAAAGTCGGCACCACCGCGTGGCGCCCTGCCCTGCCCCTGCTGCGCATCGGCGGCGAGCGAGTCTATCGCGATCGCGAAGCCATGACCTACACGGTGCCGCACGGCTTCGCTGGCAGCATCCTGAACCTGGAGCCGGCGACAAGCTACGAGTGCGAGTTTACAATGAAAGACCCCGACGGCGTCACCGGTCAAACGCAGCAACGGGTCACCGTAGCGACACGCAGCGAGCCGAAATCGTATTCCGGCGGACGCGTTCTACATGTCTATCCGGCGGATCATGAAGGACCCAAACTGGAGCCGAGTTTTGTCGGATTGAAAGCCGCCTACTACGGCGAGGGCCGCGGCGACTGGACGGCGGTGCGCATGAAGAAGGCCCAGCCGGGCGACACCATTCTGATCCATGCCGGATTGTATCGCCCGGAGAGGTTCAACTACGTGGATCCGCTGAGCGCTCCGTTCACCGGCACCACCTGGCTGACGCTGAAGGGCACGGCTGAAAAGCCGATCACTATCAAAGGCGCGGGCGACGGCGAAGCGATCTTTGACGGCGCGGGCAATCATAAGCTGTTCGACGTGATGGCGACCAGTCATCACATCATCGAGGGCCTGACCTTCCGCAACACGGAGGTCGCGCTGTTCGCCGGTGAGAAGGAAGTGATGGGCGCTGTTTCGCTGACGGTGCGCAATTGCCGCTTCGAGGAGATCGGCGTGGGCATCTGGACCGAGAGCGCCGATTCGCGCGATTTCTATATCGCTGACAATCTGTTTCTGGGCCGCGAGGACCAGCGGCGGCTGATCGGCTGGAATCAGTCTGGAGCGCGAACGGCGGGGATCTATCCGTCGCATCAGTTGCGCAGTTTCTTTGCCATCAAAGTGTACGGGCCCGGCCACGTGATCACGCACAATGCCGTGGCCTACTTCCACGATGCGATCGATATCTCCACCTACGGGCCGCCCGAAGACGAACTGGAAAAGCAGGCGTCATCGATCGACATTTACAACAACGACATGCACCTTACGAACGATGACTTCATTGAATCCGATGGCGGCGCGCACAATGTGCGGGTCTACCAGAATCGCGGCGTGAACGCGGCCCACAACGGCTATAGCGCGCAGCCGATCTTCGGCGGTCCGGTGTATTTCTTCCGCAACATTCTCTATCACGTTCCGGCGGGCGGGCCGTTCAAGTTCAGCGCGGCTCCGGCCGGCATCCTGGCTTATCACAACACGATGATCGGCGAGCAGGCTGCGAAGGAACCCTATTCGAACGCGCACTTCCGCAATAATCTGTTTCTAGGAAAAGACATCCCCAACAAAGGGATTATGATCTGGGCCAACGCGACCAACAGCCATAGCAGCGACTATAACGGCTTCCGTCCCAACAAGAACGTAGCGAAACAGTATTCGTGGCTCGCGCCGGAACCGGGCAAGACCGCGCATGGCGCGAAGGAGGATGCCTGGAAGACCTTCGCCACGTTGGGTGAGTTCCAGAAGGCGACCGGCCAGGAGGCGCACGGCATCGAAGTGGACTTCGATATCTTTGAAAACCTGGCGCCGCCTGACCCGGCGCGCCGCTATCAGGTCTATCATGCGATGGATTTGAACTTCAAGTTGAAGCCCAATTCCAAAGCAGTGGATGCAGGGGTGGTGCTGCCGACGATCAACGATCAGTTTACGGGGAAAGCGCCCGACCTGGGCGCGATTGAAGTGGGGATTCCGGAGCCGCATTACGGTCCGCGGTGGATTACGTGGGCCCCGTTCTACAGGTAAGGGTGGCAGACGGTGTCGCCCGAAGCCACATAGTTTTTCGGAACAGCACGGCAGCATTGCCGAAAATTGTAGCGCAGACACTCGTGTCTGCCGTGTCCCGACTCATCGGGACACGTTCTTCTCAACCTCGAAACGTCTCGACACGAATGTCGAGACGGCACGCAGGAGTGCGTGCGCCACGCTACCGTAAGAACTATGCGTCAATTGGCGGTGTCGCCTGCCCTTTTTACCCCAGGTCTACTTTGCCTTGGGTTCCGTGATCATCTTAAAGTCGTCGGTGCGGAACGGAGTCACCGGCAGACCTTCGTTTGAGAACAGATTGAACACCGGGTTATCGGCCCAGGCATAGCGCACGGCAACCGGAGCGGCGACTTCGTCGCTCCACACTTCCACCGTATCTTTGCCTGTGACTTTGCCTTTGGCCCACTTCCACACTTTGTCAGAGCCGCAGACGGCAAAACCACGCGCATCGGCGACATCGAATGCCCGCAGGCTGCTGCCGAACATATCGAGCGAGATCGTCGCTTTGTTGCCCGCGATGTTGATCGATTTGAACTCCGGGCTGCGATAGGCCATCTTCATCCCGTAGTCCTTCACCAGCGCCCAGCGCACCAGGCGCGCGGCTACGTCGTGCTTGTTCTTGGGATGGATGTCCTTGCCTTCGCCCAGATCGACAATCACGGCCTGGCCGGTATTGGGGACCTTCATCGACTGCGTCTGTGCTTCGCGCAGTTCGGCCCACGAGCTATCGCCAGGATTCGGCTTCTCGGCCTGGTAGTCAGCCAACTGCACCCAATAGAAAGAGAAGTCGCCCTGACCCTGCTCTTTGCGCCACTGTTCGATCAAGAACGGGAACAGCGCTTTGTATTCGTAGGCACGGCTGGCGTTGGTTTCGCCCTGATACCAGATCACACCCTTGATGCCGTAGCCGAGCGTGGGATGGACGATGCCGGCGAAGATGTTACCGGCGCGGTGCTGCCCGCCGAGGAAGTTGTCCGGAGCGCGAGGCGGCGTGGTCTTTTCGATACGCGCCTTCTCGGCAGCGGCCTTGTAGTCGGCGACCTGCTTCTCATAAGCAGCTTTGCCCGCCTCCGACATCAGGCCGTCTTCGCGCTTCTTGGTCGTCTCCATCAGTTCCTTAAAACGCGGATCTTTTTCGATGGTCTCGCGGCGTACCCAGGCTTCGGCAGAAGAGCCGCCCCACGAATTGTGGATGAGGCCGACCGGCACATTCAACACCTGATGCAGATAGCGGCCAAAGAAGAAGCCGACCGCACTGAAGCGCGCCGCCGAAGCGGGCGTCGCCTGGCGCCACTGGCCTCTTGACTCGCTTGGGCCGCGACGGTAATCGTTCTGAAGCTCCTGCGTGCCAACCAGCGGCGATTCGATGAGGCGCATGGACGGATAGTTGGTAGCGGCGATCTCCAACTGGCCGTTCCAGTCGTCGGCGAGTGCAAACTGCATGTTCGATTGACCGGAGCACATCCAGACTTCGCCCACCAGCACGTCTTCCACTTCCACGCGACTGGAGCCGGAGATGGAGATGTTCTGTGGCGTGAAGGATGCAGGCAGCGGCGCCAGCTTCACGGTCCATTTGCCGTCTTTGCCGGCAACGCTGGAATAGCTCTGTCCAGCGAAGGTTACATTAACTCTGGCGCCGGGGTTATCCCAGCCCCAGATGGGGTTCTCCATTTTCTGCTGCAGCACCATGTGGTTGCTGATGATGGCAGGGAGTTTGACTTCCGCCTGTAGAGCGGCGGACGCAGCAAGGCTGGCTGCGGCGAGAAGAAGAATATTGCGCATGATTTTGTGGCTCTTTCTCCCCGTAGTTTATCTCATTGCCATGCTCCGTGGATTGAAACACATCTTTAATCAAACTGTCGTGCTGAATTCATGATCATCAGCTAACCTGACGGAAAGATGATCCTCGATTTGCTCGAAGGGCAGCATACTCCCTGGCTGCCCGAAAAAGCCCGCGGCTTGACCAAAAAGATTCTGGCGATGGACCGCCTTGAGGAGCTCTACCGCCATGCCTCGGCAAACTGCACTACCGCGGAGACGTTCTGCAAGGAAGTGCTTCATGCCCTGGCCGTCCGCTACGAGATGGAAGAGGCGGACCTCAGCCGGATTCCAAAGACCGGTCCTGTGCTGTTGGTGGCCAATCATCCGTTTGGCCTGCTGGAAGGCCTGATCCTCAGCGCAGAACTGCCGCGCGTGAGGACGGATTCGAAAGTGATGGCGAACGCCATCCTGTCGTCGGTACCGCAGTTGCAAGAGACGATGTTCTTTGTCGATATCCTGAGCGGCAAAGACGCGACACGGAAGAACATCCGCCCGTTACACGACTCGCTGCAGTGGCTGCGGGCGCAGAAAGGGCTGCTGGCGATGTTTCCGTCCGGCGCCGTTTCCGCCTGGAGCTGGAAGCGCGCCGCCATCACGGACCAGACCTGGAACAGCTGCGCGGCGCGTCTTGCGATGAAGTCCGGCGCAACGGTTGTACCGGTTTACTTTGAGGGCTCCAACTCCCTGCCGTTTTACCTGGCAGGCATCATTCATCCTTCGCTGCGAACGCTACGGCTGCCGGCTGAGCTGGCGAACAAGCAGGGCGCCAAAATCAAACTGCGCGTCGGAACCCCCATCCCGCCCGAAGAGCTCTCCGCCGTGGGCGACGCGGACCGGGTGACCGAATACCTGCGTGGCCGCACCTATGCGTTGGGCTTCCGCTCGAAGCAGACGCGCCAGAAGCCAAAGTCGTTCCACACACCGGTGGTCTCGCCCACTGCTGTGTACACCATGCGCAAGGAGATCGCCGAACTCAGCAGTTCCAGCATTCTGGCGGAATCCGGCCCACTGCAGGTGATCCTGGCGCGAGCGCGGCAGATCCCCGCAGTACTCACCGAACTGGGCCGGCTGCGCGAAGTCACGTTTCGCGAAGCGGGCGAAGGCACGGGCCGGCGGGTTGACCTGGACTGGTTCGATCTCAACTACGATCATCTGATCCTGTGGAACCGCAAACAGCATGAGGTAGCCGGCGGCTACCGCCTGGCGCGCACCACGGAGATTCTGAACCGCATTGGCCAATCCGGTCTGTACACCGATACCCTTTTCCAATTCAAACCGGGCTTTTTCGAACAACTGGGGCCTGCCGTGGAACTGGGCAGATCGTTCGTGGCGCCAGCCTATCAGAAACAGTACGGTCCGCTCTTATTGCTGTGGAAAGGCATCCTGCGCTACGTGATGCTGTATCCGGGCCACAGCAAGCTCTTTGGCGCGGTGAGCATCAGCAGCGACTTCACGCCGGAATCGAGACGACTGGTTGTGGAATACCTGCACCGCCAGTCGCGCAATCATCCGCTGCGGAAATTGGTCAAGCCGCGCAACCCGTTCCGCCCGAAGCCGCACCTGGAAGACGAACTGGACCGCGTCTCTGGACTCATCGATTCGCTCGACGGCCTTTCCGGCCTTGTCAATGATCTTGAGAGCGCCGAACGCGGCATTCCCGTGCTGCTCCGCCAGTATGCCAAAATGGGTGGCCTGGTGCTGGCGTTCAACGTCGACGAAAACTTCTCCAACGTGCTGGATGGCCTGATCGTGGTCGACCTCAATCTGTCAGAGGCGGGCTTCCTGCGCCGCTACGGTTACCAGCGGTATACGGCAAAACAACAAATTGACGCATAATTGTTTTTTGTTGTTCATAAGGTTGTAACCGCCATGTCCGCTAATAGGGATATGAGATGCGATCTCCACGTCCATACCCTGCATTCGGGCTACTGCACAGTACCCGTGGCAAAACGTTTCTGCCAGGAATGCTACAACCAACCGCTGGCAGTGTATCAACGCTTAAAGCAACTGGGCATGCAACTGATCACCGTCACCGATCACGATTCGATCGGAGCGATGGAACAACTGGGCCGGTTCAACGATTTCTTCACCAGCGTGGAGATCAGCATTGAAATGCCGAGCGGCGCCGAAGCGCATATCTCGGTGTACGACCTTTCAGAACACCAGCACATCGAAACGCAGCGCCGCCGGAATGACCTTCCATCGCTGCTCGCGTATCTGGACGAACAGCGGCTTCTGTTCGGCATCAACCACGTCTTCTCAGGACTCACTGGACGGCGCGACCTCTCCGACTTCGACTGGTTCGAGCGCCACTTTCCGCTGTGGGAGACACGCAACGGCGCCATGCTGCCGGCCGCCAACCAGGCCGCCGCGTCGTTTGCGGCAAGCCTCGGCAAATCGGTTACCGGCGGCAGCGATTCGCACACGATGAGTTCGCTGGCATCGGCGTACACCGAAGTGCCGGGGGCGCGCAACCGGGCGGAGTTCCTCGATGGCCTGCGCAGTGGACGGAGCGTGGTGGGAGGCGTGACAGGTGACGGCCTGCGTGTCACCAGGGACGTGTTCAGCATCGCGATGAGCCTGGCGAAGGACAAACCGTGGACCGTGCCGCTGATGCCGTTCCTGTTGGGACTACCAGTGGTGGCGATGGCGAACTTCGTTAGCGAGGCGCGATTCGCGGCAGTATGGTCCAGCAGATTCGCTACTTCCCGTGAACCACAGGCTTCGCCTGTGATTGCGTAGAACCTGAAACCGGGCTATCCTTTTCTGGTCACGTAAGCTTCCCTTGGGGGGGACACCAGAATGATTCGATTCTTCTTGTTTTCTTGCATACCGCTCGCTGCTTTCTGCGCAGATATCACGCCCGAGCAGGCCAGGAGCGCAGCGGCGAGGGCATTGGACCTGGTCCAGCAGAGCGCGACGGTTTTCTCAGGCAAAGCGCAATGCTTCAACTGCCACCATTACGGCCTGGCAACACTGGCCGCGCGCATGGGCCAGGAACGCGGCATGAATTCCGCGGCTGCGTCGAAGATAGCAGCGCAGTGCTTCACTGTTCCGGTTTCGATTGAACCATATTCAATCGATAAAGCCGTACAGGCGCTCTATCAGATCGATCCTTCCCAGAATGACGGAATGTCGCTGTTGACCGCGAACGCCGCCGGCATTCAACCTAGCCTGAGCACCAATGTTTACGCAATGCGCATTGCCAAATGGCAGCAGCCCGATGGGCATTGGATAACAAACGATACGCGACCGCCTCATGGGTATAGCCACGTGACAGCCACGGCTGTTGCCGTCCGCGCGATGCGTCTCTACATGCCCCGGCAACTGAGCCTGGAGCGGGACCAGCGAATCGCAAAGGCCGCCGCATGGCTGGCGAAAGTGAAGCCACGCTCCACCGAGGAGGCCACGTTCCGGCTATTAGGACTCTCATGGGCTAGCTCTCCGTCAGGAGACGCCAAGCAGGCGCTGTTCGCACGGCAGCGGCCCGATGGCGGCTGGAGCCAAACGCCGGAAACGGCTAGCGACGCTTACTCCACGGGCCAAGCCATCTACGCACTGTCACAAGCAGCAAGCATGAAGTTGAGCGATCCGCGCATCAAACGTGCCATCGCCTGGCTGCTGCGCAATCAAAAGCCGGATGGGTCTTGGATGCAGGAGACACGCCAGCGCAGCCCAGCCTCGGTCAGTCCTCCTTTCTTCGATGCCGGATTTCCTCATGGGAAGAACCAATTTATTTCCGCGGCCGCAACTTCGTGGGCAATTCTGGGACTGCTGTCGGTTGTCCCCAAGACCGTTGCCAAACCCGAACCTCTGGTGGCAAGGGACGCAGTAGCGGTAAAGGGGGAGCAACCCTGGATGGAGACAGCCTTATTCGGCTCCGCAGCCGAGCTTCGCAATCTGCTCGACGGAGGCCTTGACCCCAACGCACACTCTGATGCCGGCACCAGCCTGCTGATGATGGCCGCCCACGACCCGGCGAAAGTCAGTCTGCTCCTCGCAAGGGGCGCGAATGCCGCGGCACGAGCGAAGTCCGGCTTTACGGCTTTGTTCATTGCGAGCAACTATCGCGGAAATATAGAGTCGGTGAAACAGCTCCTGGCAGAGGGAGCGCCCGCCAAGGCGGGAGATGGCGTGATGTTTGGGGCTTCTCCTTTGTATTATGCGGCTGCGGTAGGTGATGCCGATATGACAAGGGCTTTGCTCGAAGCTGGCGCTGACCCAAATCGCAAGATGAACCTGCTTGGAATCTTTCCAACTTCGCCTATTGTGGGTTCCATCACCAGCGGCGCTGCGATTACGGCGCTGCTGGCCAAGCACGGCGCGGCGCTCGATGAGAAGGACCCCGATGGATTGAACCTGATCTCAACGGCAGCCATCTCGCACTGCGCGGACGCCGTTCGTGTTCTGGCGAAAGCGGGCGTGAAAGTGAACAGTACGGACAAGTTTGGTTGGACTCCCTTGATGTACGCGTCTGCTGTAGACTTCGGCGATGCGGACGTTGTGACGGCCCTGCTCGAATTGGGTGCCGACACCAAGAAGTCAGCACCCGATGGCAAGACAGCGGCCTCACTGGCGAAGCTCTATAACTCCAATGCCGCCGCGGCATTGAAACATTAAGTCACCGCAATGGATAAAATGCTAGTAGCATGAACGCCCTGATCGTTGACGACGAACCAATCGCCCGCCAAGTCCTGAGAGAGGAGTTGGAGGCGATGGGCGACGTCACCATCGCAGGAGAAGCTGGCAACGGATCATCCGCCCTGGCGAAGATCCTGAACCTGAAACCGGACGTCGTCTTCCTCGATATCCAGATGCCCGAATTCTCGGGCCTGGAGGTGGCGCGCCGCATCCGGCAAGGCGCTCACCTGCCGGTGATCATTTTTGTAACCGCCTTCGACCAGTACGCGATTCAGGCTCTCGACGCCGGGGCACTGGATTATTTACTGAAGCCAATCAGTCCAGCCAGACTCAAGGAAGCCGTGCAGCGCGCCAGGCGGTTCCGAGGCAATCCGAACGAAGTCGCCGAGCGGCTGGCCAAGATACAGGAAGTCCAGTTGGAGCCGCAGCCGAGGCTCACCCGCAAGATCGTGGGCCGCGACGGCGAAGAGTTTGTCCTGCTCAACGCCGAAGAGATCTTGGCATTTCAGTCGGATGGCGACCTGGTATGGATCGTCACCGCCAAACGCCGCTACCTCGCAACTTTGACGCTGCGCGTGCTGCAGGAGCGGCTGCAGACGGCGAACTTCCGCCGAATCCATCGCAACGCACTCGTGAACATGGACCATGTGAGAAAGATGAGCGCCATCACCAGCCAGCGTTGGGTTCTGACCCTGAGCAACGGCATGGAGTTCGTGGTCAGCAAGCGCATGGCGAGCACCGTGCGCGACCTTTTGAGCTGTTAGCCACCGTCCGCTCACCGCTGGGAATGACCCGCTCGCCGCAATTACCAAACCGCTTGCCGGTTTTCCATAGGAGATATTGACAGCCCGCCCGATACTCGAAGCATGCAGAAACTCTTCGGATTATTGGGACTCATTTGCCTGGCGTGCTCCGTATGGGCACAATCTCTGGGCAATGCAGGCACGGTCACCGGGACGGTCACGGACGCATCGGGCGCCGCCATCGGCGCCGCGAAGGTGATCCTCTCCAACCGTCTCACCAACTACCGCCAGGAGACTCTCGCCGCCGCCGATGGCTCGTATCGCTTCACCAACATCCCACCGAATCCGTACCACGTGGAGGCGTCGGCACCGGGCTTTGAAGGAACCGGGAAAAATGTGGACGTGCGCTCCACCGTCCCGATGGAGATCAGGCTGAAGCTGGACGTCGCCGGCAACAAAACCACGGTCACGGTGGAAGCGACCGGGCCGGAAGGTCTGGAGAACGTCTCCTACGCGCACAACGACGTGGACATGCGCACGCTGGACAAGCTTCCGGTATCATCGCCGGGGTCCGGCTTGAGCGATGCCATCACGCTTAACAGCGGAGCGGTTGCCTCGGATTCGAACGGCTTCTTCCATCCGCTGGGCGATCACGCGCAGACCAGCTTCTCCATCGATGGCCAGCCCGTCAACGATCAGCAGAGCAAGCAGTTCTCCACGCAGATTCCCTTGAACGCTATCCAATCGATGGAACTGATCACCGGCGCGCCTCCGGCGGAGTTCGGCGACAAGACCAGCCTGGTGGTGAATGCCGTTACCCGCTCCGGCCTGGGGCAGAAGACCAACGGCAGTTTACAGGGCGAGTGGGGTTCGTTCGGCACCTACGCGGAGGAAGCGACTCTTGGCTTGGGCACTGCAAAGATAGGCAATTTCATCGCAGTGAACACACTGCGTTCGGGCCGCTTCCTCGATACTCCGGAGTTTATGCCGCTGCACGACGTTGGCAATAACTTCACGGCCTTCGACCGCTTCGACTATCTGCCCTCCGGACGCGACGCGTTCCACGTCAATCTGTTCAGCGCCCGGAACTGGTTCCAGATCCCCAACACCTACGACCAGCTCAATCAGGATCAGCGCCAGCAGATCATGAGCTTCAACCTCGCCACCGGCTATCAACACACGTTCAACGCCAGCACACTGCTGACCGTCACGCCGTTCTTCCGAGCCGATCGAGTCGGCTACTTCCCCAGCGCCAACGTCTTCGCCGATACACCGGCGACCCTGGCGCAACAGCGCGCGCTCACAAACTGGGGAGCCAAGGCGGACATCTCCTATGTCCATGGACGCCACAACATCAAGCTTGGCGTACAGGCAACGCAGACCCGGCTGCATGAAGACTTTTCGCTCGGCATCACCGACCACAACTCCGACCTGGCAGAGCTGCCCGGCCTCGCACCCTACGACCTGACGCGCGGCGGCAAGCTGTTTCAGTTCCACGGCGCCCAAAACATCAACCAGGCAGCGGTATTCGTGCAGGACTCCATCAAATTCGGCAACCTGCAAGTGCAGGCCGGTCTGCGCATCGATCAATACAATGGCATCACCACCAACACCGGCGTGCAGCCGCGCCTGGGCCTGTCGTACATGGTGAAGCCGGCCGGCACGGTGCTCCGCGCCGCCTATTCACGCACCTTTGAGAGCCCCTACAATGAGAACCTGATCCTTTCGAGCGGCACCGGAGTGGGCGGCCTGGCGGCCAATCTATTCGGCGGCCAGAGCGTACCGCTTGAGCCCGGCACCCGAAACCAGTTCAACACCGGCCTCCAGCAGAGCATCGGAAAGTACCTGATGGTGGATGCCGATTATTTCTGGAAATTCACCAATGGCGCTTACGATTTCGACACGCTGTTCAACACGCCGATCCAGTTTCCGATCCAGTGGAAGCAATCGAAGATCGATGGCGTCTCGGCGCGCATCGCCTCCGTTCACTACAAGGGCTTTCAGTGGATCACCACCTTGGGCCACACCCGGGCCCGCTATTTCGGCCCTGAAACCGGCGGCCTGATCTTCAACTCCGGCGTAAGCACCGGGGTGTTCCGCATCGATCACGACCAGGCCTTTCAGCAGACCACGCAACTACGCTACCAGAAAGGTACCAACGGTCCGTGGGCGGCCTTGACGTGGCGCTTTGATAGCGGCATGGTCGCTGGAGCCGTAAGCAGTCTGGATGATGCGCTGGCGTTGACCGGAGCCCAGCAATCGGCGATCGGATTCTATTGTGGTAATCAGCTTCCGACGCTCACCCAGGCGATCACCTCCTGCACCGCGCCGAACTACGGGGCCACGCGGCTCGTGATCCCGGCAGCTGGCACACAGAACGACGACTCCAATCCCAGCCGCATCGCACCGCGCAACTTGTTTGATATTGGAGTGGGAACGGAGAATTTACTGAAGAAAGAACACTACCGGACAACGCTGAAGTTTACGGTTTCGAACGTGACCAACAAGGTGGCTTTATATAACTTCCTGAGCACCTTCAGCGGCACGCACTTCGTGCCGCCGAGGGCGTATCAGGTGGTGCTTGGGTTCGTCTTCTAGTTCAATGAGCCCGGTCTAAATCCCTCGCCTTTCGGCGAGCGGCTCTTAGCAGGTCTTTCATAAACCTGCAGCGTGGACAAGGGGAATATCGCACCCTCACGGTCACGGCTCGGCCAGCAATGTTCAACTTCAGGCCGAGCCGCGACCGTAAAGGAGCGATATTCGTGCTTGAATCCGATGTTGCGGATTTCAGGAGGCTCTAGTCGCAACCACACCTACCGTCTTTAGGCGATAGGTGTTTGGTTAGTTGCCGATGTAGTTGACCGACACCGTGTCCATGGCCGACTTGCCCGATGCATCGGTGACAGTCAGCTGGAACATGTAGGTGCCGCGGCCCTGACCGAACTGCACGTTCGGAGTAGGCGTGGTGCCGCCGGTGATGGAAGCCGGCAGGCTACCCTGCGGCTGGCTCCAAACGTAGGTCAGCGAGCTGCCGTCGCCACTCTTGGAGAGCGATCCATCCAGTTGGAACTGGCGTTGCACCACGGTGACGTTCTTCGGACCGGCAACAGCGGTGGTCACCGCACCCGGGGCGCAGCGGTTGGCCGGTTCGCCGGGACCGCCTTCCACGCAAGGAATGGCGCTGAGGTATTCGTACATGGCCTGGAGGTCTTTGTCGGTCATGTTGGCCTGAATCGGCCAGGGCATCACCTGCAGCAGGTCGCCGACGAAGGGTGCGGGTAGGCAGGTGCCATCGGGCTTGCCTTTGCAGGTGGGGTGCATCTTGTCCATATCCACACCGGTGCGGATGATCTGGATGAACTCAGCGAGCGTGTGGCCGCCGATGCCCATACCGGTCTTATCCGGCGTCAAGTTGCGTGAAACCACGTGCGGAAACGGACCGGCCGGATCAGGGAACGCCCCGAAATCGCGCCCGCCCGCAAGGTAGGTGGCTGGATTGATCTTCGTCTTCTGGCCGGCGTACGGATTGCCAGTGGCCGTGAATTCCGCCTGGGGGCCACTGGAGTGGCATCCGTTGCAATCGCCTACGGCGTTCACCAGGTAGCTTCCGTAGCCCACCAGGTTGGCGTCGCGACCAGACATATTCAGGGAGACAGGGGCAATCTGAAATCCCCGAAGAATCTTCGTGGCGAGGTCCGGATCCAGGTTCTGCTGCGCGTGAAGCGCAGATGCAAACATCGCACTGACAGCCAGCGTAGTGGCAGCGTGAATGAGCTGTTTTTTCATTATCGGCAATCTCTCCTCTGTGATTGCCAAGCCAGTTTACAAGAGCTAACGCAAGTTGGCAATAGCGGAAACACCTGAGTGATGACAAAGCGAGGAATCGTCGCGTAGATAGCCAGCAGAGTCGAGAATCACAGTGGTTAGGTTTCGGGGATAATGATGGAGTGGGCACCTATGGAGAAGACATCTCAGCCCGGTGATACGCAGATCCATATGATCAGGTTGGAAGATCTCTGCAGGCACTACGGCGTGATGGAACTCTCCATTTTAGGATTAGCTGTACGCGGGGAGACGGCCGGACAGCGATATCGATGTAATGGTTGAGTTCAACCCGGATGCACATATCGGACTCCTGAAGTTTGAGTCTCTGAGCCATGAGTTGACAGCGTTGGTCGGGCGCAAGGTGGATCTGGTGACCAAACGAGGCCCAAAGCCCTGGGTACTACCCAACGTTCTACAGGAGGCCAGGGTTATCTATGCGTCATGATGACTCATACCTAAGGGATATCCTTACCGCTTCCAACAAAATACAAGCGATTACGGCCGCCACATCGGAAGTAGCGTTCCGGTTGGATGAGATTCGGCCTGTGGCAGTCCTGCATTAATTGACCGTGATTGGTGAAGCCATCAACCGCTTGTCGCCGGAACTTCGGGAGAGGCACCCTGAAGTGCCCTGGCAGCAGATCGTGGCAGTACGCCACCGGATCGTACATGCTTACTTCGATTTGGATTGGCAGATCCTGAGGACCGGGACGATGGACGACATCCCGCCGTTACACAAGCAAGTTAGCCCAATACTCGAAACCGAGTTTCCGGCGCCGGAGCAATCCTGGTAGGGTCTAGGAATGGCGCCGATGCTCTGGAGAGACGGCCATTCACGCGAACCATTGGCAAATGGGTTGTCGAGGGTTCGCCGGGCCAAACTTGTCTCAAAGGGATTTTTTCGAAGGAACTGGCAGAGTGTTTGGTTTGACTTAAGGGGTCTAGTACATTGATGCTGGCGGAGAAGGGGAGATTCGAACTCCCGGTACCGGTTTCCCAGTACGACGGTTTAGCAAACCGCTGCTTTAGACCACTCAGCCACCTCTCCGCGATCTGTGGGTCTTTAAGCAGTGTAACACTACTCACCCGCTTGCGCAAAGTGTTTGAAGATTGTTTTGAGCATTCTCCATGCAGTCCGTGAGATGCGGTAGTAATTTGCCGAATGTTTCGATTCACCGCCGATGCGGCGGTGATAGGAAACCGGCACCTCGATAATGCGCTTGCGCGCCCGCAGCGCGGCAATCATCATCTCCGGAGAAAGCTCCGGCCCCACTCCGTGCAGCAGCGGACGCATCGCCTGGTAGGTCTCCCGCCACAGCGCCCGGTAGGTGCAGCCCACATCGGTGAACCGCGGCTGCAGGTTCCACCACATCAGCTCGATCATCTTCGCCACCACCACGTTGCCCCACCGCACCGGACCGCGCATGTTCGTCCCCTGCTCCACCAGTTCGCGCGTGGTGCGCGTGCCGATCACCATATCGGCGTCCTTCAGATACTCCAGCAGCTTGCTCAAATCGCGCGCGCGAAACGAAAAGTCGGCCTCCACCACCACCAGGATGTCGCCCGTCGCTACATCGAGTCCATGACGGATCGTGTCGCCATAGCCGATGAGCTTCACGTTCTCCACCCGCGCACCGGCGGCAGCAGCCACTTCGGCGGTCCTGTCATGCGAGGAGTTGTTAACCACCAGCACCTCCGCACAGTGCGGCAGAAAATCGCGCACCACATGGGCGATCGACGACTCCTCGTTATACGCCGGAATCACCACGCTGATCTTGCGGCTGGAGAAATCGGCCTCGCGAAAGCGGAACTGCGCGTAGTTATAGTCGTCGACCGAATTGATGTTGAAGTACGAGCCTGCGAGAAAGAACGGCTTCACGCACGGACCGGAGCGGGCCATCCTGTCGATGGCATCGATCAGTTCCACGCGACCCGAGCGCGGCGAAGGCGGTGTGTTGTCGATCGCGCGGAAGATCTCCGGCGTAAACAGGAAGGTACCGCAACCGAGAATGTCGTTGGGCACAACCTCCGGCTTCTCAATCAACTGGCTGATGGCGCCATCGTCGATCTCCACGCTGTAATTCTTCTTGATCATGTGCAGGTCGTCGACATGCATCAGCCCGCATACCGCTGCCGCGCCGTCCAGCCGCAGCTCGCGATGGTTCGTATTCAGGTATAGTTCGTCGCCCAGGATCAGCACAAACGGCCCGTTCGACATCTGTTCCCGGACCGAGAGCAGTCCCACCGCCAGCCCCTTTTCCGGTTCCGGACAAGTCACGTATCGCAACTGGACGCCGAAGCGGCTGCCATCGCCCAGCGCTTCGCGGATCTGTTCCTTCAGATGGCCGTCGATGATGGTGATACCGGTAATTCCCATCTGGTCGCGCAGCAGCTCGATGTTGCGCTGGACAAGCGATTTGCCGCTGAATTCCAGCAGCACTTTGGGCATTCGGGAGGTCTTGGGGTAGGCGCGCGATCCGCGGCCTGCCGCTGCAATCACCGCGGGAATCATGATGGGATTAGGGCCTTACCAAGGAAGATGATAATATGCGATCATGCCCGACTGCAAGCAGCCGCGGCCGGTGTGTTTCTATCCGGCGGTGGCTCTTCTCGCCCTGATTCTTGGATGCGTTCAGTTCCTTTCCATACGCGGCGAGACCCAGACCTATGACGAGGGGGTGGAACTCGCGGGAGGCTACGCCTTTCTGAAAACCGGCGAGTACCGCATCCAGCCCGAACATCCGCCGCTGGCCAAGGTGCTGGCCGCGCTGCCAGTGCTGGCGCTGGGCGCAAGCGTACCGCTCGACGATCCTTCCTGGCGCGACCGCAAAGACGTCGAATTCGGCGGCATGTTCATGTTCCACAACCGAGTCCCGGCCGATACCATGCTGCTCGCGGCGCGACTGCCGTCCATCCTGTTCACCATTATTCTGGCCGTTGCCCTGGCACTGTGGGGTGAGCGCCGGCTCGGAGCGCGTGCGGCCCTGATCGCCATGGCGCTTTTCTGCCTCGACCCGAACGTGATCGCCTACGGCCGCTACCTGAAGAACGACATGCTACTGACGCTGCTGGGCTTCCTCACCGTGATCGCCTGGCTGAGCTATCTCGACCGCCCACAGGCCTGGCGGCTGGTGCTTACCGGGGTGCTGGCGGGCCTCGCCTGCGGCACCAAGTTCTCGGCCATCTTTCTATTCCCCGCCCTGCTCTGCCTGTACCTGCTGCACTGGCGCGGATTGGCCCGCATGATCTATTCGCTGGCGGCGGTCTGCCTCATCGCCATGGTTGCGCTCGCCGCCTGCTACGGCCCGGAGGCCAAGGCTCTCATCCCGATGACCCACAGCCAGCGGCTGGCAAACCCAGGCGCCATCATGCTGCGCGATACCGTGAACCAGGCAACTCCCGGTGGAAAGGTCGCCGCCTGGCTAGGCTCGCGCACCGGCATGCGCGCGAATCCGCTGGCCAAAGGACTGCTGCAACTGGCCGAGCACAACGCCGATGGCCACGACGCTTTTCTGATGGGCATGCATTCACGGACCGGCTGGTGGTATTACTTTCCAGTGGCGTTTCTGGTGAAGACTCCCGTCGCGACGCTCATCGCAATACTGGCCGCCTGCGCGTGCCTGCTGCTCGGCCGCGCAAAGTGGCAGTGGAGTCTGCTGATTCCGGTGCTCGCCTATCTGCCGTTGTGCCTCAGCACCAACATCAACACCGGCGAACGGCATCTGCTGCCGATGTATCCGTTTCTGTTCCTGATTGTGGGTAGCGCCGTCGCTTCATTCCGCGCGGTGTGGCTGAGCGGCCTCGCCCTCGCGCTGGCGCTGGAGTCATTCGCCATCTACCCGCACTACCTTGCCTTTTTCAACGTGCTGGTGGGCGGGCCGGGGAATGGTCCCACCTATCTGGTGGATTCGAATATCGACTGGGGGCAGGACTTCCGCAAACTGAAGCGATACATGGTCGAGCACAAGCTGGATAAAATCTGCCTCTGCGCGCTCGGCACGGCAGACACCAACTACTACGACATCGGCACCGAAGAGTTGATGCAGGTTCCCGATAAGCAGAAGCTAGCGGAAACCTGCGTGATGGCGATCAGCGCTACAGTGCTACAGGGCGTGTATGTCGAAAACGATCCGTTCGGCTGGCTACGGAAGGAGACACCGGTTGCGAAGGTGGGGTATTCGATTTATGTTTATGATCTGCGAAAAAGTGCTGAGGTCTTGCGCCCCAGGAGATAACGGCCTCGAATGTATATACTGGTTGATACAGGGAGACTTCTTATGGAGAAAACGGCACATCTGAAGATTCAGCAATGGGGCAATAGCCTGGCCGTACGAATTCCGTCTGCAATCGCCAAATCGGCCGGCTTCAAAGTTGGGCAACCGGTAGCAGTCTCGGCCGAGGAATCAACGGTGCGGGTAACCGCAACAGGCGAACCCAGGCTGACGTTGGAACAGAAACTCACTCGCTTCGATCCGAAGTTGCACGGAGGCGAGGCCATGCCTGCGATACGTGCCGGCAGAGAGGTACTCTAATGGCGGCGGGCAGGCACTGGGTGCCCGAACGACGCGACATGATTTGGATCGATTGTAATCCTCAGGCCGGCCGCGAAATGAAGGATCTGCATCCGTTACTGGTTCTCTCTCCGAAGGCATTCAACGAGCAGACCGGCATCGTTATTGGTCTGCCGATGACAACGGCGGCGTTCAACGAAACTAATCCATTCGCTGTGAAGTTCGTCAGTCCGCGTGGGAAAGCGAGCTATATTCTCGGGCACCAGCCGAAATCGTTCGACTGGCGCGTCCGGCAGGCAAAGCCTCACCCGTGGCAGCAAGTCCCAGAAGATGTCTTTGATCAGGCGTGCGAAACGCTGAATCAAATCATTTCCATTGGATAGACGCGCAAGCCTACCGCTTCTCAAAAACAGCCAGGTACTGCACGCCCGGCAGGAAAGCATTCGACGAGACCAACTTGAAGCCGTAGCCCTCAATCTCCTTCACCACATCGGCCTCATCCAGCCGGATGTGCGTCAACGCCCGGTCGGAGTCCTTACCGCCCATCGCGCCCTTGCGTTTATAGTAGTCGACAATCGCCACGCGCCCGCCTTTGTTGAGTGAAGCGGCGATGCTATGCAGCATCTTGTCCGGATAGTCGAAGTGATGGTACACGTCCAGAATCAGCACCAGATCGATGCCTTTGCCTAGCTGCGGATCGTCTTCCTTGCCGTGCACGAAGCGCACGTTCTTCAGCTCCGCGCTCTTCGCCTTGGCCTTCGCCTTATCCAGGAAATCCGGAAAGATATCCTCCGCCACCACGGACTTGGCAGCTGCGGAAAGGAACGGCAGCATGTAGCCCACGCCCGTTCCCACATCGGCCACAGTCATCTTCGGCGTGATCCCTAGCGCCGCGATCAGTTCCTTCGGCTTCTGCCGTGAGTCCCGCTCCGGGCCATCAAGGCCAACGGCGACGCCGGCCCGTCCCTTTTCGGTTTGATAGGTGGTATTCGCATCCTTGGCCACCTGAGCCTGGCCAAGTGCGCAAAAAAGAAAGAAGCTGATCAGTTGTTTCAAAGTGCGGTCTCCATGGGTAATGCAAGCGGCGGTTCAACAAGGAAGTCCAGTTTCGACATCTCGGCCACCGCGTCGCGGATCGATTGCTCCGATGTCGGCTCCACCGTAATCACAAACGGCAGATTGCGTTTGGTGTCGCAAGGCAGCTGCACCACCGCGTCAAGACTGATCTTCTTCTCAGCCAGAATCTGCGAAAGCTGGGCGATGATGCCCGGGCGGTCGTCCACGCGAAATCGCAAATAGTACGCACGCTTCTGCAAGGTGACAGAAATCGGTTCGTATTCGCCGAGACGGTCGTGCGCAAACGGCGACACGCGCTGCGGACTGCCGCTGCGAATCTCACGCGCCACCCGCATCAGGTCGCTCACCACGGCAACGCCGGTCGGCAACGGACCCGCGCCGCGGCCGTAGTAGAACGTATCGGCGCCATAGTGGCCGCGTACCCAGATTGCGTTGTAGGCGCCCTGTACTCCGGCGAGGATCGTCGATTTCGGGATCAGTGCCGGACGCACCGAAAGGATCAGGCCATCGGGAGTCTGACGGGCGCCGCACACCAGGCGGATCGTATGGCCCAGCCGGTCTGCGTATTGGAAATCGAACGGAGTGATGCGGCGGATACCTTCGGTGTAAATGTCGGAGGGCGTGATGCGTTCGCCGAACGCCAGGGCGGAGAGAATCGCCAGCTTGGAGCGCGCATCGTAGCCATCGATATCGGCGCTCGGGTCCGCCTCGGCGTAGCCCAACCGCTGTGCTTCGGCAAGAACCGTATCGAACTCCGTGCCGTGCTGCTCAATCTCGGTGAGGATGTAGTTACTGGTGCCGTTGAGAATGCCAAGCAGTGCGGCCACACGATCGCCCGCGATGCCTTCGCGCAGCACTGAATGGATCGGAATGCCGCCGGCAACGCTCGCTTCCATCGCCAGGTTCGCGCCGCTCGCGATCGCCTTGTCCCAAAGCTCGGCGCCGCGGAGCGCCATCAGCTCTTTGTTCGCCGTCACAACTGACTTCTTATTGGCGAAGGCCGTCTCCACGATCTCACTCGCAATGGTGGTGCCACCGATCAGTTCGGCCACGATATCCACGTCCGGGTGCGAGACGACTTCGCGCCAGTCGGTAGTCCGGGTGACTCCGCTGAAGGCAGCGGGCAGCTCTTTCGATTGCACGCCGCGGCTGCACACGATCTTCAGTTTCAGGTTGAAACCGAGTTTTTGCGAGATTTGGGCGGCATTTTCCGCCAGGATGGCCAACGTGCCTGAGCCCACGTTACCCAAGCCGATAAGGCCAAGATTCACTTCCGTCATGATGAGTCTATGATAACAATATGAGAGCCTGTATCCTTCCGCTGGCCTTGCTGGCCAGCGCCATTTTTTACGCCCAGACTCGCTCGCCTGAAAAGGACGAGAGTAATCGCATCCCCACGCTGAAACAACAGCAGGAAGGGATTATGAAGGCCGATCACGAAAAGTCGCTGAAGGATGCCACCGATCTGATGAGGCTCTCCGAGCAGTTGCGCATCGATCTCGAAAAAAACGACCGCCACATTCTCTCGCTCGATACACTAAAGAAGCTGGATGAAATGGAAAAGATCGTGAAACGCATCCGTAGCCGGATGAAGCGCGCCTAAGATGAGATACCTATTCGCATTACTGCTAGTCTCCGCTGCCTCCGCGCAAACCATGCAGGAGGCCAAGCTCAGCGCAATGGGCAAGGAGTTCTCCTACCGCTACACCAGCGCGCCTCCCAATGCACCGGTCGCCGTAATCCTGGATGGCAAGCCCGACCGCTGGCCCGTGCCCGCCGACTGGATGAAGCTGGTACCGCAGGTGGACGCCCTCTCTGACGTAGGCGTGAAGATGGTGGAGGTCATGCTCGCCGACGCCGCCAAACGCTCGAACGTAAACTTCAACCGCATCTACCTCTTGGGCGAGGTGCAGTATGTGATGTTCGCCACCTCGCGCACGCCCGACCTGTGGGCTGCGGCGGCGTCCGTCGGCGGCGATCCGAAACTCGCCGCGGCAACCAATCGCGTCTTCACCGCCAACAGCCAGCTGATACCGAAGCTGGAGGCGAAGACCGAGCAGGAAGCGATCGACTTCGTGGTTAAACAGGAGCAGTTGCCCATGCCTCCCAAGATCGACTGCGAAACCGGCAATCAGGGCTTCACCCGCTGCTACTATCTGCAGATCACCAAGTTCGACACCAACATGATCAACCAGGCCCTGGGCACCACGCGCATCAGCTCCGGCCCGCAGGTCTATCTGGCGCTTGGCAACATCCAATACACGTCTGACCTGGAGATCACCGCCCCAGTGGGACCACTGAAAACCGGCGACCGCATTCTTCAGATCAACGGCAAAGACGTCAACACCAGCGGCGAATACGAACTGCTGCTGGCCAAGCAGAATGAAGATCGCGACGTGACCCTCACCATCCAGCGCGGCAAACAGCGGCAGCGCATCGAGACCAAAGCCAAGATCGCCAAGCGCGAAGAGCCTCTCTCGGCACGCATTCAGGCCGAATATTCGGTGGAGAACAAAGAGTTGCTGGTCATCTCACGGGCCGTCGGTGAGTTCGTTGTCCAACTGCCGCGCCCCTGGACCGGCGCCACCATCAACTGGAACGGGATCGAGATGAACAAGAACACCGCCTCCGGCTGCTGGCTGGTCTCGATGGCCGGGATCAAGCCCTGCAAATAGCTACTTCGAATGGATGCCCAGGTGACGCATCACTACGCGCGTCGCGTCCGACTGATTCAGCGTGTAGAAGTGAATGCCGGCAACATTGTTCTTGAGCAGATCGCGGCACTGTTCGATGGCCCATGCGGTGCCGACTTCTTTGACCTCGGCGTTGTTGGAGCAGGCACGGATCGCCTTCAACAACTTCGCCGGGTAATGCGTGCCACCTGTGAGTTCCGCCATCCGTTCCATGTTCTGCTTTGACACTACGGGCATGATGCCGGCGAGGATGGGTACATTGATACCCTCGAGTTCGCAGCGCTCGCGGAAGTCGTAGAAATCCGCGTTATCGAAGAAGAGCTGGGTGCAGATATAGTCGGCTCCTGCATCCACTTTTGCCTTCAGGTACTGCATCTCCTTCAGGCAGTTCGGAGTCGCCGGGTGCCCTTCAGGGAAACCCGCGACGCCGATGCCAAAGCCATCCTTGTGCGGGTGGATGCCGGTAGAGTTGAACTCCTTCACATACTTCACAAGTTGCGCTGCGTAGCGGAATGCGTCCGTCGCGCGGTCGTGATTGGGCATGTCACGCGGCGGATCGCCGCCGAGCACCATCAAGTTGCCGATGGACTCCAGCGCATAGTTGGTGAGGATTTCGCGGATCTCCTCCTGGCTATGGCAAACCAACGTCAGATGCGCCACAGGTTCCAGCTTGTTTTCGTGCTTCAACTTCACCACGGTCTCATGCGTCTTGCGGCGTGCCTTGCCGCCGGCGCCGTAGGTGACCGAGACAAACGAGGGATCGAGTAATGACAGATCGTCGACCATGGCCTTGAACACCGCCGAGTCTTCTTCCTTCGGCGGGAAGAACTCAAACGAAAAGGTCAGCTGGTCGCGATCGAAGATTTCCTTAATGTGCATGCGATATTCCAATGTAACAAGCTACCCGGTATAATGCATAGTTCCCCATGAAATTGAAAATTGGATTTGCGGGCAATGGTTTCATCGCCGGAGTGCATCAGACGAACTTGAAGAAGGATGATCGTGTCGAAGTGGTGTCGATCTTCGATACCGATCCGGCGCGCGGCACCACGCAGGATTTTGGCGAGATGCTGGCGGCCGTGGACGCGGTCTACATCACGGCGCCAAATACGCACCACTCGCGCCTGGCGATCGCGGCGGTGAAGGCAGGCAAGCACGTCTTCTGCGAAAAGCCCTTCGCCACAACGCTCGAAGACGCCGCGGCGCTGCTTGATGTCGCCGCCACCACGGACAAGCTGTTTCAGGTGGGCCACAACCGGCGCTTCGCTAACGTCTACAAGCGGGTAAAGGAGCTGACCTCGCAGTCGCCCGCCCACACCGCCCACATGAAGATGAATCGCGGTGAACTGCTGAACCCGGCCTGGACCGGAGACGACTCGGTCACCGGCGGTTTCCTGTTCGAAACGCCGATCCACTTCTTCGACATGATGCGCTTTCAGTTCGGCGAAATCGGCTCCATCGACGCCCGGCTGAGCGGCCCGAATGATTTTTCGATGATGGTCGAATTCACGAGCGGCATGTGGGCGACCTTCGTCACCTCGGCCGATTGCAGCTGGTACTTCCCCTACGAGCGCATGGAAGTCTTTGGCAGCTACTCCACCATCGAAACACTGGAGATGGAGCAGATCCGCTACTGCCTCGGGCTCGGCCAGACGACCCAATCCGAGGATTTCTGCCGCATGGAGATGCACGAAAAGTGGGGCTTCCGCGAGGAGGACCGGCTCTTTGCCGATGCTGTACTCGGCGGAGGCAAGCCCGCCGTCACAGCGCTCGATGGCTACAAATCAGTGGAGATCTCTTGCGCCGTCTACGAAAGCGCCAGAGAGAAGCGCCGCGTTCAACTCGGCTAGTGCTTGCGGCGCAGCATCTTCATCAATTTGTCCACTTCCGGTGAAAACTCACGGCCGACGTTGAAGACTGCCCCATAGATCAACTGTTCGTTACCGGCACGAAGCCCCTGCGCCGACCATTTCGATTTGGGTTGCCACTTGGTGGCGATCATTCCAGCTCCGTATCCCGAAAGTATGCGCGAGATGTGGAGGGTTGTATTACCATCGCGATTCACAGTCAGGACATTCTGCAAAATCGCATGTCCGATACGGGAAGCTACATTGTGCGACTTGGCCGGCACATAACGAGTGTCATGGCCCAGGCCCCAGGCGCCAACCGAGAGAAAGGTGTTTCGGATTACATAAGTGGCATACTGGGAAGCATAGCGTCGGCTGTAGCCGACAACGCCGCCGCCCCACGAGTACTGACGCCCCTGCAACTGCGACATCCCCGCTGAAATGGAAGTGCGGAGCCATGGATTGGCGGTGGTGAAGGTTTGCCGTTCAAAAAGCTGTATGCGCTGTGCGCCGGTTAACGGCACATAGTCGCCTTGCGGTACTGCCGCGCCAAAAAGCGGATGAACCGCAATGGGATCGACAACGGGGGGCGAGGATTCGGCTGCAACTGCAATCGGTTGGGTGCCGCCTTCTTGGGCTTTACATTCCAAACCAAGAGAGAGGCTTAGAATGGTGAACCACCAAAGCGTCATTTGTTTCATGGTATCACGGCTAAGCCACTGAAACAGTTAATATTTGGAAATCAAATTGGCGAACACCCTTCAGCCATTGTTCATTACAGCAATGGCAGAATAACCCGATCGAGTTCGGCATCCGTAACCTGTTCCAGATTAACGCCGCTGTGCAGTGACCACACTTCTACGTGCTTGAGGTTTTCGCCCGCAGCCAGTTTGGTAAGCGGACCCAGTGTCTCCAACTCCAGCGTGTCGCCGTTCGTGAAGGTTTCAAACGAGCACCCGAAATCCGGAAACGCCTTCCCGTTCGCGGCGCCTGCATCGTAACGTTTGATAAACAGGTCGGAACACAGATGGTAGGCCGCCCAGGTCTTGGGATTGTAGTGTCCGATCTTCTGCGGACGCGTGGCCTCGGGATCCTGCCTCAGAAGCAAATACTTTTCGAGGAACGTCCAGCGCGAATCGCTCAGATCGGTGAAAGCCCACATCACCATCGGATTCGTCGGAGCCAGTTTCTCCGGATGCGTGCCGCGCGGCGGAAAGCCAGTGATACCGGTGCCGCCCGGCGCCATCATGGTCAGCGCCCACGGTGAAACCTCGACCGGCCACTGCTTCATATTGCGGATGCGATGCCGTACTTCGACGTGCGACCCTTCCGGGTCCAGTTTAACCACGATCTGCTTCTGCAGGCCCGTGGTCTCCTCCACCGGTCCGGTGGCATCCAGAACATCGTTCTGAATCCGCACGTTCACCGGCGAGTTATCGGGAGCGTAGGTTCCGGGCATGTGCTCCGGCGCTACCCACAGCCGATGGCCGCCGCGAAGCTGAAAATCAGCTTCGCCCGACTTGCCCATCGACGGTGCATGCTCCAGAAACATGTTTTGCCCGCCGATGAAACCGTAGCGCATCACGCGCGGACCAACGTCCGCCGTCACAATCAGCTCTACCGTTCCATTCGAAATCCGGCAGCAATTCGGCCAGCCGCCCCAAGCGAGCTTTTCAAACGTTACTGCCATTCTAACGGCCCATCCAGCCACCATCGACGGTGATGATGGTCCCGCTCACGTAATCGGAGGCGGGTGCGGCAAGGAACAACGTGGCTCCTTTCAGATCGCTGGCTTCGCCCCAGCGCCCGGCGGGGATTCGCGAAAGAATCGCCGGATTGCGCACCGGGTCGGCCTGGAGCGCAGAGGTATTGTCGGTCTTGATATAGCCAGGGGCGATGGCGTTCACCTGCACGCCCTTGCCCGCCCACTCGTTGGCCAGAGCCTTGCACAACTGCCCCACGCCACCCTTCGCGGCAGCATAGCCGGGAACGGTGATGCCGCCCTGATAGGTCAGCAGTGACGCGGTAAAGATGATCTTGCCCGTACCCCGCTCCACCATCTTCTTGCCGATTTCGCGGCTCAGGATGAACTGAGAGTTGAGGTTCACTTCCATCACGCGATCCCAGTACTCATCGGGATGCTCCGCGGCGGGCTTGCGCAGAATGGTGCCGGCGTTGTTCACCAGAATGTCGATCCGCGGGAAGTCCGCGTTCACTTTCTCAATGAATACATACAGCGCCTTGCGGTCGCCGATATCGCAGGCATAGCCTTTGAACTTGCGGCCGAGCCCGGTCACCACCTTCTCAATGGCACTGCCCGATTCCTCGAGCGAGGCACTCACGCCGATAATGTCCGCACCGGCTTCGGCCAATGCTTCGGCCATGGCCGCGCCGATGCCGCGGCGGCAGCCGGTGACAAGCGCGACTTTGCCATCGAGTTTGAATTGATCCAGAATGCTCATTTGCAGGTCACCAGTACCTTCATGACTTCCCCGCCTTTTTCCATCTGCTCCAGGCCGGTCTGCAGATTGTCGAGCGGGTACACAGCGGTGATCAACTTTTGGATCGGAATCGCGCCGGCCGCAGCCAGGTTGATGGCCGCTTCAAAATCTTCGTGCTCGTAAACGCGTGCACCGCACAGCCTCAGTTCGCGCCAGAAGAAGCGGAAAAGGTCGATGGCGGGCGGTTTGGAGAAGATGGCGACAATCACGATGCGGCCTCGTACTCGAGGCAGCTTGGTCATCAGTTCGGCGCCGGCCGCGGAGCCGGAGACTTCGAAGACGACGTCAGCCCCGGCCGTACCGGTCTGCTCATTCACCAGCTCTTCGAGGTTGACTTCCGTCGGATTCACAACATCTAGCCCCAATTCACGGGCCAGCTTGATGCGATACGGATTCACTTCGCTCACCAGCACTCGTGCACCGGCCGCTTTGGCGACCAGTGCCACCAGCGCGCCGATCGGTCCGCCGCCAATCACCACGGCGTAGTCGCCCGGCTTCACTTCGCCCAGGCGCACATCGTGGCAGGCGACAGCGATCGGTTCGATCATCGCCGCGTGTTCCAGCGAAAGGTTTTCAGGGATCTTCAGCAAAGTACGGGCCGGCACGGTCCACAGCGTCTGCAACGCGCCCGGGACATCGATGCCGATGAACTTCAGCTTCTGGCAGACATGGCTGTTGCCGGCTTTGCAGGCGGGGCATTCGCCGCACCAGTCGAGCGGCATCACGGTTACGCGATCTCCCGCCTTAAAGTCAGTAACTCCGGGGCCAACCTGTTCGATCACGCCCGACATCTCATGTCCGATCACCTGCGGCATCTTCACGCGGTGGTCCATGTGACCGAGATAGATGTGGAGATCTGTACCGCAGATACCGCAATGAGAAACACGAATCTGGGCTTGGCCTTCAGCTGGCGCGACAGGAGCGCAGTCGCCAACGGCAAAGGACTTGTTGCCTTGGTAGTAGGATGCACGCATAAATCAACAGTTTATCAGGATCGGGTCCATCCGGGTGAGTTTAGGCCAACGTGACTTTTTTTGAAATGGCATGGTGCAATCCATCCCTGTTTCGCGCCCTGGTAACCGTTAGCACCAAAAGGAGAACAAATTGTCATTCAAAACACAACCTTCGAGACCTGCGCTGTTTGCCATAGGCGCAGCCGCCGTCGCCCTGCTTGCCACGTCCTCGTGGTCAACGGCCGCCACCGATAGACAGGCAAAAGATCCGGGAGGCACACTCCTGGCCAAAATCATCGCCCGCGGCATTCCAGGCGCCGGCGCCGTGGCGGAGGTCGGCGACTTCCTGCGTGGCAGTCCGCTCCACGATAGCGCCGCGCTCTCCCCCTTTGCCAAGCCCGGACAGGTCCTGGATGCCCATAGAGTCCTGGTTGCCTCCACCTCGAATTTCGGCGCACCTATCGCTCGCAAAGCCGAACCCGAAGGCTCGGTGCTCTCGATCGATCCCACCGCCGGACAGCTCGACGTGCCCGCCGGCTTCGCCCAGGCCGATGGACAAGCGGCGGCACTAAATGGCGCGCTCCAACTCTACGCAGCCCAGAGTCCGGCTTTCCTGAACAGCCTCAAGGAACCGCAAGCCGTCACCGCGGACCAGGCCAGCGTGAGCCTGCCTCTTGGCATGTCACTTAATAACGGAAACGGCCGCCCGTGGCTGGCCAATGCACCCAACGGCGCAACTGGCATGGCGACCATCACAGTGCTCGATCCGCAGGGCTACCCGCTCGCCGGCGCGCCCAGCCAGACGGCCGGCGGCGTCTTTGCAGGCGACCTGACCAATCGCAACGCCAAGACCACGCAAGGGCTCAGTAGCGCCGCGCTCGGCACCGCCATCCTGACCAAATCGCCCGACCTCACCGGCCGCGCCGTCTTCGCCGCTGTCCTGGCAGACGGCAGCGTCTCGCAAATCAACGTGCTCAAGGGCGTGGACTCGCTGGCGCCCCCCGGCACCGTCACGCCCCTCGCCAGGATCGACCGCGCCGCCGCCGAATCCTCTGACCCCAAAGTCCTCTCGCGTAAAGGCATGGCCTTCAACTGGGTGCCAAACCAGAACCTGATGATCGCCGACCCGGCAGCGAATCGCATCGTGGTGCTCGATCTCACTGACGACGGCACCATGTTCTACTCCAGCCGCCGCGAAATCGTGGCCGAGGAATTCAACCTGCCCATCGACATCGCACCCACTACGCGCGAGATCTCCCACGGCAGTTTCGCCAGCAACACCTCACTCGGCGGCGGCTCCGATGTCTATGTTCTGAACCGCGGCAACAACACCATCGTCCGCATGGGCCTTGGCGGCACTGTGCAGGCGGTGCGCTCCATCCAGGCCGACGGGCTCAAGGATTTCCGCGTGAACGGCATCGGCGTCTCCTCCGACGGCCGCTCCATTTACGTCACCGCCACTACTCCACAATCGGGCGGCGTCCTGATGGTGGTCCCCGCCTTCGGCGCCAAAGTTTCCACAGAACTGATGATGAAACAGGCCGCCACCTCTGGCATGGCCGGCGATATGACCAGCCTCGGAACGTTCCTGTTCTCCTTGAAGCTGTCCCCCTCCCAGGGCCTTGGTCCGCTGTTCAACGAAGAGTCCTGCGCCGGGTGCCACAATGCCCCCTTCGTTGGCGGAATGGGCACCAGCCCCAACCAGCAGGTTCGCGCCATCGGACGCATCCTCCCCAGTGGCGCCTTCGATAACATGGAGGGCCACGGTGGACCTATCGCCCGCTCGCGCTCGGTCTCCGCCCTCGGCGTTCCCTGCTCAGTCGAGCCAGGCATCCCTGCGTCGGCGACGGTCAGTTCCGTGCGCAATCCAATGAGCCTGCGCGGCAACGGCCTGATCGACACCATCGCGCTCGGCGACATGCTCGCCAATATGAATACCCAGCCCGCGGCAGTGCGTGGCCGCCCGAACATGCTGCCCGATGGCCGCGTCGGCAAACTCGGCTGGAAGGCCAATGTGTCTACGCTCATCGAATTCATGGGCGACGCGTTCCGCAATGAAATGGGTGTGACCAACCCGCTCGAACCAACCGATGAACTCTCCGGCTGCGGTGCCAATCACAATGCTCCGGAAGTGGACGGCTTCGCGCTGCAGGCCGCGGCGAAGTTCTTGAACACGATCGACCCGCCCGCCCCCGGCGCTGCGTGCACCGATAGCCAGGGTGCAACGTTGTTCCAGACCATCGGCTGTGCCACCTGCCACACGCCGTCGCTCCCGGGTCCGGGCGCACGGCAGGCTTTGCAGTTGTACTCCGACTTGCTGCTCCACGACATGGGATCGGCCCTGGGCGACCGCATGGTGCAGGGTTTGGCGACGGGCACGGAGTGGCGGACGATGCCGCTGTGGCGCGTCTCTGAGCGAACGAGGTTCCTGCACGACGGCCGTGCGCCCTCGATGCAAGATGCCATCTCGGCACACGGCGGGCAGGCCCAGGCGTCGCGGAACACGTTCTTCAATCTGGACGGTACAACGCGCCAGATTCTGCTGACCTTCCTTGGTTGTATTTAGCCGGAGCGCTCCACCCGGATCACTTTCGGCGGGCAGATTCCGATGCAGGCTCCGCAGCCGTTGCATCGTTCACGCAGTACTTTTATGGCGCTCTGGTAGGTCTCACGCACGAAGATATCTACC
>Ga0118677_10000941_pt1 | contig 62258 bp, 47 predicted proteins | sample AliMusrvi5mmetaG_FD_86154 | JGI IMG/M metagenome (GOLD analysis project Ga0118677, IMG submission 86154) | reverse complement strand
GGCTTTGCGGCCATTGGCATCACCGGCGGCAATCTTGAAAAGAGCGGCGCGCAGCCGTTTCTTCACTGCAAAGTTAACTCATTGCTCGAAGCCCTGCCGGTCATCCTTGGAAAGTAGATTTAATCCATGAAAACCTCAGCTAAGAAACAAACACTCCACGTCATCTCCGCCACTCACTGGGACCGCGAATGGATGCTTCCGTTCGTGAGCTATCGCCGGCATCTGGTGCATTACACAGATCAGCTGCTAGCGGTCATGCGCCAGAACCCGGCGTTCAAGCACTACCACATGGACGCGCAAGTCATTTGCATGGAAGATTACCTGCGCCTGCGGCCGGAGAAGACGAAGCAATTGACCCAACTCATCAGTGCCAAGCGAATTTTTGTCGGGCCGTGGTACACGTTGCCGGACATTCCGCTCGTCCACAGCGAAGCGATTGCCCGCAATCTGCTGCTCGGCATTGAGGTATCGGAGGCTATCGGCGGCGCCATGCTTGAGGGATACACGCCGTGTTCAAACGGCCAGATCGCCCAGCTTCCGCAGATTTACAACGGATTCGGGATCCGTTCGGCCATCATTTACAAAGGCATCGCCGACCAGCCGCTGCCAAAGGAATTCTTCTGGCGCAGTCCGGATGGTTCGGAATTGTTGACAATCCACCTCACAGCTCGATATGCCCGCGCCAATTTCTATTGCCTGCTATACCAAGAAGTGATCGCCAACGTCATCCACGACACGCCCGACCAAAACTGGTCATACACGCCGCAGGAAAACAAGATGCCGTTCCGCATTGCCGGCCAGATTCACCACGATCCGTATGTCTATGAAGCCCTGAACAGCGTCGAAGGTTGGCATCCACAGTATTTGAAGCCGTATTTGCAAAAACTGCGCGCACAGGCGTCCGCAAATGCAGCAACCTCACATCTGGTCGGGTTTCACGGCATGGATCACACACCACCTTATCCCGGCACACCAAAACTCATCGCTGCGGCGCGCAAGATTTTCCCTGATCTTGAAGTCATTGACGATTCCATTCCCGGGGTCATCGCCGCGATCCGTCGCGAATTGGGCGACCGCGAATTACCGGTGCATACCGGTGAAATGCGCGATGCCAACCGGGGTGGCGGCGCACTGTGCCGGGCATTATATTGGCCCACGCTCTCGGCACACCTCGACATCAAAGTCGCCAACCGCGAAACCGAGCACCTGCTCATTGATACCGCCGAACCAGTCGCGACGTGGGCGTGGCTGCGTGGCGCCGAGTACCCGACGGCCTTTCTTACCGATGCCTGGAAACTGCTGCTGGCCAACCACGCCCACGACTCGATTGACGGGTGCAGTCTCAACAAAGTTGCCGCCGACATCATGGGTCGCTTCAGCGACTGCCAGGCGATTTGCGAAGGTGTGATTCAGGACGCGACGCAATACATTGTGCGTCCCGGCAAACGCGTGAACCGACAAACTGATCCGTGGCTCGTCATTTTCAATCCAGCGCCCTACAGGCGCGACGGATTCTGTGAACTGGAGGTTGATCTTCCCGGTGAAACACCTGCGGAAGGGTTGCGGTTGATTGCCGAAGATGGCCGCGAAATCACACCGCATATTGAACATCATTCCAAATGGAATGCCTATATCCAGGCGCACGTCACGCGCCCGATGCCATCCCAACGGTATCGGGTGCAGTTCGAAGTGCCGGCCATTCCAGCGCTGGCGTGGACGAAACTGAAAGTGGTCCGCGCCGCGGCACCGGCAGCTGAGCCGGGGTTGGCAACCGCAGACAATGTCCTCGAAAACGAATTTCTCAAAGCCAGCTTCCGCGCTGACGGCCGCGTGGACTTACTCCACAAACTTACCGGCAAAAAATACGCCGGCTTGCACTACTTCGAAGACGTCGGCGACACCGGTGACCCATGGAAATTCAATCCGACTGGCCAGCCGGTCACACCGACCGGCCCGGCTAAGATTCAACTCATCGAAAACACGCCATGGCGGGCCGTCATCCAGGTTGAGATGCAATGGGATACGAAAGTCACTTCGCAATTCTCCCTGACGCGCATTGGCCGGCATCTCGAAGTCCGGTCAACCATCGAAAACAAATGCCGGAACCACCGCCTGCGCGTTTGTTTCCCGACCGGCATCGTCACGGACAAGACTTACGCCGGCGGCCAGTTCAGTGTGGATGAACGCGCCACGCACTTGCCGGACATGACCGGTTGGACTGAGCAGATTGATGGCTACCCGAATTTCGGTTTTGCCGGTTTGACCGACGGCAAGGCTGGTCTCGCTATTTTGAATCTGGGCCTGCCGGAGTATTTTGTTACCGGCGCGCAACACGATGTGTTGACGTTGACGTTGCTGCGCGCGATCCAGCTCAAGCGGTGGCCCGAAGGTGTGGGCGATGCGTTGTCGGTCGGCGCGCAAATGCTCGGGACGCAAACCGTCCGCTACGCGATCTACCCGCACGCCGGTAACTGGGCCGACGGTCAGGTCTTGCAAGAATACCGGCAGTTCGCCTGTCCATTGATTCTGTCCGAAATGATCGGTGAACCACCGGTCGCGCCGCGCGAAGGGTTGATTGAGTTGTCACCGTCATCACTCGAAATTGCCTGCATCAAGAAGGCCCAACGCGAGAACAGCCTCGTGGTGCGCGTCTGGAATCCGCTCGCAACCCCGCAGACCGGCAAGCTCAAGCTCGGCGTCAGTTTCAAGAAAGCGTATTTCACCGACTTGAATGAGACCCGGCAAAACGCGATCAAATCCGCCGGCAAGCGCAGCGTGCAATTCACTGTGCCGCCTTACCGGATCGTCACGCTGCTGTTCAGTGGTGTAATTGACAATTGACGACTGACTGGCCGGTGACTTATTCATAACAGTCTAGGCAATTGATGAACGACATTATTCCCAAAATTCCTGCGCCGCTTGATCCCGGGTTTCAGCCGGCAGCGCTGGTTAATCGCCGGTATTTGCAAGCGTTGCGCCCGCCGGTGCCGCTGGTGCTCGCGTTGGAAGGCGAGAACGGCCGGGTGACGCGGTTTGAAACATCCGTTTCGGCCGATGCCGATGCGGCGACTTTGCAGTACGTCGAGCGCACAGTGAAATTTCTGCTCTGGGCGCGTGGCGGCTGGAAATTGTTCGTCGGTGGGCCGCCGGCAATCGGCCGGTTCATCCAGCAAACGTATTCGGCGCACGGCCACCGTAAATTTGATGTCGGCATGATGACGCAGTCGTACGGCAAAAAATTTCAAGTGGTGGTGACGACAGTAGGCAAGGTGCCGGCCGGGAAGGAAATTCAGACGGCGGTTGGCGGCCATCTCAAGGGTTGCCGGATCGGCTTCGATCTCGGTGCCAGCGATTACAAAGTGTCGGCGGTGATTGACGGCCAGGCGATTTTCACCGAGGAAATGCCGTGGGATCCGAAGACGCAGGCCAATCCCGAATACCATTACCACCATCTTTCGTCGGCATTACATCGTGCCGCGGCCCATTTGCACCGCGTCGATGCCATCGGCGGCAGTTCGGCCGGCATCATCGTCAACAACGAGATCCGGTTGGCGTCGTTGTTGCGCGCGATTCCGCCAAATCTCCACCGGCAGGCGGCCGGGATGTTCAAGCGTCTCGCCAAGGAATGGCGCGTGCCGCTCGTGGTGATGAACGATGGCGATGTGACGGCGCTGGCCGGTGCGTTGTCGCTCAATGCCACCGGCATGCTCGGCGTCGCGATGGGTTCAAGCGAAGCCGGCGGGTTTATGGACAAGCACGGTCGTGTCCTCGGCTGGCTCAACGAACTGGCGTTCGCGCCGGTTGACTACAATCCCGCCGCCACCGCGGAAGAATGGAGCGGCGACCGCGGCGTTGGCGCTTTGTATTTTTCGCAACAAGCGGTGAACAAGCTGTTACCGGCCGCCGGGATCGAACTGCCGCCGGCAATGGGCTTGCCGGAGCGTTTGCAGAAAGTGCAGGAGTTGATGGCGCAGGACGATCCACGCGCCGCAAAGATTTACGAAACAATCGGCGTCTATCTCGGCTACAGCATCCCGCACTACGCGGACTTTTACGATTTCAGCCACATGCTGATTCTCGGCCGGGTCACGACCGGCAAGGGCGGCGACATCGTGCTCGCCAAAGCGCGGGAAGTGCTGCGCGCGGAATTTCCGGAGGTTGCCGGCCAGATCAAACTGCATGTGCCCGATGAAAAAAGCCGGCGCATTGGCCAGGCTGTGGCCGCCGCCAGCTTACCGGCGCTATCCCAATGAAACTCCATAACCCCACCGCTGAAATCTTTATTCCGGACGGCCAGCCTGTACCGGCTGCGCTAAAACGCATCACGCATCTCGGCATCGGAGCACATCAGGATGATTTGGAGTTCATGGCGTTTCACGGCATTTTGGCGTGTTACCACCGCGACGACCAATGGTTCGGCGGCGTGACTTGCACCAATGGCGCCGGCAGCGCGCGCATTGGTCCGTACGAAAAATTTTCCGACGCTGAAATGATGACGGTGCGCCGGCAAGAACAAAACACCGCTGCCACTGTCGGCCGGTATGGCGCGATGCTGCAACTTGGTTACCCCAGCAGCGCGGTGAAAGATGCCACCGCGACCGCTTTGCGGAATGACTTACAGCAAATTTTGGCTGCGACCCGGCCACAAATCGTGTACACCCACAATCTCGCCGACAAACACGACACGCACATTGGCGTGGCGGTGGCGACAGTGCAGGCGCTCCGCGCGTTACCGGCAGCGGACCGGCCGGGCAAAGTGTACGGGTGTGAAATCTGGCGCGACCTCGACTGGTTGCCGGATGCCGACAAGGTGTTGCTGGACGTCAGCACACACGAGAATCTGGCGGCGGCAGTCAATGGCGTGTTTGATTCGCAGATTGCCGGCGGCAAACGGTACGATTTAGCCACGTTCGGGCGCCGGCGCGCCAACGCGACGTTTTTGGAGTCGCACGCGACCGATACCGCGACGAGTTTGATTTTTGGAATGGACCTGACGCCGTTGGTCACCGATCCGACGCGCGACATTGTCGGGTATGTGACCGGGTTCATTGAGAAATTTCGAGAAGATGTCAGCAGCAAATTAAAGAAACGACTAACACCATAAAAGGAGACAGATCATGAAGGTAGCATTCTACGGGCACGTTCGGCAGTACCACAATATCAAGAAGGAAATCGACGACAACATCGCCAAAGTGTTGGAGAGCGGCGAGTACGTTCAAGGGCCGATGAACAAGCAGTTCGAGAAAGAACTGGCGGCATTTCACGGCATGAAATACGCCATCGGCACCGGCAACGGCACGGATGCCATTTGGCTCGCGCTCATGGCGCTCGGCGTCGGTCCCGGCGACGAAGTGATCACCAATGCGAATACGTTTTTCGCGACGGCGGAAGCGATCTGGATTGCCGGCGCGACGGCGGTCTTGATTGATTGCGATCCGAAGACGAAGTGCATTGACCCGGCAAAGATCGAAGCGGCCATCACGCCCAAAACTAAGTGCATCATCCCGGTCCACCTCTACGGCCAATGCGCCGACATGCCGGCAATCAAAAAGATTGCCGACAAGCATAAGCTCCTGATCGTCGAAGACAATGCACAGGCCATCGACGCTGCCGGCGACACATTCAAGATTGGCCAGCTCAGCGATGCGATGACAACCAGCTTCATCATTCAAAAAAATCTCGGCACGTTTGGCGACAGTGGTGCGATTGTCACCAACAACGAGCAAGTCAACAAGGTGACCCGGTTGCTCCGCGCCCACGGCTCGCCGGCACGGAATGTTCACAGTTTCGGTTTCAACAGCCGGTTGGATGACATTCATGCCGGTATCTTGAGCGCGAAGCTCAAGCATATCCACGAGTGGAACGATCAACGCAGCAAGTGGGCGGCGCGGTACACTGCCGGCTTGAAAACCCCGAAAAACTTCACCTTGCCGTACGCCAAGCCCGGCTACCGGCACGTTTGGCACCTCTACGTCATCGAAGTCAAAGATGCCGCCAAGCGCGATGCGTTCGTGGATTTCCTCGTGAAAAATGGCGTGGACGCGAAGACGCATTACTCAATCGTAATTCACAAGCAAGCCGGTTTTCCGTGGGGCAAAGGCGCGCGGATCGTTGGCTCGCTGGCCAACGCGGAACAGAACGCGGCAACTTGCGTCAGTTTGCCGATGTTCCCAGAATTGCAGGCCGAGGAAGTCGATTACGTAGTCGCGAAGTGTCTCGAATGGGACAAGGCCAACTAAGAAAAGTCACTCCATAGCGCTTGTAGCAACACTGTGCGCCGGTAAGCATCTGCCGTTGCGAGTTACCGGAATCCTGTTACAGTTACCGCTCTTGTGGTGAACACCAGCGAAATCGCCAAACGACGGACCTTTGCCATCATCTCGCATCCTGATGCCGGGAAAACGACGATGACGGAGAAGCTCTTGCTGTACGGTGGCGCCGTTCAACTTGCCGGCTCGGTGACGGCGCGGAAGAATCAGCGCGCGTCCACGTCGGATTGGATGGAATTGGAACGCCAGCGTGGGATTTCGATCAGTTCGACGGCACTCCAGTTCGAGTACGACGGCTTCAAGATTAACCTGCTTGATACGCCAGGCCACAAGGATTTCTCCGAAGATACCTACCGGGTGCTGACCGCCGTGGATGCCGTGATCATGATCATTGATGCCGGTAAAGGTATCGAGAGCCAGACGCGCAAACTATTCGAGGTCTGCCACCAGCGGGGCGTGCCGATCTTCACATTCATGAACAAGTGTGACAGGCCGACGCGTGACCCATTGGCGTTGATCGACGAACTTGAGAACGTACTTCAGCTTGGTGCGTTCCCGGTCAATTGGCCAATCGGTACCGGTGTGGAATTCAAAGGTATCTTTGACCGGCATACGCGCCAGGTTCATCTGTTTGAGCGAACTGATGGTGGTGTTTACCGCGCGCCAGTTGAGATTGGCGACTTGTCGGATCCGATCATCCGCGAGCACATTGATGACGCGACGTTCCATCGGATTACTGAAGAACTTGCGATGCTCGAACATGCCGGCGAGACATTCGATGCCGCCGCTGTGTTGGCCGGCTACACCACGCCGGTATTCTTCGGTAGTGCGATGAACAACTTTGGCGTCCAACTGCTGCTCGATGGATTCCTCAAACACTCAGCCGCACCGCAAGCGCGGAAAGTCGGTGACCGCGTGATCGCGCCGGAGGATCCCGATTTTTCCGGGTTCATCTTCAAAATTCAGGCGAACATGGATCCGCGCCATCGCGATCGCATCGCGTTTTTACGGGTGGTGTCCGGTAAGTTTGAGCGGGACATGATTGCGACGCATTCGCGCACCGGTAAGAAAGTTCGGCTCTCGAGTTCGCATAAACTTTTTGCGAACGAGCGCGAGACTGTAAACGAAGCATTCCCCGGCGACATCATCGGGTTGGTCGGTCACTCGGAGTTTGGCATTGGCGATACATTAAGCACCGATCCGGCGATTGTGTACCGGGAGATTCCGCGATTCCCGCCGGAAAGTTTCGCCTATCTCCGCAATCCGAGCACGGCGAAGTACAAACAATTTCGCAAGGGCCTTGACCAATTGTTGCAAGAAGGCGTTGTCCAAATGCTTCGCCTTAAAGACGCAACGGCCAATGTTCCGTTGCTGGCCGCTGTCGGGCCGCTGCAATTTGAGGTGGTGCAATACCGGCTCAAAAGCGAGTACGGCGCCGACTCGCAACTGGAAGCGGCGCCGTGGTTGACGATCCGTTGGTTGCCGAAGAACGTGTCGGAGGCCGATTGGGGGCGCGGCCTGCCCACGGGCGCGCGTTTAGCCTTCGATGCCGACGATAATCCGGTGGTGCTGTTCGTCAACGAATGGTCGGTGAATTACTTCAGCGAGATTAATCCAAAGATTCCGCTTGAAAAATTACCTGCCGTGGCAAAAACTTTGATCTGACAATTAGGACTCGCGTTTTTCACTCAGAATTGGCAAAAGAATAATATGAGTAAGACCTATCGAGTCATTGTTGTTGGCATGGGCAAGCGCGGCATGCACCACGCCCAAACCTTTTTCGCAAATAAGCGCTTCGAACTCGCCGGGATCTGCGATATCGATCAAGCCCGACTGGCCGCAACGGCACCAAAGCTCGGCAATCCGAAAACCGGCACCGATGCTGCCAAGCTGGCGCAGGAATTGAAGGCTGACGTGTTTTGTTTTTGCACGTTGCCGAATCTCCGGTTGCCGCTCATCAAGCTCGGCATCGAAACCGGCGCGAAGTTGATTGCATTTGAAAAGCCGGTCGCGATGAGCAGTACGGAAGGCATCGAAATTAAAAAAGCGCTCGATGCGGCTGGTGTGAAAGCGGTTGTCAGTCACCAGCACCGGTATGGCGAGCACTACATGAAGGTGAAAGAAATCGTGGCCAGCGGCGCACTGGGCCGGGTGCATACCGTGTACGGGACGGCGACCGGCTGGGCGGCGCACATGCTGAGCCATCTGATTGATTACACCTGTTGGTTCAACGATTATGCGCCGGCGCAATGGGCGATGGCTCAGGCAGCCGGACGTGGCAAGCTGGCGGACTTACACACCTCGCCTGATTACGTGGCTGGTGTGGTGCATTTTCAGAATGGCGTGCGCGGTATTTATGATTGCGGCGCCGGTGCGCCGGATGTGCCGGAGATTGATGCGATCAAGGAACCAAAACTCTGGTGGCGCAAATGCCGGATGGGAGCGCAAGGTTCGGAAGGGTTTGCCGAAGTCATCACCAACGGCGGCTGGCGCGCCGTCACGAAAAGCGGTGGCTACCAAAGCGGTCCCGGCGCGATGGATTACGTCGAAGACATGCCGCCGTATATCCAGCAAATGGCTGACTGGCTCGACAAGGGCCAGGTTCACCCATGCGCGTTTGCCCACGCCTACCAAGGTTTTGAGATCATGGCAGCGTTGTTCCGGTCCGCGGCCGAGGGTGGCCAGATTGCGTTACCGCTGACGGGTGGTCTGGATGAGATTGCCTTGCTGAAAGACAAAGTACCGGCCCGGAAAGTTTTGTTCACCATTCACGAGAGCGCAAAGGAATATCCCGCCTAAATGGACGTCATCATTCGCCCCAACGAAAGCGAAGCCAGCCGGCTGGTTGCGCAGCTGATTGCCCGGGAACTGAAGGCTCGACCCCAACTCGTGCTTGGGCTGGCAACCGGCCGGACCATGGAAAAGGTTTACGACCAGCTGTCGTGCCTGCATCGCGACGAGCGCTTGGATTTTTCGCTCTGCCGGACCTTCAATCTTGACGAGTACATTGGGTTGGCTCCCACCGACCTGCATTCGTACCGGCATTACATGGACGAGCACTTGTTCAACCGCGTCAACATCGACAAGCGCAACACGCATTTGCCCAATGGCATGGCCACGGACCTGCGCGCCGAGTGTGCCAATTACGAAGCTGCCATCCGTGATTGTGGCGGGATCGATCTACAGTTGCTCGGCATTGGGCGCAGTGGCCACATCGGGTTCAATGAGCCGCTCTCCGCGCTACGGTCGCGCACCCGCGACAAGGCGTTGACACCGGAAACCTTTATCCAAAACGCCCCGATGTTCGAGAACGACCCCGCCAAAGTTCCGCGGCGCGCAATCACAATGGGGGTCGGCACGATTTTGGAGAGTGACCGGTGTTTGGTGCTCGTGACGGGCGCTGAAAAAGCAGCCATTGTCGCCAAAGCGGTCGAAGGCCCCATCACTTCCTCCATCACGGCGTCGGCGCTGCAACTTCACCCGCGGTGTGTGGTCATTGTGGACGAAGCCGCCGCTGGCAAACTCAAGGGCACCGAATATTACCGGTGGATTTTTGAGAACGAACCGGAGTGGCGCGGTTTCTGATCGCCCGGACCGGATTACGGTTGGGCGAGCAGTGCCTCGGCGTCCGCTTTCTCCAGTGCCGGTAATTCCAACGCGAGTGCCGTGCGGAATTCCACAACTGCCTCAGCGCGCCGGCCGGTCGCCAGCAGAGCTTTTCCGAGATGGTAATGCGCCAAGCTGTGTTGCGGGACATTGTGAGTGACTTGTTGCAGTGCCGGGATGGCCTCCTGCGGTAGACCGTCGATAGTACAAATCAATCCGAAGCTGTCCAAAATTTCCGGATTACGCGGGAACGCAGTCGCCGCGCGACGAATCAATGTTACGGCTTGGTCAAGTTTTTGTCCGCTTTTGGCGTAAGCGACCGCGAGATTGTTGATGGCGACTGGATCGTTCGGATATTCCGTGATGATGTCCTCGTAAACTTTGGCCGCGCGTGTTTGGTCATTGAGCAGCGTGTAGGCTGAGCCAAGTGCGAATTGGAAGCGCGTTGTGTGTGGCGATAGTTTTACGGCGGTTTCGAAATGGATGACGGCAGTCTCGTACAGTTTCATTTGCAGGCACGCGTTGCCGGCCATGAAATGCGGCATTGGCCAATCGGCGCGTAATCGGGCTGATTTCTCAAACGCTTCCAGTGCTTCCGGTAATTTACCGGCCTCACGCAATGCCAACCCCAGTGCCTCACGGGCCACGGAATTGAGCGGTTGCTCTTCGACGAGCTGCCGGAACTCCGTCAAGGCTTGGTCCGGAAGCCCTTTTTGCAGATACAAATCACCGAGCAGTAATCGGAGTGGCAATTCCTTTGGCGCGGAAGCGGCCATGCGCCGGCAACAGACTTCAGCCCGGTCCCAGTGTTTCAATTTGGCATGACACAGTGCGGCGTTCAGGAGTAACCACGGATCGTGTGTCCGCACCGCTGAGCGCTCAAAAAATCGCGCCGCTTCTTCCAGAATGGGCAGGGCGACAGGCAAACGTGGATCCAGCTCAGCCACATGATCCAATAATGTAAAAATTCCAGTCGTGTCGTTGACGCGCGACAACGTTTGCCAAGACCCCAGCAAGGCTTGTGTATTTTGCGGGTCGAGTTCGATGGCGGCGCGAAATTCATTATTGGCCTCGTGCAATCGATCCAACCGGTAATACTCCGCAGCCAGCCGATAATGGACATCGGACGATTCTGCGCTCTGGCCGGCCTCGGTGATTAGACGCTCCAAATCTGTTGTCGGCTGGGCCGGTACTGATTCCGGCGGGTGCCAGCGCAATACGGCATCACCCGGTAATTCGCCGGTCGGGATTAAACTTCGGAAAACTCCATGCGGCGCCGCGACCCACAACCACCATGCGCCCGCGTCTGCCCGTGCGTTCGGCGCGCTGGAAGATGTGACGTAATACACCAATGCCGTCCCCGCCAGCGCCTCGATCCGGTCCAGACCGGATTCTTGTTGCGGAAGCCAAACTGTTTGGCGATCGGCATACCATGCAATCATAGCCGGTTGATCAGTCAGAATCAGAGTTTTAGCCGGCACATTTTTTTTCAAAACCTCGAACATTTTTTGGCGATTCGGGTTCGGCTCGCTACGGACGAACAGAAAATAGGCTGCCATCGGCAAACAAACCACGCCGGTCAACAACAGGTAAGCAAATGCCTTGCCCAGCTTGTGTGACTCAAGCACCCGCGTCAGATTGTTCCGGTAGCTGCGATCTTTCGTTTGCGCGGGTGGTAGCTGTGGTTTGAATTTCAACCACCGCAATGACAATGGGCCGACTCGTTGTGTAATCCAGTCAGTTAGGCGCGCGGCTGCAAGCATGGCCACTAATGGTGTCCACACGGTGAGCAATTGACTGTCGGGCTGGAGTAAGCAAGAGGCCCCGGCGCTCAACACGCAGCCGGTCAATAGCAACATGACCAGCCCGCGCCGGTATGTGTGACGCATTGCTGCCGGCAGTGCCGCCAGGAAAAACATACCCACAATGAAATGAATATCGACCGGAGCCGATCGTACGAACTGGTAAATACCGGGGGGCAGTTTGCTAAAGAATTCACGGGGATGTTTGAGCAGGAAACTGACCGCCGCCGGCGGATTAAGTGTGCGCCAAATGGCTTCACCAGGGAAGCTGTGTGTGTTGGCCAACAAAGGATATCCGGCCAAACCCCAAGTTGCACCGTGCGAAGCAACCCAATTGCGTAAGAACCACGGGAATGCCGTCAGCGCAAAACCTGTGATCAGGCACAATACCGCGCGCATCCGTGATTGCGTCGTAGTGGCTGCGACGTACCAAGCCAGCGCTAAAATAACAACCCCCAATGCCCAGTGTGTGAGCATGGCCAGCGCGCAACACATGCCGGCTAGAAGCAAATGCCACCACGCCACCGGTAACGGTGGCGCTCCATCTTTTGTTGCCCAACGTGGAATGGTCAGCCCGCACGCCAGCAAAACAAACACCGTTGCCAATGGATACGGCAGTCCGGCTACTGCCAATCCAATGACTACCGGGTTGGAGGCGTAGAAAATTACGGCCAATGCCGCAACGCGACCGCCAAACCACCGTCGCGCCACAATAAACGTTAACCAAACTGAAATGAGCCAAACCACCAGGCAGACAAATGCCACAACCCGATCCGATGGGCCAATCAGCTTGAAAACCAGTGCCAGCAGAACCGGCTGGCCGGGTGCACTCCAAAGATCCGGTGAATTGCGCAGTATCGGTTGAAACGCCAACGCCAACGGCCGCATTGCGCTGGTGACAAAACCGTGACCGGTTGCAAGATTCCGCGCCACTTGCGCATACTCCCAAGCCACCGGCGATTGCAGTCCTTGAAACTTCACCGCCATCATCAGAACGATAAGACCAACCGGTGCCAGCACGAGGATGATGATGCCGAATAGGACCCGCCACCAAGCTTCGGCAGCGGTGTTGTGTGGATGAAACAGCGAGCGTGGCGCTTCCATAAATTAACTCACAAACAAAAGCTGTCGAACCTATACCCGATCAGCCCCGATTTGTCGAATTTAACCACACCATAAATTGCCGTCTGTAATCAGCGCCAGTGACCGTCAACCCAGACGTTCAGTCCGCGATGCGGTTCCCACCGGCCACCGATCCAGATGGCGTCATGATGGGGCGGACGGGTCCACATTCCCGGTACCCATTCCCAATGACCAAAACCAAACCGGGTGTGTCGCCATGTCCAGTATCCGGAAACCCAGAGGAAATCAGGCGCGGGTGCGGGCGGGATGGTTTCGACGATTGTGGCCGGTGTTGTTGCGCCGATGGAAACTTCCTGGACTGGCGCCGGCGGCGGTGGTAACGGCGTGGCGACAGAAGCGGTGTTAATCATGAAATCGATCACCCTTTGGCTGACACCGGTATCTTTCAACTCAATGATTTCCGCGGTGCTGAGGCGGAAGGCGGCGTGGGCGTTGCGAATATGACTCAGGATGACTTCGTCGCTCATGCCGGCTTTGGCCAGCATTTTGACATCGGCGACAGAAACGTTTTCGGCGCTGGTGAGGGTAATTCCCGCAGCGGTGATCAAACAGGCAGCTAAGAAGGTTTTAGTTTTCATATTTACGTGAACAATTCAACACCACGATCTGCTCAAAGTTGCGAAAGTGCTGTTGACGCTATGCGGATTTGGTCGTAGTTTCTGCGCTTGAATGACTAAGCGCGTTACCATTTACGATACGACGCTGCGTGACGGCACGCAGGGCGAAGGCATCTCATTCTCAAGCGCGGATAAAATCCGCATTGCAGAACGGTTGGATACGTTTGGCGTACATTATATTGAAGGCGGCTGGCCAGGCTCAAACCCAAAGGACATGGAATTTTTTGAGCTGGCCGGCAAGCGAAAGTTTAAACACGCAAAAATTACAGCGTTTGGCAGCACGCGGCGGGCGAAGACAACTTGCGCGGCGGATGCGCAAATCCAGATGCTGGAGAAAGCCGGCACGCCGGTGGTGACGATTTTCGGCAAGACATGGGCGTTACACGTAACGGAAGTATTGCGGACAACACTCGAAGAAAATTTGGCGATGATTGCCGATTCCATTCGGTATTTCAAACAGGCCGGCAAAGAAGTGGTTTACGATGCCGAGCATTTTTTTGATGGCTACAAAGACGACGCCAAGTATGCGCTGGCGACTTTGACAGCAGCGCAGGACGCCGGCGCGACTATCGTTGTACTCTGTGATACCAACGGTGGCACGATGCCGGCGGAAATCAGTCACATTGCTGGTGTGGTTTGCAAGGCGTTGAAGTGTCCAGTCGGAATTCATACACACAACGACAGTGGCGTTGGCGTGGCGAATGCGCTCGCAGCGGTGGAAGCCGGCGCAACGCAAGTGCAAGGCACCATGAACGGCTATGGCGAACGTACCGGCAATTGCAACCTGACCTCGGTGATCCCATGTCTCGCATTAAAAATGGGCTACGATTGCATCCCGAAGGATAACCTCCGGCATCTCCGCGAGTTGTCGAGTTTTATTGACGATCTGGCGAATGTCCGGCCCGACATCCGGCAACCATTTGTCGGCGCAACGGCCTTTGCGCACAAAGGCGGCATCCATGTCAACGCGGTGGAAAAAGTCGCGCGCAGCTACGAGCACATCACGCCCGAACTGGTCGGCAACCGCCGGCGTGTGCTTGTCAGTGATCTCAGCGGGCGCAGCAATATTTTGATGAAGGCGCACGAACTCGGCATTGATCTCGGCAAGGACACGCCCGAGGTGCGTGAAATTTTGCAGCAGCTCAAACAAATGGAGCATGCCGGCTACGAGTACGAAGCCGCCGACGCGAGCTTTCATATTCTCACGCAAAAGCTGCTCAAAAAACACAAGCCATTTTTCAATCTGCTCGCCTATCGGGTCATCATGGACCGGCAGGGTGCCGGGAATGGGATTGTCGAAGCCAGTGTCAAACTCGAAGTCGCCGGCAAGATCGTCCACACCGTTGCTGAAGGCGACGGGCCGGTTAACGCGCTCGATACAGCCTTCCGCGCAGCGCTGAGCAAATTTTACCCGGGCATCTCCATGGTCCGACTGGTGGATTATAAGGTTCGCATTCTCGACAGCGGCACCGGTACTGCCGCCAAAACCCGTGTCATCATCGAAAGCACCGACGGCACGGACACGTGGGGCACCGTTGGCGTAGACGATAACATCATCGAAGCCAGTTGGGAGGCGCTCGTGGATGCCGTCGAGTACAAGCTTTTTAAAGACGAAAATAAAAAATGAATCACGCAAAAGGGTTGCGAAGATTGTTGGCAATCCTTTTGATCGTGTTCAATATCCCGAACGAATCTACACCACACCTAGCTCACGCCTGCTGACGCAATTGCCGGTACATTTTTTCCAGCGCCACATTGCTGCCGGCACACAGTGTTGATCGCGCCATGATCCCATACACTGCCGCACGTGACACTTTTACGCGGTGCGTCGCGTCCAACGGATTCGTTTGCCGGAGCCGGGTGATGGTTTTCAAACCGATCCACAACGGCCACACGCACGCCAATCGTAACCGCTTCTGGCTGGTAGGGATCGCCAGCGTGTACTGCCAGCCGGCATCTAAATGTTCAACTGCCACGTCGAGCCACTTCGCAAAGACCGGCATGACTTCCGCACGATCAAGCGGGTTACGTACCGGCAGGTAACACCGGCCAATTGCATAATCGCCCGGCAAGTCGCGCAAAATGTTGACGAGCTGCAAACCTTTGCCGAACCGGATTCCATCAGCAACATTCAGCTTATCCAGCCCCGGTAAGTGCGCTTGGCACATCCCGGTCCAAAACTCACCCACGCACCCAGCCACGAGGTAAGTATACCGGTCCAGTGCCGCATCGTCTGCGAGAGCCACGAGGTTGCCGGGAAAAGTTTCGAGATCGAAAATCTGGCCAGTTGTGATTGTCTGCAGCAACTGTTGGATCAAGCGCCGGTCCACCGTGCTGAACGTATCGAGCATGGCGAGACATTCGTCCAGCCGCTCCAACAGCACCCGCTCTGCCGGTAACGTCTGATTCTCCGCCAGCGCGCCAAGTGCTGGCACGCGCGTCAGATTCTGCAATTCCCGGAGCAACACGATACGTTTGGCGCGCGGCACGGCGTTTGTGTCCGCGATTGTGTCCGTCGCCCGCGCCAGCAGATACGCCAGCGAAATTTGCGGACGGATCGGCGCCGGCAGCACCCGGAGCGTCAAATAAAACGACCGCGAAACTTGCTTGAGCAGCGGACCGATGAGTTCCTGTTGAGGTGCTGTTGTCACTTGCGCTCGTAGGTGCCGATGAGTTCTGCCTGCGCGAGGATGTGCCCCTTCATCGCTGTTTTGAGTTGTGTCTTGGTCGCTTTCGCCGGTGCCGCCAACTCTGCGTCCAGTGCGTAGAGCTTGAAGTGATAGTGATGAACACCGTGCCCTGGCGGCGGCATCGGGCCGTTATAACCCAGCTGCGGCCAACCGTTCAATCCTTGCCGGGCACCGCCGAGTGCCGCGACCGTCTCAGTCTTTGCCACATTCTCCGGTAACTCTGTCGCCGTGGCTGGGATGTTCCAGATCAACCAATGATCCCAGACCTTACCGGCGACGCTCAACGCATCGGGATCGTCGCAGATTAATGCAAAACTCTTCACGCCCACCGGCGCGCCGTCCCATTTCAAAGACGGTGACGCATCTGCGCCTTCGCCGGTATACTTGGTCGGGATCCGTTGGTTTATCGCAAACGCTGTGCTCGTCAGTTTCATGATTGCCTCTTCCGCCCCGGCTTGTGCGATAATGCACATAGTCATGACGGCGATTGCCACGTTGAGGTTGCGCCTCAGTCTCATTCCTTTCGCAATCTATTATCTTTCGAAATTCGTTTCCATGCAAGTTCGGCTTGAACCTTTCGGCGCTAGGCCGCACATACTATCTGTGAACATGGATGAGGCGGAACTGATTGACGGGTTGCGGCAACGTGATACCGCGGCAGTTGGGCAACTGTTGGACCGATTTGGTGACCGGCTGCTGCGCTCGGCCTATGTCTTGTGCGGCAACGAAACCGAGGCCCAAGACCTCGCTCAGGAGACACTGCTCCAAGCGGTCCAGTCGGTGGACCGGTTTCGCGGCCAATCCGCGCTCTACACTTGGTTACATGGCATTCTGCTGAATGTCAGCCGGAGCCAGTACCGGAAACAACGGCGGCTCGTCTATGTTGCAGCGGTTCCCGAAACTGAGACGCTTGGCACCGATGCGACTGCCGGCTCGGACATGGCTACCGCTGCGGGAGCGTTGCTCGCTGCATTGCACCAACTCAGTCCGGAACACCGCGAGGTCATTGTTCTCCGGTATTACGAGGATTTGCCGATTGAAGAAATTGCCCGCCGGTGCGGTGCCCGGAAGGGCACGGTGAAATCGCGACTGCATTATGCCACGGGGCGCCTTCGCGAATTATTACCCGCACAATTGAACCCTTTCGCCGCTGCGAACACATACAGTTTGGAATCATAAACACCATGAACTGCCGGCACTGCCAGAAACTGTTATTTGAATACTTGGATGCGACCCTCGCTCCGCGCCACCAGAGAGCTATGGACGCACATCTGCGGCGATGCGCGAATTGCCGGCAGGTCTTGGAGCAGGAACGACAGATGGCGGTCCAATTGCGGTCTTTGATGGAGCGGCCAGCGGTCAAGCTTGCACTTCATCCGGATGTTCGGCGTCAGGTGATGACGACGTGTCAATCATCCCCACCGCAAACAATTCAGATGTGGCAACGGCCGGCCTGGTGGCTTGCCGCCGCGGCCGGCGTGATAGTGGCGATTGGCAGCGGTGTCCATTGGCATCTTAAATCACCGGCCATTCCACTGGAATCCAGGATCTATATCAAGTGCGTGAAGACTGAGTATGCGGATGCGACTCACCAGCAGTGGGTGAGTCGGACACTAACCGTCCTCAAGAAAAATGGCACGGAGAGTTACGCCCGGATTACCGTCACTAAAATTGACGCGAGTAAGAAACTAACCTCATGAAAGGAATCAGCGACATGAAATCCATCCTCTGCACAGCTTTGATTATCGGACTAACAGGTGTCACTTGGGCAGCCGACATCCAACCGGTGGCGCCCACCAGCCAGACAGTAATGCCGGTCGACGCGGCGAAACAGGCGACGCTCAAAAAACTAAAGGCGATTAAGTTCCCGAGGCTCTTTTACCGAGACGCTTGGGTCGTCGATATATTTCATAACCTCATCTACGAAAGCCGGAAACTTGATCCGAGTGGGGAAGGCGTAGAAATCTTCAGGCACTTCGATGATGTTAACCGCGGCATCATCCCAACCAACTGCATCATCACAGCCGATCTGCGCAATATTTCAATGCTGAACGCGCTTGACTCCATTACTCGTCTGGCCGGTCTAAAATACGAGATCATGGGCCATGCTGTCGTCCTGGGGCCGGACGGACCTTCGTCTCTTGTGCGCGCCCAGACTGCTGAGCAATACGCCTTGGGAAAAAAGGCGCGCGCCTTGATCTTACCAATGATAACGTTTACGGATGATGGCCTGAGTGGCGTTTTGTTTTTTCTGAGCGACCAATCCAGACTCCATGATCCCCAAGGAACCGGCGTCAACATTCTTGCGATGATTCCATCCGATGCAATGCAGCAAACAAAGATTACCTTGGATTTACGCAACGTCTCGCTGATGGATGCTCTCATATACATTGCCGATATGAACAATCTCCGCCTGCGGGTGGATGACAACGTTATCATCCTGTACACCTTGGACCGCTAGCCAGCGTAAATTGTACCCTGCCTTGTTTTCATTGCCGGCCGCTGCTACTGTTCCCATCACGATGGGAGACCGACAACAGCAGCTGCAAGATGCCCGCAGCAATCGGATCCTCGTGCTCGATGGCGCCATGGGCACGATGATTCAGCAACGTAACCTGACTGCCGCTGACTTCGGCGGGCCGGCGCTCGAAGGGTGCAACGAAAACCTCGTCCTGACGCGGCCCGATGTCATCCGCGACATCCACCGGCAATATTTCGCCGCCGGCGCAGACATCGTCGAGACCGACACGTTCGGCGCGACGCCACTGGTACTGGCGGAGTACGGGCTGGCTGACAAATGCCGCGAGATCAACATCACCGCGGCCCGGTTAGCTCGTGAAGCCGGTAACGGTTTCGTCGCCGGCTCGATGGGGCCAACGACGAAAGCCATCACTGTGACCGGCGGCGTCACGTTCCAGCAGTTGGTCGAAAACTTTCACGCGCAAGCAGCGGCATTGATCGAAGGCGGAGTTGATTTGTTATTGGTCGAGACCTGCCAAGACACCCGCAACGTCAAAGCCGCCCTAATCGGCATTGCGCAAGTCGGGGTGAAGATACCGGTCATCGTCTCCGGCACCATCGAGCCGATGGGCACAATGCTGGCCGGGCAGGCTGCCGATGCACTGGTGGCCTCGTTGCAACACGTGGATCTGTTTGCTGTCGGCCTGAATTGCGCCACCGGCCCCGAGTTCATGACCGACCACATCCGCACCATCCATGAGATGGCCACTACCGGCGTGTCGTGTTACCCGAACGCGGGCTTGCCGGACGAGGAAGGCAAGTACGGCGAGACGCCGACTTCGCTGGCGGCGTCACTGGAACGCTTTGTCAAGAATGGTTGGGTCAATATCGTCGGTGGCTGTTGTGGCACGACCCCGGCGCACATCAAGGCGATTGCCGACATGGTTGCCGGCAAGCCGCCGCGCCGGCAGCGAGGCCAACGGCGTAGCTATTATTCCGGTATCGAACTGGTCGAAGCCAATGACGATAACCGGCCGCTCATTGTCGGCGAACGCACGAACGAAGTCGGCTCCCGCGCATTCAAGCGGTTGATCACCGAGGAAAAATTCGAGGAAGCCAGCGAGATCGCACGGGCGCAGGTCAAGAACGGCGCGCATATCATCGACATCAATCTCGAAAACACCGACCGCGATGAGTTGGCCGATATCGACCGGTTTTACGAGAAGGTCATCCACAAAGTCAAAGTACCGTTGATGATCGATTCGACCCACCCGCAATCCGTCGAGCGGGCGTTGACGTATTGCCAGGGCAAAGCCATCATCAACTCGATCAACTTCGAGGATGGCGAGGAAAAATTTAATCACATCCTTCCGCTCGTGAAGAAATACGGCGCGGCGGTGATTATCGGCTCGATTGACGAGGACAAACAACAGGCGCAGGCGATCACGCGCGAACGCAAGCTCGCCATCGCGCTTCGTGCCCACAAGTATTGCGTTGAACGCGGTATCCCGGAAGAAGATTTGATTTTCGACGCGCTCACGTTTCCGTGCGGGACCGGTGACGAGAACTACCTCGGCAGCGCCAGCGAGACCGTCGAGGCCATCCGGCTGATCAAGGATAAGTTGCCGCGCTGCAAAACCGTGCTTGGCGTCAGCAATGTCAGCTTTGGTCTGCCGCCGGCCGCGCGCGAAGTCGTCAATTCCGTGATGCTTTATCACGCCACGAAAGCCGGTCTCGACCTCGCTATCGTCAATGCCGAGAAACTGGAGCGCTATCCTAGTATCCCGGACATTGAGAAAAAGCTCGCTGAGGATTTGCTGTTTCATTCGCCTGACAAAGCCAGCTCCCAGCGCCACATCGCTGCGATCAACGACCATTTCCGCGACGCCACCAGCCGGGTGAAGAAAAAGATTTCCGATCTGCCACTCGATGGCCGGCTTGCCAATTACATCATCGAAGGCACCAAGGACGGGCTCGTTCCGGACCTCGACCTAAAATTGAAGGAAGCCGGCCCGCTCGAAATTATCAACGGCCCGCTAATGGCCGGCATGAGCGAAGTCGGCCGGCTGTTCAACAACAACGAACTGATCGTCGCCGAGGTTTTGCAAAGTGCCGAGGCCATGAAAGCCGCCGTCGGCCACCTCGAACAGTTCCTGAAAAACACAGAAAGTTCCACCAAGGGCAAAATCGTCCTCGCCACCGTCAAAGGCGACGTCCACGACATCGGCAAGAACCTCGTCGAAATCATTTTGTCGAACAACGGTTTCAAAGTCATCAACCTCGGCATCAAAGTTCCGCCCGAACAACTCATCGAAGCCTGTCACCGGGAAAAACCTGATGCCATCGGCTTGTCCGGCTTGCTCGTGAAAAGCGCCCAGCAAATGGTGGTTACCGGCGCCGACTTGAAAACCGCCGGCATCACCGTGCCGTTGCTCGTCGGCGGCGCCGCACTCAGCGAGAAGTTCACGCGCGGCAAGATCGCACCCGCCTACGAAAACACCGTCGCTTACTGTAAAGACGCCATGACCGGTCTCGCGACAATGAACAAGTTGATGAACCCCGCCGAGCGCGCGCAATTTCTTGGTAGGAGCGGCGTCCCCGCCGCGACCGGTCCTGTGGCGCCGACTGTCGAATCCGTTCCCGAATCCACCACCCGCTCTTCCCGCGTCCGTGTTCTGCCGCCGTCACCGGTGCCTTACGCCGACCGGAAAGTCATCTCTGTCCCGAACCTTACCGAGGTTTGGAACTACATCAACCCGCAGATGTTGTTCGTCCGGCATCTCGGTTTCAAAAGCAATTTCGAGCGCGCGCTGGAAAGCCGCGACCCGAAGGCCATGGAACTCCAAAATGCCGTCGCGGAAGTGAAAGCCGAGGCCGCGAAGTTCATGAAGGTCAAAGCCGTCTGGCAGTTCTTCGATGCCAAAGCCGACGGCAATAGCATCAAACTGCCGGGCCACACTTTCCATTTCCACCGGCAACGTCATCCCGACGGCCTCTGCCTAGCGGACTATGTCCTGCCGGGCGGCGATTCCATCGCGATTCTGGTCGTCACCGCCGGCGCCGGCATTCTCGAACACGCCAACGAATTCAAAGCGCGCGGCGAGTTCCTGAAATCGCATGCGCTCCAAGCCCTCGCGCTCGAAACCGCCGAGGCCACCGCCGAATGGCTGCACCGAAGAATCCGGGAAGACTGGGGTTTCCCTGATCCGGCCGAAACGACAATGCTCGACCGGTTCCAAGCCAGGTATCGCGGGAAGCGTTACAGCTTCGGCTACCCGGCCTGTCCCGCACTCGAAGACCAAGCCGGTATCTTCAAGCTGCTGCGTCCGGAAGAAATCGGCGTCAATCTCACCGAAGGTTTCATGATGGAACCAGAAGCGAGCGTTAGCGCACTGGTGTTCCATCACCCGGATTGCACGTATTTTGGCGTCGGCGAAACAACGGATTGAATCGCAGAGGTTGGTAGGGATACCTCGCGGCAGGCCGGCAACGCGCTTGCAATCGACGTTACCGGCAATTACAGTTCACGCATGAAATTGAAGCCGTTCGCGTCCACGTATTCGCTGGTTCTTTGCCTTGGCGTGCTGACTTCAGCGTGTGCGAATACGGAAGACGCGCCGGCTACGAACAAACCGGCGCCAGTGCCGGCAACAGCGGTGCCGGCGCTGCCGGTCGCGGAGGTTACTGAATTGAAAATGGAAGACATCAAGGTGGGCACCGGAGCGGTCGCGGAAACCGGCAAAAGTGTAACGGTGCATTATACCGGCTGGCTGACGAATGGGACGAAGTTTGATTCGTCGAAGGACCATGGACAGCCATTCACCTTCCACCTTGGCGGTGGTGAGGTCATCAAGGGCTGGGATCAGGGCGTGGCCGGCATGCAAGTCGGCGGCGTGCGCAAGCTGACGATTCCACCCAACCTCGGCTACGGCGCGCGCGGGGCCGGCGGCGTGATTCCGCCCAACGCCACGCTGGTGTTCGAGGTCGAACTGCTGGGCGTCCAGTAAACCAAGCCGGCCGGTTTGAATCTGGTTTAAGGCGGGGCAGGATTGTTGGAAGGGTTCAGCGCCGGTGCTGCCTTGAGCTGGCGCGTAATCCAAACGATGCCGATGGTGCCGACGGTGAAGTCGGTCGCCAAGCGTCCGAGAAAGATTCCATGGATGCCGAAGAAATGCGCGCCGAGGTACGACAGCGGAATCAACAGCACCAGCACCCGGATGATATTGAGGATGGTTGACGAGACGGGTTGGTGGAGACCGGTCAGGATGAAACCGCAATACCGGTGGACTTCCATCATTCCGTAGCCGAACGAGATGGTCCGGATATAGAGGACCAGAATCGCGGCAACGCGCGCATCGTTGGTAAAGCAGCCCGCCAGAAACCGCGCGCCCAGAAAAAACACGACGGTGACGATGCTGCCGTAGCTCAACGCGAACCGGATGGCCAGTGTTTTGGATTCGCGAATGCGGTCCAACCGGCCGGCGCCAAAGTTTTGGCTCACAAACGGCATGAGCGACATGCCCAACGCCATCGGGATGACGAAGGCAAACATTTCGATGCGGCCCGCCGCGCCACAGGCCGCGACAGCTTCGATGCCAAACCCGCTCAGCAAGCGCGTGATGACGGTGGCGGAAATCGGCATGAGCATCATGCTCAACACGCTCGGCAGCGCAAAGCGGAGAATGCGCCGGATGGTTTCGAGATACCGAGCCAGTTTCCACCCGGCAAAGTGCAGCAGCCGGTGTTTCCGGTAAAGCAGTCGAAACAACCACAGCGTCGAAGCCGTTTGCGCAATCACCGTGGCCAGGGCCGAACCGCGAATGCCCAACATCGGCAAGCCCAACCAGCCATTGATCAACAGCGGGTTCAAGATGGCGTTGAGCACCGTCCCGAAAATCATGAACCGACTCGCGCCCCGTGAATCGCCCATCGAAATCAGAATGCCGTTGCCAATCATCGGCAACGCCATGGTTATCGAGCCCACATACCACGTGTGCATGAACGCGCGGATCAATGGCAGCGTGGCTTCGTCCGCCCCCAGGCGCACGAAGACCGGCGTGATGGTGAAATAACCGGCAATCGAGATGATGGCCGAGGTTGTCATGGTGAATGCAAAGCCGTGCGTGACCAGCCGGGCCGCGTCAGCGTGGTCATGCCGGCCAATCGCATGCGCGACAAACGTCGTGATTCCGGTCCCGATGCCGCCCGCCACAAACGTCAACAGCATGACGACCGGAAATGTGAAACCCATGGCGGCCAGCGGGAGCGTGCCCAACCGGGCCACGAAATAGGTGTCGGTCAGGTTGTATGCATTCATGGCGAATGTCCCGGCCAGCATGGGGAACGCCATGGTAAAGAGCGTGCGCTTGACGCTCTGTTGGACTAAGACTGACATGCCGGCGACTGTAGGGTTTCGCGCGACTCGGGTCAATCGGCGGATTCCCGGCGCGACGATAATTGACCGGTCATCGCCGGGGTTGTACGATGGGTCGGTAACTGATGAAACTCTCACTGCGGATGTTGCTGTCGTTCGTGACGATCTTCTCGCTGATCTATGGCGGGGCGCATCTGTATGTTTATTGGCGGCTGGTGCAGCCGTTGAAACTCACCGGCGGGCCGGTCTGGGCGGTGCGGCTTGGGTTGCTGGTGTTGTTCCTGTCGTTTCCAATCATTCATTTTGTATTGCGCCGGAATGCCGGCACGGTGCTCAGCGTGGCCAACTTCGTCAGTTCCGTCTGGATGGGGATGATTGTGTATCTGGTGTTGGGAACGTTTGTGTATGACGTGGCGTGCGTGTTGACGTGGGGCGCGCTGCCGGTCGGGCGGATGATGACTACCATCGTCGCCGGCCTCGCGGCGGCGATCACGGTGTACGGTCTCATTGAGGCCCGCTGGATTGGCGTGACGAACCTGCCGGTGCGGATGCCGGGCTTGCCGGCGCACTTGGAAGGGTTCCGTATCGTCCAGCTTTCGGATGTGCATCTGGGCCGGATTGTGCGCGGGACGCGGCTGGAAAAAATCGTCAGCCAGGTCAACGCGCTCCAGCCGGACTTGATCGTCATTACCGGCGACTTGGTGGATGCGGAGCCGGCGCACATGGAGGAGATGATCCCGGCCTTGCGGCAGTTGCAGAGCCGGTATGGCGTGTTCGCGGTGACCGGCAACCACGAGTTCTTTGCCGGTGCGGACCGGGCGCAAACATACATCGAACGCGCCGGCGTGACGTTGTTGCGCAACCGGTGGGTGACCGTGGACGACGACTTGCAACTCATCGGCCGCGACGATGTGATCGCGGATCAATTTACCGGTGCGCCGGCGCCGGCGTGGGACGAAATCCTGCGCGGGCTGGATCGCACGAAGCCGGCGATTTTGTTGTATCACACGCCGGTGACGACATTGGCGGAATTGGAAGCGCACGGCATTCAACTCCAGCTGAGCGGGCACACCCATCGCGGCCAGCTCTGGCCGTTCAACTTCATTGTGAAAAAGATTTTCAAGACGCCATACGGCCTGTTCACCGACGGCAAGGCCACGATTTACGTCAACCGCGGCATTGGCACGTGGGGGCCGCCCATGCGGGTGTTGGCCTGCCCGGAGATCACCTTGGTCGCACTGACCGGAAAATGAAAACTGCTGAAATCATCACCGAGTTCAACGCCAAAGTCATGGCGAGTTTGCAGGCCGGCACGTTTGTCCGGCTCACGGTGACGCGCCCGGACAAAGTGCTTGGGCGCTTGGTGGAAATTCAAGGCCAGCCGGTTTTGTCGCTGACGTTCCGCGAAGCGACGCGCGACGTGACCAAGAATTTGCCGGTCGCCGAAGTGGCCGGTTGGTTGGGCCAGCAAAAATTTCAGGGCGCGGTGCTGAGCACGACGCAGCAGGACTGGCAGTTGACGCCGAAACACCTGATCGCGCACAAGCCGTCCACCACCACCGCGCCGGCCCGTGCGCACGACCGGCAGAAACAAACCTTTCTCGATGACACCGCACAAGTTTGGTTGAACGCGCTGCACACAACGCCAAAGAAACGCCAGCAGATTGACCGGTATCTTGAAATTTTCACGCACCTCGCCGAGGGAATCGAACTGCGGACGATTATCGATATGGGCTGCGGCAAAGGCTATCTCACATTTGGCCTCTGGCATCTCCTGCGGACCCGGATCATCGGCGTTGAGCAACGCCCGGAGCTGGTTACGGCGGCCAACCAACTCGCGCGGCAGATTGGCGCGGCTGGGTTGGAATTTGTGACTGGCACGATTCAATCAGTGGAATTACCGGCAGTGGACGCGTTGATTGCGCTCCACGCCTGCGACACGGCAACCGACGATGCGATCCGGCGTGGCATTGCGGCCGGCGCGAAACTCATTGTGGTTGCGCCGTGCTGCCACCAACAAATCCGCCCACAGCTCGGGCGACCGGAGCCATTGGCCGCAAGTCTCCGGCACGGCTTGCTCGCCGAGCGGATGGCCGAATGGGCGACCGATGCGCTGCGCGTGTTGGTTCTGGAATGGGCCGGCTACCGGACAAAGGTCATTGAGTTTGTCGCCAGCGAACACACGCCGAAAAATCTGATGATCGCTGCGATCCGGGAACGCCCGCCGTTTGCCGATGCGGCGGCGCGGGCGCGGATTGAGGAATTCAAAAAGTTTTATGGAATTACCAACCACGGATTGGACGAACTGGGACGCGATTGATTGGGCGGCGCTGGAACGCTTGCGAGCCGGCTTTATTGCCGGCAGCGCCGGTGCTACGGATTACTGGCGGCGCGAAAGCGATCTCGCCAGTTACGACCTGACTTTTGCCCAGCGAATCGGCTGGAAATGGGATTTCGTGTTCCGGGAACTGCAGCAGCGCGGCTGGCAACCACCGGCCGGCATGATTCTCGATTGGGGCTGCGGCAGCGGCATTGCCGGGCGCGCATTCTTGCAATACTTTCCGGGGCACGCCGTGCAACTCTGGGATCGCTCCCCGCTCTCCATGCGGTTTGCCGCGCAACGGCTTGGCGGTAACGTCACCACCGGCCAGCAACCATGTCCGACGCTCCTACTTAGCCACGTGCTGACGGAATTATCCAACGCACAGGTGCCGGCGTTGCTCGAATTGTGTCGCGCGGCCACGACGATCCTCTGGGTCGAACCAGGAACTTTCACGGCGAGTCGCCGGTTGATTGCGATGCGCGAAGAACTTCGCGACAGTCACCAACTTGTCGCGCCATGTGTGCACCGGCAAGCGTGCGGGATGCTGACGGAAGCGAATGCCCGGCACTGGTGTCATTTCTTTGCGCCATCGCCACCGGAAGTTTTTACGGATGGAAATTGGGCGCGCTTTGCGAAAGTCGCCGGAGTTGATTTGCGCAGCCTGCCGGTCAGTTACCTGGTGCTCGACCGGCGGCCACACCCGGAATTGCCGGCGGGCGCGGTGCGCGTCATCGGTCCGGCGCGATTTCGGAAAGGGCATTTGCTGGTGACCGGTTGCGATGCCGCCGGTGTGCGGGAATGCCGGCTGACCAAGCGGGTATTGTCGGAGCAGTTTAACCAATTCCGCAAAGGCGAAGCTGGCACGCTGCAAATCTGGCAGCGTGCCGGCGACGAGATTGTGAAAAGTCAGCCCATCTAATTTTCGATGAATCATCTGCCATTAATTTGCGGCGCGGGATTTGCAGCCGGGTTTGTGAATGCGGTGGCCGGCGGCGGAACGTTGCTCTCGTTTCCGGCGTTGATGTACGGCGGACTGTCGCCCATCGCGGCCAACGCAACCAACACGCTCGCGCTCTGGCCGGCCTCGTTGACCAGTGGCTGGGCCTACCGGCAAAAATTGCGGGAGAATCGGCAGCGACTGGTCGCCATGGCCGCGCCATCGATCATCGGCGGGTTGCTTGGCGCAGTGCTGTTGATCACAACGCCGGAGCAGTTGTTCAAGGCGATTGTGCCGTTCCTGATTTTGTTGGCGTGTGGCTTGCTCGTGGTGCAGGAACAAGTTGGCCGCTGGATGAATCGCCGGACGGCGTTACACCCACGGACGCATGCCGCGATTTTTTGGTGGTGCCAACTGGCCATCGCGGTGTACGGCGGCTATTTCGGGGCCGGCATCGGCATCATGATGCTGGCGGCGATGGCGATTTTTCTGCCGGAAGATTTACAGGTGGCGAACGCACTCAAGACGGTATTGGCCACGCTGATCAACGCGGCGGCCACGGTGCTATTCATCTGCTCCGGCAAGGTGGTGTTCGGCGTCGGCGCGGTTATGATGGTTGCGGCCATGGCCGGCGGCTACGCCGGCGCACACGCCGCGCAACGGCTGAAGCCACGCTGGCTGCGTGTGGCAGTGGTTGGCTACGGTCTGCTGGTCGCCGGCTGGATGCTGGCGCACCGGTAACGATTATTCGTCCGACGGCTCGAAGAGATCGAATTGATTGCCGTCGGGATCGATGACGGTGATGAACCGGCCGTAGGCTTCCGTGCGGATGTCGCCTTCGAAATTGACGCCGCGCTCTTTCAACACATTCACGGTCGCGGCGAGATCGTCCACCAGCAAGCTGAGGAACGGATTGCGCGCGCCGCCGGCGGGTTCAGCTTGCATCAGGCCGAGATGGACGCCGTGCAATTCAATTTCCGCCCAACCGGTGCCGGCTTCTTGGTACGCGACCGTGAGGCCGAGGGTTTTGGTGTAGAATTCGACCGACCGGTTGAGGTCGGCGACTTTGATGACGATGTTGGCGATGCCTTTGATCATAATTTCCTTAGTAGGGTAACGGGAACTTGCCGGTTAGGGTTTTGACTTTTTCTTTCACGCGGGCGTGGACGGCGACGTCGTCGGGTTTGTCCAGCACCTCAGTCATGAGCGCGGCGATTTGTGTCATTTCGGCTTCTTTCATGCCGCGCGTGGTCACCGCCGGCGTGCCGACGCGGATGCCGCTGGTGATGGTTGGTTTTTCGGGGTCGAACGGGATCATGTTTTTGTTCACCGTGATGCCGGCCTTGTCGAGGGCTTCCTGGGCAATCTTGCCGGTGATTTTCTTCGGGCGAAGATCAACGAGCATGAGATGGTTGTCGGTGCCGCCGCTGACGATGCGGAAGCCTTTGCCGGCCAGAGCCGTGGCAAGCGTTGCGGCGTTTTTGACAATCTGTTGCTGGTACGTCTTGAACTCCGGTTGCAGCGCTTCCTTAAAGCAAACCGCTTTGGCCGCGATGATGTGCTCAAGTGGGCCGCCTTGAATGCCGGGGAAGATTTGCGAGTTGACCGCCTTGGCGTGGGCTTCTTTGCACAGGATCAAGCCGGCACGCGGACCGCGTAATGTCTTGTGCGTGGTGCTGGTGACAATGTCCGCGTATGGGACCGGGTTGGGGTGCAGCCCGGCGGCGACGAGGCCGGCAATGTGCGCCATGTCTACCACTAATGCGGCGCCGACTTCCTTCGCGATGGCGGCAAACGCGGCAAAATCGAGCGTGCGCGGGTAGGCGCTGGCGCCGACCACAATGATCCGCGGTTTCTCGGCGCGGGCGAGCTTGGCGACTTCTTCCATGTCGATGCGTTCGGTAGTCTGGCTCAAGCCGTAGGGAACGATGCGGAAAAGTTTGCCGGAGAAATTGACGGGAGAACCATGTGTCAGGTGGCCGCCAAAATTCAGACTCATCGCGAGGATGGTGTCGCCGGGCTTGGCCAACGCGAAGTAGGCCGCCATGTTGGCTTGCGATCCGGAATGCGGCTGGACGTTGGCGTGGTCGGCGCCGAACAACTGCTTGGCGCGATCGATGGCGAGCTGTTCGATGACATCGATGCATTCGCAGCCACCGTAGTAACGCTTGCCGGGGTAACCTTCGGCGTACTTGTTAGTCAACACGGTGCCGGCCGCTTCGAGGACGGCGCGCGAGACGAAATTTTCGCTGGCTATCAGCTCGATGTTATCCTGCTGGCGCTGCGTTTCACTTTGGATGGCGGCGAAGATCTCCGGGTCGGCCTTGGCCAATGCGGAGCGGGTTTGTGAGTTGACTGGTGGATGATCCATTTTGCTGACCCGCCGTTCGTGGCGGCCTCCTTCAAATTCGGTTTTAAGCCACACGTCGAGGATCTGCTTGGCTTTGGCGTTGTCGGTTTCCATGGCCGAGAGCACGAGGATGTTGGCGTCGTTGTGTTCCCGGCTGAGCTTGGCCCATTCCACGTTGCCAACTGCTGCCGCGCGCGCACCGACAACGCGGTTGGCGGCAATGCTCATGCCGATGCCGCTCTTGCAAATCAATACGCCGCGGTCAAAGTTGCCGGCCGCCACTTCGCGCGCGACCACAAACGCGTAATCCGGATAATCCACCGCCGCGGTGGTGTTCGTGCCGAAATCGGTGAACTCGTAATCGTGTTGCGCCAACCAATCCTTCAGCGCCGCTTTCATTTCGACGCCGCCATGGTCGGCGGCCAAAGCGATGCGCCGGATTGACCGGGTCGCAGCCGGCGCGCTGCCAGCGGCAGCGGTTTGTTTGATAAATGCAATGATGCTGGGCAATGCCCGTTTGATCTGGTCGCGAGTCCGCCGGTAAACCTCCAACGATTGCCCGATCGGGTCGGCCACATCCTTGTTAACCGCCTCGGTGTCCTCGAATTCCCGGAGTAGGAAAGTTTTTTCTGCAGCCATCGGATAAAGCGTCTGGATGGTGTCCTGCTGTTGCCGGGTCATCGTGAAAATCAGATCCGCTTCCGCGACCAGCGGCGCCCGCAGTGCCTGGCTGTAATGCCCGGCGATATCGAGTTTGAGTTCCGCCAGCGCCAACATGGATTCTTCCGTGACCGGCTGGCCATCCAACGCCCCGAGGCCGGCCGACATGATCCGGTAATTCTTGTCGTCGTTCAGAGCAGCGCGCAGCAGCGCCTCTGCCATCGGACTGCGGCAAACATTACCGGTGCAAACAAAAAGGATCGTCTTCATTGCCACGATAAAAACACCCGGATGCCCTTTAACACGTCCACCGCCCGCTGTAATACCACGTCGCGTGCCGGGGCGGGAGCTGGTTCTGTAGCAACTGGCGCACCGGCCAGTGCCAATTCATTCGTCGTGCCGGCCGCGGCATTGGTCAGCGTCAGCCCCGGCGATTCAATTCCTTCGCCATGGAAAACCTTCACGAGCGTGGCTTCCGAGTAGAGGTGTTTCGTTAATTGCGGCTGCAAACTGGCGGTCAGGGTGATGTTGGATGCCACGTTGAAGACCGCCGCGTGTTCCGTCTTTGGGTCAATTTTGATCTGAATGTCCGGGCTGATACCGGTTGGAAAAATTTCTTTGCCTTTGGGAAAGGCGATTTTTGCCGTGGCCATGCGCAACACGCGCCCGTCGCTGAGTGGATAATCCTGCCACGCCGCCGGCAACCCGGCCGTCAGTCCGCCGATCACAATGCCGCGATCCTGCGTCCGCAACGCACCCACGAGTACCTCCGCACTGCCACGCGTCTGCCCGTTCACCAGTAGCAGCAACGGCTGCTTGGCCAGTTCCTTTGCGAGCGACTGCGGCGCCTCGGTCGTCTGGTAGGACTGCGACGCGCTGGCCGAGCTTTTCAGCGTGAACAACTCCACGCCCGCCGGCAGGAACCGGCTCGCCACCTCCGCGGCGGCCGCGAAATTCGTGCCGTCCGCAAACCGCAGGTCGAGCACATAGCCGGTCACTTTCGCCTGCGCGAATTTTTTCAACTCGGCGTCCAATGCCAGCGGCGTCTCGCTGACCACGTCAGTCACGCGGATGTAACCGATATCGGGCTGAATCACTTCGATCCGCGCCAATATCTCGTGCGCGCTCGCGTTCGGTTCAATGACCGGCACGCTGTTCGATTTCGCCTCGTCCGCCGTCAGCAATTTCGCGCCAGTGCCCAGCATTTGCAGGATGCCGGCCACGGACGCGTCGTTGAGTTTCTGCGCGTCGAGCGTTTCCCGGTCCACGTAGTTCTGCTTGAGCGTGGCAATGATTTCCGCCGTCGCGTCCGCGCCGACTGCCGTGCGCCCCGCGATCAGCAAAACCAAACCGCCGATTAATAAATTAAATTTCATTTCGTTGTGCGCGCCAACGCCCGCGCCGCGATGTCGTGCCGGTAATGCGCGCCGGCAAACTGAATCCACTTCACGCCGGCATACGCCCGCCGCGTCGCGTCGGCAATGTCGTGGCCCAAGCCGGTTACGCCCAGCACGCGCCCGCCGGCCGTGACGATCTGGCCGTCTTGGAACTGGGTGCCGGCGTGAAACACGGTAACGTTAGCCAACTTCGCGGCGGCTGGCAATCCTGCAATCGTGTCGCCGCGCTTGAACTCGCCGGGATAACCGCCGGCGGTCAAGACCACGCACACCGCCGCGCCCGGTTTCCATTTCAATTCAAACTTGTCGAGCGTGCCGTCCGCCGTCGCGATGCACGCCTCGACCAGGTCAAAGTCCATCCGCGGCACGACCGCCTGCGTCTCGGGATCGCCGAACCGGCAATTGAACTCCAGCACCTTCGGCCCCGCCGGCGTCAACATCAGCCCGGCGTAGAGCACGCCCCGGTAATCAATCCCGTCGGCCGCCAGCCCCGCCAGCGTCCGCGCAAAAATTTCCGTCGCATCCACCGCCAGGCCGACGGGCGAATACGCGCCCATGCCGCCGGTGTTCGGGCCGGTATCGCCGTCGCCCACGCGCTTGTGGTCCTGCGCCGGCGCGAGAATCTTCACGGTGCGACCGGACACCAGCGCCATCACGCTGACCTCCTCGCCGGTCAGGCATTCCTCGATGACGACTTGCCGGCCGGCATCGCCGAACGCGCGTTTTTCCATGATGTCGGCAATGGCTTGGTCCGCCTCGGCCACCGACTGCGCCACGATCACACCCTTGCCGGCCGCGAGGCCGTCGGCCTTGACCACGATCGGCGCGCCGTGCTGGCGGACATAGGCCCGGGCGTCCGCCGGGTTGTCAAAGATGCCGGCCGCGGCGGTGGGGACATTGTGCTTCAGGAGAAATTGCTTCGAGAACACCTTGCTGCCTTCGAGCTGGGCCGCCGCCTGCGTCGGGCCGAACACCCGGAGCTGTTTGGCTTGGAATGCGTCGGCAATGCCGGCGCACAAGGCCGCTTCGGGGCCGACCACGGTGAGATCAATCTGGTGCTCCGCCGCGAACGCCGCCAGCTTGGCGACATCGGTCACGGCCAACGGCACGCACTCGGCCAGCTCGGCGATGCCGGGGTTGCCGGGCGCGCAAAAGAGTTTGGTCACCTGCCGGCTCTGCGCCAGTTTCCAGACTAAAGCATGTTCGCGACCGCCGCCGCCGATGACCAGGATTTTCATAGCTCGCGCCGCGCACTCTAGGTGACGCGCTAGGCAGGGTCAACTCGAAACGACTCTTCTTTACGGCACCGGATTCGCGCCGTTGTTGCTGAGCAGCGCGGCCAACCGGTCACCCATCTCCGCCAACGTTGCCGGCGGCGTCCCGTTCCAATGACCGGGATTGGCCGGCGAATAGGCCGTGATGGACGCGGGGTCAATCCATCCGGGAAACACACCCGTCCCATTCTGCCAGCCGGGCACGGCTGCGAGAATTTGCCCGGCCGACCCAATCGGCAGCCGCGCATTCATGACCGCACCGGGCGAACTGTCCGACCACATGGTATAAATCATATCCCCCGGCGCATTGGTGGACATGGGGTTGACGAGATACTTGGCATCATTGGTGAGCGCGCTGACATTGCTCCCCGGCTGCACGGCGTTATCGAGCTTGGCCTTGTCACCGGGCACAAGCTGCGCGGCTTCGCTGGCGGTAAACACCGGGTCGGATTCGGGCGGCGGCGGTGGCACAGCATCAATCAGGGCTTTGAGGGCGTTGAGTTGGTTGCGGAGCAGATCGGCGTCCACAACTTCGCCGTTTTTTGGTTCGGTGGGATCAAACATAATTAGTCCTTAAATTCGGGGCGCATTCATTGTTAAATCGGGCGCCAGCTATCGGCTCCCAGCCGTTTTTAGCTGAGAGCCGACAGCCGAACGCTGAGAGCTAGTTGCTACAGGCTCATGTGGCTGACGGCGTTGCTCCAATCGCTGTGACCGGTGCTGCCGCCGACGGCGCGGACTTGGACGCTGTACTGCGTGCCGGGCGTCAGGCCAGCAACCGTCAAGTTCCGGGTGCTGATGAATGTTCCGCCAATCTGCCACGGGCCGAGCGTGCCGCCGGCGCCGAGGACGGCATAGCGGGCTTCATACGCATGGGCGTTGGCCACGGGCTTGAGGCGGACGATCAACTCCCCGGAGTTGCCGTTGATCAGGTCAATGACCGGCTGCGCCAACGGGGTTTGGGCGCGATTGGTATTCGCCGCTTGGAAGCCGCTGGTGAGCAACATGGTCAGGTTATTATTGCTGGTCACCTGAACGTACAGGGCGATTTGGCGCAAAGCTTCAACCAAGGCCGCCCGCGCATCATTCTTGGCCGAGGTCGCCGCCGTGCCACCTTGGGCCTTGTCGCCGATCGCCGCCGCGAATGTGTCCAACAACGCCTGGAGCGCCGCCATTGTCAGCGGTGGCTGCGTGAACGAAGTGTTACCGGTCATATTACTAATCACCGTCTCTGTAAACTCATCCAGAGATGGGTCAGCCATGCTGGTAAAATCCATCAGCACGTGGATTTGGATTGCCATTTTTCTACCTCCTGAATGCGCACTGGCATAATGGGCCACGCCATAAACGGCGGTCCCATACCGGGCAAGGGGTGTGGTCATGGTCGGACTGCCTCGGATGCCGCGCACGCGGTTGTTAACGGTTGTTGACCCCTGAACCGACCAAAAGAATAAGTTTGAGAGACGACGCAATGGCCTTGTTTCGTCACGCAATGGCCTTGTTCCGTCACGGAATGGCCTTGTTTCGTCACGGAATGGCCTTGATTTGCGACGCAATGGCCTTGTTCCGTCACGGAATGGCCTTGATTTGCGACGCAATGGCCTTGTTCCGTCACGGAATGGCCTTGATTTGCGACGCAATGGCCTTGTTCCGTCACGGAATGGCCTTGATTTGTCACGCAATGGCCTTGTTCCGTGGTGGAATGACCTTGATTTGACGGCAAAAGAGGCCGATTTGGGCGAAAATGAAGCCAAGGAAGGCCATCACGGGTCGAATCGGGGCATCCTCGGGTTCCCTGTACAGGGTCCAGACAGGCTTCGGAGCGGGGTGCCCGGAAAACCGTCCGGCAGGCACCCCATGCGGCAGATTGGACGCCCCAAACCGCTTGCTGGGCAGCGAGTTTCGCTGAAAATAGAGAAAAAGTCATCCCGGCACCCCCGGCTGGCTTCCATTGGGCCTGTTGGGACATTCCCGCTCGCAGATCCGGCAATAACAAACGTCGAGACGCTCCAGCGCGGTGCGCACGGTGTCATGGGCAATCTCGCTTTCGCCGCCCCAGATGCGCTGCAACTTCCGCCGATGAATCTTCAGGAACTTGGCATAAGCCACATCGCCCCGTCCGTTCTGGTACTGGCGGAGCAACGCCCTGAATATTTTCATCCAATCGAATCTCATGCGCGCGAGAATGCCACAAGTCCGTGCCCCTTTGGGGGCAAAGTTGCCGCTGGTAACGGACGGTGGATTTCCATGGTGATTCCGCCTTCGCCAAGGCTACGGCGGACAAGTGCGGACGGAAGGCGATGGACCGAAGACTGCCGAATGCCGATTGCGGAGCGCGGATTGCGGCATGAGGGCTTCGCCAGCATCTACCGAAAAGAAGATTGGCGCAGTGCCCGCCCCTTGCAGTATAACTCCGGCAGCAGCAAAATGCCGGACTGAACTTTTATGCAACGGATCGCGCCATCGGGAATAGACGCCACGAAAGACATATACTCCGACCGCATAATGTCGCGTGCCGACAATGCCACGCTTGCCGGAGTGCCGCTTGCTGACTATAAGTGCGCTACATGGTGAAGAAATCTCACGGGCGAAAGCCTCCACGTAAACGCAGTGCTGCCAAGGTGCGCGAGGATGGTGCTGAGTACAACCGGCATTCGACACAGTCCGGTTGCTTCCGCTTCATTGATCTGTTTGCCGGAATCGGCGGGATTCGACTTGGCCTCGAAGCTGCCGGAGGTCGGTGCGTTTTCTCGTCCGAATGGGACGAAGATGCCACGCGAACTTACGAGGCATATTTCCATGACAAGCCACATGGCGACATCACTGTGATTCCGGCGGATTCAATCCCGGATCACGACGTTTTGGCCGGTGGATTTCCTTGCCAAGCGTTCTCAATCATTGGTGACAAGCGAGGATTCCAAGATACTCGCGGGACGCTGTTCTTTCACATTGAGAGAATTCTGAAAGCGAAACAGCCAAAGGCATTCTTGTTGGAGAACGTAAAGAATCTCGTTTCACACGACGAAGGGCGAACATTCCGTGTCATTCTCGCCCATCTGAAAGACCTCGGGTATCACGTTCATTGGAAAATTCTGAACGCGCTCGACTATAACCTCCCGCAGAAAAGAGAACGGGTCATCATTGTCGGCTACAAACAGAATGTCGGCTTCGTTTGGCCGAAGCCTGTCCGCCTGACACGAACACTGAAAGATTTGTTAGAGCCTGATGAGCAGGTTGATCGTAAGCACTTCGCATCGGAACGCTTTAGGAAAAGTGTTGAAGCCCGCTTGGTGGGGAAGAAATTGCCGCCAAGACCTTGGATATGCCATGAGAACAAGGCCGGGAACATAAGCCCACTGCCGTATTCTTGCGCACTCAGAGCCGGTGCTAGCTATAATTACTTACTCGTGAATGGAATTAGGCGACCCACTCCCCGTGAAAATCTGAATCTCCAAGGATTTCCGAAGGACTTTCCCCTAGTTGTTCCTGACTCAGCAATTAGGAAGCAGTGTGGCAATAGCGTTCCCGTTCCGGTAATAGAAGCCGTCGCAAAACAACTTGTTGCGGCACTGGGCGAGAAACCGCTATTGATAAACGGACTGCCGCTTCGCATTCGAGACACCCAACTTGAAGTAGCCTTTGATTAACCATGCCAATCAACCCAACTAAAGCTAAGACTGCTCTCGACAAGATTATCCGCAAGTCGAGAGTTCACTTATACAAGCCGATACAGATTGCCGAGATTCTGTACCACAACAGACAAGGGCAAGTTTCTGTCGATGACTTAGAGAATTACAGGAATCCATCGAAGCGTTGGCGCGATGAAGTGAGCATGTTGCTGGTTGGACGGCACTCCACATCTAGCCAAAAGTTCCAAGACAACCTTTTTGAGCAAAACGCAATGCCACCGGAGTTGCTTGAGCAATTAGCAGCTTTCAACTTGGAAGCCGGTGGATTAGCGGAAGCGTATGTGTATCGGCACTTGGAACGGAAACTCGAATCGGTTCACAAAATCCACGAGTACATACAGCATAGCGACCCTACGACATTTCGGCTTCGTTCCCTACTTGCGCTTCTTACTGAAAGCCCCGGTCTTCGGCGCAGCACTGACAAAGCTTACGAGATCACCGTGTACGCACTTTTCTCGACACTGGTGCGCGCCTTAAAAGTTAATGTCAAAGTCTCAGTGGACAACAAGGACCGTGAAATTCTTAAAGACTTCGCCAACTTTCTGGCGGTCGTGCTAGGTCTACCAGTAGGAGCGACAGAGTATTCCTTCCCTGCTGGCCTTTACCGGGGCGGAGTGACAAATGCAGCCGACCGCGGCCTTGACATGATTTCAAACTTTGGCCCGGTCGTGCAGGTCAAGCACCTGGTACTCGACGGCGAACTCGCAGAGGAGATTGTCGAAGGCATTGCCGCTGAGAGAATCGTAATCGTTTGCCTCGCGTCCGAGAAGAAATTGATCGCGAATGTTCTCAAACAGCTAGGCATGGCAGACAGGATTCAAGGCATAGTCACATTGGACGATTTGGATTCTTGGTATCAGCTGTGCCTCGGTGCTAAGTATCGCCAGACACTCGGCAAGAATCTCCTGAAGGATTTGGAACGGGAGTTCAGCAATGAGTTCCCGACGTGCGAAGAGATTAGCCCATTCCTCAAGAAACGAGGATACGACAAAATCAAACTGCCCTCCGGTTGGTCTGTGGCTGATATTTAGATTTTCGTAGTTCGCAATGGCGGACACTCTCAGCAAAAGTCACCGTTCCGCCCTGATGGCGCGCGTAAAGTCAGCAGGGAATACCACAACAGAACTCCGGTTGATTCACATGATGCGTGATGCCGGTATTCACGGGTGGCTGCGAGGTCAGAAACTAACCGGCCACCCAGACTTTGTTTTCTGCAAGAAGCGGCTTGCTGTTTTCGTAGATGGCTGTTTTTGGCATGGCTGCCCGCGTTGCTACCGTCGTCCAAAATCTCGACGCAAGTATTGGGACGCGAAGATTGCCGGTAACATTCTGAGAGACCGCAGAAACCGCGCACATCTTCGGCGAGACGGCTGGCAGGTCGTGAGAATTTGGGAACATGAACTCGTGACTTCGCCCGCAAATTGCGTTAGAAAAATCCAACGCAAGTTAAGCGATCACTACGCGGCGACTTCGATGTGATCCATCCAAGCCCGGTCAGAAAAAGCGATTCTGTTGGTATCCGCCCGATCATCAAATTGAACGGTCATACCTTGTTCATCCACGCGCAAGACCGTAGCAAATACATCCGTGTGTCCGGGGCGTCCATCGTTGTAAACGATCCTGCCGCCCTTCCGAATTTGATCCACAGTGCTATGCAGTATCATGCTTCTATGAATACCCGACCGTTAAGGTATTTTCAATCCTTGCATCCAGATATTTTCAGTCGGCGTTTCGCGTGCAATCGCCGTGGTCCATCAAGAACCCCAACGGCAACGACCCGAACGAGGAGGAAATCTACAAGCCCATCTGCTTCGTATTCGATTTCGCGCCGACGCGTGCGCTGCGGCAGCTTTCCGAGTATGGGATCGGCCTTTCGCCCGGCGAACCGAACCCGGAGAATGCGGTCAAAGACCTCGTGTCGTTCCTGCCCGTGCTGGCCTGCGATGGTGCGGAAATGGCCGAGATTGACGCCGGAACGATCCTCGATTACGCGATGACTGGAACTGCGGGCACGCTGCTCGCGAAAAAATGGCAAAGCCCAGTCTTGGTGAACGTGGACAATGGCACATTGCAGCGCATCCTCGACAACCCCGAGGCGATGGCCGCTGTTGAGCGCATCGAAGGCTGGCGATCACTCGGCGACAACATCCTCGAAATCATCATTAACAAGAGCGAAGTGGTGAAAGGACTAAAGAACAAGGCGAAGGACAAGGACTTGTCGACGAAGGAAAAGAAGCAACTCACCGACGAGGAGAAGGAGTTCAAGTCCAAGCGCAAGCTCGTACAGGAGAAGCTCATCAAGTTTGCGACACGCATTCCGGCATTCATGTATCTGACTGATTTCCGCGAGAACACGCTGCAGGACGTGATCACCAAGATCGAGCCCGACCTGTTCGAGACGGTCACCGGTCTGACGGTCAAAGATTTTCACTTGCTCGTGCGGCTCAAGGTGTTCAACACCGAGCAGATGAATCAAGCCGTCTTCGCATTCCGTCGTTATGAGGATGCCTCGCTCCGCTATACCGGGATCGAAAGCCACGAGGGGCTAACCCACTACGGTCTTTACGATACCGTGGTAGCGCGAGAGTAAGGATCGAGAGCGGGATGTGATTTTCACACCATCAACGCATTGCGGCACGTCTTCGAGAGCTATCAAGGCGAAGGCGCCAGCATCTACGTCAGCGCCGCCTGACAAAGCGGAGGGGCAGGTGGGCGGCAGTGCGGCTTGACGGACTGGGGTTGTTCCTCTAACCTGTGCGTCTGCATGTCTGTACGTAAAGCCATCATCAAACGCTGCGAGTCCGATACCAACACCAAGCTCCGGCTGAAGTATCAGCCATATTACCAAAACGTGACCGCTGCCAACGGCGTGAACATCGTGGTGGCCGGCAAGCCGATGGTGATGATGTCCAGCAACGAGTATCTCGGTTTGGCCCGGCATCCGCAGGTGTTGGCGGCGGCGCGGCAGGCGCTCGACCAATGGGGCGCGAGCGCGTGCGGGTCGCGGTTGGCGAACGGGACGCGGGCGTATCACATTGAATTGGAAGAGGCGTTGGCGGCATTTCTGGGCGTGGAGGCGTGTCAGGTGTTGGCGGCCGGGTATCTGGCGTGCGCGTGCAGTTTGTCGTCGCTGGTGCGCCGGGGCGATACGTTGGTGGTGGATCCGAGCATTCATTCGTCGTTGTGGGACGGGGCGCTGTTGAGCGGGGCGAAGATCGAGCGGTTCGCGCACAATGATATGGCGGCATTGGCGGAAGTGCTGGGGCATGTGGACCGGGAGTCGGCGACGGCGATTGCGGTGGACGGGGTGTATTCGATGGAAGGCCACGTGGCGGCGTTGCCGCAGTTGTGCGATTTGGCGGAGCAGTACGGCGCGGCGGTGGTGGTGGACGACGCGCATGGGCTGGGGGTGTTGGGCCGGGATGGCCGGGGCGTGTGCGATGAGTTGGGCGTGACGAAGCGGGTGGACTTGATTGCCGGCAGTTTCTCGAAATCGTTGGCCAGCACCGGCGGGTTCGTGGCCGGCAGCCAGGCGATGATTGACTATTTGCGGAGCAGTTCGCGGCAGATCATTTTCAGCGCGGCGATCAGCCCGGTGTCCGCGGCCAGCGCGCAGGCGGCGTTGCGGGTCTTGCAGACGGAGCCGGAGCATCGGGCGAAACTTTGGGCCAATCACCGGTATTTCTGCGGCATTCTCGATAGCTTGGGCGTGGATTATTGGCAGAGCACCACGCCGGCCGTGCCGATCGTGATCGGCGACAAGGAGAAGTGTTACTGGATGTGGAAGTCGCTGTGGGAAGCGGGCTTTTTCACAGTGATGTCCATCGCGCCCGGCGTGCCGCCCGGCAAGGATATGCTGCGCGTGGCGATGACGGCGTTGCATACCACGGAGCAGTTGGACCGGTTTGGCGAGGCGTTGAAGGTGGCGATGAAGAAGGTCGGCGTGAAGCCGAAAGCCCCGGCAAAGTAACTTGTTTTCAGGCTGTTTCCGTGCGATAAGCCGGCAACGTGAAACTCATCCCAGTAGTCCTCACAAGCCTGATTGTGTTGTGCGGCTGTTCGATCAAGCGCATGGCGGTCAATCAGGTCGGCAACGCGCTGGCCGGTGGCGGCGGCGTGTTTGCCTCTGACGATGATCCCGAGCTGATCCGGCAAGCGGTGCCGTTCGGGTTGAAGTTGCAGGAAAGCCTGCTCGCGGAAAATCCCCGGCATCGGGGATTGTTATTGGCCACGGCGACCGGGTTCACGCAATACGCCTACGCGTTTGTGCAGCAGGACGCCGATGAGCTGGACGACAAGGACGTGGCGGCGGCGAAGGTGTTGCACGACCGTGCGCGGCGGCTGTTCCTGCGGGCGCGCGGGTACGGCTTGCGCGGGCTGGAAGTGAATCATCCCGGCTTCGGCCAGCAGTTGCGGGTCAATCCCAAACCGGCGGTGCAGGTGGCGGAAGTGCGCGATGTGCCGCTGTTGTACTGGACGGCGGCGGCGTGGGGCGCGGCGATTGCCGATTCGAAGGACCGCCCGGAGACGGTTGCCGATCTGCCGCAGATGGTGGCCTTGATCGAGCGGGCGTTGGAACTCGACGAGACGTTTGAGCGCGGGGCGTTGCACGAGTTTATGATCAATTACGAGATGGCGCGGCCCGGTGTGAAGGCGGCGGACGCGGTCGCGCGCGCGAAGCAGCATTTTGACCGGGCCGTGTGGCTGAGCGGTGGCAAGCTGGCGGCGCCGTTTGTGACGTATGCCGAGGCGGTCTGCGTGAAGCAGCAGCAGCATGCGGAATTTGAGAAGCTCTTGAAACAGGCGCTGGCGATTGACGCGGATGCATTGCCGGAGGCGCGCTTGGCGAATCTGGTGATGCAGCGCCGGGCCCGGTGGTTGTTGTCAAAAGCCGATGAATTGTTTGCGGAATGATTTAATGAAACGATTACTCATAGCGGGATTGGGATTGATAGTTGCCGGCGGATTATTGGCCGCCGATGCGCCGGTCAAGATCAAGCTCGGCACGCTGGTGCCAAAGGATTCCTCGCCGCACCAGAACCTCAAGGTGATGGCAGAGAAATGGCGGCAAGCGCCCGGTGGCGGTGTCCATTTGATCATGTTTACCGATGGGACACAAGGCGGCGAAGCCGACATGGTGCGCCGGATGCGGATTGGTCAGTTGCAGGCGGCAGTGCTCACCAGCGTGGGATTGGCGGAGATTGATAATTCAGTCACGGCATTGCAGACGATGCCGCTGGTGTACCGGTCGCTCGACGAGGTGGATTATGTTCGGGAAAAAATCCGCGCAAAACTTGAGCACAAGCTGGCGGACAAGGGGTTTGTGGTGTTGTTCTGGACCGATGCCGGGTGGGTGAAGTGTTTCTCGCGCCGGCTGGTGTTGTTCCCGGAGGATTTGAAGAAACAGAAGCTCTTTGTCTGGGCCGGCGAGAACAAGAGCCTCGATATCATCACGTCGGTCGGCTTTCAGGCGGTGCCGCTGGAGACGGCGGACATCGTGCCGGGCTTGAAGACTGGGTTGATTGATGCGATTCCGTTGCCGCCCTTTTTCGCGTTGGCCGGGCAGATCTACACCACGGCGCCGTACATGTTGGACATGAACTGGGCGCCGTTGAGCGGGGCGTGCGTGGTTACCCGGAAGATCTGGGACAAGCTGTCGCCGGAAGCGCAGGCGGTCTTGCGCGAGTCCGCGGAGAAAGCCGGTAACGAAATCCGGGCGCAGGCCCGCAAGGAAATGAACGAGTCCATCGCCGCCATGCAGAAGCGCGGCTTGACCGTGGAAACATTGACGCCCGAAGCGGAAGTCGCCTGGCGCAAGATCGCCGAAAGCACTTATCCCAAGATTCGCGGCGGGCTGGTCCCAGCGGAGATGTTCGACGAAGTCATGAAACTGCTGGCTGAGTACCGCGCGGAAAAGACTCCATGAGCGCGGAGATCAGCGAGCCGCCGGTCTTGACTGGCTGGCGGCGTGGGGTGCGCGATACGGAAAACGTCGGTGTCACTGTCGCCCTGTTCGTGATGATGCTGTTGCCGCTCTTGGAAGTTATCTCGCGCAAGATCCATCATGCCGGCATCGCAGGCGCGCCGCTGATCGTTCAGCAATTCACTTTCATCGTGGGCATGCTCGGCGGCGCGATTGCCGCGCGCGATTGCCGGCTGCTGGCGTTATCGGCACTCACGTCGGTTGTCCACGGCCGCGCGAAATCGGCGATGATCGTGTTCAGCCAGTCATTCGCCGCGGCGATCACGGCGTTCCTCTGCGTGGCCAGTGTGATCTTCGTCAACGACATGCGCCAGTCAGCCGATGTCATCGCCTTCGGCATCAAGACGTGGTACGTGCAACTGTTGTTGCCGGTGGGGTTCGGGGTCATTGCGGTGCGGTTGTGGTGGCACGCCGCGAAAACGTGGCGCGGCCGGTTAGTGGCGGTCGTATTGGTCGCGGCCTTCGTCGCCATTGTGCTCTGGATGCCGGTCTCGCCTGAGAAGATGAAATGGCCGGCGCTGGGCTTGTTGCTGTTGGCGACGGTGCTCGGCGCGCCGGTCTTCACCACGCTGGGCGGCGCGGCGCTGATTTTGTTCTGGGGCGAAGGCGTCTCCATCGCGGCGGTGCCGCTCACGCATTACAGCCTCGTCACCAATCCGTCGTTGCCGACCATTCCGCTGTTCACTCTGGCGGGGTATTTCTTGGCGGAAGGCGGCGCGTCGCAACGCTTGGTGCGCGTCTTCAATAGTTTGTTTGGCCAGATTCGCGGCGGCCCGGCCATCGTGACGGCCTTGGTGTGCGCCTTTTTCACGTCGTTTACCGGCGGCTCGGGCGTGACGATCCTCGCGCTGGGTGGCGTGCTGATGCCGGTCTTGATTGCGGCGAAGTACCGGGAACGCACGGCGCTGGGCTTGCTCACCGGTGCCGGCTCGCTTGGGATTTTGTTTCCGCCGTGTCTGCCGTTAATTCTCTACGCGATCATCGCCTCGCAGGCGAAAGCGCAGATCACCATTGAGCAGGTCTTTCTCGGCGGAATCATCCCGGGCTTTGTGATGGTGGCGCTGGCGATCTGGTGGGGCGTGGCGGCCGGTCCGAAGATCGAAGGGGAGCGGCGGCGGTTCGATGGCCGGGAGGCCCGCGTTGCCGTCTGGTCGGCGAAGTGGGAATTGCTGTTGCCGGTGGTGGCGCTGGTGGCGTTGTTCGGTGGTTTCGCGACGCCGGTCGAGGCGGCGGCGCTGACAGCGGTGTATGCGTTCATTGTTGAAACTTTTGTCTACCGCGATCTGAAGTTGTTCAAGGATGTGCCGCGCGTCGTGACGGACTGCGGGCTGCTCGTCGGTGGTGTGTTATTGATTCTCGGCGTGGCGCTAGGATTCACACAGTATCTGGTGGATGCCCAGGTCCCTGACCAAGCGGTCGCGTGGGCGACCGGCGCGATCCACTCGAAGTGGCTGTTTCTGATGGGACTGAACGTGGTGCTGATTTTGGTGGGTGGGCTGGTGGAGATCTACGCGGCAATCATCGTCGTCGTCCCGTTGCTCGTGCCGTTGGGGGCGGCGTTTGGGATTGATCCGATCCACCTCGGCATTATTTTCCTGGCGAACATGGAGCTCGGCTTCCTCGCGCCGCCGGTTGGGCTGAATCTGCTGCTGGCGTCCTACCGGTTCAACAAGCCGATGATCGAAGTGATGCGCGCCGTGCTGCCGATGCTCGCGGTCCAGTTCATCGGGGTGCTGCTCATCACGTACGTCCCGCCGTTGACGACCTGGCTGCCGCATTTGCTGTCAAAATAGCGGCCGCTTCCGAATGGATTAACAGGGGAGTGGGTGTATATTTCCATTGGGTTGACGATGCGAACGCATTTTGTTATATACCCAGCCGTGGATTTGCCGGGACGCAGCAGCGTTCTGGAATACGAACCAAGCGTGTCTAATCATCAACCCATCACCGGGAACCAACCGGAGCTGCCAATTAATTTAGCCGACGTGCCGCCAGCAGAGCGGGTGTTGGCCGACGGCAAGTTTTTCCGCATTGGCGCCAAGAAGTTCTTCCCGAAAGGTGTGACCTACGGGCCGTTCCAGCCGGGTCCCGGCGGCGATACCTTCCCGAAACCGGAACGGGTTAAAAAAGATTTCGCGCTGATCCGGCAACTTAAGGCCAACTGCGTCCGCGTCTATCACATCCCGCCGCGCTGGTTCCTCGACATGGCGCACCAGTATGAGTTGAAGGTGTTGGTGGATTATTACTGGCCGAAGCACACCTGCTTTCTCGATGACGATGAATCAAAATCTTTCGCCCGCAACGCCACCCGGCGCGCCGCGGAAGCGACTGCCGGTCACCCGGCCGTGTTCGCCATCACACTCGCCAACGAAATTCCGCCCGACATCGCCCGCTGGTATGGCGCAAAGAAAATCGAAGCCTTCCTCGACGAATTGGCCGGCATCGTCAAGTCCATTGATCCGCAACGGCTCGTTACGTTCGTTAATTATCCGCCGACTGAATTTCTCCAGCCGCAAAGCCTGGACTTCGTCAGCTTCAATGTCTACCTCCACGATCCGAAACCGTTTGAGAATTACCTCGACCGGCTCCAGAGCCAAGCCGGCGGCAAGCCGCTCGTGCTTGCCGAATTCGGCATGGATTCGCAACGGGAAGGCGAAGAAGCAAAAGCCAAGTTTCTCAGCAGCCACATCGAAATCGCGTTCCGCGCTGGACTGGCCGGCACGTTTATTTTCGCGTTCACCGACGACTGGCATACCGGCGGTCACCAGATTGACAATTGGTTTTTCGGGCTGACCGACCGGGACCGCAACCCGAAGATGTCATTTGCCGCAGTGGCTGAGCAATTTGAGCGGGCACCGTATTTCCCGTTAACGGAATATCCGAAAGTCAGTGTGGTGGTGGCTAGTTACAATGGCGGCCGCACCTTGCCGGCGTGCTTGAACTCACTCCAGCATCTTCATTACCCGAATTATGAAGTCATCCTCGTGGACGATGGTTCGACTGACGACACGCCGAAGATCGCCGCGCAGTTCCCAGAGGTGAAGACGATTCACCAAAATAACCTTGGTTTGTCGAATGCCCGCAATACCGGCATCTACGCGTCGACCGGTGAGATCATCGCGTTTACTGACAGCGATTGCCGGGTGGACGAAGACTGGCTCGACTATCTCGTGGGCGACTTGCTGAAGACCGATGCCTGCGCCATTGGTGGTCATAATTTCCCGCCAGTTGAAGATAACTGGGTGGCTGGCGTCGTTGCCGTCGCACCGGGCGGACCGGCGCACGTGATGCTTGATGACCGCACCGCCGAGCACATTCCCGGCTGCAACATGGCGTTTTGGAAGTGGGCACTCGATGAGATCGAAGGGTTTGATCCGATTTACCGGACGGCAGGCGACGACGTCGATGTGTGCTGGCGCTTGATCCAACGGGGACGGACAATTGCGTTCAGTCACGCCGGGTTCGTCTGGCATTACCGGCGTAACACGGCGGGCGCGTACTTGCGGCAGCAACGTGGCTATGGCGTTGCCGAGGCCTTGCTCCGGTACAAGCATCCGGAGTATTTCAATAACCTTGGCGGGATGCGGTGGCGTGGGCGAATTTACAATCCGTCACGGCTGGCTGGGGTGTTTGGCCGGTTTGTTATTTACCATGGCGTATTCGGTAGCGGGCTGTTCCAGACGTTATACACGCCTGAGCCGGCTGGTGTGGCAATGTTGGTAACAAGTTTAGAGTGGCATGTGCTGATTACGTTAGGCGGCGTGTTGTTGGCGTTGCTGTGGCCGGCGTTGTGGCCGGTACCGGTGCTAACGTTTGCCGCGAGCTTGGCAGTGGCAATCGGCGCCGCTTGGCGCGTGGATTTGCCAGCCAGCCCGCGGAACCGCTGGGCGCGACCATTGGTGGCGTTGATGTATTTTCTCCAGCCAGTCGCCCGTGGTTGGCCCCGGTATGCCTACCGGTTGCGCCGGTCAGAAACACCCACGACCGCGCGCACAAATGTCAGCGCGATGGCCGAAACCTATGATGACGTGAAAAACGTCTACACGCTGAATTATTGGAACGAAGCCGGCATCGAGCGGTTTGAATTTCTGGCGAAGCTTTTGGAAGTCCTCGACCGCGACCAGTGGCAGGCGAGCGCGGATAGCGGTTGGGATGAATATGATGTGACGGTTTTTGGCGACCGGTTTACGAAGGTCGCGGTCAATACCGTTGCCGAGAATCACGGCGGCAACAAACGCTTGCTTCGCGCCCGGCTGGTGACCGGTTGGACGCTGGTGGCAAAAGTGTTTTTCTGGGCAGTAGTGGCGTTTGTGGCGTTGTTCGTGTTTGTCGCGCAGCACACTGCGCCGCACCCGTGGTGGGTATTTTCGGCCTGGCTGCTGGTGGCGGCGACGACTGGTTATCTGCACTTGCGCGCACGGCGCACGATGCGGTTGGCGATTGCCCTGCTAGACATGGCAGCCCAGGAAACCAAGCTCATCAAGCTGGAAGCCCCGCGAAAATTCGTCAAGCCGGATTGACGACAGCGGATTTTCGGTCGATGATGCGGGAGCGTACGCAGCCGCTCGGTGGCAAAACAACAATTCAGAATGGAACGGAGGATGAGCATGAGCAAACAAGCACAACTCGAACTCGACGGTAAAGTGTACACTTTACCGGTGGTCGCGGGCAGCGAAGGCGAACAAAGCATTGATATCGCCACGCTCCGGCAATCGACCGGCTACATCACGCTCGACGACGGCTACGGCAACACCGGCTCGTGCCGGAGCCGGATCACGTTCATCGATGGCGACAAAGGCATTCTCCGGTATCGCGGCTATCCGATTGAAGAGTTGGCGGAAAAATCCACTTTCATTGAAACCGCCTTTCTAATCATTTACGGTGAATTGCCGACGAGCGCGCAGTTGCGGCGGTTCTCTGATCTACTGACCGCCAACGAAATGCTCCACGAGAGCATGAAGAACCATTTTCAAACCTTCCCGGCCACCGCGCATCCGATGGCGATTCTGTCATCCATGATTAACGCGGTCAGTTGCTATCACCCGCGCCTGATCGAAGGTTACAAGGCGGACATTTTTGAATTGCAAGCGGCGCGGCTCCTTTCGAAGGTGCGGACAATCGCGGCGTTTGCCTACCGGGTCTCGCGCGGGCTGCCGGCGATTTATCCGAAGCCGGCTTACAAATATACCGCCAACTTCCTGCACATGATGTTTTCGGAGCCGTATCAGGATTACGACTTAAAACCGGAAGTTGTGCGCGCGCTCGACCTGATTTTCTTGTTGCACGCCGACCACGAACAGAATTGCTCGACCTCGACCGTGCGGATGATCGCATCGAGCCAGGCGAATTTGTTTGCCTGCGCGGCCGGCGGTGTGTGCGCGCTGTGGGGACCGTTGCACGGCGGCGCAAATCAAGCGGTCATCGAAATGCTCGAAGACATTCACCGCGCCGGTGACGATGGTTCCCGGTTCATCGCGGCGGCCAAGGATAAAACCTCGGGCAAACGGCTGATGGGCTTTGGCCACCGGGTGTACAAAAACTACGACCCGCGCGCCAAAATCATCAAAGAACAATGCGACAAGCTCCTGAGTGTCCTGCATATCAACGATCCCTTGCTCGACATCGCCAAGCACCTCGAAGAAGTCGCGTTGAAAGATTCCTATTTCACCGAACGCAAGCTCTATCCGAACGTGGACTTTTATTCCGGCATCATCATGCGCGCCATCGGCATCCCGAAAGAAATGTTCACCGTCATCTTCGCCATCGGCCGGATGCCGGGCTGGATTGCCAACTACAAGGAAATCGTTGACACCCAAAGCACCAAGATCTGCCGGCCACGCCAGATTTACATCGGGCCTAACGAGCGCCACTTTGTGCCGCTCGACCAGCGCAAACCGAAAGCCTGAGTCATTTTGAACGTTCACGAATACCAAGCCAAAGAAATTCTGCGCCGGTACAATGTGCCGATCCCGGCCGGCGCCGTTGCCAGCACGCCGGCCGAAGCCGAGCAGGTCGCGCGTGAACTCAACGTCGGTAAGCTCGTCGTTAAAATCCAGATTCATGCCGGCGGTCGCGGCAAAGCCGGTGGCGTCAAACTTTGTAACATGCCCGCTGAAGCCGGCGAACTCGCCCGCACGATGCTCGGCAAAACATTTGTCACCCATCAAACCGGCCCGCAAGGCAAAGTCGCCCGCACGGTTCTTGTCGCCGCCGCACCGGTCATCAAACGCGAACTTTACCTGAGCATTCTCGTGGACCGGTCAGTTGGTCGGCCGGCTTTTCTCGCCAGCACCGAAGGCGGAGTTGATATCGAAGCCGTCGCCGCCAAGACCCCGGAGAAGATTTTCAAGGAAGTCATTGACCCGGCCGTCGGGATGCAACCATTCCAAGCCCGCAAAATCGCCTACGCGCTCGGGCTCGGCGGCGACCAGTTGCCAGCCAGTGTTGCGCTGCTATTGAATCTGTACCGGGCGTTTGTAGAAACCGATGCCGCATTGATTGAGATCAATCCGCTAATCGTGGACGATGCCGGCAAGGTCATCGCACTCGACGCGAAGTTCGGATTTGATGATAACGCATTGTACCGGCACAAAGACATCGCCGCGATGCGCGACCTCAATGAAGAAGATCCGCGCGAAGTCGAAGCTTCCAAACACAACCTGAACTACATCGGTCTCGACGGCGATATCGCCTGCATGGTCAACGGCGCCGGCCTCGCGATGGCCACGATGGACATCATCAAACATTACGGCGGTAACCCGGCCAACTTCCTCGACGTTGGCGGCGGCGCGACGCAAGAAACCGTGACTGAAGCGTTCAAGATTCTTTGTGCCGATAAACACGTTACCGGCATCCTCGTCAATATTTTCGGCGGGATTATGAAGTGCGACGTAATCGCCGCCGGCATCGTGGGTGCTGTGCGCGACGTCAAACTGAACGTCCCGCTTGTCGTCCGGCTTGAGGGCACCAATGTTGAGCTTGGAAAAAAGATTTTAAAAGACAGTTGTCTGCCAATCATCACTGCCGACGGACTCGCCGATGCCGCACAGAAAGTTGTCGCCGCCGCGAAGAAAGCCGCATGAAACTTTATCTTTATTACGAAAACGTTCAGCAGCCGCTGGTGATTGAGATGCCGGATAATGAAGTTGACGGCTTCATGTGCGAGTATGAAGAAGCGCTGCACGACACTGCGGTCGAAACCTTCCAGTGGCGCAATTCCAGTTTCCGCATCGGCGGTTTGATGGCCATCGTCAACCACCGTCACGCGAGCTTGTCATGAGCATCCTCGTTGACAAGCACACGCGGTTGATTGTCCAAGGTTTGACTGGCTCGGCCGGCAAGTTTCACGCCGAGCAATGCGCCAAGTATGGCACCAATGTTGTTGCCGGCGTCACACCGGGTCGCGGTGGTGAAACGGTCTTGGGCATACCGGTCTTCAACACTGTTGCCGCCGCTGTCCGTGAAACTGCCGCGAATGTATCGTGCATCTTTGTCCCAGCCGCTTTCGCTGCCGATGCCATTCTCGAAGCCGCCGATGCCGGCATCGAGTTAATCGTCACCATCACCGAAGGCATCCCGGTGCTCGACATGGTCCGCGTGAAACGCGCCCTTGCCGGAAGCAACGTCAAACTCATCGGCCCGAATTGCCCCGGCATCATTACCCCCGGCGCGTGCAAAATCGGCATCATGCCGGGTTACATTCACAAACCCGGCCCGGTTGGCGTCATCAGCCGGTCCGGCACGTTGACTTACGAAGCCGTCTGGCAACTCACCTCGCGCGGCATGGGCCAAAGCACCTGTATCGGTATCGGCGGTGATCCGGTCAAAGGCCTCGATTTTATTGACCTGCTGGAAATGTTCGAGACCGATCCCCAAACCGAAGCCGTCATCCTCATCGGTGAGATCGGTGGGACAGCCGAGGAACAAGCCGCCGCGTGGATCAAAGACAACTTCACGAAGCCGGTCGCCGCGTTTATTGGCGGTGTGACTGCCCCGCCGGGCCGGCGCATGGGCCATGCCGGCGCAATCATCAGCGGCGGCTCCGGCAAAGCGACCGATAAAATCGCCGCATTTCAAGCCGCCGGCATTGCGGTCGCGCCAACCCCGGCCGAAATCGGTGCAACATTGATCGGTTTAATGAAGTGACGACTGAACAGCCGCGCCGACTTGCCCACGAAGATTTGATGCAGCTGCCGATTCTCCGGTACGATGGTCCGCTGCACGTCTGCACCACCGATGCCGACCTTGTTGCCGCCGCCAACGCGATCCGGCACGAGCACGTCATAGGATTCGACACCGAAGCACGCCCGACGTTTCACAAAGGCCCGGCGCATCCGCCGTGTCTCGTGCAGGTAGCCACCAGCAAAGCTGTGTTTCTATTTCAACTGAACCGACTCGACTGCGCAGCGGTCTTGACCGCAATTTTTGAAAACGCGCGCATCCTCAAAACCGGCATCGCGATCGGTCGGGATTTGTCCGAATTGCAAAAGCTGTTCCAATTTCAACCGGCCAGCATTCTTGATCTTGGCGATGTAGCGAAGAAAAACGGTTTAGAACAAACCGGCATTCGCAACCTGGCCGGTCTTTTCCTGCGCGCCCGCATCACCAAAGGCGCGCAGACTTCCAACTGGGCCGCGCCCGAACTGTCCGCCAAGCAACTCACCTACGCCGCCACCGACGCCTGGATTTGCCGGGAACTCTACCTCAAATTCGAAAGCCTCGGTTGGTTCGCAAAAAAAACTGGAGAAATCATCATGCCGTCATTCCTGCACACTCGCATTCGCGTCAGCAATCTCGACCAGTCGGTCGCTTGGTACGAGCAGCTTGGTTTCCGCTGCATCCGGCGCACGGCCAAATCGCCTGCCGGCAACCAGCTGGCCTATCTCGAAATCGCCGGCAGTCAGCATTTTCTCGAACTCTGCCATTCGCCAGAGTACCGGTTGAAAGTGCCGGAAGATTTGATGCACACCGCCGTCGGCTATCCTGATCTCATCGCCAAATGCGACGAGTTGGAAAAGAAAGGCGTCGCCATCTGGCCCGACGGCTGGCGTGAGAAATTTAAGACCGGTGGCAAAATGGCGTTCATCACCGACCCCGACGGTTACGAAGTCGAACTGCTCGAAACCTAGGCCAGAGCCGGGCATATCGCCACTATGAGGAAGCCATCGGTTACTGTTCGTGTCCCGGCCAGCACGTCAAATCTCGGCCCCGGGTTCGACACGCTCGGTCTCGCCTTGAAACTGCACAACCAGATTTCATTGCGCGAAACTGACACCTTGGACATAGAACGCGTGGACGATCAGCGGAATTGCGCCGCGGCCAACGCGCTGAGCCGGGAAGCTGCGGCGGCATTTTTTGCGCGGGCAAAACTCAAACCGCATGGCGCGCAAATCGAAGTCAAAGGCGAAGTGCCGGCCGCCAACGGTCTCGGTTCGAGCGTGACGGTGCGGTTAGGCATCGTGTCCGCGCTCAACGAACTCAATGGCCGGCCACTCGGCGCGGCGACGCTGCTCGAACTGGTGGCTGGACTGGAAGGCCACCCTGACAACGCGGCGCCGGCATTGTTCGGCGGGTTCGTGGTTGCAGCGCAGATTGGCGGCACAGTGCATTACCGGCGATTCAGCGTGCCGGCGACCTTGAAGTTTGTGGTGTGCTGTCCGGACTACGAAGTTGCCACCGAAAAATCACGCGCCTTCTTGCCGAAACAAGTGCCGCTGCGCGATGCCGTCGCCAACCTGAATCGGACCGCGTTGATCACGGCAATTTTCGCGACCGGCGAATATGCGCTGTTGCGCGGGTTGTTTGACGACAAACTTCACCAACCGTACCGGCAGAGATTGATTCCGATGTTGGACACGGTGATCGCAGCCGGTGTCGAGGCCGGCGCGTTAGGCGGATGGCTCAGCGGCAGCGGACCGTCCATCGTTTGTGTGACCGAGCATGCTGAGCGCGCGGTGGCCGAGGCTATGGCCGGTGTTTACGCCAAGCTGCGCATCCGCTGCCAGCCGCACATCTTGACCGCCGACAACGACGGCGTGCGCGTCAAACGCGGCTGATTACCGGGTCGGCAACTTCAGCAAATCATCCACTTGCACCGGTAAGCCGGTCGCGAGCGATTTGTTGGCAGCAATGCCCATCAAAATGGAAGCCGCGCCATCGATGTGGCTAGCGGTGCGCCCGAATGGATCGACTGGCGCCGTCGGTGAAAATAGTTGCTCCTGCAATAACGGATCGCCGCCACCGTGGCCGCCGGCTGCTTGCGGAATCTCGACATTGTATGGGACGCCGAACATTGGGAACACTCGCAACTGCTGGGCGTGCTCGCGCGCCTGCGCGGCGGACATTTCGGCGTCACTCTGTCCGGCAATGATGTGCGAGCCGTGCTTGTCGTAAAGCTCCAACCGGCCCTTGGTGCCGGTGATCGCCACCCGGTAACCTTCCCACGGCGAGTAGGCGATGAGCGAATAATTTAGAATTACGCCATTCCGGTAGCGGGCCATCACGGCCATTGTGTCTTCGATGGTGATGTTGTCACCAAAAACATTGCGATCCCGGATGTAACCGCTGTCGGCTTCCGCATCGCGATACAGTGCCTTCAACGAGGCGCCGCCAAATGGCGCGTCCTGTTCCAGCGTCAGCGCAAACGGATCATTCTTGGCGCCGGCAGCGCCGGTGTAACGTGTGTAGTCGTACTTTTCGCCACGCGCGGCCGCGTTTTTGCGTCCGTAAAATTTCAACTCGCCCATGGCGTAGACAGTTGCCGGGGACGAGCCGAGCCACCAGTTGATCAAATCGAAATGATGAGTGGCTTTGTGCACGAGCAAACCGCCGGACTTGTCTTTCTCCCGGTGCCACCGGCGGAAATAATCCGCGCCGTGGCTGGTGTCGAGGACCCATGAGAAATCAACCGCCAACGGTTGCCCCACCACGCCTTGCCGGAGCAGTTCGTAGACTTTTGTTACCACCGGCGCGTACCGGTAATTGAAAGTCACCCGCAGCGACCGGCCGGTGCTCTTGATGGCGTCAAAAATCGCATTGGCTTTCGCGGCATCAATCGTCATCGGCTTCTCGGAAATGACATCGCAACCAAGCTGCATCGCGCGAATGATGTACTCGTGGTGTGTGCAATCCATGCTGCACACAATCACCACGGCCGGTTTTTGCTCGCGCACCATCCGGTCAAAATCACCGGCCAAAAATGTCGGCACGGACGAGTGGTGGAAATCCTTTTCGAGACGGCCATTCCAAAAGTTCATGCGCGTCTGGCTGAGATCGCACAACCCCACTAATTCCGCCACCGGCCGGTACGTTGTGGCCAAGGGCTCAATGTACATGCCGGCCCGGCCGCCGGTGCCGACCATGGCATACCGGACGCGGGCAGTCGGGTTTGATTTCATTGCGACCTCTAACTGGCGGCGACGCCAAAGCCTTTGCCAACCGCCGCGCCTTCCGACACTTTCTGTTTCACGATAGTGATAATCTTTTCGAGCAGGGCCGGTGTGGCGCGCAAGGCTTCTTTGGTTGCCTCGCGGCCTTGGCCAAGTTGCTGACCGTCAAACGCGAGCCACGAACCACGCTTCTCCAACACGCCCAATTCCGTGGCGACATCGATTACCGAACCTTCGCGTGAGATGCCGCAATCGTACATGATGTCGAACTCGGCTTCCGTGAATGGCGGTGCGACCTTGTTCTTTACGACTTTCGCGCGTACGTGGCTGCCGAGCACCTTGCCGGCGCTGTCTTTGATGACGCTGATGCGGCGCAGGTCGAGCCGGACGCTTGCGTAGAATTTCAGCGCCCGCCCGCCCGGTGTCGTTTCCGGATTACCGAACATCACGCCGATTTTCTCGCGGATCTGGTTGGTGAAAATGCAGCAGGTCTTCGCTTTGTGAATCGCCGAAGTCAACTTGCGCAACGCCTGACTCATCAACCGCGCCTGCGCGCCAACGGTGGCGTCGCCCATCTGGCCTTCGAGTTCCTGTCGGGGCACGAGCGCGGCCACCGAGTCAATCACCAGCACATCCACCGCATTGCTGCGGATCAACGTCTCCGCCACCGTCAACGCTTCCTCGCCGCTGTCCGGTTGGGAGACGAGCAAGTCGTCGAGATTCACGCCAATGCGGCGCGCGTAGGACGGATCAAGCGCGTGTTCCACATCAATCATCGCCGCCAACCCGCCGGCTTTTTGCGCACTGGCAATTACCGACAACGAGAGCGTCGTCTTGCCGCCGCTTTCGGGGCCGTACAGTTCCACTACCCGGCCGCGCGGCAACCCGCCCACGCCCAGCGCGAGATCCAGCGAGAGCGCGCCGGTTGGGATGACGGAAATATCGACGTGCGACATCGCCGCGCCCATCCGCATGATTGCGCCTTCGCCGTACTGCTTCTGGATGATGGCAATCGCGGCCTGCAAATTCTTGTCTTTCACCAGCCCGGCTTTGGTCGGTTCTTTGGCGGCGTCTTTGGGTTCTGTTTTTGGCGGCATAATCAATCTCCCTTTAATGGATGCGACGATAACTTCGTGTAAATCGAACCGCCCGGCTGGAGTTGGCTCTGGAACAAATGAATCGCGTCCACCCGCAACGTCCCGAATGCTTGGTTTGTAAGCGAATCCAGCGCCCGTGTCAACGCGGCGTCCGGGCGCGGCGCGCGGATCCGTCCCAGCGTCAAGTGCGCCGTCCACGGCACCGGCTCCGGCTGAAAACCGCACGGGCGCATTGCGGCCTGCACCGCCCTGGCCAACGCCTGTAATTTGCCGGCCGAATCATCACAGCCAATCCACACCACCCGTGGCCGGTGCACGTCTGGAAACGCGCCCGCCCCGGCCACCGGCACATCAAATACAGGTAAGGCACCGGTCATGGTGGCGAGCGAAGTTGAAATCCCGGCCACCGCCGCGTCGTCAATATCGCCGAGAAATTGCAACGTCAGATGGAGATTCTCAATCTTTGTCCAAGAAACTTTCACACCCAGTTGTGCGCCTTGCAGCTGCGCCTGCGCTGTGCGGAGTGCCGTGCGGACCTCGGCCGATAAATCAATTGCAATGAAAGCGCGGATCATCTGTAAGGCTTAGCAAATCGCCGCCGGTCTGTCACGCCTCACCGGTGCTCAGTTACCAATCGTCAACGGCAGCGGCAGCGCGGCGCAATTCCAGTATCACGTGGAGTCGGTCACTTTGCTGACTGGCGCGACGGCTCCGCTTCGTTAGAAGCGGAAACCGACGCCGGCGTTGACGGTTTGCTGTTCGTAGCCGGAGCCAAACTCAGTCGTGCAGTTCAGGAAGGTTCCGACGGTGGGCGTCCATTGCACCGACACACCGAGGCCGGTCACGAGACTGTTGCGCCCGAGCGTGGGACCGGCCGTGGTGAAGGCGGTGCCAGCACCATTTGCAAACTGGGAGGTCAAGTCCGCACCGCTATTGAAGTATTCGTGTTGCCACGCCGCGCTCAGTTCCGGCGCGATGATCACGCCGTGCTCAAGCTGCTTGTGCCAGCCCAATCGCCCGCCCACGCGCGATTGCAACGACTCATAGCTCTGCGCATCAATGTGCAGTGGTGCCAGCCCGCCGGTCTCGCTAAAGGCGTCAATGCCCAAGCGTTGGTATTGGAGTGACAGTTGCGGGCCAAAACTCCAGTGGCCCTCCTGCCAGTTGTAACCGTTGTGTGTGTCCCTCGTCGGCTCGACATTGCCAAAACTCCAGTGGCCCTTCTCCTGCCAGTCGTAACCAACACCGATCAGACTGGTGAACTCCGTGCCATCGGTGTGGCCCGTAGCCGGCAAGCCGAACACCATCCGGCTGGTCTGGTAGGAATTGTAACCGCCACCCAGCATACCTTCCAAATGGAACCCGTCTTTGAACCAGGTGGCGTACAGGCTCGCTTGGCCATTATCCACGCTCAACTGGCCGCCGTTGGCGAGACTGCCGTTCATATCGTTGTAGCCAACAGTGCAGCCGACCACCAGTTCCTGTCCCAAGCGCCGGTCAACGCCCAGCGTGAGACCGCCGCTGGCGAGATGGTAGCCACTGGCATTGGCATCGCCGTGGACATCGGTGAATTCGCCTTGACCTGCGACGTACACGCCCCACGGATTGTCGAGCGTGGGATTGAGCGGGTCCTCCGCGCGCATCGCATAGATTTGACCGGCATCGGCAGTGAGGGGAATGGGTTGAATGGACTGGCCGGGGCCGCTGGGGTCATAGAGGCTCAGGCGGCTGGAACTGAAGCCGTGGCTACCGGAGCGGAGTTCGTTGACGCGGTCGAGGAAACTGTAACCGCGCGCATTCAGGCCGGCAAATCCGACATCATGCATGGAGGCGAGTGCCGCCGGTGTCAGCATATCCAAGGCGGCGGGTAATTGAGTGGTCGGGAGGTTGAAGAGGTAGTTCACAAGAGTGGCCATGCGTGGATCGTTAATGGCACCGTCGATGTTCATCGCCAAGGCGCGTTGGTTGGGCGTGGGCGTCACGGACAACGGTTTCCATGTCACGTCCACGTCCTGTGAGCCGGAGTTGAACACCAGCGCGCTCCAGAGTATTGAGACTCGGTTGTCAACCGTGCCGAACTGACCGCTCACCGCAACGGTGGCATGCACGAGTTGCTGCGTCTGGCCGACGCTCGGCACGTAGCCGCTGAACTGTACGAGGCGCACGGTGCCGGTGATGCTGGCGGTGCCGCCAACGAGGAGTTGCGCGTAGCTTCCCGGCGTGGCACCGCCGATGCCGAGTTCGAGAACGCCATTCACGGTCTGGGTGTAGTTGCCGGTGATGTTGACGGTGGCGAGTGGATCAATGTGCAACGTGCCGTTGTTGACCGTCAGATAACCGGCGTTGACCGTGCCGCCGGCGTTGACGGTCAGTCGGTTGTTTCCGCCGTTCTGGCCAACAAACAGCGCGCCGCTGTTGTTCCAGACGGAACCGGCGCCGGTGACGGTGACGGCATTGTTGCTGGCACCGGTATTGTAGCCGATGTAGGCGTTGGCGGTGGACAGGGCGCCGCCGTTGGAGACGATCACGCTGCTCAACGTGCCGGTGTTGCCGACGGTCAGGTTCAGGTTGCTCCAAACCGAGCCAGTGCCGCTCACCAGCGACGTGGACGCGTTGTCCAGAACGGCAGTACCATTGGTCAGCACGCTGCCACTGAGAATTTTGAGCGTCCCTTGGTTCGTGAAAACACCAACCGCATACGTCGCGCTGGTTTGGGACATTGAATAGGTGGCCCCGGCATCCACGAGCAGGTTGCTGGCGATGACATTCACACTGTTGGTCAACAACATGGTGCCGGCGACTTCGAGATTACCGAGGAAAGTATTCGTACTGGGATCAATAACCGACAAGCCGCCAAAGTAGGCGTTGCCGGTGAATGTGCCGCGCTCATTGATGAGGGTTGTCGTGCCGAGATTGGTGAAGACACTACTGAAGGCCAATTGGCCGCCGTTGACCGTCAGCGACGCCCCGTTGGCGACGTAGCCAGCACTGCTGTTGGTCACGCTGCCAGTTATTAGCAACGTGCCAGCATTGACCACCGTCGCCCCGCTGTAGGTATTGGTGCCGGTCAACATGACCGTGTAAGCCCCGCTCTTGACCAACGCCTGTGCGCCGTTGGTTTCACTGATGGCGCCATTGACGGTGATGTTGCCGTTGCTGGCGTTGAACGAACGCGAACCACTGTCCAACACAAGACCGAGATTGATCGTCTGGTTGCTGGCGCTGGCATTGATCACGTCGCCCATGAGGTTGACAGTGTTGCCATTGAGGATGAACGCGCCGGCACCGTTGGTAAAGAGCATCCCGTTAAATCGGGTGTTGTTGACAAAATTATTGGTGTTATTCGCACCGGTCGCGCCTGCAAAGGTCAACAGCGCGTTCGGTTGCGGCGCGGTGCCACCCCAGTTGGCCGCATTCGTCCAACTCGCATCCGAACCGGCCCCGCCGGTCCAGGGCGACAAGCCCGCGCCACCGACGGTCACAAAGATATTACTGCTGGTTTGGCCGAATCCATAACTGTCGCCACTCACCGGATTGAGAATGGACAACGCATTGGGACCGAGGCCTTGAATGGCGCCGGCATAGGTGAGCAAGGTGTAGGTGCCGGCGGTTCCCATCGCAACGCCGTTGGTGGTTAATAAATTAAACCCGCCGCCGTTGATCGTCAGGCCGCCGGAGTTCAACACGTTGATCTGGCTGTTGGTCTGGCCACCAGCGAAGTTGAACGAGATATTGTAAACACTACCCGACGCCATAACCAAGCTGTTCATCGTCAACGTGCCAATGACCGCTCCGTTGCCGGGGGCGATCACACCGCCGAGGGCGTTATTGACCGTGCCGGCGAGCCTGCCGCTGCCGCCCAGCGTTGCAGAAGCACCCACGGTCACGGTGTCAACAAACGCATTGCCATTCAGGGTGAACACTGAGCCGACACCGCCGAGAGTGACGCTGGTCGCATTGGTCAGGATGCCGCCGCTGGCGACAGTCAAACAGTTGCCGGTATTGCCAGTGGTGCCAATGGTCAACGAAAAACTGCCAAGATCCCACGTGGCATTGTTGCCGGCAATGACGACGGAATTGCTGTTCGCGCCGGCATTGGAACCGATGGTGCCGCCGTTGCAACCGCCGATGCTGCTGTATACGGTGCCGCCATTGGTAATGGTCAGCGTGTTGCCGGAACCTTTGTAGCCGACGTAGAGATCGCCGTTGTTGATCCAGGCTGAGCCGGTGCCGGTGACGAGCACCGCATTGTTGTTGGCACCGTTGGTGTAACCGATCCAGCCGATGCAACCGCTGATGCCGCTGAACACCGTGCCGCCGTTAGCAATCGTCAGCGTGTTGCTGGAGCCTTGGTAGCCGACGTAGAGATCATAACCGTTGTTGATCCAGGCGGAGCCGGTGCCGGTCACGGTCACCGTGTTGCTATTGGCACCGGGGTTGAAGCCGATGAAACCGCCGATGATGCCGCTGAACACCCAGCCGCGATTGGAAATGGTCAGCGAGTTGCCAGCGCCGGCGGAGCTGGAGTCGCCCCAGTTACCGCCGACGCAGAGAGAATAACCGTTGCTCCAGACCGAACCGGCGCCGGTGACAAGGACGCTGTTGTTCGTGCCATAATAGCCAATGTAGCCGGTGTTGTTTGTCACCACACCGCCGTTGGCGATGGTCAGCGTGTTGCTGGAACCGTGGTAGCCGACGTAGAGGTCACCGCTGTACCAAGCGGAATTAGAGCCGGTCACAATCACCGTGTTGCTGTTGGCACCGGTGCTGGCACCGATGTCGCCGAAGACGCCGTTAAACACTTTGCCGCCATTGGAAATGGTCAGCGTGTTGAAGGCACCGGAGTCGCCGACTTCCAGCCAACTGCCGTTGCTCCAGACCGAGCCGGCCCCAGTAACAAGGACGCTGTTGTTCGTGCCGGAATAGCCAATGAAACCCCAAGAGTTGGTCACCACACCGCCATTAGCAATCGTCAGCGTGTTGCTGGAGCCGTTGAAGCCGACATAGAGGCTGCTGCCGATGTTGTACCAAGCCGAGTTGGTGCCGGTCACGGTCACCGTGTTGCTATTGGCACCAATACTATCACCAATGGCGCCGAAGCCGTCGACCACCGTGCCGCCATTGGTAATGGTCAGCGTGTTGAAGGCACCGCCGGCACCGACGTAAAGGCTGCTGCCGTTGCTCCAGACCGAACCGGGCCCGGTGACGAGGACGCTGTTGTTCGTGCCGGAATAGCCAATGTAGCCGAAGGAGTTGGTCACCACACCGCCGTTAGCAATCGTCAGCGTGTTGCTGGAACCGGAGTAGCCGACGTAGAGATCGCCGTTGTTGTACCAAGCGGAGTTGGTGCCGGTCACGGTGACAGTGTTGCTATTGGCACCGGCGTTGTAGCCGATGTAGCCACCGCTGACACTAACGACTTTACCGCCATTGGAAATGGTCAGCGTGCTGAAGGCACCGCCGGCGCCGACAGTGAGAGAGGTATTGCTCCAGACGGAACCGGCCCCGGTGACGAGGACGCTGTTGTTCGTGCCGGAATTACCAATGTCGCCGTCGCCGAACACCTTGCCGCCGTTGGCGATGGTCAGCGTGTTAAAGGAGCCTTGACCGCCGACGGAGAGCCCGCCATACCAAGCGGAGTTGGTGCCGGTCACGGTCACGGTGTTGCTGTTGGCACCGGTGCTGGCACCAATGTAGCCGTCGCCGAACACCGTGCCGCCATTGGAAATGATCAGCGAGTTGAAGGCACCGGCAGTACCGACACTTAAGAGGTCCCCGCCGATGATGAGCCAGCCGCCGTTGCTCCAGACCGAACCGGCCCCGGTGACAAGGACGCTGTTGTTCGTGCCGAAAAAGCCAATGTAGCCTTTGGAGTTAGTCACCACGCCGCCGTTGGCAATGGTCAGCGAGTTGCTGGAACCGTGGTAGCCGACGTAGAGGTTGCCGTTATTGTACCAAGCGGAGTTGGTGCCGGTCACGGTGTTGCTATTGGCACCGGAATTGTAGCCGATGGTGCCGCCGTTACTGAACACCTTGCCGCCATTGGAAATCGTCAGCGAGTTGCCGGAACCGGAGCTGCCGACGCAGAGAGTTGAGTCGTTGCTCCAGACGGAGCCGGCCCCGGTGACGAGCACCGCATTGTTGTTGGCACCGCCAATGTCGCCGGCGCCGAACACCTTGCCGCCGTTGGCGATGGTCAGGGTGTTGCCGGAGCCGTAGACGCCGACGGAGATCCCGCCATACCAAGCGGAGTTGGTGCCGGTCACGGTCACAGTGTTACTATTGGCACCGGTGCTGGCACCAATGTAGCCGTCGCCGAACACCGTGCCGCCATTGGAAATCGTCAGCGTGTTGAAGGCACCGGCGCCATCAACGCCGCCGACGTAGAGAGCGGTGCCGTTGCTCCAGACCGAACCGGCGCCGGTGACGAGGACGCTGTTGTTCGTGCCGAAATCGCCAATAAAGCCGGTGGAGTTAGTCACCACACCGCCGTTAGCAATCGTCAGCGTGTTGCTGGAGCCTTTATTGCCGACGTAGAGATCGCCATGTGTATTGTACCAAGCGGAGTTGGTGCCAGTCACAATCACAGTGTTGCTATTGGCACCGGCGTAATTTCCGATGGAGCCGCTGCCGTCGAACACCTTGCCACCATTGGAAATAGTTAGCGTGTTGCCAGAGCCTTCGAAGCCGATGGAGAGGAAGCCGCCGTTGTTCCCCCAGTTGTTGTTCCAGACGGAGCCGGGGCCGGTGACGGTGACGCTGTTATTCGTGCCAAGATAGCCAATATACCCGTCCATGTAACCGGCGACGGCAACCACTTGGCCGCTATTGGCAATCGTCAGTATATTACCGTAACCATCGTTGCCGACATAGATTCCGCTGCTGGTTTGCAAAGTGGAGCCGGAGCCGGTCACGGTCACGGTGTTGCTATTGGCGATGGCGTTAAGGCCGATGAGGGTGACCCCGACGTTCGTCAACATACCGCCGTTACTAATGGTCAACGTGTTGTAAGAACCGTTCGTCCCGACGGAAAAAGGACGACCGCCATTATCGGACACCGTCCCACTAATGGTGATGCTAGTGTTGTCCTCGGCGCGGGCCACCCCGGCGCCGAGCAGCACCAGCAGCGCCAGTGTCATGAAGTTGACCGTTCCGAAATTTGTTCGCATCAATTTCATATTGATTCTCCCGGTTGCGTTG
>Ga0118677_10000940_pt1 | contig 62278 bp, 53 predicted proteins | sample AliMusrvi5mmetaG_FD_86154 | JGI IMG/M metagenome (GOLD analysis project Ga0118677, IMG submission 86154) | reverse complement strand
GTCCACGATCGTGCTACTGGCTGGAGTTGTCGGATTCGGACGGCAGCGATCGAATGACGCAGGATCCGTCGCAAGCGTTGCCGGCCTTCAAGGGCGGCAGGCCCCTTGCGTATCTCGGCGATGACCTGCTGACCTTTGGCGATTACGCGTTCCGGCTTTCGGGCTTCCAGCGCGCCGACGATGTTGCGCCCAATGCCAATCCACTGCCGGGCGGAGTCCCGCTGAGCGATCGGCTGGCGCCGGCGTTCCCCATGGACGCGCCGCGACCGGGCGAACCGCCCTGCCACATCCAGATTGCCATGGAGAAGGACGATCTTGTGATCCGCTCACGTGCCGTCGATCTGGAAGACGAGGACGTCGAACGGCCCTTGCTGGCGCGCTGGTGGTTGAACGGCCAATCGGTACTGCCACGGCCGGAGCGCCCGGCGATTGAGGAAACCCAGGCGCAACGGTTGCGGACAGACAGAACGGTGTCCGCGATCGAAATGCAAAAGGAAGACCGCGTGTACGAGAAGCGTGTCGGATTCCACCTGCCACGCCTTTTTGACTCGCTGCGCGTCGGCGACCGCGTGGAAATGCAGGTCCTGTACTGCCCGCAAGAATATGACCGCCTGTCCGGGACGATTTTCGGGCAAGAAGAACGCGAGGCGCGGCAAATGGCACTGGACGATCCTTCTCTGAGGCACGTGCCACTGCTGAGCAATCGATTGGAACTCATCGTCACGGATGCCGATCCCGATGCGCCCAAGGTCAAGGCGCGGCCGGGGCGGGTGCCGCCGTTGGCGAGCAATGGACAAAGAATCTGACCTCATGCGTCCTGGCACCACCTGCCATATCCGTCTCTGTTCGCTGCGATGCCTCCTATCAGGATCGCCGGCCGCCTCGATGCCCGGGTTGCGTTACCGGATTGCGGCACTGTCCATACTTCTGCTGGCCGGTTGCGTGTCGCCCGAGATCCGGCGGAGTAGACAGGGGAGCGGATGGATCACTGGGGGCCGGAAGATCACTCATGGGAGGACGTGGCATGAAAAACTTCGTGATTGGGTGCGTAGTGTTTCTTGCAATGGCGGGGCCTGCTTTGAGCGAGACGAAAGACCCGCCGAAGGGATTGTCGGTATACTTGGGCGGTGGGGTGAAGTTGAAGATGACGCTCATCCCGGCGGGTGAGTTCAAGATGGGTAGTGGTGAGTCGGCAGAGGCCACGGCTGCTTTCTTCAACAAGACTTACGCCGAGTACGTTATGAAAGCAGAGTTTTTGAAGGACGAGCATCCACAGCACCGCGTGCGGATCACGAAGCCGTTCTACCTGGGCACCTACCATGTAACGCGGGGCCAGTTCCGGCAGTTCGTCAAGGATTCAGGATACAAGACGGACGCGGAGAAGGGCGAGAGGCCGGGGTCTTTCGGCTGGGACCCCGACATGAAGGCGTTCATCTTCAACGCGAAGTATTCCTGGCGGAACGCGGGTTTCGAGCAGACCGACGAGCACCCGGTTGTCAACGCAAGCTGGAACGATGCGGTGGCCTTCTGCAAGTGGCTCAGCAAAAAGGAAGGCAAGACCTACCGACTGCCCACGGAGGCCGAGTGGGAATACGCCTGCCGTGCCGGGACGACCACACGGTATTCTAGCGGTGACGATCCCGAGACGCTGGCCAAGGTCGGCAACGTCGCGGACGCAGCCGCCAAGGCGCAGCTCCCGGACTGGACATGGACGATCAAAGCCAATGACGGCTACGTGTTCACGGCTCCGGTGGGAAAGTTCAAGCCCAATGCCTTCGGGCTCTACGATATGCACGGAAATGCCTGGCAGTGGTGCGCGGATTGGTACGGGGCGGAATACTATGCCAAATCCCCCATAGACGACCCCACTGGCCCAGACTCCGGCGATGACCGTGTCCTTCGTGGTGGTTCCTGGAGCGACTGGCCGGTCAGCTCCCGTTCCGCCGAGCGCTGCAAGTTCACGCCGGACGGCCGGGACTACGGCCTCACGGGCTTCCGCGTTTCCAGGACTCAGTAATACTATGGTCTCTGGCGGTGTTACCGTTTTCCCATTTTCCCTTTTACCCCTGCCGCGCAGCGGCGCGCGATATTTTTCATGGAAAGACACGTTATGAGAAACTTCGTGATTGGTTGCTTTGTGCTTTTCGCAATGGCGGGGACGGCTTTGAGCGAGACGAAAGCCCCGCCGAGGGGATTGGCGGTATACTTGGGCGGTGGGGTGAAGCTGAAGCTGACGCTCATCTCTTCGGGCGAGTTCCAGATGGGCAACGGTGAGTCGGCAGAGGCCACGGTTTCATTCTTCGACAAAGCCTATGGGGTCGGAGAATGTTGCGGAGCCGATGTTATCGCGAACGAATACCCGCAGCACCGCGTGCGAATCACGCGGCCGTTCTACCTCGGCACGTATCAAGTCACACGCGGCCAGTTTCGCAAATTCGTAGCTGAAACAACCTACAAGACGGATGCAGAGAAGGACTGCGGATGGGGCTGGGACCAAGACGAAAAGAGGGTACGCCCGAGCGACAAGTACTCTTGGCGGAATGTGGGTTTCGAGCAGACCGACGAGCACCCAGTAGTGAACGTGAGTTGGAACGATGCCGTGGCCTTCTGCAAGTGGCTAAGCCAGAAGGAGGGCAAGAAGTATCGGTTGCCAACCGAGGCTGAATGGGAGTACGCGTGCCGTGCCGGTACGAGAACACGATATTCCAGCGGCGACGATCCCGAGGCGTTGGTCAAAGTCGGCAACGTGGCCGACGCGGCGAAGAAGGCAAGAGCCCCGGATGCAGGCTGGACAATCAAAGCCAGTGACGGGTACGTGTTCACCTCGCCGGTGGGTTCATTCAAGCCCAACGCTTTTGGGCTCTACGATATGCACGGAAATGCTTGGCAATGGTGCGCCGATTTGTACGGCGAAGGATACTATGCGAAGTCTCCGGTGAACGACCCTACCGGCCCCGGTTCCGGCGATGACCACGTCCTACGGGGCGGCTCTTGGTATTTTGGACCAGATTTCGCCCGATCCTCGTTTCGTGGCGGCTGCAAGCCTGGCCAGCAACCAATCGGCGGATTTGCTGGCTTCCGCCTTGCCAGGACAAACTGATTGTAGAATGGAGAAGGCCAGCAGGAGCGTTCCCGCAGGGCCGCTGAGCGGTCAGCTACGCTGACGGGAACGCCAACCGCTGGCAGATCTAGGATCAATGACTGCTGAACCCTCCATTTCGGCACGGCTTTCCGTACAACGCGCACTGCTCACTCATGTGACGCCAGCCTTGCGTGCGGTATCTCTCTCTGTTTCTTCGGATGACTATCGGCTCTCGCTGAGATTCATCTACGACCTTGATGCGACCGAAGATGAACGCGAGCTTCCCTCGGTCGTCGCGGCTGGAGTGTGTGGAGACTGGGAATTTCCTGATCGGGTCTACGAAGAAGTGCTCTTGATTCCGACTGGCACGGCGATGCAGCATTTGGATTGGGTCGTTTATCACCGATGCGAGGATACTTGGGTCAACACAAACGCCAAGAAATAACGGCTCTGCCAACACGGCACCCCCGCTGAGGCCCTTCGGGCACGCCTTGACCGTGGTGCAGACCTCCGTAGCGTGATAAAATCAATCGTAGCTCGACACTGATTGCTCCGGTTGGGGCGGCGTCGGGCGGGGCGACCCGTTGGCAGTGCGAGTCAGAATGCCAAACAAGTCTTTACTGAATACTAGCGACTCAGCAGGGCGCTCGTGGCAGTTCACGTTAGCACAACTTCTTCGTTGGGTCACGGCAGTAGCAGTTTGGCTGTCCTTCCTCAAGGTCTCAGGCGTTCTTTGGCCAGAAACTGCCATGATCTCAGGACTGGCCGTGGGATCGGTACTTTCGTGGAAGGTTGGTCGACGTTTTGAACTTGGCGGACGTATCGCTGTGGCGATGGTTGCCTTTTGCGCGTACTTAGCACTGTTTGGATGGCTTGCTCCTTACATGAACTTCAGCACCACCATTGATTCCCAGTCTGCTGAGGTCTCGGAACGCTTGGGCCGGTATCTGGGACCGCACGTTGATGTCAGTGAATTTGATCAGGCTGTGTTACTGGATGTTCAGGGACTTTACGGCGGCCGGGATCTATGGCTGTCGTCCGATGGAAAAGCGGTGTGCCGATTTGTCGGCCAAGGGGTGCCGCAGGAGACCCGATTCGAGTTTGAGGCATCAAGAGAGCAACTAGCACGCCTGCGCAATGCTTTGCAGAAACATGGTTTCTCGTCAATTTGGGTCCCACGGCGAGACGGTGTACCGGACGAGGCTCATCCGAAAATCTTCATCGCATCCGGTTCACACCAGGTTGCCGTGGCAAAATGGGACAATGACAAGAATGCGGACTTTGACGCCGTATACAACATTCTGCTGGAAATCGCGGAGTCAGGTAAAAAGGGGAAGCAACTCCCGGTGGACAAGGTTGACCGGAATCAGAATTGCGATTGGGGATGGAAGCCGAGCGGCTTTCCCGACAACCAATACATTCGCGATCTGGCCAAACAGTAACAAGGTAGGCCAATCGGGTAAGCGGGGCCATTGCTGGCCCCGCCTCCCACACCACCTAGCATGCGGGTCCGCACTAGGTAGTTCCGGCCTCCAAACCCTGATAGAATCAAACGAAGTTCAGGCCTGGCTGGTGTCGGAGAATACGGCGGCGGCCACGCGATCCGTTGGCCGGGGCACAAGAGCGGTGAGCTAGACTTGTACCTAACCTGGAGATTGCTCCGCAGGCACTGTCCTTTCGGGGCGAAGACTCGTCATGAAACCGTGGTTCTCTCGTACCGAGACTCGCCAAGAGAAGCTGACCTGCCTGCGTTGTCACAACCAGTTAGAGACCTACCCTCCTTTTACGAACCTTCATTCTGTCCGCTGTCCGTTTTGCAAGACTGAATGCGTACTTCTTTCACTCCCCGGCTTCCATATTCAGATCGTCCTGGAGGACGCACCGCCCATCTTTCGCTCTGTAATGGGGTTTCTGCAAAGCAACCTGGACGAAATCAGCTTCTTGCACTTGATGCTATGTATATGCCAGCTTGCTGAACCTAATAGGACAAGGTGGGGAAATGGCCCTGGAGAGTTCGTCGCGTACGTCGATTACTTGCGCAGAAAAGACAAGGTAACCAGGGACAACTACAATCTCGGAGACCCCGACGATCCAAAGCTCATAATTCCGTATCCGCGTCCAAGAGACTTCGTGTGGCCGCTGTCCAATAATCGGTCACTTCAATCGAATGAAAGTGGGACATCGGCCAACACCGGCCAGCCGCAGAGTCCGCCTCCGGCGGATCAGCCTGGGGCTGACGGCTTGGCCGACCCGTTGGCGGCGACGAACATGATGCCATGAGCGTAGAAGAAACCCAACCCGCTGCTGCTTCCGCCCCGCGTCACCCTGACTGGTGCAGACCAGAGGGAAAGCGTTACCCGCCGTTGTTTGGCTGATTGTAGTGCCGTCCCATAGTCTGATATTCTTTCTGCGAATCTGACCCAATGCTTTTTGTGCCCAAGACCCTCTGGCACGTTTCGCAACCGGGCAGGCATACCGTAAAGACGATAAGCAAGAGAATCGATCGGATAGCCATGACCACCCTCCGAAGCATCCCCCAAAGAAAAACCACCGAATCCTATATGGGCCAGAGGTTTCCCGCAAGACCAGAGTTTAGGCCAGAGTCTAGGCCTTCCCGGCGGGCTTGACTAAGACCCGTCGTTTCGCTACCCTCACCCAGTAGTATAGGTTTGCTGTCGAACATTCCACTGTTTGGCGAGAGAAGACGATGGCGTACATCAAACGGCTCCTGCTTTTCCTGGCAATGGGTTCGGTGTCGGTCGTGCTGGCCGGATGCTACGGCGTACCCGCGACGCACCGGATAAACACACCGTTTCGTGCATCGACGGCGGCGGATCGCGAGCCCGTAGCGGGGTTGAAGACTGCCGGATCCCCTGAAGTCGACACACAACATTCGCGATAACCAGTCATGTGGATCTCCCGCGTCCGCTCTTTCGCTTTCGATACGTACCGGCGGCTGGAAATTCGCCAGCATCAGCTACTCTATCTGTTTCTGGAAATCACGCGGCACTGCAATCTGAGTTGTTTGCACTGCGGAAGCGACTGCGGCCGCACTGGCGATTCGATCAAGGAACTCACTACGGCAAGTTGGCTGCTCCTGATTGACGACATCCACCGCAGCTTCGGCCCCGACGTAATGCTCGTCCTGACGGGCGGGGAACCGCTCTTGCATCCCGACTTGCAAGAGATCACTGGCCATATTGCTTCGCACGCAATGCGGTGGGGGCTCGTGACCAATGGTCATGGACTTACGGGCGCCCGCCTCGCATCGTTCATCGATCACGGCATCGGATCAATCACCATCAGCCTCGATGGCCCGGAGGCCGCGCACGATTCGCTGCGGAATTCACCCGGAGCGTATTTGAAGACCACCGACGCGATGTGCCGGATTGGTGCGGCCGCGATCCCGATGCGCGATGTCGTCACCTGCATCCATCCGGGCAATCTCGACCGGCTCGACGAGACGGCGGAGATCATCCTCGCTTCGGCCATCCCAGCCTGGCGACTTTTCCGCATCTTTCCCTCGGGACGCGCGGCAACGCGGCCGGACTTGCATCTCGACTTCGCCCAGACCCGGCGAATGCTTGACTGGATCGCCGCGAATCGGCCGCGACTGGCGCAGCGGGGACTCCGTGTGCAAGCGTCCTGCGAGGGGTATTTGCCATTCAAACTGGACCGCAAGGTCCGCGATGTCCCCTTTTTCTGCCGCGCTGGCGTGAACTTTGGCGCGATCCGCTGTGATGGGACCGTCACAGGCTGTACGAACAACGATCCGACCTTCGACCAGGGAAATGTTCTCGAGAACAACTTCCGCTGGATCTGGGAGAACCGGTTTGACGTGTTCCGAGAGCGGAGTTGGCTTGCGGGGACGCAGTGCGGCACGTGCCCGGAAGCCGGTTGTTGCCGTGGCGGTTCGATCCATCTCTGGCGGCTAGGCGAGACCGCGCCGCGATTCTGCTATTGTTACGAAACGGGTTTCCGCGTTGCCCGAACTCCGTAACGCGCCTGCCAACAATGCCCGGTCGCAGAGCGAGTCACCGCTCCGGGTCGGGGACGAAAGTCAACTTCTCCGGCCCGTCGAAAAGCACTCTGTCGCCGTCCCCATCGTTACGGGGCACTTCGGCAATCGCGAGTTTGGAAGCAAGTGCCCTGAAATGCCTATTGTTTGGGAAGCATGTCGAGTTTATGGGCGTTGCCGATCTTCTCGATCTGGTCGCGCAGCACGCCCGCCTGTTCAGCGAACTCCCGCCACCGTCCGACTGCTGCTGCGACCTCGCGAGTGATCGCCTCGGCGCGACCCCGCTTCATTGAGGCCGTTTCGGCGACCCTCTTGAAATCATCGAACGTGAAGCCGTCGCGTTTGCCTGCCAAGCTCATCTGGTGCATCGCGGTCCAAGTACCCGACGGGTTGTAGGCATACATCACGTCAAACGCGGGCGAGAGGGACCAACGCCCCAGCTTGTCCATCAGGAACGCGATGTTCTTGACGTGATCGTCCTGGTTGCGGGCGATGACGTTGAACACCATCCGACGGAACTGCTCCTCGATGTTGTCCATGGACAGGCCCAACCGGCGGATGACGCTCAGCGCCTGCTCGTAAGAGTGGGCGACAGGATTGTTGAAGTCGAAGTGCGCCAGCGCGGCCAGAGACTGCATATGGAGCTTCTCGCCGCCGTCGAGCCGGTCGAACCGGCGCGTCATGAAATGCCGTCGTCCGCTCTCCTCGAAAAGGCGGCACTCGGCCATCTGGATTCCCGCCGCCCGGCCCATGAGCGAATAAGCATACTCAATCGCACCGAAACCCTGCGGGTCCGCCAGGTCACGGTCCGTGTTGTTGGACACGCCGTCGAACTTTAGCAACCAGTACTCGAACCCTGGCGGCGCCTTGACCTGGCCCGAACGCACCTCGTTGGTCTTGGGGTTCCAGGCGATGACCGCCTTGGCGCGTGCCCCGCCCGCGGACGCGCCGACGCGGAGAATCTCACGGAGGGCGTGTTCCCGGCCGGGATCCGCGAGCGATGCCTGTAGGTTCTGGCGGCTGCGGAGCACCTCGGCGGCGAGAGCAACCAGCGCGTCGACTTTGACCGGCGTGGACTTCCGGCTCTGTGGGCCTAGGGAAGGCTTGAACTCCAGCGCCCCCATCCCGCGGGTGCCTGTGTAGCACAGCCGCTCCACCGCGTCGATGTCCTGCGGCAGACGGCCCAGGGCGGCGAGCCATGCATCGATTACCGCGTTGCCGAACTTGTCTGGGAGCGCGTCTGCCAGCATGCCGGGGAGCCCGTGGAACGACACCTGCGGGAGTTCGGGAAACGTGTGGATCTGCCTGGACAAGGGCATCGTGAGCGGGGCGACCTCAATGCCGCTCCTCGCAAATGCACCGGTATATTCGAACGTGGCCACCATTCCGGGACCGTCGGTGGAAACCGCGCCGATCTGCCGTCCCCACATCCGAACCTCTGCGAGGGTGCTCACGATTCACCCCTGTGCGTCGGCTTGTCATCACCCCAGGTCCAATCTGAACTGGGCTTGGGCTGCTTGCTGGCGGGCGACGCGCGGCGGCGCTGCCGGGCCTTGGCCTTTAGAGCCTCGATTGGGCTAGCCAACGGGGCAGGTACCAGGGCCTCGAAGTTGCACAGAAGACCCAACGCACGAAGTACGCGTACGAGGTTGGTCACTTGGCTGGACTGGCCGTTCTCCAAGCGGACGACGGTTCGCTTCGACACCCCGGCCTCTCGGGCAAGCTGGTCCTGCGTTAGGTTCCGATTCAACCGGTGCTGGGCCAAGCGATCGCCCAGTTCGGCTAGAACCTGTTGATCTGTTGTCTCAGTCTGTATCGCCATAAGTGCCTCTTCTGGCAATTATACCATTAAAACGACACAAAAGCGACAGTTCTGGCCCTTTTAAGGATAAAGGATTAAAGGATAGGAATTTTGATTTTTTGAAGCCCTGAGTCTAGCTAGTGCATATTGGTCCAACAGCTTGCGGTCGAATCGGGCGTGCAACCGGAGGCGTTTGGGGATGGTCAGGACCACCTGCCGGTGCGCGATAGGAAAACAGACCTCTTTGGCATCACTGGAACACAAGTACACTTTCTGTCAAGTAGCCACCGGCTCGCCTTAGGTATTCTGCTGTTTAGCCTGGAGGCATTGCATGTAGTATTTCTGCACGTAAGCCAGGCAAGACCGGCCGTTGGCCGCGAGTCGGACGCAACGGGCCTCGGCCGACTTGGCCTTTTCTAATATCGCCCGGGTCCGTGTGGCAACACCTTCGGCCACGTCCTCTTCGATCTCCTCGCGCGTCAGGCCAAAACAGGCGCAGATGGGAGCGTCCGGATCTTTGGGATAAACCGTTTGGCTCAAGTCGGAGACCAGGATCACGCGCTCAAAGCCGTCGTAATAAGCAACGGCACACCGCGGCGAAGGGCAGAAATTGGCATGTTGCGAGAGGTGCCCGCGCTGCTCGGTGGAAAGGTAGGTTTCCAGCGTCTCACTGCCGATGGCCTCGCCCTGGGCGCCACACCGCGGACAGTATTCAGAGGTCTGGTCAGGTTCGCGTACAAAGGCTTTGTTCAACGGCTCACTTCCCTACGGGCGTCTCGTAGGCGGTAGGCACCACCGGGCCGGCCTGCTGCCGGGAGGCATCGCCCCGGACCGTGTCCTTGGGGAACTTGCTGGGCGAATGGCTAGCCGCCGGGTCGAGGAAGTTGTCGATCGTGGTCGATTCCTGCATGTGCTCGTAGTACTCGTTCATGGCCAGGCGTTCCTTCTTATCGCGAATGTCTTCGATGATGTCCTTCTTCACGCTGGCAAAGTCCACGTCGATCGGCTTGGTATAGCCTTCACAGAAGAGGATCACATACTTATCGTCCAACTGGATCACGCCCGAGAGGTCGCCCGATTTGAGTGCGAATGCCTCCTCTTCCAAGAGCGGTTGGCCACCGTAGCGGCGGATCGGCGGCACCTGTCCTTCCAAGGCGCGGCTGCTTCGCTCGATCGAATACTTTCCGGCCAGTTCGCCAAAGTTCTCGACCGTCGGCCTGCGGCGGGCGGCCTCCCAGACTTCCTGCGCACGGCGTAGATTATTTAGCACGATCGCACGGCAGCGGACCCGTGGTCCATAATTTGCCTGAAAACCCCTCTTTTGATCTTCATCGCTGACCTCGATCTTACCCACGGCCAGCTTCTTCAGGGCCACGGCGGGCCAAACCGCTTCGTGGCGGTAGGTTTCAATCGAAACGCTTTGCTGCTTGCAAGCCAGCGCCATCCAGCCTTTCACGTCGGGCGAACCGTCTGGCAAGGGCTTGGTCCCTTGTGCGGCCGCACGGGCGATCTCCTTATCGATCTCCTTCTCCGAAACGGTCACTTGATTCTGCTTGCAGGCCAGTTCCAGCATCCGCCGGCCGATCAAACCTTGCAGCACATCCGAACCGTGGCGAAGGATGCACTCTTCATCGAGTTGGCGGAGATAGATCGGAGCGCCGTTCACCAGCGCGACGACGCCCTCGCCCACCTGCCGTCGGAGCAGCGGGTCGTTATAAACATTCTGTACGCGGGATTTCTTTTGTAGCTCCTGGAAGATCTCGGTCGCCACCTGCCGCATCTTGCGATCGCGAATGATTTTCTCCAAACGTGGGGCGGCCTGGGCCTCGGTGATCGCTCGGGCAGGGATCAGGCCGTCGCGCTTCAGGATCACATATTGCCCCGCGCTGCGAATGACTCCAGAAACCTGACCGTCGGCCAGTCTGAAGGCAGTCTCTTCGATTTCGTGGCAAGGACCATACTTGCGGATCGGCGGAACCAAACCCTTGACGCTCGCACTGGGGGCATCTTCCGAATACTTTTTTGCCAAGTTGCCGAACTCGGCCGGATTGGCTGCGGCCAGGGCCTGGGCCTTCTGGGCATTCTCCGCAGTGGTGCAGATGATCAGCCGCGCCTTGACGGCGGCTCCGTATTCCATCTCAAACGCTTCGGATAGTTCCTTCGGGGTAACTCGCAGTCTTTCCCCCGCAAGCTTCCGCAACGCCAGACTGGGCCAGATGATGTCGTTGGCGTACTGCTCAGGCTTGATTCCCCGCTCTTGCGACAAGAGCCTCATCCACTGCTCGACCGGCAGGCTGAAGCTTTTGGCCATCTGCTCGATTTCTTCATCGACCTCGCGTCGAGAAATGGTGATCCCCATCTGCTGGCAGGCGGAGAGAATCAGGTATTTATTGACCATCGACTCCAACACTTCCCTGCCATAATGGACGCGACACTCCGCAGCCAACTCATTGCGGCTGATGGAATGGCCGTTGATCGACGCCACCACGTCGGGAATCTGCTTGCGGCCGGGAATCACCGAAGCTGCACCTCGGGCGGCCGGCGCGGTTGTGGGAAAACCGTCAAACATCGGTGCCGCGGGGGCCGAACCGGGCGCGGCCGACTCGGCGGTAACTTGCGCCTTGGCCGCTGCTGTTCCCCAGCCATAGCGAATCACCCCACACGCGGCCAATACGCACAGGCCGGCGAAGAAGACGCCTAACCGCGCCCTCCAAGTACGGGGTGCGACGAAGAAGTTGCGGAATCCATTCCGAGTCATTGCGGTTCCTCCTTAAACCAGCAAAAGCCATAGGATTGGGGATCTGGTCCACGAGATCCCCAGCGGGTGAGGGAGAGTATATAGAATTATGCCCTCCGCAAGCAAGACCGCTTTTCAAGCCTTATGTCCAACGCGAACTATGCGTTTTTTGTGGTGCGACCGTCCCGGCTGCATGCGCAGGCGAGACGCCCGCACCACAGGTTGTTTTTGGACGAGCACTAGCGCACCACTTCTCCCGGCAGTTGCTTGACCGAACGCATGATGATCCGCGAGATCGAACTCCATGGCACGACGGTAATGGTCGAACAGCCATCGGGATCTCGGGTCACCAAAACTGCATAATCTTGCTGAGAATGCGACTTCAGATAGCCGTCGGGCACCAGCACGCTTCCGCTTTCCAAATGAACCTCAACCCGGCTGCCTTCGCCCCGAGCAGCCCAAAGCTCAATGAACAGCGTAGCCAGCGGATGCGCCGCGAATACCGCACCGCCAAGACCTGAGGTCAAATTGATAATTTCCTCCCCCACTCCCCCGGAGGCACCGGGCGGCATCGCCGGCCCAGAACCATTACCTTCCATGACCTGCAAGAAATCGAGGGGTGATTGAACTTGCCCGGGATCTGCCGTAAGCGTCGAATTCTCCAAGGTAATTTCTTCCTCGGCAACGACTTCCGGCTCGATGTGAGGCCCCGCTTCTGGTTCGTCGACAATCGGGATGCGAAATCGCGAGCCACACTCCGGGCATTCACCTGCCCTGCCCTGCAAGCTGGCCGGCCCATGAAGATGATGTCCGTTCGGACAGAGGAACTCGATCTGCCGCTCTTTTGTGGGGGAAGGAGAAACAGCGGGCTGCTTTCCGCTTCCGCCAGAAGAAGGGGACGCCACAGGGACATCGTTCATTTCTTCACCCACCAAGGAGGCGTCAGCAATCGTCGATTCCCCGGAACTCAGCTCTAGGACGGTAGGAATCCGAAAGCCCACGCCACATTTTGGACATTTCGCCGGCCGCCCCGCCTTTTCTTTGGGACAGCGGATCTTGTGTCCTTCCGGACAAAGGAATTCGATCATACGCCTGCCGTCCTGTGTTATAAGAGACTCTCAGGGACAATCCGATGGGATCCTACTTATAGATACTAACTCACCGTTTCACGGGACACAATGATTGCAGGGAAGTTTTCGGGGAAAAGGCTTTCTTGACAGGCGATATGGATCTGCGAAACTAGAGGACAGCAGTGGATTGCATTCCCCTCTGACGAGCTATTTCATGTCTATCCTGATTGTATGCCCTGGCTGTAAGAAGAGTTTCAACGTCGACGACAAATTTGCCGGCAAGACGGGGCCGTGTCCAAAATGCAAAACGAAGATCACGATCCCGGAGAAAAAAGCCGAGGTCAAAGTCCACGCGCCGGACGAATTCGCCGGTGGCGGCAAGAGCGTCACGGGAAAGCTGCTGCTGAAGCCGATCGCCCGGCGAGAGGTGCAGATCAAGCCGGTGGCGGCTGCGGTGATCGGCGGAGGGGTCGTAGCCGCGATCCTGTGGGCCGTGGTGGTGCGTTTTGTCGGTCACGAGTCGAGCACACTCTACTATCCGTTGATTGGTGTAGGACTCTTGCTGGTTTCGCCGGCACTGACGGTGGCCGCGTACACGTTCCTCCGCGACGACGAGTTGGAGGCCTATCGCGGCATGCAACTCTATATCCGGGCGGCAGTCTGCGCAGCGGTTTACATGATACTGTGGGCCGCGTTCGCCTATGTGAAGACCAAGATGGGCACGATTGAACTTCCCGTCTGGATGTTGGTCGCTCCGCCGTTCCTCGGCATCGGAGCAGCCACCGGCAAGTTCGCGTTCGACCTGGAAACGAGCAATGGGTTCTTTCATTATGCCTTCTACGTTGCCGCGACCATGATCCTGGGAGCAATTGCCGGCCTGGGATCGGTGTGGCAGTAGACATGTCCAACATTCTCGACATTCCCGAAGTTGCCGCTCTGGATGCGCGGCGGTCGCTGATCCGGATCCCGCCGGAAATTGACGTTCCGCTCACTCGTCGCGTGCGGCAGGTGATCGACGCGGCCGACTTTCGCCGCCTGGCGCGGATCAGCCAATTGGGTCTGGTGTCGCTGGTCTATCCAGCGGCGCATCATACCCGCTTCGAGCACAGCCTGGGTGTCTTCCGCTTGGGCCTGCTCTATTTGAAGCGACTGGCCCACGACGAGCGGTTCCAGGCGGCCATCAGCCCCGAGAATGCCGAGATCTTCCTCGCCGCCGCCCTGTTGCACGACCTGGGCCATTGGCCGTTTTGTCATCCGATCGAGGACATCGAGTTGCCCGGCATGCCAACCCACGAGTTGTTTGCCAACAGCTTTCTGTTGGAAGGCGAGATCGGCGACGTGCTGCGGCACGATTGGAATGTGCAGCCGCGGGAGGTTGTGGCCCTGTTGAGCGAGAAGCCTCGCGATGTGGCCTCGCGAATCCTGGCGAGCATGCTCTCCGGGCCGATCGACATCGACAAGATGGACTACCTGTTCCGCGACAGCCTGCACGCGGGTGTGCCTTACGGTCGGCACTTCGATCAGGAGCGGCTCTTGGGGAGCCTTTGTCTGAATCGTGCTGGCGACGGCCTGGCGATCACCGATAAGGGCCGCACGGCCGCCGAGCTGATGGTTTTTGCCCGTTATGTGATGTTCAGCGAGGTCTACTGGCATCACGGCGTCCGCGCGGCCACGGCGATGTTCCAGCGGGCGTTTTATCTGCTGCATGGCACGCTGGACTTGGACGTCCTGTTCCGCCTCTCGGAGCACGAGTTCGTGGCCGAGTTGCAGCGTGTAGCCGGCGCTGGCCCAGCCGGCGATTTGCTCCGCGGACTTTTCGGTCCCACGCGGCAGCTTTACAAGCGGCTGGCGCAGTTCGGATTTTCCGACGGAAAAGAGCTTTACCAGCGGTTCGCCCGGCGGCCGTATCCCTGGCTGGCGGCCTGTTGCGAGCATTTTGCCACTTTGGCCAGCACCGCCGTAGGCCGCGTCGTGGCGCCGCACGAGATTCTTTTCGACGCCCCGCCGGTCTCGCGCGAAGTGCAGATCTCGGTCGAGATCCAGCTTCCCAAAGAAGGCGAGTGGCATCCTTTAGCCGAGATCTCGCCGGTGGTTCGCGCCTTGGCCACGGAGCAGTTCGACGATTACGTGAAGCGCGTCCGCATCTACGCTCACCCCCGTTTGGTCGGCGATCTCCGCCGTCTGCCGAACCTGCCGCAACTACTCAACCAAGCGATCGAGCGGACAGGTCATTGACCGCTCAACCACAACCATGCTTGGCCAGCTTTTCGCGGAGCGCATCGGGTGTGAACGGCTTAAGGAGGTAGTCTGTCACACCGGCCTGAACCGCCTGCACGACGCGTTCTTTGTCGGCTTCCGTGGTGATCATGATGATGGGGATTTTCGCGTCCTGGGCGCGAATGGCGCGCGCGACCTCAATGCCGGGTTGGCCGGGCATGTTCCAGTCGGTCAAAACCAGGTCGAATTCTCCCGGTTTGAAGAGGGCGATGGCCTCGTTGCCGTCGCCGGCCTCGGTCGCTTCGCTCACCCCCACCGCCTGCAACGAGCGCCGAATGATCGTGCGCATCGTTTTGGAATCGTCAGCCATCAAGACACGGATACCCATGATGCAATTTTCCTTTGTAATCCAGATTTACAGACACCAAACCGGGTCTTTTCAATCAACCGCCGCCTCTTGGAGTCTATCTGTCAAAAGGTAGGTCACGATTGGGATTCGTCAAATTTCCCCATACCGCAAGGCTGAATTCCGAGCTAGACTCCTATACGGCTAGTACGCAATTGGTAGGGTAGGACCAGATTGCCCACGGTAACTACCAGCCTACCTGACGGATTTGAGAGGCAACGAGGCAAATCACCCGAAAGCGGGGAGGGTCTTGCTGCATTATCGTGGAAGATTACAATCTAGGATACGATCATCCCTGCACCGGGGAGCCAATTTGCCACCAGGAAGATGTTCATGAAAGAGGCGGCCGAGGACCGGGTCAAGTCACCCCAAATCCTGCCTGCATTGTATGCCCCCATCCAAGTGGGGCTTCACCAGGTTGAAGAAGTCTTCCGGGATGTATTGCGAAGCAATTACCCCTTCGTCGATGACTTGGTAAAGTATGGCTTTCGCCTCGGCGGCAAGCGATTGCGGCCAGCCCTAGTGCTGCTTAGCGGGCTGGCTTGCGGCAGTTTTGGTCCGGAACTCGTGCTCTTGGCCGCAGCCGTGGAGATGATCCATACGGCAACGCTCATTCATGACGATGTGCTGGACGAGGCGACCATGCGCCGCCATCTCGACACCGTCAATGCGCGGTGGGACAACGAAACCAGCGTGCTTTTGGGCGACTACCTTTTCGCCCGAGCCTTGTGCCTGGCCAGTTCCCTGGACGATGTGTTCGCCAGTCGCGAATTGCACAATGCCAGCCGGATCATGTGCGAAGGCGAATTACGGCAGATTGAAAGCCGTGGCGACTACGGTCTGACGGAGGAACAATATTTCGACATTGTGCGCGGTAAAACGGCTGCCTTGACGGCTAGCTGTTGCCGCCTGGGATCTCATTTTTCCGGTGCGGATTTGGAAGTCGAGGAGGCTCTTGCTCAGTACGGCATGCACCTGGGGGTCGCTTTTCAGATCGCCGATGACCTGCTCGACGTACTGGGTGACGAAGCCAAGGTCGGCAAGTCCTTGGGCACCGATCTCTTGAAGCAGAAATCAACACTGCCGGTCATTCGGCTCTTGGAACAATCCTCCCCCGAAGACCGCAAGCAGTTGATCGCACAACTCAATAGCTCCGACAACCACCGTCGCGAGCTACTTCGACCCTACTGGGAGAATTCCGATTCGATTGCCTACGCCCACGAAAAGGCGATTGTATTCAGCCAACTTGCCGTACAGCAGCTAGACGCGATTCCGCCCTCACTCGCCCGCGATTCCCTGGCCGGTTTAGCCAACTTCGTCGTCAGCCGGCAACATTAATCCTCGCTCTCCGGCGCCTCGACCCGTTCCTCGCCTACGGCATCGCGGAGTTTGGCCATGGCCCGTGCTTCGAGTTGGCGAATCCTCTCCTTGGAGACTCCCATCACTCGCCCCACTTCTTTCAAGGTCATGGGTTGACGATTGCGGTCCAGGCCAAAACGATGCTGGATGATCTGCCGCTCGCGCCCATCGAGATGCTCAAGGATTCGCGAAACTTCCAATTGCCGCTCCGACTGGGCCGACTCCCGCCGGATGCTATCAGGCCGCAGATCCTCAATTCCGAGCAGCCGCTCTTCGCCCCCCGTGAGAAAGCGGGACCGCTGCCTTAGCTCTGTAGGAATCGTGCGGGCGAAATTCTTGATAATGGCCCAGGTGGCATAGGTGCTGAAACGGAAACCTCGGGCAAAGTCAAACTTTTCCATCGCCCGAATCAACGACATGTTGCCATCGCTGATCAGTTCAAAAAGGTGCCCCGGACCGTTGGCATATCGCTTGGCGATCGAGACTACCAGCCGCAGATTAGCCTGCACGATGTCGTTCTTGATGGAGACCGAATCGTTATAGAACTTCTCGATCCGTTCCAAGACCGTGATGCTGGGACGACGAACGTCCAAACGGCTTCGCAGTTCGCTAACCTTATACTTCAAGTAATTCATCTTGCGGAACAGATGCTGTTCCTGATCTCGCGTCAAGAGCGGGGTTTCATACATGCTCGCAAGGTAAGGCGGCAGGCCCATGGGACGCGAAACCTTTTTTGCCGCCTGACGATTCTCCGGGGTTGAGCCAAGAATCACGCGTTCCTCAGCCGCCGAAGTCCGCGGGAAGTGTTCGTTCGGGATGTAATCCAACTCCATTTCCTGAACCTGTTGCAGTAGCTGACGCGCGAGGATTCGCGAAATCCGCCCCCTGCTGGAGCGAAAACGCTTGGCCAACTGAGCCAAAGTTTCCCCATTGCTACGGCGCCGACAGATCTCCTCCCGAATCGCTTCGTCGCGAGCGCGAGCTTCCTCCGGTGACAGAATCCGCGCACGATGCGCATGATTTCCACCGCCCGACCAATTGGCGTAACTACCTCGCCGCTGCTCAGACACAGCATCATTACGATGAATACAGTTCTGATGTGCAGCGCCATGGCCGCGACCGTGCGAACGGTCGGCACCATGAATCGCGGTGCTTCCTCGAACAACTCTTCCTGTGTCTGAAATATTCATTGTGCCTCTCCTCCGTTATAACGAATGCATTCCCGCAACTCATCGCGTGCGGAAGCGCCGCATTTCATTAGGCGCGAGCTTCTATGGGTAAAGGACGAATCCCTCTATTAACTGTTACTAGCCACCTTCGTCTCTTTCGCGACTCCTACAATTTCACTTGGTGGCCTCCGAGGAGAGATCCATCCGGCATGTTCTATTTTAGACAGAAAATGCTATTAAAAATCAAGTCCTCTGATCCGATTATTAGAATAAATTTCGGCCAGCCAAACAACATTTACGCAACTCTCTGCCGTGAAAAGACTTAAAAACCGTGTCGGAGTGAACATCCCGGCCCAAATACCGGCAGAATCAAATTTCTGGGCAGCATTCTGTAGTGGACACTTTGTATTGTGGCGTGGTTCACGGTCTATTGTTCGTCAGAAATTGAGGCTTGGTTTCCGCGAGCTTAGGAAACTCCTCGTGGCCGCAGATTGGCTCAGCTTCCAAAATGCTTGTCACATAAGCATTACATGCACCCGTTTTGTGCATTGAATACTGGTAGAACCGGCAGAATAGAGCATTTTCGGAGAAAGAAAGAAGGTGGCGCGGTTTTTGCTGCGTGGCATCCCGAAGATGTTCCTTCAGAACCAGCAACATGAAAACTGGCTCTCGCTACGATGGTAATGGCCCCAGAACGGTTGACTACAATTAACTCACACGAAGAGGATCTTCGCGTTCTGGCCGAGATCGCTCGACTTTTGGCCACGCAACATGGACAGCGGCAGATGCTTGCGGAAGTGCTCAAGCTGCTGGAAGAACAACTGGCGTTGATACGTGGCACGGTGATGTTACTGTCGCCCGACGGGAGTGAGTTGATTATCGCTGCTGCGCCAGGTATTCCTGGGCCTACGCAAGGACAGTATCGATATCGGTACGGCGAGGGAATTATCGGCAAGGTAGTCCAGACCGGTCAGCCGGCCATTGTTCCTCAAGTTTTCGCGGAGCCGCAGTTTACTAATCGGCTTTATCGGCGGCAGCCGGAAACCGATGCGGATGTGGCGTTTCTTTGCGTGCCCATCGTTTTGGGCAATGAGGTCGTGGGAACCTTTTCAGTCGACGTGGTTTTGGACGACGCCGAACAACTCCAGGAGCGGTGCCGTTTCCTGGAAATCGTCGCCAGCATGATCGCCTATGATGTCAAGTCGCGCCGCATGGAAGAAACGCAGCGGCAGATGTTGGAGTCTGAGAATCTCCGCCTCCGCGACGCCCTCAAAGAGCGATTCCGTCCGGAAAACATCATTGGCAACTCGCACCGCATGCGCGAGGTCTATTTGCGAATCCACCAAGTCGCCTCGACCAGCACCACGGTGCTGATTCGAGGCGAATCGGGGACAGGAAAGGAACTCGTAGCCTCGGCGGTCCATTATAACAGCCTACGTGCAAAGATGCCCTTCGTGAAAATCAATTGTGCCGCGCTCAGCGAAGGTTTACTCGAGAGTGAACTCTTCGGCCACGAAAAGGGCGCCTTCACGGGGGCCCTTTTCAGCCGCGCGGGCCGCATCGAGGAGGCCGAAGGCGGAACGCTTTTCCTCGACGAAATCGGCGACTTTTCCCCCTCGATCCAGGTTAAACTCCTCCGCGTGCTACAGGAGCGAGAATACGAGCGGGTGGGCAGCAATCAAACCCTCAAGGCAAATGTTCGCATCATCGCGGCTACCAATTGTGAGTTGGAAAATGCCGTCGAGGCGGGTTTCTTCCGCCAGGATCTCTATTATCGGGTCAACGTCTTTCCCGTCATCCTGCCGCCACTCCGTGAACGCAAAGACGATATTTTGCTCTTGGCCGACCATTTTGTTGCCAAGTACGCTCAGAAGATGGACAAGGACGTGCGGCGAATTAGCACTCAGGCCATCAATATGATGGCTGCCTATCACTGGCCGGGCAATGTCCGAGAACTGGAGAACTGCGTTGAGTACGCGGTCCTTTTGAGTCGCGACCATGTGATTCATGGGCACAACCTGCCGCCATCGCTTCAAATGCCCGACGCTGACGACAGCAGCCAGGTAGATTCCTTGAAGCAGCGGGTAGCCATTTTGGAAAAGGACATGCTCGTCGATGCCCTAAAATCTTGTCGTGGAAGCATTAACGCGGCCGCCCGGCGGCTGGGCATTACGGCGAGAATGGTTCGTTACAAGATCAAAAAATTGCGGATCGACCATCAACAGTTTGTGTCCAAGTCAGCGACAACTTATTCAAACAGCCGGCCCGTTTGAATCGAGGCCTTCAGTCGCCACAAACTACTTCTCTGTCTTATGAAGGCTACCTAGACTTCCTTTTTGTCGCAAGAAATCAAGAATTCACAACTGATTTTGCTAGCAATTCGCCTTGCTTGACGGCGACACTTTCGGTATTTTCCGCCGTCCGTATATTTATCTCATCCGCGCGTCTTTTCTGGAAAACCGCTAACATTACCGAATGAACCACCGCCGTTGTCTGCGGATTTCAGGATCGCGGCGCGGGGGCTTTTGGGAAAGGGCCTTCATGGCTGGACAGCCAATCACAGCAGGCAGATGCCGTCGCGTGGCGCTATGCGCGCTGGTTGTGCTGATAGGGCTAGGAGGGTCTCTCAGCTTCGGGCAGATGCCACCGGAAGGTCCGATGCCGGAGCCAGGGAGGCAGCCGATGCCCTTTGCCGGCCCTGCCATGCCGCTGCCCGGTCCGATTCCTCCCCGCACTGCGGCGCCGACCGTGCCGCCAGAAGAGAATGTGGTCGAGGTTCGCGTGGAAGGCAATCGGACGATCGGCCTGGAAAAGATTCTGCATAAGATTCGGACGCGTGCCGGACGGCCTTATATCGAAGAGCAAGTCCAACAGGACGTTCGTGAACTTAGCCGAATGGGGGTTTTCGCGGGTGTCCGAACACTCAACCAGCGGGTACAGGGTGGGGTCGTCGTCATTTTCCAGGTGGCCGAGCGGCCGCTGCTCCAGGAGGTCGTGATCGCCGGCAACGACACCTTCCTGACCTCGGTCCTCAAAAAAGAGGCCGACCTCAAGGTCGGCAACGCCGCCGATCCCTTCGCCGTGGAAAACGGCCGTCATAAAATTGAAGATTATTACCAGCGCAAGGGCTATAGCAAAGTCCGCGTCACCGTTCTGGAGGGGAATAAGGCGGGCGATCTGAGGGCCGTGTTCGTGGTCAACGAAGGGCCACGGCAAAGAATCTTTTGGGTGAACTTCGTCGGCAACCAGTTCGTCAGCAGCGCCAGGCTGAAAACGATCATCCAGACCCATCCGCCCTATTTCTATCTCTTTGCCGGCGAGGTCGACCGCAAGCAGATCGACGAGGATGTGGCCAAGCTAACTGCCTATTACCGCGGCTTCGGCTACTTCCATGCCCGCATCGGACGTGAACTGGAGTTCAATGAAAAGCAGAACTGGCTGACGATCACCTTCGTGATCGACGAGGGACCGCGCTACTCCGTTTGTAATGTCTCGTTCCAGGGCAATAAGAAGATCGAGAATAGCCGCCTGGCCGAGAAGCTGAAACTGCTCAGCGGCCAGTACTTCGACCAGAACCAACAGAACCTCGATTTGCAGAAACTCCGCGACGAGTACGGAGGCGATGGCTATGTGTTCGCCAAGATCGAGGCCGACAACCGCTTTCTGGAAGAACCAGGCAAACTGGACGTCGTCTACAACGTCGAGGAAGGCTCTCGCTATCGGGTCGGCCGCATCAATATCGAGATCAAGGGCGAGAACCCGCACACGCAAATCATCACGGTTCTCAACCGTCTCTCGTTCAAGCCGGGCGATATCGTCGATACCCGCGAGTTCATGGCGAGCGAGCGGCGACTGAAGGCCGCGCAACTCTACAAGGTCGAGCCGATGAAGAACATCGAGCCGAAGATTGTATACTCGCCGCCGGAGTCGGAAGACAAGGACACGGCGATCGCCGGCCGGCGGCGAACGAGTTACTATCGCGTGCCAGGCGGCGAAGCCCCCTTGCCGCCGGGCGAAGGTTATCTCGATATCGACGTTAGCGCGGAAAGCCAAGCAGGGGAAGCGACCCCGCCGCAGAATGCTCCTTATCCGCCGACCACTTACCCCCAGCCGACATTCCAAGGCCAGACCTTTCAGCAGTCGGCCTATACGACTCGGGTTTCTCCGGGGCAGGCCAATCCACCTCCACTGTATCCGCCACAAACCCCGCATACCTTCGTTCGCTTTACTACGGCTCAGCAAGCACCGCTCTATCCGAATCAGGTTCAGCAATTACCGGTCCATGCCGGCGCAGCCAACCTACCGGCGTCTCGCCCGGCAATAGTTCAAACACGTTATGAACCGAACGACGTTTGGGCACAACCGCAACCGCAACAACAGGGCCAGAGTTGGCCACCAGCCGCCAACGGCAGTAACAATGGATCTTACCCGCCCTCCCCGGCGACTCCAAGCGGAAGTTCCATGGGCGGCGCCGACAGCGGCCAGAACCTCTACACGCCCGCTGGCCCAGCGGCAAACCGACCCGTGGTCCAGGTCGCCGCAGCCGGCGACATGTACAGCAATCCCGAGCCTTGGATGATTCCTACGCCCACGGGCGATCCTCTTCGCGATCTGCCGATCCAGATTCCCGCGGAAGAAACACAAACTGGCCGGCTGATGTTCGGTGTCGGCGTGAACTCCGATGCCGGCGTGGTGGGCAATGTCACGCTCGACGAACAGAACTTCGATTGGACGAAAATGCCCACCACCTGGGAAGACATCATGGAAGGCCGCGCCTTCCGCGGTGCAGGGCAGCGGTTCCGTTTGGAACTGGTGCCTGGCACCCAGGTTCAACGCTACATGGTCAGCTTCCAGGAACCGTACATGGGGTTCCTGGAGAATAAACCGATAAGCTTCGGCCTAAGCGGTTTTTTCTACCAGCGGCTCTATTCGGAATGGACGGAAAGCCGCGCGGGCGGTAGCGTCAGCCTCGGATACCAGTTCACCCACGACTTGACGGGCAGCGTCCGCTTTCAAGGACAGGACGTCGACATCAAGAATCCGGCCTATCCCGTACCGAGCCTGATGGAGGTTCTGGGGCACAACCAGCTTTATACGGTCTCGGCCTCGTTGTCCCACGACACCCGCGACAATCCGTTCCTGGCCTCGGAAGGACATTTGCTCTCGGGCACGTTCGAGGAAACTTTTGGCACATTTCAATATCCGCGGGCGTCGATCGAATGGAGCCAATACTTCCGCATTTTTGAACGTGCCGACCGTTCGGGCAAGCATGTCCTGAGCCTTTCAGCCCGGGCTGCCTACTCGGGCGATCAGACGCCGATCTTCGAGCGGTTCTATGCGGGCGGCTTCTCGTCGATCCGCGGTTTTGCCTTCCGCGGCGTGACGCCGCGAGATCCGGTCTACGGCATGGGCGTGGGAGGCGACTTCCAGTTGCTGACCACGGCACAGTACATGTTTCCAATTACGGCCGACGACATGCTAAAAGGCGTAGTGTTCGTTGATGCTGGCACCGTGGAACCGACGCTCAGCCAATGGGTCGACAGGGTCCGCGTGGCCCCCGGCTTCGGCTTAAGAATCTCGATCCCGATGATGGGACCAGCCCCGATTGCCTTGGACTTTGCCTTCCCGGTCAGCCAGCAGAATGGCGACCAAACGCAGGTCTTCAGCTTCTTCGTGGGCTTCAATCACTAATTTTTATCGGGCGCTTGCATTTCCGCGCGACTTCAGCTTAAAATGAATTTGAAGCTTATGATGGGTCGTTCGATTGCAAGGGAGGGAGATCATGCCCGAGCCTTGGCTATGGATTCCGGGTGCATGCGCGATGGCCGCCGTGGTGGTTTTGCTGATGTGGCGCCCTTATCAGGCGACCGCCCAGGAAACCCGTTTGACGCATGCCCGCAAGGAGTTCCACAAACAGCGGGAATGGCTGGAGGTGAAGTTTATTTCCCTGGCGGGAGCTCAGGGCAAGCCTGATGCTCCGCGCTGGTCGAACTGCGAATTTGATGACGCTGTTTCTTATGTGCGTCATCGCACCACGGGCGAGCTTTCCGCGTTTGTGGCCGTGACCGTGGCCCTCGAAGGCATCGGTCTAATGACCACCTCGGCGACCGACTTGATGAGCAATCTCCAGGCCGCCACCGCAGTTTTTCGTTTTGACAAGGAACATTGGGTGACCGACGGCCGGGTGATTCTTAACCTCAGCCCCAACGAAGCGATACGCTTCTATCAGAACGACCTGGAGATGGTCGGGCAGGAGATGGCGGACCGGACGGTGTGAGCTATCCCTTCGCCAGTTTCCTCAATACCGTCTGCAATATCCCACCGTTGCGGTAGTAATCCAACTCGACCGGTGTGTCGATGCGAACCTTGGTCTGAATCTCCTTCACTGTGCCATCCGCAGCCGTGGCGCGGACGGCGATCTGCGAGAGCGGCAGGATTTGATCGTTAAGATCGGGAATCTCAAAAACCTCCTCACCGGTCAGACCGAGCGATTCCCATGTCTTGCCCTTGGGAAACTCCAGCGGCAGGATGCCCATGCCGACGAGATTGCTGCGGTGAATCCGTTCAAAACTGACCGCCAGCACGGCGCGCACACCCAACAGGTATGTACCCTTGGCAGCCCAGTCGCGGCTGCTGCCGGTGCCATATTCGGCCCCGGCCAGCACGACCAGCGGCACGCCCTCGGCCTTGTACTTCATCGCCGCGTCGTAGATCGGCAAGACCTGGCCGTCGGGCAGGTGGCGGGTCACGCCGCCTTCCGTGCCGGGAGCCAGCAAGTTGCGGATGCGGATGTTGGCCAGCGTGCCACGGGTCATCACGCGATCGTTGCCCCGCCGCGCGCCGTAGCTGTTGAAATCGACCGGCTTCACGCCGCATCCCTGGAGGTATTTTCCGGCGGGGCTGGTGGCCGCGATCGAGCCGGCGGGCGAGATGTGGTCGGTCGTGACCGAATCACCCAAGGCCGCCAACACCCGCGCACCGCGAAGCGGTTGGATGGGACTCGGTTCGACGGCCAGATCGATCAAGAACGGCGGTTCTTGCACGTAGGTGCTGCCAGCATCCCAGGGGAACAATTCGCTGGGGGTGATCGGCAGGGCGTTCCAGGTGAGGTTGGACTCAAAGACATTCTTGTATCGCGTGCGGAACATCTCGGGGCCGATGGCGTCTGCTACCACCCGGCCGACTTCTTCCTGCGACGGCCAGATCTCCTTCAAGAAAACCGGCTCGCCATCGCTGCCGGTGCCCAGCGGCTCGGTGGCCAGATCGATATCGACCGTGCCGGCCAAGGCGTAGGCCACAACCAGCGGCGGACTGGCAAGATAATTGGCCTTCACATGCGGATTGATTCGGCCCTCGAAGTTGCGATTGCCGCTAAGCACGGCCGCGGCGACAAGATTGCCCTTGGTGACCGCCTCCGCCACCGGCTCCGGCAGCGGGCCGCTGTTGCCAATACAAGTGGTGCAGCCATAGCCGACCAGGGTGAAGCCGAGCTTGTCGAGTGCCGTGTCGAGGCCGGTCTTCTTATAGTAGTCGGTCACGACGCGGCTGCCCGGAGCGAGACTGGTCTTCACGTAAGGTTTGACGGTTAGCCCTCGCTCGACGGCCTTCTTCGCGACTAGACCAGCGGCGATCATGACGTCCGGGTTGCTGGTGTTCGTGCAACTGGTGATGGCGGCGATAACTACTGCCCCGTGACCGATGGTATCGCTGTGTCCGTTGTCGGCAACCATTGCCGTATGCGCCAAATCTTGCTCGCCCAGTCCGAAACCACGCTCTTTAACCGAGGCCAGCAGCGACTGGCGGAATGCCTGCTTGACGTTGGCCAGCGGCACGCGATCCTGCGGACGCTTCGGCCCGGCCATCGACGGCTCGATCGTGCCCAGGTCAAGCTTCAGTACTTTCGTGTAAACCGGATCGCAGCCGGGCTGGCTGCTATAGAAAAGCTGTTGTTCCTTAGTGTAACGCTCGACCAGCGCGACCTCGGCATCGCCGCGGCCAGTGAGACGGAGAAAGGCGAGCGTCTGCTCGTCGATCGGGAAGAAACCCATCGTGGCCCCGTATTCCGGCGCCATGTTCGCCACCAAGGCCCGATCGGCCACTTTCATGCCCTTGATTGCCGGGCCGAAATACTCGACGAATTTATTGACCACGCCTTCCTTGCGGAGGATCTGCGTGATCGTGAGCACCAGATCGGTGGCCGTGGTGCCCGAGGGAAGTTCGCCGCTGAGTTCAACGCCGATGACCTCGGGGGCGAGCATATAAAGGGGCTGGCCAAGCATAACCGCCTCGGCCTCGATGCCGCCTACGCCCCAGCCCAACACGCCCAGGCCGTTGATCATCGTGGTATGGCTGTCCGTGCCCACGAGCGAATCGGGAAACGCGACCGGCCCGGCATCGTCTTTGCCCAGGAAGACACCCTTGGCCAGGTACTCGAGGTTGACCTGATGCACGATGCCAACGGCTGGCGGCACGACGCGGAAGTTCTGAAATGCCTTCTGCCCCCAGCGGAGGAACTCATAACGCTCGCGGTTCCGCTGGAACTCGATCGCCACGTTCCGGTCCATCGAGTCGTGCTGGCCAAAAAAGTCAACCTGCACCGAGTGATCGATCACCAGATCGACCGGCACCAATGGGTTAATCTTTTTCGGGTCGCCGCCGAGTCTTTGCATGGCGCTTCGCATGGCCGCCAGATCGACCACGCACGGCACGCCGGTGAAGTCTTGCAGGATCACCCGAGCCGGCTTGAAAGGTACTTCGACCGCGGTCGCGGCCGTCGCATTCCAACCGGCCAAGTTGGCCACATCGCGTTCGGTTACGGCATACCCATCGCAGCTTCGCAGCACCGATTCCAGCAGGATGCGGATCGAGTAAGGGAGCCGCGGAATGCTCGTCAGCTTGGCATCTTCCAGGCGCGAAAGGCGGTAGATTCCCGCAGTGCCATTACCGGTGTCAAAAGTGTCACGTGCATGAAACGGATCGTATAAAGACATGATTTCTTTCCTTAGCTGCTTGCGGCTTCACAATGTTTCGTCTTGTTTATTATGCTTGCGAATCAAGACGTGAACGTGATCCGACATAATTACACAAGCATAGCAGGTATATTCCTTTTGGTGAATAACCTCGGCCATTGAACAGGCAATTCTACTCCCACTTTGGCCAATAATCCCCCACCGGCGCCACCGCCGTCACCGTCTGCTGCGTCTCCGGATCGCGAAAGGCCAAGCTCCTGGCATGGAGCGCAATGGCCTGAAGCCGCGTGTCCTCGAATTGCGGTCCAAAAACCACGGTCGAGCCGTATTGCTTGTCCCCCAGAACAGGGTGGCCGCGAGAGGCGGCCTGGATGCGAATTTGATGGGTCCGGCCGGTTTCTAGCTCGATCTCCAGCCAACTGCCCCAGTCGAAGGTTTTTAGCACGCGATAGTGCAGGGCGGCGTGACGGCCCTCGGGATGCCCGGCTCCAACTACTTCGGCCCGCGGCTCGCCGGCGACTTTGTATAAATAATCCTCCCAGCGGCCAGTTTCCGTAGCGACGTGACCTTCGACGCAGGCCCAATAGATCTTATGAACACGGCGTTTTTCAAACTGTGCGCCGAGCTTGCGAATGGTGCGAAGATTTTTGGCGAAAATAATCGCGCCAGTCGCTGGTCGATCCAGCCGATGCGGCACGCCAAGATAAACGCCCTCTGGTCCGTTGCTGCCGCCTAAATACGTTTTGATTCGCACCTCCAGGCTATCAATCCCCGGCGGAGCCTGCGTCAAAACGCCCGGAGGCTTATTGACCACCAGGCAGGTATCCTGCTCATGCAATATTTGAAAACCGAGGGGATCGAACATAGGTGTGAGAAAGGCGCCGAGAGGTAAAATCCGAATGTCGAAATCCGAAACAAATTCAAAAACCAAAATCGGAATGACCTAAACGCCTTTTGAGCCTTTGTAATTCGTGCTTGGGATTTGTTTCGGATTTCGACATTCGGATTTCGGATTTCAAGCGTAGCGTTCCATGAGTTTATCGACGAGCCAAGGCGAGAAGCGATTCAGGAGCACGAGAACCTTGCCCCAAAGATAAGGCGTGATTTCGTGGCTGCCGCGGCGGATCGCGCGAACCGTGGCCTGGGCGACTGCTTCGGCGGTGGTGGCCTTATGTTCCGGCCATTTCGGGCCGCCTTTGCTCTCGATGACCTGGTCGAAGAACTCGGTGTCGGTCGTGCCGGGACCGACCACAAGTACGTCAATTCCGGCCGTGACGAACTCAGCCCGGATCGACTCGCTGAACCCGTGTACGGCGAACTTGCTGGCTGCGTACTCACTATTGTAAGGCACGCCGCGGCGACCAAGGATCGAACTGATATTAACGATCATCGGCCGCCGGCCCTGTTTGAGCAAAGGGAGTGCGGAGCGAGTCATTTCGACCAGGGCGAAGAAATTGACCTCCATGATCCGCCGCACCCGTTGGGGATCGGCCGTCTCGAACGGGCCGATAGCACCCACGCCGGCGTTATTCACGAGAATATCCAGTCCGCCGAAATGCGATTGAGCCGCTTCCATGCAACGCGCTCGGGCAACCGCATCGGTAACGTCGCCGGCAACGCACACAATACTGCCGCCCAACGATACGATCTCCTTGGCTAGCGATTGCAAGCGATCTTCCCTCCGAGCCAGGCAGACGACTTTACCACCTTGCCGGGCCAGTTCCAGCGCGATCGCCCGGCCGATGCCGCTAGAGGCACCCGTCACGATCGCTCGGCTTCCTTGGATGTCGCGTCTGGCCATGAGTAGAACTCTTGTAGGTCAGGCTTTCCAACCTGACAATGTCTGCTAAAGTCAGGCGAGAAAGCCTGACCTACTTCGTCGCGGTTGGTCGGCCGCCGCTTATATCGGCTCACTTACCCTCGCATTATCACTTTCGCGCGGCCGAATGACAACCCCGTCGGTCTCCATGCGGCTGATGAAGTGCTGCGAGATGCGACAGTGGACCACCATCCGCGAATCGTGGAAAGTTTTGGACAGCACTTCGCCGTGAGCGGATAGATAGGCCAGCATGCGGCCATTATCGACGCCCATTTCGACATCGATGTCAAGAAAACTACGGCTCAATGCCACGCTCACCGCCGCTGCAAGGTTTGCCATGCCTTGGCCCGAACGGGCACTGATGGGGATGGCGTTGGGATAGCGATTCAACAGCCCATCAACGCGGATCCGGTCGGGCAGGGCGTCGATCTTGTTGAGCACCAGCAGCAATTCCTTCTGTTGGATATCAAGCTCTTCGAGCACTTGGTAGGCTGCGGCGATCTGCTCCAACACGGCCGGATGGCTGGCGTCGGCCACGTGCAGAAGCAGGTTCGCCTGCCGGGCCTCCTCCAGGGTTGCCCGGAAACTGGCAATCAAATGGTGCGGCAGATCGCGGATGAACCCCACCGTGTCGCTCAGTAGCACCGGCCCCCAACCTGGCAGTTGCCAGCGGCGGGTGCGCGTGTCGAGCGTGGCGAAGAGTTGATCCTTGGTGAAAACGTCGGAACCGGTCAGGACATTGAGCAACGTACTCTTGCCGGCATTGGTATAACCGACGAGCGAGACGGTCATCTGCGCCCGCCTGGCAGCAACCTCGCGCTGGCGGCGATGTTCGATCGCGCGGAGTTGCTTCCGCAGATCGGTAATCCGCTTTTCGGCCAGGCGGCGGTCGACTTCCAACTGTTTTTCGCCTGGCCCGCGAAGGCCGACGCCGCCTTGCGCCTGGCGCGAGAGGTGCGTCCACATCCGCTTCAGCCGCGGCATCTGATATTCCAACTGGGCCAACTCGACCGCCAAACGGGCCTCGTGCGTCTGGGCACGATTGGCGAAGATATCGAGGATCAACTCCGTGCGATCGAGCACCTTCAGCCCGGTGGCTTCCTCAAGATTGCGCGTCTGGCCGGGGCTGAGGTCGTTATCGAAGAAGATCACGTCGGCCATTTCCGAATGGGCCAGGAATGCCAGTTCCTGCACCTTTCCCTTGCCCAAGTAGGTTGCCGCATCGGGCGCTTCGCGGCGCTGCGTCAGTTTACCCACGACTTGCGTGCCGGCAGCTTCAGCAAGACCTTCCAGTTCTTCCAGCGGGACCAATTCGTGGTCGCGATCCGAAAGAAAAACGCCCACGAGGACGGCAGACTCGCTTGCCACGCTCTCAGTACGACTAATTTCATTCACAACAGTTTCCTCATTCATCCATCTGTCCGCTGCGCATGCTACAGTAGCTCTCGTAACGGCGTTCGTCCAGGCGGCCGTCGGTCACGGCATCTCTCACCGCGCAATGATTTTCGCGGGTATGCGTGCAGTCCGGAAATCGGCAGAGGCTCACATAAGGCCGCAGATCGCGGTAATAGCCGGCGACCTCCTCCGGAATAACGTCCCAAAGCTCAAAACTCCGCATGCCGGGCGTATCGACGACGAAGCCGCCACAGCCGATCGTCAATAGCTTGGCCGTGGTGGTCGTGTGCCGTCCCTTTTCGTTTTCTTCGCTAATGGCGCCAACGCGGAGGTGCAAATTCGTGTCGATGGCGTTCAGCAACGACGACTTCCCCACGCCGCTTTGCCCGGCCACGACGTTTTCCCGCCCTGCGACGAGGCAGCGGAAGCGATCGATGCCGAAGCCGGTCTCCGCGCTGACCATCAGCACCGGGTAGCCCATGCGACTGTAGACACCCACCAACGGTTCCAGGCTCGCCGGCTCGACCAGATCGATCTTGTTGAGGCAGATGAGCGGCCGGACACGGCCTTTTTCAGCGGCCACCAGAAGGCGATCGATGAGGTTCGGTTTCAGCCGCGGCTCGGCAACACTGGCCACGATGAGCAACTGATCGACATTGGAAACGATGACCTGCCGGCGACCGCGAACCGCCCGTGAGATCGTACCGTGCCGCGGCTCGACGCGGACAATCATCCCCTCTTTGGGCTGCGTGTTTTCACCGGGACGAAAAACGACGCGATCGCCGGCAACGACTGGATTACGCTCGTCCGTGCTGAGCGTTTTCAATATCCGCCGCGTGGCACATTGATAGGGAGTACCATCGTCGCACAGCACCGTGCTCGCCAATCCGAAGACCGATATCACGCGACCGCGGCGGCAGACCGTTTCGTCGACGTCCAGGAGCATGTCAAAAGGAATTTCGGCGTTACCCATCTCCGGGGTAGCCGCTGAGGTGCAAATCGTGCGATGGCGATTCATTTCGCCGCGGCCGCTGATCCGTTCTTCCGTTTCCGGGGCCTGTTCTTGAAAACCGTGTTCATCAAACTGCCGCGTCCAGTCGGTCAAGCGCGCGCGCGGCGTGCGATTTTTGCGAAATTCAGCCCTGAACTTCTTCTTTTTCGCCATCAATATCGGCCTAAATTGGCTCGTCGCTGATCCTATGATGCTGACGAATCTTGCCAGGTTCGTCCTTGGTGATATCGTAGCGCGCCGGCTGGTCGTGGCCGCGACTCGGCGGTGGCGGGCCTTTCGGTCTGGCCGACCGCCGGCCTTCCAACCCCGCCCGTTCCAATAGGCTTTGGCTGAAGATCACCGCCTCGGCAGTATCCGGCGGTGGCGGACCAACTGCACCTAGATCGACGGGCGAGTAATTCACCTCATAACCATGCTTGGCAATCCACAGGACATCCCCGGAATCGATTCGTTTTTCTTCGGTGACTCGATTGCCATTCACTTTCACGCCGTTGCGGCTATTCAAATCGCGAACGTACCAGAACCCTTCATTGACGTTCAATTCGCAATGATGAGCCGAAACATTGGAAAACCGCAAGACGATATCACAGCTTTCTCGGCGGCCGACTAGAAGATTTTTTTTCAACAGAGGAATTGGATCACCGCCTCCAATCGGGCACAATTCACCGTACATGGCTGTTCCTTATGCAAGTTGCTCTGATAGGACTTCCGTCGCGGTTGCCTGGACGCGACGGCCAAATTCCTCCTGTAGTTTAATTGTCATTGGCTTTGGCGTCAACCTGCGGAAAAGAGCGGAAAAGAGCCATTTCGCAGGCTACCCCCTTCCCTGACTGCCGCTCAAGGTCTATGGTTAACCAGATCGGAAGTCGGTCGGATGATCGCCGGTCCAGTTTGAAAGGAGTTGCCCTATCGGCTCCAAGTAGGACTGGGCGGGAGGAAAGTCCGGGCTCCATAGGATGCAGTGATGGGTAACGCCCACCGGCCGAAAGGCCAGGGAAAGTGCAACAGAAAGCAAACCGCCTCGTGGGTTTCGGCCCGCGCGGTAAGGGTGAAACGGTGAGGTAAGAGCTCACCAGCAGGCCGGGTGACCGGCCTGGCTCGGTAAACCCCACTGGGAGCAAGGTCAAACAGGGAGCATGGGCCGAGCCGGCGGCATCGCCGCCAGCGTCGCCCAGCGGGTCGGTCCGGCCCGCCATCGACTTCCGGGTAGACTGCTGGAGGAATCGAGCAATCGATTTCCTAGAGAAATGATCATCGCGCCGTCCACTCGGGCGGCGAACAAAACCCGGCTTATAGACCGACTTCCGCCTTTTCTTCTTCAATCGCAGTTGGAACATTCTCCGTGTCGATGAACTGAAGCAACTTCGAGATGCACAGTTTGTTCATGGTGGTGTGATACTCGTGGGCCTCGATCCGCAATGACTCGTGCATACTCCTGGGGACCCGAATGGTGATAACCTTCGTTTCCTTGTCTAGGTCTTTGGGAGAGGGGAGCCTGCGCAGTTCTGTCAACATGCGATGGACTCGGTTGTAGGTCGCGGTCTGCTCGAATTCGGCCATTAACGCTAAGGTTGGAAACGCTTGGCGAATCAGCCCATGCAGCCCCATGACCTCGCGGTAGAACTTTACCCAATCCGGGTTGGTCGCGAACAGCTTCTCGATGGCGTGCTTGATTTCTTTCTGCTTGTCGCTCACGGACGTCATAACGAATCTCCATATTCGGGGGAGTGATCTTGGAAAATACGCGGAACGGCCGCTAGGGCCTTGTTTTCCGCTACGGAGAATTGTTTCCCAGTAGGCAATCCGTTCCCGCCGCAACCCTTGTCTATTCGTTCAACTTGAAGCAATGCAAGCACTTATGGCATTGCTAGCAAACCGCACCCCGCGAGCAAATCTGGCGGCTCCTTGCCCCAAAAAACAGAGCGGCCGGAGGGCCACCCAAGATTATAGTTGACAAATCCGCGACCACGTTCACCTGACGCTTTTTTTCGCAGGAAATAATCTTTTATCAGAATCGAGGATTTTGTCTTGTTTTCCAAAGTGTCCTATCTCTGTTTGCCGCCAAAGGCGGTTTTCCAGTTGGGTGCAAACAAAAGAGGCTCTCTGTCGAAGATTGTGGTGCGGCCGTCCCGGCTGCCTGAATGGTGAGGGCACAGAAGGGTAGGCAGGACGCCGGCACCACAAATCTGGCGGTGAACCACACAAGAAACAACCACCCGCCAGAATATCAAGTAGGTCAGGCTCAGCCTGACGTTGCCTGGTTCACTGTCAGGCTGGAAAGCCTTATCGCCGCCAGCACCATGCCAGCAATCCGCCGCCTGACGTTGCCTGGTTCACTGTCAGGCTGGAAAGCCTGACCTACAGCAGTTTTGACATCTTGGCGGGTGGTTGAAAAGAAAAGCCCCGCAGTGTTGCGGAGCTGGTGAAAATCTTGGCGTATTCCGCTCTGGCTTTGCAATTTACCCAACCAACTCGGCCGCGATTTTGTCAAAATAGGCAACACAGAGCGCGATTTCTGGCAATGAGTGGTCCCAATTGTACTCGTACTCGACCGAGAACATGGCCTTGATCCCCTGGCGATGGATTTCGGTCAACATGCCTTTGACATCGTTGATCCCCGTTCCCCATGGCACATCGTGGGCGTCGCCACCGGTTTTATTCACGTCCTTGAAGTGGAAACTGATGATCCGCCCTTCAAGTTTCTTGAGGCACTCGACGGAATTCAGGCCGGATCGCGGCCAATGCCCCGTGTCGCAACAGGCGCCAATCCGCTTACTCAGCCCCTTGGTCACCTTGAGAATCGTATCGGGACTCCAGTAATGGGAATCCTTGGGGTGATTGTGAATGGCGACATTGATTTCGTACTCGCCGCAAAGCGCGTCCAATTTCTGAAAATCGCCTTCGTCCGGTTCGGAGACGATCGTTTCGATGCCCATATCCTTGGCAAAGTCGAAGGTTTTCCGGCCGCTGATTCCGGTAACGCCAAAGTTCACCAGTTTAACTCCGGAATCGGAAAGTTTTTGCTTGATGGTCTTGCGCTGCTCGGTAGAAAGTCCGTCACCAAACCCAGCACTGATTTCCTTCGAGACCCTTTGCCCGGGAAATGCCTCGATGTGGAGCAAGCCGAGGCTGGCGGTCTTGTCGATCGCCTCAAAAAAAGAGGACTTATTGAACGACCAAGCTTGGCATCCCAGTCGCCAACCGAGCTTTTCAGCGTGCGGCGAACCGGCTCCTTTCACCAAAGAGCCAGTTTCGGTGGCAGCCGCAATTGGACGCAAGCCGCCAAGGCCAAATCCTGCACCCAAAATGGCTCCTGCCTTCAAAAAGTTACGACGATCGAGGGGATGATACACGTAAAGTACTCCTTAAGTGGTGCTGAGCCTGGAAAATGTAACGCAAAGGGGCCAAGAGTGGGATGCTTACAGGCTCATCGGTGGGGTTGAACACAAGTTTCTCATGGCTGCTCAGTATCCTGCAATAATATAGCGCGTTGACGCAGAATACTACTAGGGGACTCGCGACCGCGAATTGACGCGGCCCCCCAGAGAAGTTAAACTGGACTCCAGTCTGTTGAAAGATTGGTTTTGAAATCAGCAGAATTCTGCTTTTTCGGGCGTTCGCCCGCTTGGTTTGTCAGTCTCATTTTTACGATTGCCACCACCTAGCCTGAAACTCCAGGTTGGATGGCGTTTTAGCTCTGACCGCGAAGGATCCATGAACGAATCGCCCTCCAGCGCACGCGGTCCTGCATATTCCTCGATCCCGCCCGAGATGTTCCAGGGGTCGAAAGGTTCGTCGGCGGGCCGCGCTGTTTTGGCGGATCCCCTCTCGCCGCTCGGCGACGACCAACGGACCATAATTACCCAACCTGGGATGCCGCCAGCCAATCTGCGGTCCGACTCGGTAATACGGATCCTCCACGGCCGATTTCTGCCCGGTGAACGATTGGGACACTTCGAGCTGCAGAAATATATTGGTGGCGGTGGGATGGGCAAAGTGTTCCTCGCCCTTGATACTCGGTTGGCCCGCAGTGTGGCGTTGAAGATCCTCTCGCCGGAGCATGCCGCTGATCGCGAAACGGTGTTGCGGTTCCAAAATGAGGCCCAGTCCGCCGCGCGACTCGATCACGAGAACATCGCTCGCGTATACTATGTGGGCGAAGACCGAGGACTACACTATATCGTCTTCGAGTTCATCGAAGGGGTCAATGTTCGCGACCTCGTCCAAAGTGGGGGCCCGTTGCCCCTGGCCGAGGCCGTGAGCTACACGTTGCAAGTAGCCGATGCCTTGGCCCACGCGGCCCAGCGCAACATCGTGCATCGCGACATCAAGCCATCCAACTTGTTGATCACTCCCGTCGGTCAGGCAAAATTGATCGACATGGGCCTGGCCCGGCTTCAGGAAGTCGATGCGGCTGCCGCCGACCTGACGGCCAGTGGCGTCACGCTAGGAACATTCGATTACATATCACCCGAACAAGCCCGCGATCCGCGGAATACCGACGTTCGCAGCGACATCTATTCGTTGGGTTGCACATTTTTCTTTATGCTCACCGGCCGACCGCCATTTCTCGGGGGCACGATGTTGCAGAAGTTGCTGCAACATCAGGCCGATCAGCCGCCCGACCTGCGACAGTTCCGTCCCGAGTTGCCGGAGGACGCAAACCGCATTTTACAAAAGATGTTGGCCAAGGATCCACGCCACCGCTATGCTTCGCCGCTGGAACTGGTCAGTGACCTGCTTGAGGTCGCACGTGCGGCCGGTTTGCAGCCGGCAACTCCTGGCAGTCGGACCTGGACAATTCCGATCGCACCAGTCGTTCCTTCCTACTACCGGCATCTGCCGTGGATCGTTTCCCTGCTGGCCTTGGTGGCGATTGTCGTCGCGCTGGACTATCTTTGGACCTATATGCCCGCTCCCGCAAATCCGTCGCAGCCGCCCGTGGCGATTGAAACGGACGACGAACTGCTCAATGCACCGCCGGCCGCGCCGCCTGCGGCCAGCCCGACCTCTACTGCTCCTTCCATACTCCCCCCTCCTCCTGGAACCAAGCTGCGCGCGGTGCCTGGTGGTGCGGGGTTAAGTTCTTACGACTCCGCAAAAAACACCACCACTGTGCCACGGTCAGAGTCCCTTCCTGTTCCGCCAATCCTACCCAACCCCGACGCTCCTTCGCGCACGTTCTTTCCGGCGAGCGAGACCACACCGGGATTCGATGCCGCTGCTACAGAGAAGGCGGGGACGGAAAAGTCCGTGCTTCCTGCGACAAAGCCGGCAGGCGATGATCCCCAGCATCGGGTTCCCAAAGATAGCGGCGAAAAAAAGTCCTCTTGGAAAGCGGGCCAGGCCGCCGATCATTCAATCAAGCCCGCCGGACAGTGGATCCGCGGTTCGGCGCAATCGTGGCGGGCTACCGATTCACTGTAGATGAACCTCTCTCCGGATCCACTATTATTCACCGCGGAGGTGACTGCGGAGGTTGCATCAACACGGTTTTTCGGTTAGAATGCGAAGTTCACGGGCGATTAGCTCAGTTGGTTAGAGCGATTCGTTTACACCGAATAGGTCGGGGGTTCGAGTCCCTCATCGCCCACTTATTTCTGCGCCGATCCTTGGGCCTGCTCGTAGGCTAGGATCTCGTCCTCGTGCTGCAAGGTCATGGCAATATCGTCCAGACCATTCAGAAGGATATGCCGACGAGATTCATCGACCTCGAACTTCAGCGACAAACCGCGATCGTCGGTCACCGTACAGGTTATTAGATCGACCGTCAGGTGGTAACCGAAATGGGCCGCAGCCCGGGCGAAGAGGTCGTCGATCTGGGCCTCGTCCAGTCGAACCGGCAACATGCCGTTCTTAAAGCAGTTGTTATAGAAGATGTCGGCGAAGCTAGGGGCCAAGACGACGCGGAAACCGTAGTCCTCTAGTGCCCACGGAGCGTGCTCGCGGCTCGAACCGCTGCCGAAGTTTCGCCGTGCCAGCAGAATCGACGCTCCGGCATACTCGGGCCGGTTGAGTTCAAAATCGGGGTTGGGCGTCCCGTCGTCCAGGAACCGCCAATCGAAGAACAGGAACTGGCCGAATCCGGAACGCTGGATTCGCTTGAGGAACTGCTTGGGAATGATTTGGTCGGTGTCGACGTTTGAGCGGTCCATGCATAGGACCAGGCCGGCATGTTGAGTGAAAGGTCGCATATTACTTGTATTCCCAATTCCGCGTATCGACAAAATGCCCGGTCACGGCGGCGGCCGCGGCCATCGAGGCGGAGACGAGATGCGTACGTCCGCCCTTGCCCTGCCGTCCTTCAAAATTGCGATTGCTGGTCGAGGCGCATCGTTCGCCAGGTTCGAGCTTGTCGGGATTCATGGCCAAACACATGCTACAGCCGGCCTCACGCCACTCGAAACCGGCGGCCATGAAGATCTTGTCGAGCCCCTCGGCCTCAGCCTGCCGCTTGACCAGTTGGCTGCCAGGCACGACCATTGCACGCACGCCGTCAGCAACGAACTGCCCCCGGGCAACGGCCGCAGCGGTCCGCAAGTCCTCGATCCGGCCGTTAGTACACGAGCCGATGAAAACGCAGTCGATCTTCACGTCGACTATTTTGGTTTTAGCCTTCAAGCCCATATATTCCAAGGCGTCGGCCGCAGCCTTCTGGTCGGTGACATTGTTGAAATTGGCCGGATCGGGGACTTCGCCGCAAATGCCGGTCACCTGTCCGGGATTGGTTCCCCACGTGACTTGCGGTTCGATGTCGGCGGCGTGGAATCGCTCCACGCGATCGTAATCCGCGCCGGGGTCGCTGGGCAGGCTCTTCCACTGCTCGACCGCGGCGTCAAAATCCTTGGGAGCATAGGGGCGGCCGCGAAGATATTCAAAAGTCTTCTCGTCGGGCGCGATCAGGCCGCTGCGGGCGCCAGCCTCGATGGTCATATTACAGACAGTCATCCGCTCTTCCATGCTCAAGGAACGGATCGCGGTACCGGTATATTCGATGCAATAACCCGTTCCGCCGCTGGTCGAGATCTGACCGATCACCCAGAGGATCAGATCCTTGGCCGTAACTCCGGCCGGCAGGCGGCCTTCGACGCGGATTTCCAATGTCCGCGGTTTATACTGCAAGAGCGTCTGGGTGGCCAGCACGTGCTCGACTTCGCTGGTGCCGATGCCGAAGGCCAAAGCACCGAATGCCCCGTGCGTCGCCGTGTGACTGTCGCCGCAAACGATAGTCATGCCCGGCTGGGTCAACCCCAGTTCCGGTCCGATCACATGTACGATGCCTTGGTTGCGATCGTCGAGGTCGTAAAAGCGAATGCCAAACTCTTGGCAGTTTTGCCGCAGCGCATCGATCTGCTGCATAGCGATCTCGTCGATGATCGGTAATATGCGGCTGGTGGTCGGCACATTGTGATCGACGGTAGCCACGGCTCGCTCGGGCCGTCGGACCTCCCGCCCCGAAAGCCGCAACGATTCAAATGCCTGGGGGCTGGTCACTTCGTGGACGAGTTGCAAGTCGATGTACAGAATCGTCTGCTTGCCTTTTTCGGCATGCACCACGTGACGGTCCCAAATCTTCTCGAACATTGTCCGGGGGTTGGATCGCATATTGGGGTGGAACTCTTGAGAGCTACGAAGGAAAACGAAAAACGCCGTCTGGCGGACTGCCCGCTAGACGGGGCTCGCTGGCCAGAACCTATTAGGAAAACTGATTCTGACACCACGTGTAATTCAGGTATTGTACACGATGGTCACTGAAAGTTCCAGGGCCTCAAAGATACAGGTGGTGGCGTCGCTAACGCTCCGCAACCACCGGCGAATCGCTGGCCTCTCGTCGGGATGCACCCCAAACTTGGCTTTAGCCCAGATTATTCATGGCCGAATACTAACCCGAAGTGCAAACGAGGGCCAGGTAAGGACTTGCCCTGACTTGCGCTTCTGGCTAGTATGATGCACTCTGCGGATGGCAAACCGCGGCCATGAATTATGCGGGGTATGGGATCTAGCATTTTCGATCCCGATAAGGACGGACGTCCGGAAATGTGCTTTCTTCTTGTATTCGGCGCCACCGCGCGACATAATAAGAACCATCCTGCCATATTGTTTCAGCGCAATTCTCACGGTTCACCAGAGGTAGAAATATGTGGTTGAAAATTAGCTCTTGCGCGTGCTTCGGTATCATGGTTTGGGCCTCGGTCGCGCAGCAAACTGCTGCCAGCCAACTGCCTCAGCTTTATCGAGTGATAGGACTCAACCTGGGTTATGCCAGTGAGCCACACGACGTGAACAACTCTGGTCTGTGCGTCGGAAATCGGGGCTTCGACAGCAACGGTCAGCCGGTCTATTGGCCTTCTGCCGGGTCCACGGCGTTTATGACTAAGATTGGATCGCAGTACAACAACGGATCGGCAAGGGCGTTGAACGACGGCGGCATGATCGTCGGCTGGTTGGAGTCAAATGCCACTAGCGCATACCAGACAACGTACCACCACGCCGCAGCATGGAACAGCGGCGTTCCCCGCTGGCTCCCCGAGTCACTGGCAGCAAAAAACTCCGACGCCTGGGACGTGAACTCCGACGGCGTTATCGTCGGACAGTGGGACACGCTGTCGCCCGGCACGTATAGCAATGTCAACTTCCATGCGGCGGCATGGCTCCAGGACGGCACTCTGTTGGACCTGTCCAAGGCTGGCGAGAATGCCAGCACTGCCTATGCGGTCAACGCATCCGGCACGGCCGTCGGTTACCGCTCCGAGGCGTCCGGCTCTTACGCCCTGAAATGGACCCTTCCCAGCTCGGCAGGAGGCGCGACCGTGGAGACCAATTTGACCGCCGGGCTCCAGGGTACCAGTTTCCGAGCCACGGCGATCAACGACCAAGGCCTGATTGCCGGCACCTACAGGACGACTGCGGGAGCGTGGGTTCCCTTCCTGTACGACACGCAGATTCAGCCGCTGGCTTTTCCCGCAGGCATGAGCAATATCACGTCATGCAGTATCAACGAAGTGAATAACATCGGAACGGCGGTCGGTGCGATTACTGCGAACTCTCAGTTTGTGCCAACCATCTGGCGTGATGGTCAAGCCTACGATCTGAACAAACTGCTGGAGGCACCCTATTACTACTCGGGTTATCCGGTGACCTTCAATCAGGCCTATGCAATCAACGATCTGGGCATAATCGCGGTCACCGGGAGCACGCCCTCGCCCATCGCGGGCACGTCAGCCTACTTGCTCGTGCCGATACCCGAACCTTCGGCCTTTACACTACTATTAGCCGCCGCCTGCGGCTTGGCGTTCGCTTGGCAGTATTGCCAGATTCGTAAGGTGCGTGAAACGCACTGGCTCCTGTAGCCGGTCTTCTATCGCAATTTCTGCCCAAAGCTGCCCTGTCACTTAATGTGCATGTCCAAGATTGCCTTCCTGAACCACTGCCAGTCTATGGCCGGTGCTTGATTGGCCGTCAAGTCAGCCCCGGATCCCTCTGTTCTTACGCCGCTCGACGCTGCCCTTGGGCGGTTAATTGCTCGACCTCGCGAGCCTCGAGCAACCGCATCACTGTACCGCCTCCAGGAGAGAGCGTTTCCTGAAAGACCTGCGCCTGAGGATGGAGCATGCGCGGCAGGAAGAACCATGCCTGCGCTAATTGTTCCGCTGGGATGCGCCCGGAGATTAGCAAAACCTCGACCTGCGAAACACCATTGGCAATCCGCGAAAGCGATTCACCCAGGGTGCCGGGGACGAGTTGGATTCGCGCTCCCGTGGCCTTCAATAGGCAATGAGCTTCACGGAGCGAGATGCCGGGATCCTCGGCCGCGGTACGGGCTTCAAAGAGATCGATACCCGTGTAGTGGATGTCGCGTACCTCGTGGAACTCCTTGAGAACCTCGATGACGTGGACAGCCCGCTGGCCGATGCCAAGGCCAAGTTCGACGACTTTCCGAGCTTTCCGCCGACGTATCTCGCGGTAAACGAGGCGATCGGAAGCAGGTTTGGAAAGATGCAGAAGATAAAACAGACGAAGACGACTCAGACCCGCCACATCGGCCTCCCTGCCGTAATGACTTGAGCTAACGTAGTATCTTGATCGGAGGCGCGAATTCCTAAACCGCTTTGCCTCCTAGAGTTTTTCGGCAGTCGCGAGGGAGGAAATCCAGAGATTCAGCGGAAAGATCCGCCGCATGTTGACTGCACTGCCGCACTTCTTGTAACACGGCGGCCAGTGACAGCAAGAGCGTGACCAGCCAACTCAGCGTCAGGGCACAGGCAACCCCCATCAGGCCGAGCCAGTCTATCCAGCCGGGTAATAGAATCATGAGCACCACGATGCCCACGACGCGGAGCAGCAAGCTGGTTCGGAATCGCCGCATGGAGCTGATGGCACGGCTAAGAAGAATGCTAAAACTCCGAAAACCGGCCGCCAACATCAAGCAGAGCGCTACGCCAGCGTAGGGAACGTAGGTTGGCCCGAAAAGCAAACCGAGAATCCATCGTCCGGCAATTGCCATGACGAGCAGTGAAATGATCATTGCGGCGGCCAGCCAACCACTCAGGCCGCGGAGAAGACGCAGCAGTGCATCCGTATTTCCGACGGCATGATAGCGTGCCAGGCGAGGACTGGCCGCCTGGCTCATGGCGCCAACCACCAACGAAATTGCTATCATCAGGCTACCCGCCACGGCAAATCCCCCCAAGGCCTCGTTCCCCAGGCGATTACCAATCCAGTAGCGGGGGATTGACGTCATGAGGCTCAAACTGGCCGTTGCCAAACCCAAGGGCAGGCTGAGCCAGGCCAGACCAAGGAGCAGGGGTATCTGACGGCGAAACCGTTCACGCAACTTAGGCGCTACTCTTGCATGGGACAAGAAAGGTAGCAATCGCACTCCGTGCGCCGTCCGCCTGAAGCCTTTGGCTTCTGAAAATAAATCCGCGGTTGGAACCGCGGGGCGGACGGCACACGGAAGCTGCTTGATACTTTGTCGGCTAGGCTGTTCGGAAGCAATAGCCCGAGGGATGTCGATGGTCAGTAGTGTCGTTAGGGCGGCAAGTGAAAACCCGCAGAGACCCCAGGCCAAATCACCACTGAACCACATGCCCAAGGTAAAGAACGTCAGCCCAAGTAATCCGCGAATCATCAATGAAATAGCCACCCAACGCATTTGCTCGCGACGTTGCAAGACTGCCTGGAAGAGGTCGCAGACCGACTCGCTGGCAACCACCAGCCCAGCCAGCACAACCAATCGGGCGGTGGCCGGATCGTAGCCGCCTGCCCAAGCGATAATGAAGATGACAAGCATCGCCAGCCCGCAGGTAAAGAGTCGCAAACCGAGATAATCGCGCAGGCGATACTGGCGAGTGGTATCGGAGATCAGAGATCCCGAAAGTCCCAGATCGGCCAAAGTACCGATCGGATTACAGACGGCCAGCGCCAGGGTCAATTGGCCGATCATTTCGGCATTACCCAATCGGGCCAAAAGGGCCACACGCCCCCAGGCACAGGCGGCGTTGACGATATTGCCCAGTGCCAGCCAAGAAAATCCCCTTCGCACCGCTTGGCTCTCCCGCTGGCACTCATCATCGGACGATGAAGCGAGTGTCTGCGGGCGGGGCCTTTTGGCTGTTGTAACTAATTTAGGCGAGAGCAGATGACTCATGGCGGCTACAGTGTGCCAAGAGCATGGTGAGGGGTCAAGGGCAAAGGCATTACTCCAAGCGTTGGATCAGCATCCCCAGGAACCTGGCCAAGCGATTGGAAGACGCCAGGGCGTTCTGGTGTAGATTGAAGAGATCCTTCACGGCGGCGGGACGCCGAAATATCGATCCCACGGCGGCGCCGAGTTGGCCGGCAAACGACTTCTGCGCAAGCAGTTTTCCAATATCGGGCGGAAGTTCATCGTCAACCGCGTCGCTGATGGCCCGAATCGCCAATAGATCAACGTCCCGTTCGCGGCAGACCTCGGCCACGGCAAATGTCTCCATGTCAACTGCCAGGGCATCATGCTGGCAGCCCAGTTGTTGCTTTTCTTCGCGGAGTCGGACCACGCGATCGAAGGCAAGGATCCGTCCTCGATGCAGATTCCGCACTTCGTCCAGCCACGGAACCAGCGCGGCGGGATCGAGCATGAACTCGCTGCCCTGGGTGTTTACGAGTGAGGTTGCCACCACGAGATCCTGTCGCTTTGCCCGGGGGTTCAGGCCACCGGCGAATCCGGCTGAAACGATCAGCCGAGGCCGATGGGCATCGATCATCGCATGAGTCGCCTTGGCGGCACAACCACCACCCGATCCCGACTCGACCAGCACGATATCGCGATTATTGTATCTTCCCTGCCTAGCGATGAAACCGTTGCCGCGGGTCGCGCGGACCTGGCTGAGGGTATCGACAAAGCATCCGGCTTCAATCGCCAGCGCGAAGATAATTCCGAGATCGGGTTGCGAAGGAATTACGTCATCTGCCATACGGCCATCTTCAGCATGTCGCCAAAGCGACGATTCGCCGCCATCACGGCCGAGGGTTCAAAACCACAGTGCATCAGGCAATGCTCGCAACGCGGATCGTTGCCAGGCCCATACTTCGACCAGTCGGTGGCAGTGACCAGTTCCGCATAGGTTTTGTAGTGCGCATCGCCGAGCAGGTAGCACGGTCCGCGCCAACCGCCGACATTTCGCGTGGGATTCGCCCAGGCGGCACAGTCCAGTTCGCGCTCCCCGCAGAGAAAATCGAGATAGAGCGGCGTAGCCACGATGCGGAACCGCTTGAGCATCGGCTTGGCTGCCCGAAACTTGGCGTGTACGTCATCGCGAGTCATGAAGAGCTGCTTGGCGCTGTCTGGATTGGTCATATTCACGGTCTCGTAGGCATAAGCTGGCGAGACCATGAAACCGCTCACGCCCAATTCGGAAAGAAAGGCCCACAACACACCGACTTCGTTCATGTCGGTCTCTTTGTAGACCGTCGTGTTCGTGGTGACCTGAAAACCGGCAGCCACAGCCGCCTTGACGCCGGCCACCGCTGCGGCGAAACAGCCTTCTCGCTCGACCATCCGGTCGTGCGTGACTTCCATGCCGTCGAGGTGAACATTGATGAACAGCCGCGAGGTGGGGTGAAAGCCGGCCAGCTTCTTCTCGAGCAGCATGGCATTGGTGCAGATGTAAACGTGCTTCTTCCGCTCGACCAGCTTGGCAACCAGTTCTTCGATCCCCTTATAGAGCAGTGGTTCGCCGCCACAAACGCTAACCACCGGCGCGCCGCATTCGTCGGCCGAGGCCAGGCAGTCTTCGACCGACAACCGCTCGCGAATCGTGGCCGCATACTCGCGAATCCGCCCGCAACCCGTACAGGTCAGGTTGCAAGCATGCAGCGGCTCGAGCATGAGCACCAACGGGAATCGTTTTCGGCCTGCCATCTTCTGCTTAAGAAGGTAGCCCGTGAGCGAAGTCGTCAGGGAGAGAGGGAAACGCATGAAACCATCCTTGGGTTATCGACATGCTTGACCCATTGGGCCAAAGCCATTAAGGGGAAATAAATGGGATAGTAGTGGTAACGAAGATAAAAGACACAAGGGAACCCGGTGCCGGTGAATTGGCTTTCATCCCAGGTGCCATCGTGGTTTTGTGTCTGGGCGAGGTAACGCACTCCGCGGAGCACGGCAGGATGTTCAGCCATGCCGGCGGCGATCAGACCGAGCACGGCCCAAGCGGTCTGCGATGCGGTGGTTTGCCCCTGTCCGCGAAGTTCGGGCCGCTCATAGGAATTGGGCGATTCGCCCCAGCCGCCATTGGCCTGCTGATGGGCCAGGAGCCACTTGGCGCCAGCCACCACGGCTAGATCGTCCTGGGGCACACCGACCGCGATCAAGCCCGTCAGGGCCTGCCAGGTTCCATAAATATAATTGACACCCCAGCGGCCAAACCAGCTTCCGTCGGCTTCCTGATTACGGCGAACGAACTCGACGGCCCGATCGATGTGCGAATCGCCCACGCGGCGGCCGAGTTTACCCAATGCTTCGAGCACCCGGCCACAAAGGTCGGCGGTGCTGGGATCGATCATGGCGTTATGATCGGCGAACGGCACATAGCAGAGGAAATGGCGATCGTTGTCGCGATCGAAAGCACCCCAACCGCCGTCCCGATTCTGCATGGCCAACATCCATCGCAGACCGCGCTCGATCGCAGCCACGGAATCTTTCAGTCCCGCCTGTCCGGTAGCCAAGGCGGCCTCGACATCGGTTCCCTGTTCATCGCAAAAGAGGGTTTGCAGGGCCATCAGCGACATGGCCGTATCGTCAACGTCCGGATAAAACTCGTTGGCATATTCAAAATACCAGCCGCCAGGGGCGACATCGACCGTTTCGGCCCAATCGCCCGGCACCGTCGTCTGGCGGTTCCGCAACCAATCGGCTGCTCGGACAATTGCCGGATCGTCGGCTGGCACCCCCGCCACCGCCAGTGCCCGCATCACCAAGCCCGTATCCCAAACCGGCGAAAAGCAAGGCTGCAATCGCGTCGTGCCATCGCTGGGGTCATTGATGGCTAGAACTTCCAATTGCTGTAGGCACTCGACGACCTCTGGACTGTCGTCGGCATAGCCTAGGGCCTTCAGGGCTACCGTGCTAAAAACGATCGGCGGAAAGATCGCGCCCAACCCATCGCTTTCCTGGAAGCGAGCAAGCATCCAGTTCTTGGCCGCCTCAATCGCCCGCTTTCGCCAAAACATCAGTCCCTTGCGCTGCCCAAACTTCAACAGCCGGTTGATCACACGAAAGAAATGGTCCCAACTCAGCCAGCCTATTCCGCCCGGTAACCCCGAGCAGCGAAGTGGCGGCCAATGTTCCGGTTCGCTGAGGAAAAGTTCCTGGATGCCTCGCTTGGGTTCGATCGGACGCACAGGCTCCAAAGCGGCCACAATCGAAAGCGGCACGACAATCGTTCGCGACCAGGCACTCATCGCGGACAGGTTCACGGGGAACCATTTCGGCAAGAGAACCATCTCCGGTGGAACAGCAGGGCAATGTTCGTAGGAAATCTGTCCTAAGAGAGCCAGGTAGAATCGCGTAAAACTGTTGACCGCGTCGGCCCCGCCATGGGCGCGGATCGCACGCCGCGCGCGCTCCATGAATTCGGCCGCCGGGTCGTGGCCCGTCAGCTTCAGAGCGAAGTAAGCCTTCACGCTGCCGCTGATGTCGAGCCTGCCGCCAGGAAACTTGGCCCAACCGCCCTCGGGCAATTGCTTGTGAACCAGGTAGGCTGCCGCGCGACGTGCAAGAGGAGTATCCTCCCGGCCAAGGAAGGCCAGCATGAGGATCGTTTCACTCTCCAAGATCGTGTCGCCCTCCAACTCGGCACACCACGATCCGCCGTCGTCCTGCTGAGCCAACAACCACTGACGAGTTCGCCGAATTGCATGCCCAACCGGTGCGGCAAGGCTCTCGGCAGAACGATCGGGAAAAGATGATGAGAATTGCTCCTTGGGAACTCTTGCTCGCTTTGAACGAACATCGTAGCTGGCACTCATGCAGTCTTCTCCAAACAAACCAGGCGGTCTTCCTTGACACGCCGAGCCATCCAGAGGCCGACGCGATAAGATAATCTATGAAATTACAGAAAGAATTGCAAGATCGACCCGATCCATGCGGATCGCATCTTCTTTGTATTCTGCGCAGATTAACACAATTGCTTACGCGGCACGACGGTCACCGGCCTGCCGGCTGGCGACCAACGGAAGAAGCAACTGAAACGTCCGCTCGGTGGCTCCAATCTGTTGGCGAACCAGGCTCGCGGCACGCTGGCCGCGGGCGGCCGCTTCGGCAGGGTTGGCAAGGCAATTGCGGACGAAGGCCAGAAGCTGCTCGCCATCAGCCACGACCACGGCCGCATCGCGATCCAAGAGGGCAGCAACGATATCGCGGAAATTTCCCGTGTTGGGACCGAACGATACGGCAGCACTGTATGCAGCCGGCTCGATCATGTTCTGGCCTCCCCGGCTGCCAAAACTGCCGCCGACGAAGGCCGCATGGGCCGTTCCCCACCATGCCCCTAGCTCGCCGACCACATCGACCAACAACACGCGCGGAGTTGGCAGGGAGCTAGGAGCAGGTAGCAGGGGGCCACGACTCTTGCTCTCTGTTATCTGCTCCCTGCTCCCTGCTCCTAGCAACGTGCGTCGTTGCCAAGCTACACCGGAGGTGTCCAGCATCCGCGCAACGCAGTCAAACCGTTCCGGATGCCGGGGCACGATAATCAATCGCAGTTGGGGCCAATCGCGGCTCAATTGCTGAAACACCTGCAAGACCACCGACTCTTCCGGCTCTTGCGTGCTGCCAGCGAGAAAGACTACATCATTTGCGTCCAGTCCAGCCAATGCGGCCAGTCGCCGCGTGGCGGGGTTGTCGCGATCGGTCAGGGCGCCATCGTACTTCATGGAACCGGTAACTTGGACTGATTCCGGCCTAGCCCCCAGAGCGAGGAATCGCTCGCTATAGGTTTCATCCTGCACGGCGATTCGATCGATGCTCTGGAGCAAACGCGCCACGAGCGGCCGGATGCGGCGATAGCCTTCAAAGCTGCGCTGGCTCAATCGGCCGTTGATGACCGCCAGACGCGCGCCGTGCCGCCGTGCCGCCCAAACGAGATTCGGCCAAAGTTCCAACTCGGCCAGCACGAGTACGTCGGGCCGGATTCGTCGCATGGCCGCATTCACGGCCCAGGTAAAATCCAACGGGCAATAAAAGATGGTCCGGCCGGCATATTTTTTCTTGGCCAACGCCATGCCGCTCTTGGTGGTCGTGGAGATCACGCACTCCCAATCGGGCCGACCATTCTCCAGCACACGGAGGAGCGGGGCCAGCAGGTTCACTTCCCCCACGCTCACGGCATGTAGCCAGATACACTTTTTATTCCACTTCCGCCGCGGCGCCAGGCCGAGCAGTTTCTCGGCATAACCTTCGCGATACTTGCCCTTGCGGATGGCCGACCAAAGCAGCCAGGGCGATGCTGCGAGGAGTAGGAGTAGATAGAAGATGTTCAGTAGATAAGGCACGAGGGAATCCTTTCCCGAGGTCCGACCTCACTAGCTTTTCCGCATGTGGCAATTCTTAAATTTCTTCCCGCTGCCGCACGGGCAGGGATCGTTGCGGCCGACCCGTTGGTCTCGGTTCCGGATCGGCTTGGGCTTGCCATCGTGCTGGGTGCCGTCAATGGCCGACTGCTGTTCGTCACCGATGTCGCTCGGCGGGGGAGCATCGTGCCTCGCCTCGCCACCGGTCCATGTAGAGCCAACAAAACTCTCATCGAGCTGCTCCATGCGGAAGATCAGGTCGGTCGTCCGCTCACCAACCGTGTCCCACATCTGCTCGAACGTCTTCATGCCCTCTCGCTTGTACTCCACCTTGGGATCGACTTGGGCGTAACCGCGAAGACCGACGCTGTTGCGCAAATGGTCCATTACCAGGAGGTGATCTTTCCAGGCGGAGTCGAGCAGATTGAGGAGCAGGGCGCGCTCCAGCTTCTGCATCTCGGGGCGGTACTTGGCCTCCACGGCCGAGGCCATGAAGTTCTTGAGAACCTCCGGGTTCAGCCGCGTCATCGCCTCGGGCGAGAGCGGGTAGTTGAGATCCTGATTGAGCCAATCGGAAAGGCTCTTCAGTCGCCCATCTTCCAAGGCCGCATGCAGCACCTTGGACGACAGCGCCTGGCCTTCAAAGACCTGCTTCAACCGCATCTCGACCTCGCCCTGCGGATCGACACTCTTCTCGGCAAAGCGGCGACTGTGTTCGATCAGCAAGTCGCGAATTTCATCGCGCTGCCGATTCTTCAAGTCTTCCAAATCGAGCTCTACGGCAAACCGTTTTCGTGCCCATTCGACCAGGCCTTCGCGATCGTAACGCTTGTGGCCGCCGGCATCGCGGTTGGTGAAGTGCGAAAGGCCGGCCATCACCGGATATTCGATCTCCTTCTCGCGATAGGCGGCCTCGGCCTTCTCATAGACAAGTCTCTTGAACTCTTCCAGAGGCACATCTCGGACGGAATCGACCGATAGTTCGATGCCGAACTTGTTCTTCACCCAGGCACAGGCCGCACGGACGCCGTAATCGGCCTCCAGGAACTCGCGGCCGGCCGCGAGATCGACCTTGGCGATCGCTGCCGTGGCCTTCTCCAAGAGAAACGTATCGAGCTGTTCGCGGCCCACCTGCTTTAGTTCGCGGTCACGGATGCCTAGATGCCAGCGCGTATTGACAAACTTGGCCAGGGCTTCCCAGTTCCAATCGCTCTGGTCTTCGGCGTCGGTGGGAACATTCTCTTCCAGGGCGTCCATGATATGGCCTTCGGCCTTCCGCTCGGCCTGGGCCAGCGCATAACGCTGGGCATCCTGGAAATCGAGACCGCGAAAGTCGCGGGCGTCGAACTCCACGGAGAACTCCTTGCCCGCCCACATGGCAAATGTTTCCGTACCGTAATCGCGTGCCAGGAACTGATTCAATCGGCCGTTGACCTGCTGGCGGATCATGTCCAGCATGAGTTGCTTGCCGTTGCCGCCTTCCAGGATCTTCTGCCGATAGCCATAGATCCGCTTGCGCTGCTCGTCCATGACCTCGTCGTATTCCAAGAGATTCTTGCGGACTTCAAAGTTCCGCTCTTCGACCTTCTTCTGGGCGCCTTCGATGCGTCGCGAGACCATTCGGCTTTCGATCGCTTCACCGTCCTGCATCCCCAGCCGAGTGAGCCAGTTTTTGACCCACTCGCCGCCAAACTTCCGCATCAGATCGTCTTCCAGCGAGAGAAAGAAACGGCTACTGCCGGAATCGCCCTGTCGGCCGCAACGCCCGCGGAGTTGGAGGTCGATGCGGCGGGCTTCGTGGCGTTCGCTGCCCAAGACGTGCAATCCGCCCAACGCGGCCACTTCGCGGCCTTCGGCCTTCATTTGCTCGCGCTGCTCGATCTCGTGGATGAGCGCATCCATTTCCTCGGGCGGAACATCCAATTTCGTGGGATATTTCGTCTGGAGTTGGGCCCAGGCCATGGCCTCGGGATTGCCGCCGAGGATGATGTCGGTACCGCGGCCAGCCATGTTCGTGGCAATGGTCACGGCCCCTTTGCGCCCGGCCTGAGCGATGATTTCCGCCTCGCGCTGGTGATGCTTGGCATTCAGCACCTCATGCTGCACGCCGCGCTGTTCGAGCATCCGCGAGATCATTTCGCTGCGCTCGATGGAGACGGTGCCCACGAGGATCGGCCTGCCCGCCCGTTCAACGCTGCGCGTCTGGCTGCGGCGAATCGTTTGCTTCTGACGAGTCTCGCGGTCCTGAAACTCGATCGCATCGTCCGCCTCGCCGAGAATCTTGCCCTGCAACTCGTCCCCCTTTTCCGGGACGATAATGTCCCATTTGTTCATCCGCTCGATTTCGTCGGCGATGGCATTATACTTCTCCTCCTCGCTGCGGTAGATCACGTCCGGATGGTTCAGCCGCTGCATTTTGCGATTGGTGGGCATCGCAATCACATCCAGCTTGTAAACCTTCCAGAACTCATTGGCCTCGGTCATGGCCGTTCCGGTCATGCCGCAGATTCTCTTGTAGAGCTTGAAGAAGTTCTGGAGCGTGATCGTGGCCAGAGTCTGGTATTCTTCCTTGATGCGGACGCCTTCCTTGGCCTCGACCGCCTGGTGCAGGCCGTCGCTCCAATTGCGGCCCGGCATGAGACGGCCGGTGAACTCATCGACGATGACCACCTCGCCTTCCTTGCTGACGATATAGTTCACGTCGCGCTTGTAGAGGTGGTGGGCCTTCAAGCTGTTGTCGATGAGGTGCGGCCACTCCATGTTGCCGGCCGTGTAGAAGCTCTCGACGCCCGCCAATTGCTCGGCCGCGCGAACGCCCTCGTCGGTGAGGTGGGCCGTGTGCTCCTTCTCGTTGACCTCGAAGTGCGCAACCTTCTTCAACTGCCGTGCGATGCGATCGGCCTTGGCATAACGGGTCACGTCATCGTGGGCCGGACCGGAGATAATCAGCGGCGTGCGCGCCTCGTCGATGAGGATATTGTCGACCTCGTCGATAATCGCAAAGTTCAACACCCCTTGCACCTGCTGCAGGTGCTTCTCGAATCGGTCGTCGTCGCGGGCCGCGTTCCGCATGTTGTCGCGGAGGTAGTCAAATCCAAACTCGTTGTTCGTGCCGTAGGTGATGTCGCAGGCGTAGGCTTTCTGCCGCTCGGCCGCATCCATCTGACTCTGGATCGCGTTCACCGTCAGGCCGAGCGAAATATAGAGCGGCCCCATCCATTCCATGTCGCGGCGGGCGAGGTAGTCGTTCACGGTCACGACATGCACTCCCTTGCCTTCCAACGCATTGAGGTAAGCGGCCAGCGTGGCCACCAGTGTCTTGCCTTCGCCGGTGACCATTTCCGCGATGTTTCCGCGGTGCAGGACGATGCCGCCCATCAACTGCACGTCGAAGTGCCGCATGCCCAAGTTGCGGCGGCCCGCCTCGCGGCAGACGGCGAACGCCTCGACCAGCAAGTCGTCCAGCGTTTCCCCCCCCGCCAGACGTTTACGGAACTTGGCCGTCTGCTCCTTCAACTCGGCATCGGTCATCGCCTGGTACTTCGGCTCCAGAGCGCCGATGGCGTCAACCGTCGGTTGCATCTTCTTGATGTACCGGGCATTCGACGAACCGAACAGGCTCGTCAGCGATCGCTCGACTGCACGGCTTATTCCGCCGAAAATATCGCCTAGGGCATCCCAAATTTGTGACAGTATTTCTTCCATAATATCCCTGGCCGAAAGCCGAAAACCCGTTTCAAACCCGCCTTGAAACAATTTCTGCGTAGGTGATCAAACGAGGCAGGCTGTGGGCTGGTTCCGACGATCACGGCCGCCGAATGCTTGAATGAGAACTTGGTCCAAAAACTCCCACGGAACCCTACCCACACGGCTTGGCCCCGATTGGCTGGACCTGTCCATCAGCGCAACTGATGCCGATGCGGCAATTTACTCATTATTATACGGGGGGTCAAGAACGGTTGAACAGGGATGGCAAAGGCGCAAAATGCAATATATCCCACCGATCGCCCTCCACCACTATTTCCCACATTCCGCACTGTTTCGTTCACGAGACACCCAGGGAGAGTACTTTCCGCGGGTTTCCGCGGTCCTGGATCTCCTTCGCGCAACCCACTGTAGCGTCAGGACTTCCATGTTCCATTCACCCTACCGTGAAAAATCGGAGCTAGGGAATTTTCCTAATTCAAATAAAACACAACTAATTATTGACAAGTTTGCTGTAATCTGTTATGTTTTAGGCACGGCGAGATGGACAAGACTGGTGATGCGAATTATTTATAATTGCGACAAGGTGTTCTGAGCCGTCCTTTTATTTTCAATCCATCCTGAGCGATTCTGGTGCGTTTAACGGGGGAATACACGAAAACCATGCCTTCCAAGACCAAGATACCGACCGCCGCCGTGAAGCAGGCCGGCACGAAGGATCCGGCCCAATCCATCTCTCTTCGCCCGGTTTGGGAACAACGACTCAAGGAGTTGGATGCGTTCAAGAAGGAGCATGGACACTGCAACGTCCCGGCAGGCTATTCCCTGAACACACCTCTCGCAAGTTGGGTGTCCTACACCCGAAGGCAAAAACGGACTGGTGTGATTGCCGCGGAGTTGGCCCGCCGTCTGGATGAACTCGGCTTTACCTGGGTACTACGTGACCGTTCAGTCTATCGCTTGGACTGGGATGCGATGGTCGTCGCCTTGACCGCATTCAGGAAGAAACACGGACATTGTTGCATACCATGGCAACCTGCGAAGTATCAGGCAATTGCGATGTGGCTCATCAATGTTCGACGCAGAAAAAAGAAAGGGCTATTGGATCGTGAACGTATTCAACAACTCGACAGGCTGGGTGTCAATTGGGAGCCTCGTAAACAAAAATGGGAGGAGATGTTTGCCGAACTTGTGGTGTACCGGGCCAAGTATGGCGACTGCAACATACCCGGAGGCTGGTCGGAGAATCCACGGCTGGCATCGTGGGCAATGACTCAGCGGACATCCCGAAGACAAAACACCCTCACGCAAGACCACCGCGAACGACTCAACAAAATCGGGTTTGTTTGGACGCGGAATGGGGAAGTATGGGAGTCGAAGTTCGCGGCCCTGGTCGAATACCAGCAGACACACGGACACTGCCGAGTGTCTTCGATCTCGAAGGACCATGCCAGCTTGGGCAATTGGGTCCGTACAATGCGTGGACAGAGAAGGCGGGGCAAGCTGCGCGAGGAACGAATTCGACGTCTGGACGAATTGGGCTTTGAGTGGAACGTGAAAACGCCCGACGGCAATAAATCATTGTGAAAGCGCCCCGACCTCTTTTCCACCTTCGTGTCACGGCGTATTGGGCGCGCCGGTCGGATTGGGCGTGGTGCTGAGCTGCGAAAGGACATGCAAAATCCCGTTCAGATGAGCCATCCGCGGGCCAAAACGATCGACAAACTCGTTGAGCATGAATTCGCCTTCCACGAGATTCTCGTAATTCTCGCCAATCTCGCGGGTGAGACTGTTGAGGAACTCGGCTTGAACCTTCCCCAATGCCTCCGCGGCCACTCGACAATTCCTCGCCAATCGAGGGTTGGCCTGCTTCCATTGGCCTAGTTCGTGCGCCCGCTGACGATGGTTTGAACTGATCTGGCCAATCAACTCCTCGAGTAGCTCGTTTTGACGGTCCTGGCCCGCCACAAGCTGGTGCAATAAACCACTTACTTCCGAGTCACTGGAACGGGTTCCGGCTATCGGCGTGTGGTAGGCCGGCTGGCCAACGTCGATCTGACTGAACAACGGCGGACGGCCACGAGATGGGTCTTGAGTCATGCGATCGTTTCCTTTCATCTCCAGTATAAACAGAGAACAGGATTTTTGTCGAGGACTTGTCCAAAAATTCTTAGGCAACGATTTTTTGCATTTATAATAATCTGCTGCATTTTAACGCATATTCCTGTCGTCTCCGCCTGGCCGTCACAAGATATCCTGACGGCGCAAAGTTTTACGGCAATCCCTCCGGATTTCCTCGCAACGCGATAGCAGGATTTCAGGTAAATACCTTGATGTCGTTCAAAGTGCGAGACGTGTTAAAGTTGGTTCGCCGCTCTGCCCGATTCACCATCCGCTGAGAGAAACCGTCCGGAAGGTCGAAAGACAGGCTCTAACCCCTCTGGGAGATGGGGGTTACCGGATCGCCTCCGAGAATTTATCTTCATTAAGCCACCTGATACGCAGAAATTTGAACGGGTTTTCTTTGATACTAATCTGTCAGCCTTGCTAATTTAAGCATCTTAGGGAACCTGTGCTATTGTGGGGGGATTTGCATGGAGTCAGGCAAAAACACTTCCAAGCCGGCCATCGGTTTTCTGACCGTGATTGATCACCCTCAACATGGGTTGTTCGGCGGCTATCTTGTATTGAATCTTGCGGGTCGCCCGCTGGAGTTCCATTGCACGGCGCCAATCAAGCCGAACCGGGCCCAGCATATTCTGTATGGGCCAACGCTGGAGTCGTTCCTGTACGGCGAGCAGATTGGTTCCACGCTGCTGGGGCACGCCAAAACCAGCCCCTTGGTAGTTTGCACCGATCGCGAGCCGGTCCTCTCTCTCCGCGATCTGGTCGATTTGCCCGTGGCACTGGTACTGCCGCCCGGTGAATCGCTGCCAAACGAGACTTGTCAGGCTGGAAAGCCTGACCTACCCGGGGCTGGAAAGCCCGACGTACCTGGGGTGCTGCGGGTAGATCCGCCGCATGGCCGAGGTCCACGTTTGATTACCTTTGAACTGGGTCGGAATCGATTGGCCCTCTCGCAACAGAAGAGCGACGACCGCAAGCGGTTCTCCGAGCGGCTGGGGGAGGCCGCATCGGCGCTCGACCTGTGGGAACCATTCACGCGGATTCGCGAGGCCATCGAAGAAGCCCAGCAGGCAGCGCGATGAACCGTCAGCCGATCGGCGAGAGCGAACTCTTTCACTGGGCGCCGCCGCTGGCGCCGGAAGTGGTTTCTCGCGATTTCTGCTTCACGACGGAACCTCTCATTACCGGCTGGAACCGCGCCCTGGAACGTCCCCTGGCCATCGAGGCCACAACGATCCCATTCAGCAGTGCCGCACCGCGGGCAATCCAGATTCCCATTCGCCGCGCGTCGATTCGCGTGCGGAGCTTTGAGTTCCCCGAGCCGATTGAAACTCCGCGCACGGAGCAGCCGGCAATTGCCGCTTCCCCAGGCCAGGGACAAGCCGCTGGCGTTTCACTGAAACTGGGCACCACGCGGATTCGCCCACCGCAGGATGTGATCAAGCTGGGAGATCGCCTGCAATATCTTCTCCAGCCGCCGTTGGAGACACTGCTCTCCGATCGCGAGCTGGCGATGCCGTTCCAGCCGTTTCCCTTTCAGTTTGAAGGCGTGGCATTCCTCTATCCGCGACATGCAGCGATTCTGGCCGATGAGATGGGATTGGGAAAAACCATGCAGGCAATCACGACGATCCGCCTCTTGCTCCGTCGCGGCGAGATCCGCAGCGCCTTGATGGTCTGTCCCAAGCCGCTGGTGACGAACTGGCAGCGCGAGTTTCATCTCTGGGCGCCCGAAGTGCCGACCTTGGTGATCGAAGGCGAGCAGGCACGGCGCGCCTGGCAATGGCGGCTGCCGGATGTGCCGCTGCGGATCGCCAATTATGAAGTGCTGATCCGCGACCGCGAAATTCTCGCCTGCGGTGAAGGCGACCGGCCGATTCCTTTCGATCTGGTCGTGCTCGATGAATCGCAGCGGATCAAGAACCGCGGCAGCACCACCAGCGAGGTCGTCCGCGGCCTGTCGCGGCGGCGGAGTTGGGCTTTGACCGGGACGCCCGTGGAAAACAGCGCCGAAGACCTTGTCGGCATCTTTGAATTCCTCGCACCGGGCTTCCTTTCACCCGAGATGAAGCCGCGGAAAATGGGTCGCACCATCTGCGACTATGTGTTGCGTCGGACGAAGGAGCAAGTCCTCACCGAGTTGCCGCCAAAAATGTTCCGCGACGCCGATTTGGAGCTTACGCCCGAGCAGCGCGAGACCTATCGCCTGGCCGAAGAGGAAGGCATTTTCCGCCTTACCGCAATGGGTGAAGGGGCGACGATCCAGCACGTCTTCGAGCTTGTCTTGCGGCTGAAACAGATTTGCAACTTTGACACCGCCACGGGGGCTAGTTCCAAACTGGAACGGCTCGAAGCCGACCTGGAAGAGGTCGCCGGCAGCGGACGCAAGGCGATTGTCTTCAGTCAATGGGTAAGCACGATCAAGCGGCTCTCCAAAGCCCTGCGGCGATTCGGACCGCTGGAGTATCACGGCCAGATCCCTTCCTCGCACCGCGACGGCGTGATTCGCCAGTTCCGCGAAGAGCGTTCGGCCCACGTGATCCTGATGAGCTATGGGGCCGGCGCCGTGGGACTGAACTTGCAGTTCGCCAACTATGTTTTCCTTTTCGACCGCTGGTGGAACCCGGCCGTCGAGGACCAGGCGATCAACCGTGCCCATCGCATCGGCACCAGCGGCCCGACGACGGTCACGCGATTCCTCTCCTTGGACACGATCGAAGAACGGATCGATCACGTCTTACAGGAGAAGCGCGAGCTGTTCGACACCATCTTCTCCGGCGCCAAAGGGCCAGGCAAGCTGGGTCTCACGCACAACGAGCTGTTTGGGCTGTTCGCGTTGCCAGGGCGGGGAGTCGGAAAACGCGCGGCGTGACCTTTGGAGTGCGGCGGCAATGCCGTCGCTTTTCAAAACGGGAGGAGATCCGGTTGGCCTTATTATTGTTCGCTCCGCGTGGAACACAGAATGGACGCTCCGTATCTCCTGGACGTAGAAACCAGCGACAGGCGATTCAGCGGCCATAGTTTTGTGCATTCTAAACTTTCCGTGGTCGTCTGGAGGAGGGGTAGGTCGTGTCCTCAAACCCCAGAAACTCGGCCCAAAACTTAAACAGAATGCGAATTAGGTCATGTGTCTGGAACTCCCTAGCCTATCTATTGAACACTCGATTTGACGGTATGATATAATGAACCTAGGAGGTTCCGATGACAATTGAAACTGAAACCCTACTGACTAACTTGACAGTTGGCGAAAAGCTCGCGGCAATGGACCTATTGTGGCACGATTTATCGCGTAGTCCTTCGGCGTATGCTTCGCCGGATTGGCATGGACCTGTGCTCGCGGATCGCCTCGTAAATCCAGCAGACGGGGCAAAACTTTCGCTGGATGACGCTCGCCGCGATGTCGAGGAACGGCGCCATGCGATCCGAACTCAGGGTTGAATCGCGAGAAGATTTGGCTGAAGCAGCCGAGTTTTATGACCGCCAACGGAGCGGACTGGGCGATTATTTCATTGATTGTATCTTCGCAGATCTGAAGAGCCTTGAGGCCCTGGGATTACAAGCAGGAGTTCACGAAACGGTATTCGGGTTTCATCGCAAACTTGCAACCCGCTTTCCGTTCGCAATTTACTACCTTTTTGACGGTTCTCTTATCGAAGTCGTAGCGGTCCTAGACTGTCGACGTGATCCAGAATCGATTAACGCCCGACTTTTACGAAGAAGGTCATGAGGAAATCAAGGGTAACGCGAGCTGACTACCCCACCCTCATCAACGCGACCTTGATATACTTCATCTCCGGCACACTGGCCGAGACCGGTCGGACGTCACTATACATCCCACTTTACCCAGATTTGGTCGCTGGCACATTTTCTTCGCACTGCAAAACAGACGCTTCGCAACGTCTAGCAAAACACTGGCCCCGTCTAGCCGCCGGGTGTTGTCAACCCCGGCGACTTAGGATTTGGTCTGAAATAACTTCCGCTTTCTGAGCATTGGATGCCACCGGCTTGCCCGGTGGAGCATCACGTATTTGCTACATCCATCCGTCCTCTGAAGTCTTTTCCCGATTTCGTAGCGACGGCAATGCCGTCGCTACGAAATCGGGAAAAGAAGATCTTTTGGATGCCTTTGTGTGTTAGCAGCGAACGTAAGCATCCAACCGGGCAAGCCGGTGGCATTGAAAGAAGAATCCGTCAAGACTCTGGTATCAGCGTCGATCAGCATAAACAGAGACTTCTCGCTCTCGGCGACCTTCATCACCTATGCCGAATTCGGCCATGCAAGGCCAGTGGCCTTACTGAAGCGTGTCTCTGTCTTTGCCGCAACCACGCTATTATTCCGGGGCACTTCTACGTCCTGCGACTGTGGCTTGCGGGCGCAACCGGCGACTGCAATGGTGCTGGCGAGAAAGGCAAGATAAGCAAGCGAAGACAGTCGATTCATTGCGTTTCTCTCTCACACAGCGGAGCGGCCTAGCCGTCAGCCGTAGGCTGATCCGCCGAAGGCGGACTTTGCGGCTGGCGGGTGTTGGCTATACTCGGGCTTCGCGTAACACGATAATACTGCCGGGCAGTCGGTTGGCCTAATGAATAATAAAGGGCGGCAACCAGAGCGAATTGAAATATCAGATAAGGAATTGCCCATAGCGACGAGTGACCGCGTTGCAGATTTCCCACGGTATGCCCAGTTGCGACACTCAGTAGCACAATTCCCACCCACGCAAAGGCGCGAACTGCTAACCAGACTTTTGCATTTCGCAAGAGGAGCCCAACGAGTAGTACGATGGCGGCAACAGCAAAAGCCGCGTCGATCGGACGTATAGGATCTCCATTCACAATTTCTAAACTTACCAGACCACATTGTTCAAAGATGACTGTACCGAGCGAAAGTAGAGCCAGCTTTGCGCTGCCTGGCATCCTGTCGTGATAAGGCAAGGTAAGGCCGTCCGTCTGCGACTCCTCATACGGATTTATTTCTGACATCACTGATTCTCCATTTGCCCTGCCAGTGGTTAGGCCAAGCCGTCAGCCGCCAGACTGATCCGCCGAAGGCGGACTCTGCGGCTGGCCGGTGTTGGCGGACGTATCGAGTACCTTACGGATCGCTTGGGTCAAATCGTCAATTGACGCGATGCCAGCCATCGCAAACCCGAACGATCTTGGTGCCAGCGGATGAGCGGCGATCACCGAATCGACAACGTAGACCTGGAAAGACGGTTCCATTTTGTCCACGTAAAGATCATGGATCAAGTGAACGTCGCGGCCGATCTTGACGGTCGGCACGTCAAAGAATCGCGATATAGCTTCTCTTGTTTCGAGTAGCAACGCGGCATCGTTACAGGGCCGCGATGACATGAATTGTTCTTCGGTTGAATCGTTGCAGGCTAGCAAGTACGCGCGAACCTTCCGCATTGTGGAAGAACGCCAAACTGAATCACGGACAAACAGAAGCAACATGGCAACAAACGTGATGATTGAGGGCGTCGCCGCCATTGTCAAACGGTCCGCCCACGTTACGTCGCTGATGAAGGCTGATGCGGTGAATCCGATGATGAACACCAGGAGGGCAATGGTGCCGGAGCACCCAATTAGGAAGCGCATGGGTCAATCAGGTTCGTCGGGGCCAACGGGTCTTTAGTGTTCATCGTGTCCGCAAAGCCGGACGGGACTTACGCGATTTCCATCTTGTGATGCCGGGACTCATCCTAAATTGCATAGCCCGGATTATTCATCGTGGGGTGGGTGGAGCACGGAAACTCAATCGCAGTGGTGCGTTGCGCGAACCGGTCTAAACCAGGGTGAAAGGTTGCCGTTCGTAGGATTCCGTGCGCAACCCACCATTTCCCTGGGGGTTCGCTCCACGCACCCTACAATTTATGAATAATCCGGGCTAGCCTCCACCTTCCCTCATTATACGGCTTTCGCACAAATCGCCGCAATACCTGCACACCGGCGTCTCGCGACAATTGGTGTCTGTCGACCAGGAAGCAGGAACGATTCAGTGGCCCAATGGTGTTGATCTGTGTCCCGACGTCCTCTATAGTCAGGCGACGGGAACCCCTATTCCCTTTGCTGAAGTTGACCAATCGACCGTGGCGCGGTGAGGATTTGGGCAGTCGATTAGGAAAACCCGTGGCATCAGGATGACCAAGGCATTTTCCGGCAAAGTCTAGCCTGATTCCCGAGTGACACGAAAAGTGATATGATTGGAAAGTAAGACATTTACACTGAGTGAATATTGCAGAGAGAAGGTTATGACCACAGCCCAATTGCGAAAGCAGGCCAAGGAACGGTTGGACAGCCTGCCAGCGGACAAGGTCCGGGTAGCTGCGGAGTTTTTGGACTACCTCGACACGGCTGCCAGTCGGGATGCCACGGCCGAGTTGCTGAAAATACCGGGGCTGCTTCATGACGTTGAAGAAGCGGCTGGCCACATCAAGACTGGGCGGTACAAGGACTGGCGAAAGGTCCGCAAGGATGCCTGCTAAATTACCGCACCATCGCTGGCGGCAAGAGCTTCAGCCCGACGACGGGATGCCCGCGAAGTTCATCGAGGTGCTCCTGCAAGATTCGGCGAACTTCCAACACGGCCAGCGGATGGCAATGCACGGTCGGGCACGGCACGGCGGTCGCCCATCAACGGTGCAGTCGTGGCGTGTTCTCCTGCATCCTACTCGTCTAAACCACCATGAGCGAATAGAACATCGCACCAACTGCCAAGCACAGAGCTGATATCCGCATCCATTGCGGATCCCTTGACAAGGACATCACTATGACTGCGAGGGTCAAGGCGAAGAGCGCAAGGACAATCGCCACATCTGAGCCGAGCGGGTGGTCAAGACCCTTCCCCTCCATAGGGGTGGCGCACGACAAGGTAGCCGCCTGGACACAAATGGATACCATGGAAAGTGCCACGCTAGCAACCGGCTTCCATTTCATTCTTGCCACCCCTTGATAAGTCCAGCATGGAGGACGGTGGGCGTAGTGGTCGCCGCCCGTCGCCATAGTCATACGGGTTGAATCGGCATCAGTTTGCCATAATCCCACGCCAGCAACGCCAAGCAGCGACGGCGCAGCCGCTCTGCCACTACGCCTTGTTGACGGCGAACATTCCACTACGTTTTCTTGCTTGGGAACGGATCTTGGGGCGGCGGCTTTTTCGGCCCATGATCCTCCGTTTTTGGCGCGGTCTTACTTGCGTCCGGGTAGTACGGCATTTCTGGATTCGCTTGCCCGTGAGGCGGCTTAAAGAACGCCACCCGGCGGAAAACATTGAGGCCAACATTGTTGACCACGGGCTTCTTCGCCTTCCGAAGCCCGTCGATCTGCGTCTTGGTGGTGCGGAAAAAATCGGCCTTCCATGCGTCGGACGCGGTCTCTTGCTCCTCCACTGTCTTGATCGCCCATGCGCCTAACTTCACCTGCATCTCCCAAAGTGACTTGCCTCGCTGTGGTCCATACCACGCCTTAAGATCGCGCCACGCTGGAGGGATAAAGAACTTACCACCAACCTGAATGCTGCCCGGAAACATCGGCCTACTGCGCCATATCCCACGGAACGGCAACAGTAGGTCGTTATAGGCAATGTCTCGGCAGATCTGGCCGACGGTAATGTTCATCACGTTGTCGTCATCGCTTATGTCCACACAGGTGACCGCATACCTCTTGTCGTCCGAGTGCTCGACAAGTCGCGGCCAAAGCTCGTCTCCTTCGCGCTTGACCAGGACGTGGCACGCATTCCAGACCCTATCCTGTTCCGCCCAGTCATACCTTTTGCCGAACAAAGAGGCAACGTCCACGCGGTCTGCATACACGGTTGCGGACAAAGGTCCGATCCTGGGCGGTTTATTTCTGTTGGCCAAGGCATCGATCAGCCGGTCGAGTTCGCGTGTCTGCACCACTTTTGAATCATTTGCCGGTGCCGGTGGCTGCGCCAAGGCGCGGAAACCGAAGCAGAAAACCATGCTTGCCAAAGGTAACAATCGGATCATGGTTCATGTTCCTTTGCTTGCTCCGCCAACGGTTCTTTAGCGCACATCGTGTCCGCAAAGCCGGACGAGACTTGCGCGATTTCCATCATGCGATGCCGGGACTCATCCTAAATTGCCTAGCCTCCACCTTCCCTCATTATACGGCTTTCGCACAAATCGCCGCAATACCTGCAAAACAGACGCTTCGCAACGTCTAGCAAAACACTGGCCCGTCTAGCCGCCGGGTGTCGTCAACCCCGACGGCTTAGGATTTGGTCTGAAATAACTTCCGCTTTCTGAGCATTGGATGCCACCGGCTTGCCCGGTGGAGCATCACGTATTTGCTACATCCATCCGTCCTCTGCAGTCTTTT
>Ga0118677_10000939_pt1 | contig 62335 bp, 55 predicted proteins | sample AliMusrvi5mmetaG_FD_86154 | JGI IMG/M metagenome (GOLD analysis project Ga0118677, IMG submission 86154) | reverse complement strand
TTTTTTTATTAATCATTAACTTACTGAGAAAAAATGATTATTTCTTTGATACTCCACTAACAATAGGAATTGTAATGTATGTTATTGTTTATTCGTTCATTTATTATCAGATTTCCGAAGTGGATAAACTAAAAGAAATTGATAATAAAAAAGGATTAATTACGCATGATTTCTTAATTAGCAAAGCTTTAGGATATAAATGGGAAATTATTGAAAATAAAAGAGATATAATGATATTCCAGACTAATCCGGAATATTCTCACAAAAGACAAGTTACAATTCTTTTTAATCAAGAATCAGTTTTTATCAATGTAATGAGTTTTGGCCGACGAAGTATAAAATCACCTATCTATTTTATTAATGACAAAGAGATTTATGGCATGTTAATTAGATGGACAGATAATATAAAAGCCACATAATCGAGTAGCCTGCTCTATCAGTAATTAGCTGAGTTGTAGAACCTCCCAAACCACATAGCATACGGTTCTCGTACTACGAGGTTTCCCGATAGATCGGGACAGGCTGTTAAACAAGAAGAGATAGTAGCGGGCCTTGGTAATGCGGCCTTACTTGGTACTGTTGGGTAAGCAGTGATTTAGATACTTGTTGGGGGAGTATGGTAATTTTACTACATTTGTTTCAGGATTAAGAGAATATGGAACAAGCGAATATTGAAAATATCGAAAAAGCCATAAATGCATGGATTAAGTCGTCAGACGATAATTATGACGAAATGCTGGATTTTTTTAAGATCCATAGAAATAATTGGTCACTATTTATTGGCCATTTATGTCTGGAAAAATTATTAAAAGCGTATTACATCAAAGTCAATCATAAGCATTCTCAAAACCTGCACAATTTGATTAGAATCGCAGAGCTTTCTCATTTAAAGCTGACTGATGAGCAAAGAAATGATTTTGCTATAATTACTACATTCAACATATCAGCGCGATACGATGATTTCAAACAGAACTTCTATAATAAGTGTACCAGTGAGTTTACTAATATATGGGTTGAAAAAATAAAAGTATATAGGCTATGGATAAAGGAATTAATCAAATAATCAATTCATATATTCTCTATTTGCAAAAGGAGAATTTGCAATTTAGAAAAGTTTATCTTTTTGGCTCCTATGCTAAAAATAAGCAAACGGTCCATAGTGATATTGATTTAGCTTTCATTTTTGATGAGAACAAAACAATTGATTACTTTGATTTACAGGCTCAAATGTTATCCATGGCAAGTTATATAGATACAAGAATTGAACCGCACCCAATGAGTTCAGAGGATTTTACTCCCGAAAATCCGTTAGCATGTGAAATTTTAACTACGGGTATGGAAATTAGTTTACAAAAATAAGAACTTGCCCTAATCGAATAGAATGCGCCATCAGTAATTAGCTGATTGGGAAAACCTTTCATACCAAATAGCATACAGCTCTCGTTCTAAGCGGTTTCCCGATAGATCGGGACAGGCAGTTAAACAAGGAGAGATAGTGGCGGGCTTTGATTATGCGGGCTTACTTAGTACGGCTGGGTCAGCAGTGATTTGGATGCTCATTGGGTGAGTTTGGCGATCAGAAGTGCCTTAAAAGTGCTGGAGACTATATGCGGAGAAAGACGCAAGGCCTGTTCCGGCTTATTCCGGGATACTGTTCTTAGGGGGTAAACTACCTGGTGACGAAAGTAAGAAACTGAATACCTGAAGATATGTTTAGATTTTTGTATATTTGTTAGGCTAAAAAAGTTGGATATGAATATGCAAACAATTTCAATTGATTTCCCTTCAGATATCTTATTGACTCTGAATGAGAATGAAAATGAGCTAAAACAAGATATTAAATTGTCTTTCGCCATTCGGCTATATCGGTCGCAAAAATTAACTATAGGCAAAGCTGCACAAATTGCAGGATTGCCACGATTCGATTTTGAGACTATATTGTCGGATAATGGAGTGTCGATATCAAATTTAACTATCGATGATGTGATAAATGATATACAGAAGCTAAGATAATATGAAAAATGGACTTGTGATTGCTGATTCTGGTCCAATTTTCTCATTAGCTTTAATTGATAAGTTGGATTTATTAGATAAAATATTCGATGATGTTAAAATAGCTCAAGCTGTATGGATTGAAATATCAACAGATGAATCAAAACCTTTTCATGAAAGGATTTGTTTGTATTTTCAAGATAAAGTAGAGCAAATTAAGGGATTTAATGAGTTGACTTTCGTAATGGATTACGGCTAATCAGAATCAATTATATTGTATAAAGAGCTACATGCAGACTTCTTGCTGATAGATGATAAAAAAGCCAGAAGTATTGCTGAAAATTTCGGGATTAATTGTGTTGGTACTATTGGGTTACTTTCAATAGCCAGTGATAAAGGGTTTGTGGATAATTTAAAACCTTTGTTTGACTTATTTTTACAAAATCACAGATACTACTCTATTGAATTATTAAATGCAATATTACTTCAAAAAGGAGAATCCGAAATAAGCAACCAGGCATAATCGGGTAAACTGCCCCACCAATAATTCATTTTAGTGAGAGCCTCTCATACCAGCAGTCGGATACGGTTCTTGTTCTACGCGGGTTGCAGATAGATCGGGACAGGCTGTTAAACAAGGAGAGATAGTGGCGAGCTTTGGTAATGTGGGCTTACTTGGTACGGTTGGGTCAGCAGTGATTTAGATGCTCGTGGGATGAGTTTGGTTAAAGTGAGAGCCTTAAAAGTAACTGAGAAAGCAAGCGGTGAAAGTTGCATGGCCTGTGCCGGTTTATTTAGGGTTAGGGTTTTTAGGAGTTAAACTACCCGGTGACGAAAGTAAGAAACTGAGTACCTGAAGATATGCTTAGATTTTTTGTATATTTGATCTATGAAAAATTTAGTGTTACATATTCCGGATAATTTAGATTTAACTGAAACCGAAACAAGAAGGTTTTTAGCAGCTAAGATGTTTGAGATAGGTAAATTATCACTTGGTCAGGCTGCTGACCTGGCCTGTATGTCGAAAGTCGCGTTTTCAGAAATACTCTCTGATTTCAATGTCTCATTAATCAATTATAATTCATCAGATGTATTAAGGGATGCAGCTCAATTCTAAGATTATTGTTTCGGATACCAGTTGTTTGATTCTGTAGCTTAAGATTGATGAAATTGGCATTCGGAAAGAAATGTCTAATCAGGTATTTGTTACTTCTATCATAAAGGATGAATTAAAACAAGATCTTCCAGGTTGGATTCAGGTTCTTGATCCAAGAGATAAGCATTATCAATCAATTCTTGAAATAGATTTATATAAAGGTGAGGCCAGTGCAATTGCTTTAATGTTGGAGTTAGATGATGCAATTCTCATCATCGATGACCTGAAAGGACGTAAATTGGCTGAGAAATTAGGCTTTAAGTTTTCAGGTACTTTGGGTCTGTTGTTAAAAGCAAAGCAAATTGGAATAATCAAAAGTATCAAGCCTGTTCTTGATAAAATTAGATTGACAAACTTTAGATTTTCGGAAAAGCTCTTTACCGATATTTTAAATCAGGCAAAAGAATAAAATACCTACGGCTAATTTGGTAAACTGTCTCGCTGGTAATTAGCTGACGAGCAGAGCCTCTTACACCATCTGTGAATTGGTGGATATGGTTTCTGTACTTCGCGGTTCGTTAAACAAGGAGAGCTAGAGGCGGCTTTGGAAATGCTGGCTTATTTTGTATGGTTGGGTCAGCAGTGAATTAGATGCTCGTTAGGTGAGTTTGGTTATTGGAAGAGCATTAGAAGTAACTGAGAAAGCAAGCGGTGAAAGTCACACGGCCTGTAACAATTTATTCCGGGATACGGTTCTTAGGGTGCATAAGCTATCCGGTGGCGTCATGCCAGAAAATCCTGCAAGCATGATATATTCCCGACGATTTTTAGTATATTTGCAATATAAGACACAACTCTCAAAATATTGATATAGAGATTGATAAATTAACAAATTCAATTGAGAATGTCATCACAGGTGATAGTTTTCAAACGGATGTTTCCTTAATTGATAAAATTGATTTAAAGACAATAACAAAAAATAATGGATGGTTATTCAATTGGAAAAATGAACACAAACAACCTGACCGAGACGTATACAAGCTGACAATTGCAGGTAATCTTGATATAATTCAAGGATTGGTTAATATAACTGAGCGAGAAGACCACGTTTACATGCACTTGATTGAGAGTGCTCCATTCAATCTTGGACAAAATAAGGTTTATTTAGGAGTTCCAGGAAACATCGTTGCATTTGTTTGTAGGATTTCATTTCATCGTGGATTTGATGGATATGTTTCATTTACCTCAAAAACACAATTGATTGAGCATTATGAAAAGACTCTTGAAGCGATTAATGTCGGCGGACAGTTGATGGTAATTAATACGGATGCTGCATTAAAGTTGATTGATAAATATTTTAAAAATTAGATATTATGGGATTGATTAGAGAACCTTTAGACGTAGACTTCTTTGTTGACCCAAGACCGTTAACCGAGAAAGAGAAAAAAATGATTAGTGATTTCATAAAGGCTGACAAAGAGAAAAGACAAAGTAAAAGACCCTCCAAAAAAGGCACATACACCCAACATGCGATATAGCCAATAAGGGTCTCAGTAGTATTCAAGAAACTGAAAGATGAAATTTGGAAATTCAGAACTCTTTATCAAGGTTTACCAATATACAAGACTTAAATTGGTACTAAGTGTCCAGAACGAAGTGCTTATTAATTATTAATAAAATTTCGAGATTTCTATCAGGGTTTTGACTTTAAGGATGCTGATCTTCTTGGCGTTCATTTCGATTACTCCTTCTTTTCTTAACTCCTGAAGCATTCGTACCAGGGTCTCGGTAGCGGTCCCAACCATATTGGCCAGATCGACGCGGGATAAGACAATCTCCACCTGATCAGGTTTGTCTTTCTTCCCAAATTTCTCTGAGAGAATCAGTAGAGTGAGTGCCAGGCGCTCGCGGACGGTCATATGTGCAAAGACCATGACACTGTTTACCATGACGCTGAATTCGTGGCTTAGGCTAGATAACAGGCCAAGCATCAGGTCATTCGATTCATTAGTTGCCTTTAGAAAAACTTCTTTCGGCAGGAAGCCCAGTCTGGATGTTTCAAGCGCTGAAGCCGAATCTGGATAGGGTTCGTTGCACAAAAGGGCGGAATAACCGATCAGTTCGCTGGTGGAGCAGAGTGACAGGATGTGTTCTTTCCCGGCATGATCGGTTTTAAATTTTTTAACCAGACCTTCTTTCAGGTAAAAAATGCCGGAAGGGAAGGAACCTTCGAGAAATATTGGTTGTCCTTTACGATAGGTTTTATCAATCATCTGACTTTCGAGATATTGTCTTAAGTCGGGTGAAATGTTTTTAAGAATTGAGTCACTCTTCGAAGTGAATTTCTCAATGCGGACGAGATCATTTGGTTCCATAATCAATGGTTAATTGTTCAAATATAGGCATAAAGTCATTACATTAATTGACTAATATCAAATTATACGATGACCAGATTCAAATTAAGATGCAGGTTTATTGACTTACTTTGCAAACCCAAACAATTTTAATTCAGAAAAGGTAAATGATGGAGTCCGAATTGTTATTAAATTTATCCTGGATAGTAACGATTGCTGCAATTCTAGCCCTGTCTTTTGTTTCCTTTAAGCTCAAATCATACGTTGCGATACTGACAGTTGTCATTGTTGCAATTGTAACAAGTATTCCTGCATTAAGGGCATTAAATGGAGATTCAGTCGGCTTTCTGCTTCAGAAAAATGGTTACTGGGGTGACATTCCTGTTCGCATTGATGGACTGTCTGCCTGGTTTATACTTATAGTAAATTTCACCTCGGTTACGGGTGTCATTTATGGGGTCGGTTATTTGAAGAAATACAACAACTCATCCCAAAAACTGACATTTCACTGGATTTTGTTCATACTGTTTCAATTGTCGATGGTTTGGGTCTGCATGTTGCAGCATAGTCTTGCCTTTTTGGTGGCCTGGGAAGTTATGTCATTATCATCGATGCTATTGGTAATATTCGATTACGACAAGCCGAAGACCTTGAAAGCCGGGCTCAATTACCTGGTTCAGATGCATATCAGTGTTACATTTCTAACAATTGGTTTTATATGGGTCTATCTTCAGACGGGTTCATTTAGTTTTGAGGTATTTCCTGCGTATTTTGGATCAACAAATACAATATGGCTGTTCCTGATTTTCTTTATAGGTTTTGGGATAAAAGCCGGGTTTGTTCCCTTGCACAGCTGGTTGCCACATGCACATCCTGCTGCTCCTTCCCATGTGTCGGGAGTGATGTCGGGAGTGATTGTGAAACTTGGGATTTATGGGATATTCCGAATAATTACCTTTCTGAAAACAGATTTCTTACTTCTGGGCGAGATCGTGGTTACCGTTTCGGTGTTAACCGGAGTCTATGGGATCTTAAATGCTGCCATACATCGTGATTTTAAACAAATGCTGGCTTACTGCACTATCGAAAATATTGGGATCATCGGTATCGGCATCGGGTTGGGAATGATCGGTATAGCCAACGGTTCCGCTGTTTTGTATTATCTGGGTTTTGGCGGGGCCTTGCTGCATGTGCTCAACCATTCATTGTTTAAGTCCTTGCTCTTTTATTCGGCGGGTTCGGTATACCAGCAAACACATACACGGGACATGGATCAGCTTGGCGGTCTTATCAAACAGATGCCAAAGACCGCTGTTCTGTTTTTAATTGGGGCAATTGCTATTGGGGGATTACCTCCATTTAACGGGTTCGTTTCTGAATTTGTATTGTATAGCGGACTTTTAGAAGGTTTGAAATCGAGTGATCTCAGCCAGATCAGTTTACTGGTGTTTACCCTTGCTGGATTGAGTATTATAGGAGGTATTTCGATATTAACATTTACAAAGACGTTTGGAACGATTTTCCTGGGAACGGAAAGAGATACGTTGAAGCATCAGCCTGAAGAAGTTTCAGTGAATATGCTCCTGCCTCAATATTTTATTGTTGCTGTAATGCTAAGCGTTGCCTTTCTTCCGCAGATTTACCTGAATGTTATTGGCAGTCTGCTGGGTAATCTTGGGATCTCACAGGTATTTGCCGGACATGCAGGATTCTCAGCTTATTCAAACAGCATTGTGCACATCAACCTCTACTTTATATTGTTCGCAGCTGTAGTGGCCGCAAGCTGGTTTGTGAGGTCCATGGTAATAAAAGGAAAGTCCAGCGAAATTCAGCCTACCTGGGGATGTGCCTATATTGCACCAACCCCTAAATTGCAATATACAGGCAAATCGTTTTCAAAATCTCTGGGCAAAATGTTTGGTTTCCTGTTGACAGAAGAAAAGAAATACAAGGAATTGAAGGAGGGAGAGATCTTCCCTGAGAGAAGAACATACGTGTCGCATTATCTGGACTTTTTTGAGAACAGGTTCATTAAATCTATCACGCATCACTTAGTTTATGCTGTAAATTATTTTAAATTTATTCAAAATGGCCGGGTACAATCATACGTACTGTATGGAATTGTGTTTATGCTGGCTATATTCATACTGACAGTATTAAATGTCTTAAAATGAATTTGATAAAAGTTATTCTGGCACTACCGGTTTTGGTTATTATCCTGCTTCCTTTTTTTAATACAAAAGGGAAGGGGATATTATTCTATGCCGCTATTGTAGTGAATACCTTGCTTTCAAGTTATTTTGCCATTCAGACCATGTCAGGTGATATGACCGATATTACCTTCTCCGGGAGCCTGGTGACAGGTCCGGTGAGCCTGAGGATTGATGCCCTCTCGGGTTGGTTTATGCTGATTATTAATTTTGTTTTTCTTACGGGTGGGTTTTATGGGCTTTTTTATATGAAAGCCTATCAGAGCCAGCGAAACAACCTTACCCTCCACGGGATAGCTTTTGTCTTATTACATTGGGCTTTAATTGGTCTTTGTGCCGTACAAAATAGTATTGTTTTTCTGATAGTCTGGGAGATCATGGCTCTTTCGGCTTTTCTGGCCGTCATTTTTGAACATGAGAAGATGGTTACTGTCAAAGCCGGACTGAATTACCTGATACAATCGCATGTCTCCATTTTGTTCCTAATGTTTGGGTTTATCTGGGTGGCATTTAAAACAGGAAGTTATGACTTTCAGGCTATAACTTTATATACTTCTGAACATCAGGGGGTTGCCGGGCTAATGTTGTTTTTAGTATTTTTTGTGGGGTTTGGTATCAAAGCAGGATTTGTTCCTTTCCATACCTGGCTTCCGTATGCACATCCTGCTGCACCAGCACATATTTCAGGAATCATGTCGGGAGTAATGATAAAAATAGGAATTTTTGGGATACTTAGGATGATTACTTTAATCAAAGCAGATTTTTATACCATTGGCCTTATCATCCTTGCTTTTTCGGTTATATCAGGTTTGTATGGAGTGATGCTTGCTATTATGCAACACAATCTAAAAAAGTTACTCGCATACCACAGTATCGAAAACATTGGCATTATCGGAATGGGGATAGGAATTGGCTGTATTGGTCTGGGGAATGGAAACACAATACTTGCTTCGCTTGGGTTTGCAGGGGCGTTGTTGCATACTCTAAATCATGCGCTGTTTAAATCATTACTATTTTTTACTGCCGGAAATGTTTATCAGGCCACACACACGCTGCACATTGATCATTTAGGTGGTCTGATTAAGAAGATGCCACAAACAGCTTTGCTCTTTTTGATTGCAGCTATCGCCATTTCAGGAATTCCACCTTTTAATGGTTTTATTTCGGAGTTTATCATTTATAGCGGGTTCTATTATTGGATGCATGATGCCATGCTAGGTACCTTAATGGCGATCATCTTTTCGGTTCTGGGACTGGTTCTGATAGGAGGGTTGGCGCTATTGTGCTTCACCAAGGCATTTGGAATCGTCTTCTTAGGACAGGCCCGTCATGAGTTTCATCATGAAGTAAAAGAAGTTCCATTCATGCAACTGGCCCCATTATATCTGATTGCATTTTTCATTGTGATTATAGGTGTTTTCCCTCAAATATTTCTAAACGGACTTTCACAACCTGTTCATTTGTTGTCTGGCATTTCGCTGAATATGGGTTTGCCTTTTCAGGGGAAAACGGCAGACCTACTACAGCCCGTTACCTGGGGAATCTGGGCTTTTATCCTAATTACAGGGATTATTTTTGCCCTTCGGAAAATTATTACCCGTAACCGGATTATCACTTTAGAACCCACCTGGGGGTGTGCCTATGTTGCACCAACTTCTAAATTGCAATATACGGCGAGTTCATTTGTCAGGCCATACAGTAAGCTTTTCCGTCCAATCCTTTTGTCATCCAAAACCGAGAAGGAAGTGGAGGGTTTATTTCCATCAGGTGGTTCGTATGAAACCAATGTATACGACCGGGTGGAAAAATATTTGATTGATAATCCAATAGCAGCTTATAAGGCACTGCTGGGAAGGTTCTTGTTCCTTCAAAACGGCAGGTTGCAGTTCTATATTTTATACGGAATCATTTTTATCGTTTCGGTCATTTGTATCCCGTTGTTTTATGATCAGGTTGTATTATTCATCCAATATCTAAAGCAGATCTAATTATGCTGAGTTTAATTCTCATCGTTATAGCCAGTGCCTTTTTTACCGGTATAATTATCCGCACAAAAAGCATTGCTTCAGGCCGAAAGGGGCCGGGTATTTTTCAGCCCATCAAAGATGTGTTGAGACTCTTTAAAAAGGGGGTTGTGTATAGTGATACGACTAGTTTCGTCTTTCAGATTGCACCCACTATCTACTTTTCATCTGTCGTTATGGCTATGTTGGTCGTGCCTTTCGGTCGGTCGAAAGGGATTGTCAGTTTCGATGGCGACTTTATCTTCTTCGCCTATGTACTGGCCCTTGGGAAGTTTTTTAGCATCATTTCGGCCATGGATACAGGCAGCAGCTTCGAAGGCATGGGTGCAAGTCGGGAGGCGCTTTATTCGATGTTTGCCGAACCTGCATTCTTTATTCTGATGGGTTCACTTGCCCTGCTTACCGGACACACCTCATTTCAGGAGATGTTTGCAGCTTTGCATATTGGTTCGTACATAAGCTATGCACTGGCGATTCTTGGAACATTTGTCCTGATGATGATTGCAATGGTCGAGAATAGCCGAATGCCTATCGATGATCCCAAGACACATCTGGAGCTCACCATGGTTCACGAAGTAATGATACTCGATAACAGCGGGTTTGATCTGGGTTTAATCCTTACATCCGGGTATCTGAAATTTGCCATTTATGGCGCTTTGGTTGTCAACCTGTTTATTGGGATGTTTCCTTATCATTTTTCTATTCCTATGTTTTTTATTATTCAATTTGTACTTGCGACAGGAGTAGGCTTGATCGAATCATTTATGGCACGCTTCAGGATGAGCCATAATGCGCAATTTATATTTGTTTTAACATCGGTGAGTCTGCTCATTTTCTTTGGGGCCTTGCTGATATTAGGAAAGTTTGCTTAATCTGTAAATTCTGTACCTATGATAGATGTATTGCTGATCACATTCATAATTTCCCTGTTCTATATGGCCATCGCCAATCGAATGATGACCTATATCAAAGTGCTGGCCTTTCAGGGGGTATTGTTGTTTTTTGTTGTTTTTCTACAGTTGAACGAAATCAATCCGGTAAACCTTGCATTGATCTTGCTTGAAACCATTGTTTTTAAGTCGATTGCGGTGCCATTATTTATGGCCTATGTGCTGAAACGGAATAATATTACAAGGGAGGCCGAGCCCTATCTGCCGAATTTCGTCTCGTTAATTATAACTACTTTAATTGTTGTGGTTACCATTTTGCTGGCAAATGGGGTGAAGGATACTCACCTGGATAAGATCTTCTTTGTTGTGGCACTGTCATCACTATTTACCGGCTTATATTTTATAGCAACAAGACGTAAGATTATTACCCATGTCATCGGATATTTGATTATTGAGAATGGTGTTTTTGTTTTATCGCTTGCTGTTGGAAACGAAATGCCTATGCTGGTTAACCTTGGAATCATGCTTGATATATTTGCCAGTGTGCTGATTCTTGGTATCTTCCTGAACAAAATAGGTGATGTATTTAAAGATATTAATGTCGATCAGTTGAGTAGTTTGAAGGATTATTAATCAGTAGAAAATATGATAGGAATATATCTGATAGGAGCTTTAAGTATAGCAATTGCATTATTTCTGAACAGGAATAAAACGATCGCATTCGTTTTGTTGGGATTATTCCTGATTCTCCAGGGTACATTATGTGTTCATGCCTATCTCAATTTACATGCTACCGAATGGAGCTATTTTACCTATGATTCACTGGCTGTTTTACTTTTGCTTACACTAGGGATTATTGCAATTCCAGCCATATTTCACAGTCATATTTATCTGGAAGACCAGCCTGCACCTCCACAATCAAGGGCGGTATATTATGCCTCTTTTGTTTTGCTACTTATGGGTATCAGTGCCGGATATCTTGCCAACCATATTGCAGTTATCTGGATTTTTACTGAAGTAACCACACTGAGCGCATCGGCACTGATCTATCATCACCGAAATAAATTGGCTCTGGAAGGAACCTGGAAGTATGTTTTCATCAGTGCCATCAGTATCACTTTTGTATTTATTGGTATTTTGTTTTTAAGTCTTTCGCTTCAGAATGCTGGTTCAGATAACCTGTCGTTTAAAAACCTGTTGGCACAGAGTGCACTGTTGAACCCTTTTTGGCTAAGGTTATCGTTTCTTTTTATCTTTACCGGCTTTACAGTCAAATTGGGCCTGGTGCCGATGTTTACTGCAGGAGTGGATGCCAAGGACAAAGCTCCGGCTCCGGCAGGCGCTTTGCTCTCAAGTGTTTTGATGAACCTGGGATTTGTGGGTGTGTTTCGCTTCTACATTGTTATTGCAAACACTCCCTTGCATCACTGGGCGAACCTGGTCATCGGAATTTCAGCTTTCCTTTCGGTCTTTGTTGCCACGGTATATATGATCAAGGTCAAAAACATCAAACGAATGATGGCCTATTCGAGTATCGAGCATATGGGGCTGGTTATGCTCGGAGTCGCGGCGGGAGGCATTGGTTATTATGCGGCCATACTGCATATCATCCTGCATGCGTTTGTGAAATCGAGCATGTTTTTCCAGTTTACACAATTGTACCGGGTCTTTCAGAATAAAAGCATTTATCACGTGGGCAATTATTTCAAATACAATACAGCTGGAGCCTTGGTGCTTTTATTCGGATTCATTAGCGCTACGGCAATGCCTCCTTCGGGTTTGTTTGTGAGCGAATTTCTTATTTTCCGTTCTTTGTTTGAAGCCAATCAGATCATCCTGCTTGTAGTAGTTTTACTTTTGCTTACCATGATCATCTGGGCCTTTGGGAAGAATATATTAAAGATACTCTTTATACCACCCGTTGGGTTTGATGATTCACACGTGCCGGTTATCAGTCCGTGGGAATCGTCCTCTCAGTTCATTCTTTTAGCGCTGGCCGTATACCTGGGATTGAATCCTCCGGCTGAATTCGTACAGTTGATCAAAGAAAGCATTATGATGTTACCAAATTAAAAAACAATGAACTACACAACGATAGTAAACAATCAAACGATTCCGGAGTCAGACATTCCGGTGATTGAATATGAAGATTTTTTCGGTCTGAATACTGGTCTTCTTTTCAATGCTCCGGAAAGACATTGCGTCAACTACTTTGGATGTCGTGTTGGGAAACAAATTAAACTGATTTGTTGTATTGCCGATGACAGCACTCATAAAATCCAGGTCTCTTCCTGCATGGTGGAATCTTCTGATACGCTTGATTCATTTACAGCCCGGAATTTCTGTTTTGAGAAATTTGAACGGGAGATTTATGAGAATTTCGGTATAGGCTATAAAGATCATCCCTGGTTAAAGCCGGTGAGGTATGCACATAATAGGGCTGATCAGACCAGGACGATTGCCAACTATCCATTTTATTCGATTGAAAGCGATGAATTGCATGAAGTAGGCGTAGGACCGATACATGCCGGGATAATTGAGCCGGGGCATTTCCGCTTTATCTGTAACGGGGAGCAAATCCTGCATCTCGAAATTCAGCTTGGTTATCAGCATCGTGGAATTGAGCAGATGTTTCTTGAAAAGAAAAAACTGCTTCAGCGTACCACTATTGCCGAATCGATTGCAGGAGACACTGTGGTTGGTCATACCACAGCCTTCTCACAGTTGTGGGAAAGTTTATGCGGTTTCAAAGTTTCTCGTGATATTGAATTTGCCAGGACTATTGCTCTTGAAATGGAACGTATGGCAGTGCATACGGGCGATTTAAGCGGTGTTTGTACCGACATAGCCTATCAGTTGGGTAGTTCGGTGTTTGGCCGTTTACGCACTCCTATCATCAATTATATGCAGGAATGGTGTGGCAACCGATTGTCTAAAGGGTTGATCAGGCCTGGAAGGAATCAATTTCCTCTTACTCCTGAATTGGCTCACCGTCTGTTATCAGTGCTGGATGTTTATGAACCAGACTTTCTGGAAATGAACGAACAGATGTTTCAATTGCCAAGTGTCCTTTCCCGTTTTGAACGTACAGGGGTAGTATCTTATGACGATGTTTTGTCGATCGGTACCGTGGGGATGGCTGCACGGATGAGTGGACTGAGTAGGGATATTCGATCATCGCACCCGTTTGGTCTTTATCCGGAAATCGGTCACCAACCCATTATCAAACATCATGGCGATGTGTATTCACGTGTTCAGATACGCAAAGCGGAAGTGAAACAATCCATGCAATATATAAGGAATTTGCTTCAGAATATTCCTGAATGTGATGATTCCGAACCTGCATTTGAGAATACTAAACCTAACTCCTTTACTCTTTCGCTTGTTGAAGGCTGGAGAGGTGAAATCTGCCATTGTGCTATTACCGGCGACCAGGGTGAGCTGATCCTGTATAAGGTCAAAGATCCGTCATTCCACAACTGGCTGGCATTGGCGCTTTCGGTAAGGAATAATGAAATTTCAGATTTCCCGATTTGCAACAAGAGTTTCAATCTGTCGTATTCTGGTCACGATTTGTAATCTTAAACTGATAACCATGTTCGATAATATAAAAATAGTCTATCACCAGGGAAAGCAATTTATTCCGGATGTTACAAAAGCTAAGGTTCCGGGTATTTTCAGAGGCCGTCCTGTGATCAGCTCCGAAAAGGTCGATGAGACTGCACTGATCGAGTTATGTCCGGTAGACGCGATTTCGGCAAGTCCGGTGAGCATCGATATGGGGAAATGTACTTTTTGCAGCGAGTGTGCCAAAAAGTTCCCCAATAAAATCCGGTTTACGACCGACTATAAAATTGCAACAAACGAACGTGATCGGCTCATTGTGAAGGAAGGCGATGATCATCCGGTTGAGGTGAATCATGAAACTGTCCGTGATGAAATTCACCGGCTATTTGGAGGGTCTCTAAAACTTAGGCAAGTAAGCGCAGGAGGCGATGGTAGTTGTGAAATGGAATTAAATGCAGCGAATAATGTACAGTTTGATATGAGTCGCTTTGGGATTGACTTTGTGGCCTCCCCCCGTCATGCCGACGGGATTGTAATTACCGGACCGATTACTGAAAACATGGCCAAATCTGTGCAGATTTGTTACGATGCAACTCCTGAACCCAAAATTATTGTTTTGGTCGGAACCGATGCCATCAGTGGTGGAATACTGGGAAACAGTTCAGCCATTGACAGGAGTTTTTTGGATAAATATCCTATCGATCTTTATATTCCGGGCAATCCTTCCCATCCGCTGACTATTGTCAATGGGTTGCTGGATTTGACAAGGAAAAGGAAAGCTAAGAAATAAGGGTTAAAGAGTTTATAAGTGATTGTTAAAGAATCTTCTGAAATATCAATTCTGCTTTCCATCCATTTTCTGTGCGGCGCCATTCTTTTTTGGTTCCGCAAAGTTCAAATCCGTTGTTTTCGAAGAGTTGGATACTTGCAAGGTTGTCTTCAGTAATATTGGCATAAAGCTGGTGCAGCCGAAGATGATCGGTAGAGTATATGCAAAGAAGATGCAGGGCATCGGTAGCATAACCCAGTTTGCGATCTTTGTCGTCGTGTATTAATATTCCAACTCCGGCCCTGAAATGAAAAGGATCGAAGTCAAAAAGGTCGATTGCTCCAACGGCATGCCCATCCAGTGTTTCGATGATCATACGAGTCTGTTTGGCTTCATAAATGTCGCGCTGTGAATCCTTGATGTATTTGGCCAGGATATATTTGGAAAATGGTTCATACGTATTACTGATATCCCAAATCGCTGCATCATTTTCCCATTCAAACAACAAATCGATGTCATCTGGTTCAAGCGCTCTAAAACGAACCTTACCATATTCCAGTTTCTTGTTTGTCATGATGATTATATTTTTCTCCAGGATTTAAATACAATTTCGAAATCATTCATTAGCTGATAATCTTTTGCATAAACAATATCCAGTTCGTCTTTCTTTTTGTCTGGAATATCTTTAGTAAAAAGAGAAGCAGGCGAGAGAATACCCTTTTTTATTTGAGGCAGCAATTGGGATTGATTGTGTGAACAATAACCTACCCAGCTTTTTCTTCCGGAGATAACTTCAAAAATACTTCCAATGAGGCTTGATTTGTTAGATGTGAATCCGATCAAAATGGGTGAAAGAATAAACAGGAAAACGGACAAGATGATATCGAAAACACGCTTGTTCTTTTTATTGTTTTCCCGGGCGATGGAATTGATATGAACAACGTACAAGTCGCCGGCAGTTGAAATGGAGTTGCTCCCAATAATTGAAAGACTTTCAGGAGGTGCAATTTTATAATCGATGTTAAGGTCGTTCAAATCTAGCATAATCCTGATAATTTCCTGCGAAGGAATATCTTCGGATGAGAAGATGAGTTCGTCGATATTATTGATCCGGATTATTTCGTGCAGCTGGTGCAGATTACCCAGGAAGAGTTTGTGATTAACCACTTCGTCAGGCGATACAAAACCAATGGTGTCAATCTTTAATCCTGAACTCACGATAAGTTCAGCGATTCTATTTGACTCAACTTCGGCAGCTACAATTGCAATTCGTTTTTGTTTTCCAATTGCAAGTTCAAATCCTGAGTTTGGTATTTTTGAAAGTAAAAAACGATAGGCTGGAAGTATAATGAACGCCCATGCTGAGCCAAGCAAAAGCAAGGCACGTGAAAAGCGAAGACTTTCATTAACCAAAGAATAAAACACCAGTATAGAAAGTGTTCCCCATAACAATCCTTTAAATATTCTGAGAAACTCAATGTTTTTTCGATAACCACCGTTCATCCAGATACATCCAATCCAAATCAACAAATAAATAGGAACGGCTACATGTAAATATTCAGGAGGATAGTAGCCATGTTCGAATTTGTATGCCTCCCAGTTAGGCAATAAAACAGCAAAACCGATATAGATTAAAATTGCATCCAGAATCGGTAACAGGGCTGTTTTTAGAAATCGCTCGCAAATGTTTAGTATCGCCAGGAAGTAAATGGCCAGATAAATGAGTATCGTGTACCTCCGGGCATTTCCTTTAGAAAAATGCTTTTTAGCAAAGATGATCATTGCATTGTAAAACACCTTTACGTAATTAATACTTCCTTTCTTTGTGCTTTCTCCTTTATAATGAATAATGGTAGTCTCTGGGAAGTAGTAGTTTTTATAGCCTCCCAGTGTGATGCGGTAAGAAAGGTCAATGTCTTCCCCATACATAAAATAATCTTCGTCGAGTAATCCAACTTTATCGAGTGTTTCGCGACGCAGCAGCATAAATGCACCGGCAAGAACTTCCACCTCGTGAATTTGATTGTTGTCGAGATAACCCAGGTGATATCGCCCAAACCGTCTGGATCGGGGGAAGAGTCTTGAAAATCCGAACATCTTCCAAAATGCCACTTCTGGCGTTGGCAATCCTCGCTTTGATTCAGGTAAAAACCTGCCCTTCCCATCAATCATTTTTACTCCCAATCCACCGGCGTATGGAGTTTTATCCATAAAGCTGATGATTTTGAAGAAACAGTCTTCCTCAACTACCGTGTCGGGATTTAGTAATAAAATATATTCGCCTTTTGATATACAAATAGCCTGGTTGTTGGCTTTTGAAAATCCCAGGTTATCTTTATTGCTGATTAATAATACATCAGGAAATTTCTCTTCAACCATTTGACATGAACCATCAACAGAGTCGTTGTCAACCACAATGATTTCGGAACACACCTTTGAAGCTGCTTTTTGTGCAGCATAAAGGCATTGTTCTAAAAAATATTTGACGTTGTAGTTTACAATTACGATTGATAGCTTCATCTGTATATTTATATTAGAACCACATAGGCGTATAGGACATATAGTATAAGTTTTTCTATGTGTACTATGTGTCTATGTGGTCTTTTTCATTTTTCTTATTTCTAACGGATAATTGAATCTTCAAAATTCATTCGATTCACAATTGACCGGCCGAGGGTAACCTCATCAGTATATTCCAATTCGTCTCCAATCGAAACCCCTCTGGCCAAAGTTGAAAGTTTTACCCCTGTATCTTTAAGTTTTTTGTAAATGTAAAAATTGGTAGTGTCACCTTCCATCGTTGTACTCAGCGCAAGGATTATCTCTTCAATTGTTCCTTCATTAACCCTGTGGACAAGCGAATCGATTTCCAGGTCAGATGGACCAATTCCATCCATTGGAGAAATGATACCGCCTAAGACATGATATAATCCGTTAAACTGATGAGTATTTTCTATCGACATTACATCTTTAATGTTTTCGACCACACAAATCAGTGAAGGGTTTCTTGAAGGATGTGCACAAATGCTGCAAATGTCGGTATCCGAAATGTTGTAACAAATCCTGCAATGTTTTATTTCAGTGCGCATTTGAATCAAACTGTTTCCGAATATTTCAACCTCCTGAATATCTTGTTTTAAAAGGTGTAGAACAAGTCTAAGGGCAGATTTCCGCCCAATACCAGGCAATTTGGCAAATTCATTGACTGCGTTTTCCAATAATCTTGATGGAAACTGATCGATATGCATATTCCATTTCTTTTGTGAGCCTCAAATTTAGTCAGCGAAATCCAATAAATGGAATAAGCAACAGATTTTAGAGTATTATTTTTTAAGATATTTTGCAATAGTGGTCAACACATCATCCATTCGGATAGGTTTTACCAACACTTCATTGCAGCCTGATTCAAGACATTTCTGTTTATCCTCAGCCATTGCATAGGCTGTTTGTGCGATTATTGGTATCGACAGATCTTTTAACCTGATCTGAGAGGTTGCTTCGTATCCGTTAATCTCAGGTAATTGAATATCCATCAGGATTAGATCTACCTTTGTATTGTTGAATAATGTCAATACATCAATCCCATCTTTTGCCCATATCACATTGGCACCGGTCTTTTGAAGAATGCTGTATAGATATTCATAATTATATGGAGTATCCTCAGCAATCATAATGGTATAGTTGGAGAAATTAAAACTTTCTGTTGAAGGGGCTTTAGCCAATGGTGACCTAACCATAGGGATTTTAATTTTATCGTAAGGAAGAGTTAAAAAGAAAACGCTTCCTTCTCCTTCTACCGATTTTACATTGATGTCACCACCTAACAGCACCGCCAGGTCTTTACAAATTGATAATCCTAATCCTGATGCTGCAGCATCGGGCCTGGAGGTCTCATCTCCGTAATTAAATCGTTTGAATATATTTTTAATTCTGCTGGCAGATATGCCTGAACCGGTATCTGAGACGAAAAACCGAAGTCGGTTGTCGCTAATAATGGTATACCCAATTTCGATGTGTCCGGTTTCTGTATGTTTTAAAGCATTCAGAAACAGGTTGTTGAAAATCTGTTTAAGCCTATAGGAATCTGTAAAAATCACATCGTGATGAACCTCTTCAGGAAGTTGAAAGATAAGTTCGAGATTTTGCTTCTGTTTTCGTTTAAGAAAATTATTATAGGTTAATTCAAGTTCCGAGAATAATTCACCAAGTGAACAAGCCTCCTTTTTTATCTTCAGTTCGTTAGCTTCAATTTTTGCTACATCGATGATGTCATCAATCAAACGAAGCAAGGACTGACTGTTTTCTTCAATAATACCGGAATATTTATTGCGTTTGGTAGAAGGGAGATTTTCATTTTTAATGAGTTCGCTGAACCCAATAATAGTATTGATTGGTGTCCTGATTTCATGACTCATATTCGCCAGGAAATGATTTTTATAGTTATTGGCCATATCAGCATCTTGCTTAGCCTTTTTTAGATCCTTTTCAATCTTTTTGAGGTATGAAATGTTTTCTGCTATTTTAACGTAATGTGTTATCGTGCCAAAATCATTCCTTATGGGAGATATACTGGCCAGTTCCCAATAAAATTCACCATTCTTTTTCTTATTTTTAAACTCACCCTGCCATTCATTACCTGAACTGATTGTTTTCCAGATTTTTTCGTAATAGCTGTTGGGATGAAAACCTGATTTTAAAATATTAGGCTTTTTACCTATAATTTCCTGGTCATTCCATCCCGTAATCTTACAGAAGGCAGGATTAAAAAATTCAATATAGCCATCGACGTCAGTGATAAGCACCATGATCGGACTTTGTATGATGGCCTGGTGAAGCTTTTTTAGTTCATTTTCAGACTTTTTCTCTTCCGTAACGTCACGATGTGTGCCAAGCATCCTGATGACATTCCCAGATTCGTCACGCAATGCAGTTGTCCGACTTTTAATCCAAACGTAATGACCATTCTTGTGTTTCAATCTGAATTCGGCTTCATAAACACGTAAATCACTATTTATAAAATTATTAATAAATCGAATCATCCTGTCTTTATCTTCCGGATGAAGTAATTCTTCCCAAACAGTACTAACATCTGGCAATTCATCCGGATAATATCCAAGAATTGATTTCCATTTTTTGGAGTAGAATATCTTTCCACTTCCAACGACATAATCCCAAATTCCAAGATCAGCAGCTTCTGTAGCCATTTCATACCGTTGTTCACTTGCAATCAACTTCGCTTCAATTTGTTTGTAACGATTTATGTTTTTAAGGATGATCAACACGGATTGATGCTGATTCGCCGGATCAGTTTCAGGAATCACAAGAATATTCCACCAAACCTCTTTTTTGTCCTTTTTAATCTTTATTTCTCCTTCTCTTTGTCGTTGTTGTTGAAAGACTTTAGCAATCAGGTCTGTAATAAGCGTGGTGTTTTCTCCGAAGAGGAGATTTTCCTGAAAAGTTTTTCCAATAATGTTTGATGCTTTTTCCTTAAGGCTGCTAGAAAAATTCTTCGATACATATACGATCTGCATATCAGGATTAATTCTGATCAATACTTCTTTAAGTTTTTCAGGTAAGGTCTGATCATATTGTTTGTCAGATTGAGCAGTTTCTTCCAGACTAATCAGTGTTAATCCTGAATTCATTGGAGTGATGGCCACAGTGAGAATACTCTTCTTCCTGTCAAAAAACAAGTGACTGATAGTATGCAATTTTATTGCCTGCAAGACATCATTCTCAAAAAAGAGCCGTAGATTTTTCTTCAGGCTTTCCGTTATCTGAAGGAAATCTGTATTCAGATCCAAATTCTCCTTTCTTAGAATTTGGTTTATTTGTCCCGAAAATTCCTCAATCTGAAAATCTTCATTGAGAGTAATATAACCTGAAATATGATCTGACTTATTATTTGAAATAAACATGGCTGCAATTTGTGTTTATATACTCTTACTTAAATTAATAAACGGGTTGCAAACAAAATGATTATATGTACTTTCTTTTTTTTATTAAAAAATCATTGATATTGATTTACCAGAACTTCAAGTTCCTGATCATTAATCAATATTACAAAAAAATTACCGATTTTCCAGTTCAGTGGAATATAAAAATCGTTAAATCTTTTAAGTCGGAGTTTTTTCAAATGGATCAATCTGCCTAATTATTTGTTGAATCTGTGAAAATCAGTTCAACTCATCATACACCTGTGGTTGAATCTCCATCAGAAAATGCCCTGCCTTATTGTTTAGATAAAACAGTTTCTGCCTTAAATTAGTTTTATTTTTTCTTAAGTACTTCCATCTTCAAATAGACAAATACAACTAATCATCATTTTTCGTTACATCCAGCGACTCAAGAATGAATTACATGCGATTATATACAAGTTCTTTTTAGCTTTAGATTTTTTAGGGTCTGCTAAAAAAATCATAATGTTCAGTTTTTCAATAAAATGATCGCATTAAACTTAAAATAAGTGCATGGAAATTTAAATTGGATTGAAACTGCAATATCCATGCTCCGACCTCGTGACGTGTCAACAATAAATTGACACATTATCCTGTCTAATTTACCAAGGTAATGAACAGAGCCAGCTGGATATCAAATCTTCAACCTACTCTTTCCGAATAATTTTTTTGGTCAGGGAATTCAAAAAAACTGGAAGATATGGGTGGACAGCAATGCTAATTTGGGCAGCTTTAAGGTGCCAGCAAGATTTCCGCCGGTCTGTCTGTCAGTCTTCATTTCAGGGCAGTAAAATAAAAACGGGTCTGCTATACCAAAATACTTCTTACCAGAAATGTGAAGCTCTTCTGCCTTGTCGTGTCGCTTTCACTGAGCCTATGCTCTTTTATGTTATTAGAAGATTATTAGAAGGTTATTCGAAGGTTATTCGATGATAGTTCAATTTTATTCTAATAATCATCGAATAGGTTTCTAATAATTAATGAATAAGTTTCAAATTATTTTAAAGTCTGTTAGATGGCCGTTAACTGGGAGAACCAATCAACACTTCAACCTTGAACAGACAATGGTATTTAGTGTCAATACATTGGCAGGATGGAATCTGATCCATCAATTTCTGGAACCAGGAATAAGAAGCTGTCCTCAAAGTCAAAAGAACAGTTTAAACACCAGTACGTCAGAAAGCTAATTCAAAGCATTCAACCAATAATCCTTTATTTCGGTCCTGGATTGAAATGCCAGGTTTTAATACCGCTTCAATTGTAACTATTTGGATCCATCCGGTTTTTCAGCAGACCCTACTTACAGGGATTTTCGTTTCCATTTCATAAAAGCAGGTGAAATTTGACTTTTATCGATTCACTAATTTGTTTCGTCAGTACCTCAAACAAATACTTTAATTCTGATTTAGGTGGTAAAAGATGCTCTGTATGAATGTTTTATGAAATATACACAGAAATAATATTGAGAAATGTAAAATAAATCGATGGAAATATTCAGAAGCGGCCCGTAAATAGTATAAATTTGGATACAAATGAATACTCAGGAAATAATACAAAAGACGGAGCGTTATATCTTAACTGAATTTTCTTCAGAAGGTAGCGGACATGATTGGTTTCATATCGATCGTGTACGCAAAATGGCATTAAGGATTGGACAAAGCGAAGATTGTGACTTATTTCAAGTTGAGATGGCGGCATTGCTTCATGATCTGGATGACTGGAAACTGACTGGTTCAGATTCTCATTATCCATCAGGGGCAAAAAAGTGGTTGGATAAAATGGAGATATTGGAAGAAACTTCTAATTGTATTCTCCGGATTATTGAAGATGTTTCCTATATGGGGGCAGGGACAGAAACGCATGTAAGGTCGGTTGAAGCTTCGGTTGTTCAGGATGCTGACCGATTGGATGCGATTGGTGCGCTGGGAATTGCCCGGACCTTTGCTTATGGGGGTCATAAAAACAGGCTGATTTATGATCCGTCAATTCCATCGGTTATGCATAATGATTTTGAGTCCTATAAATCAAGCACTGCTCCGACGATTAATCATTTTTACGAGAAACTATTATTGCTAAAAGACAGGATGAATACCAAAACTGCACAAATTATAGCCCAGAAAAGGCATCAGTTTATGCAGGAATATCTAACTCAATTTTTTGAAGAATGGGAGGCAGCCAAATGAAAACAGAACCAACCAAAATTACTCCATTGATGAGGATTGAACACATTGCTATCTGGACTCATGATCTGGAAGGTATGAGAAACTTCTATACTCATTATTTTAATGCAATGTCAGGATCGTGTTATTATAATCATTCCAAAGAGTTTAGATCCTATTTCCTTTCTTTTGAAGGTGAATGCCGGCTTGAACTTATGGAGATGCCAACTGTAGCAAATAATAAAAATGATTACAGAAAGCATATCAATGGGATAGCCCATATTGCCTTTAAAGTTGGTTCGCGGGAACAGGTTGATCATATCACGGATATGCTTCGTACCGATGGATTTGAAATTATTAGTCCTGGAAGAATGACAGGTGATGGGTATTATGAAAGTGCAGTATTTGACCCTGAGAAAAACAGATTGGAAATTCTGGCATAGGAAACAGGAGAAGGGAATAAAGAAAAAATACACTAATTTAAAGCAGAAGACAAAGAACTTCGATATCGTCTGGTGGCTTTTATTTTGGCATATTTTCGGCGGCATACAACAATTGTTCATACCAGGCTTCGCCATATTTTCGGATCAAAGGCTCTTTCAGAAATACATAGAGCGGAAGTTTTTGTTCTTTTCCACATTGTCTGCCGGGTTTACAAATATCTATCTTCTGGTAATTCACTGCGTCAAAACGTTTGTATTCTGTAATCCGGATGGGGAATAGGTGACAGGATACCGGTTTCCTGAAATTGATTTTACCTTCCAGAAAGGCTTTTTCGATTCCACATTTCAGAATTCCATTTTGCTCAAAGGTGTAAACACATTGTTTGTTATTTACAAGTGGCGTAACCAGATCGCCATCCAGATCAACCACTGCAAAACCTTGTATGCGAATTTCTTCCTTATGGCTTTCTTGTAAATTAGGTGCAACTTCAGAATAGGCTTCCTGGATGGCTTTTACTTCTTCCGGAGTAACAGGGGCTCCCGAATCGCCTTCGACACAACAGGCCCCTTTGCATTTTAACAAATCACAAAGGAATTTTTTCTCCAGAATATCCAGGCTTACAATGGTACGTCCTATTTCGAGCATAAGAGATAAAATAAATCCTGACAGAATTTCTAAGTCTGTCAGGATTGTATATAAGACATGATATTATTTTTCAATCAATATGTTTCCGGTCATTTCAGGCGGAATTTCCAAACCCATTATCGACAAGAGGGTAGGAGCCACATCCGCGAGGATTCCGTTCTTTATTTTTGCGTTTTTATTTTCCGAAATATATATACAAGGAACCGGATTCAGTGAATGGGCTGTATTGGCTGATCCGTCATCATTTATGGCATAGTCGGCATTACCATGGTCAGCAATAATCAGGATTTCGTAACCACCTTTTTGTGCAGCTTCTACAACAGCTTTAACACAATTGTCAACAGCGGTAATGGCCTTGCAGATAGCTTCATAAACACCAGTATGTCCAACCATGTCCCCGTTTGCAAAGTTCAAACAAACATAGTCAGCAGTTTGATTCAACAATTCAGGAACAATCAGGTCACGGACCATTGGCGCCGACATTTCCGGCTGAAAATCATAGGTAGCTACTTTTGGTGACGGAGCCAGGAGTCTTTTTTCGCCTTCAAATACATCTTCACGTCCGCCACTGAAAAAGAAAGTGACATGGGCATATTTTTCAGTTTCAGCAATACGGATTTGTTTCAATCCGGCTTTTGAAACGATTTCCCCCATTGTATTATTCAAATTTGGCTTGTCAAAAATGACATGAACATTTTTGAAGTCAGACTTGTAATTCGTCATTGTATACCATTGCAAGGGTATTGTCTTCATTCCAAATTCAGGGAAATCCTGCTGTGTAAAGGCAATAGTTGTTTCACGAAGACGATCGGTCCTGAAGTTGAAACAAATGACCACATCGTTTTCCTGAATGGTTGCCAATGGCTTTCCGTTTTCATCAATCATGACGATTGGCTGAAGGAATTCATCAGTCACCCCGGCAGCATATGATTCTTTTACTGTTTTTAGCAAATCGGTTGATGGAGTTCCTTTTCCTTCGGTATATAAATCGTAGGCAAGCTTCATGCGTTCCCAGTTTTTATCCCGATCCATACCATAGTAGCGACCAATCAGAGACGCAAACTTCCCGTTTGTTCCTTTAAGATTTTCCAAATCCTCTTCCAGAAATCCAAGTCCTGAGCGCGGATCGGTATCGCGTCCGTCCGTCAGTCCGTGAATAAAGGTGTTTTTTAATCCAAAGTCAGTGCCGATCTGGCATAGTGCAATCATGTGAGCACTTAAAGCATGAACTCCGCCTGGACCAATCAAACCTATCAGGTGAACGTTTTTATTATTCTCTTTCGCATAGGTGAATGCTTTGACAATTTGCGGTTCGGTCCAAAGTGTTTTGTCACGGATTGATTTGGTAATCTTGACCATGTCCTGATAAATTACCCGTCCGGCACCAATGTTGAGATGCCCAACTTCAGAATTGCCCATTTGTCCATCAGGTAACCCAACATTCTCTCCGGAGGTAAGGAGTTGAGAATGTGGATAATTGGCATTAAGATAATCTAGGAAAGGAGTCGGTGCTGATGAAATAACATCTCGTTTTGTTCCATCGCCAATTCCCCAACCATCGAGGATCATTAAAAGTGCTTTTTTATGTGTTGTCATAGATTCGATTCATTTTAATAAGAAACATTTTCGGCACCAAAAGTATCGTTTTTTCAACAAGTTAAAAAAATAATGCACAGAAGCTTAACTTGAATTAACAATTAACTTTTATAGTGGTTGTAAGTCTTCTGAACTTTAATTTGAAAAACAAACTGCACCTATCTTTGTTTCAGAGTATATCGAACCAGAACCCAAATCTTTGTTAGTTACATTTTATGATTTGATAAGTTATTTTTTCTTCAAATTTCTATCTTTACAAGAACATACCAGAAAACAATTTTATGAGATTGAGATTAATCGCACCGGTTATGTTATTTTGTTTTTTAATAGCCTATAGTCCTGTTTGGGCTCAGTCACTTCCTTTGGATAAAACTTTTGAAACAGTTCATTCCAACTCGCCGGAGTTTTCATTAGTAAATAATCCAAATGAAGGAATTCCTAAAGAAACGACCGACGGAGAAGCTTCGAAACTTAAAAAGCAGGAACCTGTGCCCAATCCAAATCAGAAGTCCGATAAAGTAATAAATACTGATCCTAACACACTACGTTTAAAAAATAAGATTATTCCGTTAACAAATACAGTTTATCAGGTCATTGAATATTTTGAGGCCAAAGGGTATCTTGGCTTTATACCTCAGGCAAAGCCATATACCAAAGGATATATTGCCGATCTTTTGGTGAAACTTAAGGAAAGGGAAGATTTGTCGGATAGGGAAAAGAAAATCATTAACCGGTATCTTTCAGATATTATTCAGGATACCAATGGCCTGACTGTTTATAAACAGGCCTCAAAAAATATGTTCGCACTTGCCGGATTCAGCGCAGTAACATCAGTTAGAACGGGAGTGGGAAACGATGGCACCTGGTCGACCAGCCTGGTGGCGGAACCTTATCTTTCCGGAGATCTGGGCGAACATCTGACTTTTACGGGAGCTATGGGGCTGGGGGTTGAACGTTTGAGTCCTGATCTTTTTTATCAGTCGTATACCAAAGATCATCAGGTTGTATTTCCTTATCAATCCCAGGGCTATTCGTATTTGCCCTATCAGTTTAATTTCGATACCATGTGGGCACATGTTCTGGCATCAGGATCTTCCGGTGAAGGAAACCCGATACAAGACAATTTAACTGCAGGAATGATTTATCATACCGAATTAAACGGTTCGTGGTTCGATGGAGCAGTTCAGTTCAGTATTAATAATCAACAAAGGGCCTGGGGATATGATCAGGAAAACCTGGTATTGTCATCAACGGCCCGAAGATTTCCTGGAGTAGAATTGAAGATACAGCCTGCAAGTTGGATTCGTTATTCGTTCCTGACAGGTTCATTGTTCTCCTATGCCGACCAGAGCGTGGATTACAAGAAAGATATTTACGGTTACGATATTGGCCAGGTTCAGAAGAATTTTACTTATCATTTGCTTGAGTTTATACCAAACAAATGGTTGCAAATATCCATTGGAGGTGGTAATATTTGGTCGAAACGACTGGAACTTGCTTATTTGGCTCCATTTGTTCTGCCACATTTTAGCCAGATTGATGTTGGCGATTATGATAATACTTCGTTATCTTTTGATATTTCCGCACAAATCCCCAAGATTGGAAAGACCTGGGCCAGTCTTTTTGTAGATGAATTTAGTTTTACAAAATCCGGTCCGTTACTACGAATGCCACGAAACCGAATTGCATGGCAGTTGGGATGGAAAACCACTTTATTATCCTCAATCATTCCCGGAACAACATCTGTACTGAAATATACACGGGTAACTCCATTTGTCTATACTCATTATCCTGATTCTACCTTCAATACCTTTAGTAAGCGTCCGAATGATATGACTTACACCCATGATGGATTTAACCTTGGGTTCTATCTTCCCCCTAATTCTGCAGAATTAAACTGGAAACTGGTGAATATTGCAATTCCTGACCTTGTGTTGCAGTTAAATAACCGATTGATTATTCACGGCACCAATGATTTGGCAAGTACAAATGTATATCAGATTTATGGTGATGTTTATCGCTCTCAGATAGGTGATGTTTACCAATATCCACTGTTGAATTTCACCAAAGATGGAATTTATGACTGGACGGTTGAATCGGAATTTAAGTTTGACTGGAAGATAAGGAATTCGGGAAGTTTGAATTATTATCATTTAGTGGGAAGTTTGGGCTATTCAAAAACCTGGTGGAGAAGTAATATGAGTCAGGTGGTTGCCCCGGAAAGTAAAAGTTTAATGACCGGTAGTATTGGTATTGTAGTGGAGATGTAATTAGGCGGGAGCAAGGGGCAGGGAGAAGGAAAAGAGAGAAAGCTGTTTTAGCTTTTGGTAACCTGAAGACCAGTATTTGAAATACTGAACTCGACAAAACGGGCACGGTTATTTATAGGACTATTAATTAAATTATGTCGAATTTGAGTGGCAGATATTTCATCTTTGGCCATAATGAACATGAAACCACCACCCCCAGCACCTAATAGCTTATACCCAACCGACCAGGGTGCAATCAGGTCGATGATCTTCTGAATTTCCGGGGTATTAGTTCCTGCATCCATCTTCTGGTTTAACTGCCAGTTGCGAAGGATATTCTTTCCCAATCCATCAAAGTCCTTTTCGGAAAGTGATTGGCTGGTGCGAACTGCATGGCGTTTCAATTCTTCAAGAAGTGCCAGATGAGTGGCTGAATTTAGAAACATACCTCTTACAATATCCGCCAGGATAGATTTCGCAACCCTCGTAATTCCGGTATAATACAGCAACATCCGGTTTTTAAAACATAGATCGGTAAACAGGGAATCAGGCAGCCATTTAATTGACGGACTTTGCAGTTTTCCCGGAACTGTTTCCAAAAGTTTGATGCCTTCCAATATGCCTCCAAACTGGTCCTGCCAGCCACCACCGGTGGTTAGGAGCTGTTCGAGTGCAAGAGTCCGACTACCAGTTTCTATCTTATCCCAATTCAGACCACAAACTTCGGAAAGGGTACCGAGGACTGTTGCTGCCAGAATTGAACTGGTGCCTAATCCAGAACCTTTCGGTACAGCCGACAGAATTGAAATTTCTAACCCCCCACCGGCTTCAGATAATTGTTGATGCAGAGAAGGATATTTCCGATAAGCAAATTCAGGAAGAAATCCTGCAAGCGCAAGTGCTGCTTTAGGAATGGCAAATGGTGAACCCACATTATTAAAAGCTTTCAGATCTTCAAAAGTGGTAATCGTTTCCTGAGCGCCCAGATCAATTGAACGAATAATGAACTCCGGGGTTTCAGATGCTTTAATATAGCAGTGTAATGGAGGCTGACCGTTCAACTCAACTGCCAGATTAACAACCTTCCCACCGTAAAGAAAACAATAGGGCGGAGTATCTGACCATCCACCAGCAAGGTCTAATCTTACCGGACTTCTGCCCCAGGCAATCTGATCGGGAAGTAGATTAATACGTGGATCGACCAGGTGATCCTGAAAATATTCAAGTATGGAATCACGCAGATATTCAAATGCTTTCTTTTCTTCCTGATTCCATTCATTACCCTTCCGCCGTTCTACAGTTGCCCGAAACATATGTGAATGAATAGGGAGCCAGCCGTTATTATTTTCATGGTGTAATTCAGGTAATTCCAGGTTTTCTTGTACAAATTCATTGGCCATTTTATCCAGGTCAAGCTGATAGAAAACAGAGATGGAATAATTATTTGCTATAGCTGGAATTGCTTTCACCCTGTTTTGAGTGCTTTGTTCTTCCATCAATGAAATGTTACAGATTTTGCCGATTTGTTCTGCGCTTACCCGCTTTGAATGCAGCCATAATTTAGTGAATTCAGGATTATTAAGTGGTTGCGGATCAACTAACCATTGGATGAATGTATCTGTAATATCTGCCTTTTTCATAAATACGAAAAGAGGTGTAAATTGAATATCGGTATCTTCCGGATATTCAGAGAAGGCATTTTGAAGCCCTCTCCTGTTTAGCCATTCCTGAAGAGACAGATTCATAAATTGAGTGGATTCGCTAATCCGATCTCCTCTGAACTGATCGTTAAACCCATAATTCCGAATCACTAATTCGGTTTGACTGACAGGTACCATATCGAGACAATTCCCTTGATTTAGTCTCAGGGTCCAATTGTTTTTGGGTATATTGGTCAAGACGTGATCTTTCTGTAAACTCCATCCTATAGGAATAAATGCATTTTCTATCCAGATATTGGTTTGATTTGAATTTAGCTTCACCCCAATTTCTGAATTCAGAACAAACATGGACGGATGTGGTTTGATCTGACGGTGCCAGATTTCCCGCTGATCTGTTATACGGTTTTGTATGTCCAGATTGGAAGTAATGAGCTCTGAAGTATTTCCTAAATGATAAAAATTTCCATCTTCCAGGTTCACCAATCTAACTTTTAGTTGGTTTATTTCATTATCTTGATTCATAGGAGAATCACCCAGAGCAGCACCAAAATCGTTGTATAAATCGTAAAATCCGGCAGTTTGATTTTCATAACGATTCCCGTTCCATCCACAATGAGCCATCAGGATATTCAATGCTTTATCGCTAAGTAACCATATGCCGATATCCATTAGAAAATAATATTGATGTATTAGCTCACGAATGGTTTCGATAGAGGGTTTCTGCATCATGAATTGCAGATTGCCTGGAGATTGGTGTCTGGAAAAGAAAACGCCATGATGGGTTGCTTTTTCAGGCTCAAGCCACATTCCAAAACATACAATGTCGGCTTCGGGAATCTCAGGAATGTTTTTGCCTGGAAAGATCAGGGTGTCGCCACTGGCAACAAGGGTGTTAAGATTTTTAGGAGCCTTTTCGAGTATTTGATCGAATAATGGAGCCTGCAGGTGTATTAATCGCTGATTAAGTTGTTGACCGCGCGACCAGCGAAATACAGGCATTGGAATTAAACTTTTACCGATCGAAGCGTATGCCGGCAACCTCCTGCTTTGTCCTCCGGCATGAATAATGACTCGCTTTTCTTTCTGAAGCCATTCATCAAACTTTACTTCTTCCACCTGATGAAACAATTCAGTTAAAAGGTGGGCTGTCCCTCCACCTGAGCCCAATCTTTCTCCTTCAGGATCTGATGCAACAAACCAATCTGATTCAGGAAGACCTGATATCTGATGAAAATGGGAAATCGTATTGGAAGGAACTGATACAAGGTGCTTCATAGATGCGAATTATACGAATTAGAACGAATTAATGCGAAGGATTTAAAATGCGTTTAGATGTTAATGATGGAGTCCCAAAGTTGATCAGAATGCCCAATCGTTGTCTGGAAGCCTTTAATGAATTATAAAGTTGTTTGATATTATTCTCAGATAGAAATTGACTTGCTTTTAATTCAAGAATAATAGAATTATAGCAAATAAAATCAGCGATGTAAAACTTTTTTAGTTTTTCTCCATCAAAAAACAATTTCATTTGTGGTTGACGTTGGAATGGAATATTACGCTTTGTAAATTCTTTTTCCAATGCTTCCTAATATACCGCTTCCAGAAATCCTGGTCCAAGTTCAGAGTGAACTTTTATACATGCACCAATAATCGCATAGCTTTCATCTTTAAATAGAATATCTGCCATCAGGTTCGCATTAATTCGTTTTAATTCGCATTAATTCGTTATCTAAGATACCATTCATACAACTTCATTATTCCTTCCTCAATCTCTATCTGATGATGCCAGCCAAGTGCATGGAGTTTTGAAGGATTAGTGAGTTTTCGCATGGTACCGTCAGGTTTGGAGGTATTGAAAACCAGATCCCCATTGAATCCAATTTTTTCTTTAATCAGGTAGGCCAGGTCATGAATGGAGACTTCTTTTCCGGTTCCGATGTTGATATGAGAATTACGAATTTCATTCGTATGCGAATTTTCACGAACAGAAGACGAATTAACGCGAATGGCATCTTTGAAGTCAATATTTTCCATGAGGAAGGTACAGGCATCGGCCATTTCTTCGCTCCAGAGGAATTCGCGCATAGGTGCACCAGTTCCCCATATCTCGACAAACACGGATTTCACGGATTCTGACGGATTCACTCGAATGCCGTATTTACCAAGGATAGCTAAAATATCATCATTTGTATTTGATCCTAAAATTTCTTCAATTGGTCTTTTATTTAGATCATCACGTAAGGCATCCCAATTGTTTTCTTCGAGACATTTCCCCAAATGCATTTTGCGGACCATTGCCGGGAGTACATGTGACTTTTCGAGATCGAAATTGTCATTGGGTCCGTAAAGATTGGTTGGCATTACCGAAATAAAGTTTGTGCCGTATTGAAGATTGTAACTCTCACAGAGTTTAATGCCGGCAATCTTGGCAATGGCATATGGCTCGTTGGTATATTCCAATGGACCGGTCAAAAGGCAATCCTCGGACATCGGTTGAGGGGCATCACGCGGATATATACAGGTACTGCCTAAAAAAAGGAGTTTCTTTACTTTATTCAGGTAAGCAGCATGAATCACATTATTCTGAATCATCAGGTTTTCATAGATAAATTGCCCCCGGTAGGTGTTGTTGGCAACTATTCCGCCTACTTTGGCCGCAGCCAGAATGACATATTCCGGCTGTTCTTTTTCAAAGAATTCATTTACTGCCTGTGGATCCATAAGGTTTAATTCATGAATTGTCCTTCCGATCAGATTGCTATATCCTTTCGATTGAAGGTTTTTCCATAAGGCTGAACCGACAAGGCCTAAGTGGCCAGCAACATATATTTTTGAGTTTTTTTCCATATATTATTGAATTAACGCGAATTTTAGCGAATTAACACGAAGAATTGATGATCCGTTTATAGGTCAATGACCTTGTTCCGAAATTTAAAAGTATCCCTAATTTTTTATTCGTTGCTTTCAGGTAATTGTACAGTTGATTCTTTTGTGAATCAGTGATATATTGACTTGCTTTCAATTCTAATACAATTGAATCGTAACAAAGAAAATCAGCGATATAATATTTGTCCAGTTTTTGTCCGTCAAAATAAATGTTTAGTTTTTGTTAACGTTTAAAAGGAATATTTTTTTTGCTAAACTCTCTTTCCAATGATTCCTGATAAACCGCTTCCAAAAAGCCACACCCCAATTCAGAGTGTACCTTCATGCATGAACCTATGATAGCATAACTTTCTTCTTTAAAAAGTATGTCAGACGTCATTTCGTGTGAATTCGCCTAAATTCGTATAATTGAGAATATTTATTCAAAGTAATTAAGTGTCCTGTATCCGCCTTCCTTGAGCCATGCATCTTTTTTCATCAGCTTGATATCCGATTGCATCATGTCGGCAATGAGTCCCTTCAGGTCATATTCCGGTTTCCATCCCAATTTGGTATTGGCTTTGGTCGGATCACCAATCAGCAAATCCACTTCTGTTGGACGGAAATATTTTGGGTCAACATTAACAATTGCGTTGTCCACTGAATTATTGATCAAGGAAATACGGGAATTAATTCGTTCAAGATATTGTTCACCGACTTGTTCACTGAATGTTTTTTCATGAATTCCAACCAGGTAACCTTTTTCTTCAGAGCCTTCGCCTTTGAACCTAATTTCCAAACCAATTTCTTCACATGACATACGGATAAAATCCCTGATGGTGGTTGTAATTCCTGTAGCAATCACATAATCATCAGCCTGATCTTGCTGAAGAATCAGATACATAGCCTGGATATAATCCTTGGCATGTCCCCAGTCTCTTTTTGATGAAAGATTTCCCAGGAATAATTTTTCCTGCATACCCATTGCAATACGGCTAATGGCACGGGTGATTTTCCGGGTAACAAATGTTTCTCCGCGGATTGGCGATTCATGATTAAACAGGATGCCATTGCTGGCATGCATCTTGTAGGCTTCCCGATAGTTTACAGTGATCCAGTAGGCATACATTTTTGCAACGGCATAAGGAGAACGGGGATAAAAGGGCGTTTTCTCGGTCTGGGGAACCTGCTGTACCATCCCGTATAATTCGGAAGTAGATGCCTGATAAATGCGTGATTTATTTGTTAATCCGAGTAATCTAACTGCCTCCAAAATACGAAGAGTTCCCAATCCGTCGGCATTAGCAGTATATTCAGGGGTTTCGAAACTAACCGCCACATGACTCATGGCGGCCAGATTATAAATCTCGTCCGGTTGCGTTTCCTGTATGATACGTGTCAGGTTCATGCTGTCGGTTAAATCACCATAATGAAGTTTGAACTGTCGGTTTTCCACATGCGGATCTTCGTAGATATGATCAATTCGTTCGGTATTAAACATGGATGCACGACGTTTGATCCCGTGAACCATATATCCTTTTTTCAACAAGTACTCACTAAGGTAAGCACCGTCTTGCCCGGTAACTCCGGTGATAAGGGCTGTTTTTTGAGTCATATTTTTTTGTTTGGTACAATTCTATAATTGAATATTATATCGGATTATCTCATATTTCTATGGCGGATTATGAGTTTGGGAACAAGCTTTGACCTAAGTTACTAACTTAATGCTAGGTTTCAAAATATATAAAAGTTAATTTGTAAAGATATGACTCAATTATAGATTGTTTGGGTGGTAAACTCAAGAGGTCAATAGTTGCAAAACCCCATGTCTTTTGGCCTGCCTGAAGCAGGTTGGGCTGCTATTTGTATAGAAAAAGTAAATGAAAAGAATAGTTTACGCCAAAAAGCCAAAAAGCCGGAAATACTGAATTGGCATTATGGCTTTTTGGCGTAATCTGAAGTAATATTAGTAATCCAGTTCCGTCATTTCCGTCATTTCCTTAACTTCCGCAACTTCCGTAATTTGTGGAATTCACGGAAGTTGAGGAAGTAAAGAAAACGGAAATTTTAAGATTTCATTTGTTTAAAAAATTATGAAGGAAAGAATGTCAGCTGAAACAATGAAAGATGCTATCTATCATTCCATATACCTGATAAAACAACAATGGGTGTGGAGAAATGAACTTTCTTCCTGCATTCGTTTTACCATCCAGGATTTCTGATGGAATTGTTGAATCCAGTTTACACAGTCCCTTAATTTACGATTAGTTTTTTACTGATCGATTTGGTTGCTGACTTTAATTGAAAGTTATATTCACCCTTGATTAGCATCAACTTTCCGAAAGGAATTCGTTGTTCCCCGGGCAGATGTTTAACCATTTGTTTGATGACTGACTTTCCTTCGGAAGTAAAGAGTTCCAAAACAATGTCTTCCGCCTGATTGGAATCAAGATCAACTGTAAACATCCCGTTATTAGGATTCAGAAATAGCATACAAGTAAAAACTGAATTTTGAAGGATTGCAGATTCTGTGATTACTGCATTAAGATTGGGGGATTCAAGAGTGCATCCTGAACTGTTGCACACAGATATATTATATACTCCCGGACTCGAAAAAAACAGGGTGGTCTACGATTCTACTTTTCTATCTATCTCTTTTCGTCCCCTTGTCCCATTGTTCTCTCTTTCTTTCACTTCCTCGTCCTATCAGCCATCATTTTATTATTCCGACTCAAAAACAACTTCATTCTTTAATTCATATAATATAATGTGAAGGTATTTGGCAAAAGTAGTTGGAGCTTTTAACCTTTAATTGTTTGCAATTGTGGATGCTAAATTTTAATTTTTCGCACGGATCGAATCCGGGAGGTAGTACAAATGCTCGAATGGAATACCCGGAGAATTTCTATTCGATCAGGAGCAATGCGATAGATTATCAGATAAGATTCCAATATTATATTTCGGTACATTTTACTTTTTGTAACAAGAAACCTACATCCTGGATACATAAAGTAATCAAATTCAAGATTAGCTATAAGTCTTTCTATATTATCATAAAACGAATATGCACCCACAAATCCAAAGGTTTCAAGTCCATATTGAAAGATATTTTTCAGATCATCGGAGTATTGCTCAGATACAACTACTTTGAGTTTTCTTGTATCCATTTATCCATTTTTTTATGATGCTCTTCAAATGTAATAAATGGACCCTTTTCTGCATCTTTAACCAGTTTAGCCAATACTTTATCTGGTATCTGTTCTCCAGGAGCTTGCAGATTTTTATTCTCTTTTGCTTCTTTTGTTCTCATAATAAGTTATTTTGTAACGAGCATGGTCGTTGAATACAAAAAAAGTGAATTTTAACGAAGTGAAAATCCGCGAAACGAATATATCACATGCGAGTTCCATCCGGCAATTAAAAAACAAACTATATTCGGATGAAATTTACTTTTATGCCAGATAATTTCTTATAACAAATGTAGTAATATTTATTTAGAGCGCTGATCCTGCTGATTTAAAAAAATCTTTTTCATCAGTGTTCCTCCCTGCCCAACGCAGCTACCGTGTACCCATAAATTCAAAGCTCTTCAAACAAAACAAAAAACAATGGAACGTGGATTAAATATGATCTTGCGGATTAAAAACGGATTATTATCCCAATAAGACGGGATGATTTTTTCTGAGTCACATATGAAATTATCCTTCTTCCTATTTCCCTATATGGAAATCCATTCCAATTTATTGGAATAGAAATCCGTTTTCAATCCGCTAAACCCGTGTAAATCCGCGTTCTAATCTTTTTTCTATTGTCTTTTGTAATGCACATAATTAGAAAAAGATGTGGGTACACGGTAGTCAACGCAGGTGGGGATAACAAATAAAAAAAGTAAGAAAGTTTACGCCCAAAAGCCCAAAAAGCAAGAAATGCTGAATTGGCATTACAGCGTAATGACGTATGAATATGAGACGCCTGCAGAGTACTCCATTTCCGCTTACCGTTAATTTAAAACGTTTCCTTGACTTCCTTGACTTCCGCAACTTCGCATTTATACCTTTCTCATTTTCTCACCCTCGACTTTCTCCCTGCAATAGTTAATCCTCAATCGTTAATCTTCATTTCTCCCCATCGTCCCATCTCCCCATCGTCCCATCGTCCCATCTCCCCATCTCCCCATCGTCCCATCGTCCCATCGTCCCATCGTCCCATCGTCCCATCGTCCCATCTCCCCATCGTCCCATCTCCCCATCTCCCCATCGTCCCATCTCCCCATCGTCCCATCGTCCCATCGTCCTTACTCCCCATCTCCCCATCGTCCCATCTCCCCATCGTTCCCCTCTTCCATTTCCACTGTTTTCGCTATAATCCGTCATTTAATTTACAATTAGTTTTTTACTGATCGATTTGGTTGCTGACTTTAATTGAAAGTTGTATTCACCTTTAGTTAGCATAGCTTTTCCGAAAGGAATTCGTTGTTCCCCGGGCAGATGTTTAACCGTTTGTTTGATGACTGATTTTCCTTTGGAAGTAAAGAGTTCCAAAACAATGTCTTCCGTCTGATCGGAATCCAGATCAACCGTAAACATACCATTATTGAGCACACTCCGAAAACCCCCTTATGGACATTAACACAAAGATACAAAGGCACGAAACAGTATCCCGAGTACTCGGGATTGAATATCTTTGTTTTATAAATAATATATCTTTGTGTCTTCGTTACTTAGCGTTACAATAGACTTTTCGGAGCAGCCACATTATTGGGATTTGGAAATACGTTACATGTGAATACTGGCTTTTGAAGTATTGCAGAATATGTAATTGCTGCATCAAGATTTCGGCATTTTTATCTTTTCCTGAAAATCAATTGCGGTATTTTGGAAACATTCTATTGGAATGCGAATTACCCCAATTAGTAAAATTTTTAATAATGTCCTTTCAAAGAAAGAACAATAATTTTATCTGAATGTACTTCGTAAACAATGCGGTGTTCCTGGTCAATTCGACGCGACCAGCAACCCATAAGATTGTACTTTAAAGGTTCTGGTTTTCCAATACCTTCGTAGGGTGTTGTAGAAACAGATTCAAGAAGTTGGGTGATTTTCTTTAAAACAGGCTTATTGCCGGAATTAATCCAGAAATCTAAGTCTGCTTTAGCTTCGGGCATTAGGATTATTTGCATAAATCGTTCAATTCATCCATATAAATAGTAATGCCTTTACCGTTTTTATAATCTTCACGTCCTCTTTCAATTTTGGCTACAAACTCAGGGTTATATGGCGTATCCTTTGCAACCTCAAACTTAATTTTAAGAGCTTCGAAAAATGCTTTAATAGTGTTCATTTCCTGATCATTTGAAGGATGGGCAATAAGTATGGGTTGTGTTTTCATCTTGAACTAAATTTGAAATTCCAATCGTTTCAAAATTAAGAATAAAAATTGATAAAAAATGTTCTCATCATAACCCCATATCACTTTCACTGCTGACAGACTTTGTTTTCATTCCTTTTTCAATTAAGTCAGCAAGTTTTGAATCTTCAATGTCCTCTGTGTTGATCGATTTTGCTTTAGATCCTGTTTTCATCGCAAGATTGAGCCAGAATTTAACATTGGCATCGCTTTTAACTTCTATTACTATTGCTTCCATATCTCTAAAATTTTAAACAAAATTACAAATCCATTAGAACACAGATGATACTGATCAAACTGATTTACACAATTTATTTGAACACTGATGACACAGATTAAACGGATCCCGAGACCTCGGGACTGATTTTTTTTAATTATTCAACATTCGAAAGTTCATTGAAATCTTGAAAATCAACTAAAAAACAGCATATTAAACAATCACCTAATTTACAATTAGTTTTTTGCTGATCGATTTTGTTGCAGACTTGATTTGAAAGTTATATTCACCCTTGTTAAGAATCGACTTTCCGAAAGGAATTCGCTGTTTTCCAGTGAGATGTTTAACCGTTTGTTTGATCACTAATTTTCCATCAGAAATAAAGAGTTCAAAAACTATTGCTTCCGACTGATCGGAATCCAAATCAACAGTAAACATTCCAATATTTGGATTTGGAAATAGCTTACATTTGAAAGCCACTTTTGTAGAATTGCAGATTCTGTTAGTTCAACATTAAGATTGGGGGATTCCAGCGTGCATCCTGAGATGTTGCACAAAGAAACATGCGATATTAATGAACTGTAAATAACCAGTATTTGGTTGGATGTATACTATTTTTAATATATATATATATCCGTAACAACCGTGTCATCCTTATTTATTGCGAGCAGTTGGGTTCGATTCTTCATGTTCTGTATGTTCTGCATTTTCCCTCTTTCTCATTTTCACACTATCCTCTGCTAGTTCCTTTCTCATTTTCGCCCAATCTCCTATTCGTTCAATCTCTAATACCTGTAATGTTCTGCCTTATAAGGCCCATCAACCGGAATCCCCAAATATTCCGATTGTTCAGCCGTGAGCCTCGTGAGTTTTACCCCGATTTGTTCCAGATGAAGGCGTGCAACCTCTTCGTCCAGGTGTTTGGGCAAGCGGTAAACGCCAACTTTGTATTGCTTTTTCCACAATTCAATCTGTGCCAGGGTTTGGTTGGTGAACGAATTACTCATCACAAACGAAGGATGACCGGTGGCACAACCCAGATTAACCAAACGTCCTTCTGCGAGTAAAAAGATGGAGTGACCATCGGCAAAGGTATATTTATCAACCTGTGGTTTGATGTTCATTTTCAGTATGCCTGGCCATTTTTCCATGCGGCTCACCTGAATCTCATTGTCAAAGTGCCCGATGTTGCATACAATGGCCTGGTCTTTCATAGCTGCCAGGTGTTCGGCAGTGATGATGTCCTTGTTACCCGTTGTGGTGACGAAAATGTTTCCTTCCCCCAGAGTGTCTTCCATGGTTTTGACTTCAAACCCTTCCATGGCGGCCTGCAAAGCACAAATCGGATCTATTTCGGTTACAATCACCCGTGCTCCATAACTTCTCATCGAATGGGAACATCCTTTGCCCACGTCGCCGTAACCGGCAACTACCACCACTTTTCCTGCAATCATCACATCGGTAGCACGTTTGATACCGTCGGCAAGCGATTCGCGACAACCATAAAGGTTATCAAATTTGGACTTAGTCACCGAATCGTTCACGTTAAAGGCAGGAAACAGCAATTCACCCGACTCCATCATCTGATACAGACGATGCACCCCGGTGGTGGTTTCTTCCGATACCCCTTTGATCTGAGGAGCAGTGATGCTCCAGCGTTTCGAATCTTCAGCAAGAATTCGTTTCAGCGTTTTGTACAACTGAATTTCGTCCTCTGCTTCCATTTTTTTATTTAGCATTGCTGGATTTTTCTCTGCAGCATAACCCAAGTGAACCATCATGGTAGCATCTCCGCCATCATCTACGATTAAGTTGGGTCCTAAACCTTTGCCAAAGTCTAACGCACGTTCTGTACACCACCAATATTCTTCCAATGTTTCACCTTTCCAGGCAAATACGGGGATTCCTGCATTAGCGATGGCCGATGCGGCATGGTCCTGGGTACTGAAAATGTTGCAACTGCACCAGCGTACATCAGCACCCAATTCCACCAAGGTTTCGATCAGAACTGCTGTTTGTATGGTCATATGCAGAGAACCCATAATACGGGCTCCTTTTAATGGAATTAATCCTTTATATTTTATACGAGTAGCAATTAATCCAGGCATTTCCTTTTCAGCGATTTCGATTTCTTTGCGACCAAAGGCTGCCAATTTAATATCGGCCACTTTGTAATCGGTCAATGTTTGTGTTAAACTCATTTTATGATTTTATAATTTTAATTGGATTGTTTAATGCATTATAAAGCAAATGATTTAATTCAAAAATAGAACACTAATTTCATTTGTGCTCGTTGAAGTCAGGGAAGGAACTGATCAAAATTGATTCTTAATTCGTGAAATTCGTCTTAATTCCCTGTTTACCCATTCAGTTCTTATCCGAGGAAGGCGAGGTGAGATTCATTCTTCACTATTTTAAAATCGCAGGTCTAGCCGGTAAATCGTTAAACACCGAATATACCAAATCGTTTTTGGGAGCAATGATCGCCCATGCAGTTAAGAAAATAAGGAGAAAATCGGTATAGAACGAAAGATTCTTTTGATACCAAAGTTCCAATTCTCCCTTATAGGGCGAAATGTGTTTGGCATAGAATTCCGGAGCTGGCATTGATGTTTCTGATAGCAATCTTTCCTCATCACGAAATACGATAGAACCGATACCTGTAAGGCCAGGTTTTACATTGTAAATATTAGCTTTAATATGATCCGGATAAGGATCAAATGTTTTATCGACCAATGGCCGTGGACCAATAATACTCATATCTCCTTTCAGAATGTTTATGACTTGAGGAAGTTCATTAATTTTAGTTTTTCTTAGAAAACCACCCATCGGCATTAATCGGGGATCTTTTTTCGTTGTGTGTAATCCTCCTGCCAGACTTGGACTTGCTTTTAGCATGGTGGCGAATTTCCAAATATCGAAAGACTTGTTTTTATAGCCAATTCTTTTTTGGAAATAAAACACATAATGCTCTCCTGTAAGTAATAACCCAATAACAACTGGAATTAAGATTGGTAATAAAATAATTAATGCAACCAAAGCCAAAATAAAATCAATGATTCTTTTAAAGAAATATCGGTACATAGATTATTTGTTTTAAGATATTAGTTTTCAAAATTTACATCTTTGAATCCAGTCCTTTCCCTGTTTCGATGTGTTCAAAGTTGGGTAGGTAAACTTTAAGAATATCGACAATAGCGCCTTTGGTTATATGATCTGATTCGAACAGATTATGAAGTTGATCAAAAATTATATCGATTTCTGATAAACTGCGCTTTTTGGAGTTTTTAACTACACCTAAATTGATAAACGAATCAGTATCCAGTTCTTCTTTTTCGGTAAAGAACTCTTCAAACGATTTCTCGCCTGAAGTATCGGAGCCAAAGAAATATATTGGATAGGTTACCGGATGTTGTCCCATAGCCAAATCGCTTTGTCGTCCAATCGCTTTATTACGTGCTACGTCTTCACTCTGACAGATATCAGGCGTTAATCCAAGTGTCTTTAACAAATCCAGGGCAATCTGATCAAATGGAATCATGTCCCGGTCTTCATCGAGCTTTGGAAAAAAGATGTCTCCTGATTCGCCCATGATGGAGGCCATTAAGCATAGTTCTCCTGATTCCTGGGGAGAAACAAAAAACCTGCGAATACCACGAGGACAGGACCAGGGTTGTTGTTTATTTAAACGTTCCAGAAAACCCAATGGTAAACTGCCATTCGAAAAGGCAACATTGGCAAACCGTGCTGTTTTAATAGGAAGTTTATCGGAGTATGCCATAATCATCTCTTCCATCAATTTTTTGCTGGCTCCCATAATATTTACGGGATTGGCTGCCTTATCCGTGGAGACACAAAAGAAATGTTCAGGTGGAAACTGAAGCAAAATATCTAACAATTTGCGAGCACGAAGAACATTGTTTTCGATCATAGCCTCAATCGAGAAGATGTCTTTCTCGCTGCGAACATGTTTATGAGCAGCAAAATTGGCTACTATCTCAAACGGACCATGCTGATGGAATATCTTCTCAAATACCCTATCTCCAAAGTTTACCGGGTAAGTAATAAAATCACCGGGAATGTTATATTCCGTTGAACTCCGTAAATCGCGCACCAATTCAGTTAAGCCGTTTTCGTTGATATCTACAACTACCAGTTTTGCAATGTTGAATTTTAAGATTGCTTTGATATACGAAGAACCTATTGTTCCTGCTCCACCAATCACAAGTACTTTTTTACCGTTGATGCGCTTGTTAAGTTCTGTCGTATATTTTGCGAAGTCATCGGCCAAAAGGCTTTTAGGGCGTTTGGTGACGTAGGTGTCTATAAATTTGTCGAGATTGAAATTGGTTTGCATAATGGTTGTATATATTCATTTTATTTGTTAATTACTAAATAGTAACCTCCTGTTTTTCTGCTGCCTCGCCTTTCTATTTGATTCTTTTTAATCAAAACTCTGATATGCTTGTCAACTGTATCAATAGGCATATTTAATTGGATCGAAATATCTTTAACTTTAATTCCTTTATTCCTTTGAATTATTTGAATTACTTTTTGTTGTCCTTCATTTAATCCTTCATTTAATCCTTCATTTAATCCTTCATTTAATCCTTCATTTAATCCGCCATTTAATCCGCCATTTAATCCGCCATTTAATCCGCCACTTTCCAAATCTATCACAGGTACGCTGGATATAGGCACTTTAGAAATAAAAATATCTTCTTCTGAAAACACAATTTGGTCACTTCCAGAATAGGCTTTTGAATACTTGTAAACATTGCGGATGCCTGTTCCCAACTCTTCAGAACGGCCCATTTGAGTGAACAACTGAGCTATATTCGGATTTTTGGGAAAAGATTGAAATGTATTAGGGAAAAGAAGTCCATAAACGTGGGGTTTATTGGCATTCTTTGTTTCAACGATTTCATTATAAATGGTAAATGTCGATGGAAATGCATTGGTATATTCGCGGTGAATAAGCATATTGGCAACGATCTCACGAAATATTTTATCTCGTAACGATATTCGTTGATCTCCTTCCAGGTAAAACTTATCGGGCAGGTGTTTTGCTACAAAATTCATTAATCTGTCATACGCATCTATTAAATTACATCGAATATTTTCACGGTCGTCATATCGGTCTAAATCTACCTTTCGTAACAGCGCATCAATCTTATAATGCGGAATGGCACTTTGTATTGTTTCATCTTTACCGAACATCAATAGAGCAGTCATTGTAAAACCCTCAATCCCAGTGGCAAAATCTTTTCTAAAAAGTCCGGCAGTTCTATAAAATTCTTCGTTCGAAAGATCATTCCAAGGATGATTTGAACGGTTTATTTTGATGATTTTACGAACTCGGTCTACTATTCCAGGTACAAAGTCGGCCTCGAATAAGAACGGATAAACACTATTTTCAGAATAAAGTAAGTTTTTTCGTGTATAAAGGTTTTTAATTTGAGCATCAGTCTTTATCTCAAAATCACCATCTGCGCTGCGATCAAATACCTTTCCATTACAGCGATGCACCTGCGAAGATATTGGTACAAATGCATGAATCAACAGTTTACCTTCATGCTCAACGATTTGTGGCTCAATTAGAAATGATGGAAACAGTTTTTGTGGATTATTACTCAGGTTAGCAATGTTTTTGCATAGCGTCTCTACCAATTTTGAATTTACACCTTCAACGATTTTGTCATCGGTAATACCCAAAATAATTGAGCCCCCGTTGCGATTTAGAAATGCGCACACGGTTTCGAAGAAATTGTCAGGTAGTTGATTGGATGCTTTCTTGAATTCAACAGAAATGCCTTCACCTTGTTTTAATAGTTGAAGTATGTTTGCATTCATTTTATTGAGAAGTGTAAGTTGTTAATTTAAAACCTTCTGAAACGATTCTAAGGTCTTTTTCAGTCCTTCTCCAGCCCTAACTGGCATTTTATCAATTCCCAACGCTTTTTTTATTTTTTGATTGGATACCACATAAGATTCAGTTAATTTCTTTAATCGTTCGCTGTTTAAAGGAAGGTGAAGAATATCTCCAATACTTGCTGTAAAACTGATCAGATTTTTAGGGATATTCCATATTCTCGATTTCCTGTTTTGTGCTGCTGCTATTAGCCGGATCAATTCATTGGTAGATAATACTTCATCATCGGCAATCTGATATATGCCCTGTTCAATATCTTATTTAATCAATTGGCTGATTAAATAAGTCAGATTTTCAATTGAAATAAACTACCGTTTGTTCTCAAAAGTATCAAGAGCCCAAGGTAATTCTTTTTGAACAAAATTACATAATAGATTTATTTTTCCTTTGTTATCCACCCCCTTACCTAAAAGAGAAATATGGGATAAGATCAAATTTCGTTTGGATCGTCAGTATATATATATATCTGAATTGTTAATCACTGAAAATATCTTTTATCCAGCCCCCAATTGAATATTTGGAATATATTTCCGGAGCTAATTCTTTGTAAGGTAAATTGAAAAATGTTTCTGGTATTTGCGGATTATTGCGATCTATAATAAGAATATTGTTCTCATGATAGAAATCATAACTTGAGATGGATGTGTTGGTGGTGATTAGTTTTCTGTTTGCGCCAAGAACTTCAATCGTACGCATAGTTAGACCAGTTTGTTTTGGATGTTGAATGTCTAAAATAGCGACAGATTGTTCAACAAAGCTGATTGTCTGATCTTTTGTTAATGGATAAAATTGAATATCTTTAATAGGCAGGCTTCTTAATCTTTTGTCGAATAGTTTTCTGAAAATAAAAATAATTGGACTTTGTATGTATAAGTAATAAAAAACGTTTAAGTTGCTTTTTTCAGCTTCTTTTTTCAGCTTATATAAGAACTCCCACCGGTCACTGTGGACTGTTCCAATAAATAATAGTTCATAATAGGGCTTGACATCAAAAGGCGATGAAAGCGGTTTTAATGAATAGCTATTAATGAAAAATAATGGCCTAAATTCCAATAATTCAATATTTTTAGAATCTTCGTAGTCAAATGTTAATGTTTTATCAAATATATATAAGGCGTTTTTAATGTCAACATAATTCTGTATTGAATCCCACAAATAAAGTATAACCTTAGCTTCGGGATAATTTATCTTAAATTTCGAAACTATTTCCTTGGTAAATACTTCTCCTTTTATTATAAAAATGTATTCGAAATTTATGGATTTATTTATTTTAATAATATTATTAAAATAGTTGAGTGTAAAGAAATGGATTAACTTTTTGTTGAATCTGATTATTGTTTTAATAAAAAAATTGGTAGACGGTCTTTCGTTGTATAAAATAACTTGAGCTCCTCTTTTTTCTAACTCTTTCTTAATCTCATTGTCATATCCAAAAAAACTTGGAGCGAAGAATAGTATTTTTTTATTTAATAGATCCATTATTTATATAATCCTTTTTCTTTCATTAATGTTATCGATTGTTGATAATTATCCTGAGCGATCTCTTGTGTTTTAACCCAATCAACGAAGTGGGATATCCCTTCTTTAAATGATATCTTTGGTTGAAATCCAAGTATTGATTTAATTTTTGAAATGTCAGCATAATTATCACGAATATCACCTAAACGATAATTACCAGTAATCTTAATATCAACTGAAGACTTATACTCATCTCGTAATGTCGTTGCAACCGATAAAACATCAATTCTTTCACCTGTACCAACATTGAAACTTTCAAAATTGGCATCTTGGTTTTCCAAGGCTAAAATAGTAGCATCAACAACATCGTCAATATAGACAAAATCCCGACTTTCTTTCCCATCTTCGAAAATTGAAATTTCATTTTCATTTCTAATTCTCGTTGAAAATATTGATAAAATACCAGTATATGGATTCGATAAGGATTGACCTGGACCATAAACATTTTGATATCTTAATGCAACTACCGGTAAATTTATTGATTTTCCAACAATCATACTCATCTCTTCCTGAGCTTGTTTCGTAAATCCATAAATGGAAGTTGGATGAATTTTAGAGTCTTCCGTAGTTGGCAACAATTTTACATTCTCGTTACAGAAAGGACATTTTACATTAAAATCGCCTTTGGACATATCTACTTCTTTTCGTGAAAGTGAAAATACAATCCCATGATTTATACATTTATATTTCCCTTCACCATAAATTGCCCGGGATGATGCCACTATCACTTTTTTTATCAAATGCTTTTGATTCACCAGAATGTCCCAAAGGATGGAAGTCCCAATAATATTTACTTGATTGTATTGTTCTATTTCGTACATTGATTGTCCAGTGCCTGTTTCAGCTGCCAAATGAATTATCGCATCCTGTCCGTCAATTACTTTTACCCAATCTGCTCGTGAAGAGACAGACCCTTTAATGAATTTTACTTTTCCTTTTATGGATTGATATAATGGAGATGTTTTAGAAGGATTTTCTCCATGAATTTGTTCGGATAAATTATCAAGAACGGTAACATTATATCCGAAACTTATTAATTTTAGGGCAAGATTACTCCCAATAAAACCAGATCCGCCTGATATTAAAATTTTATTTTCCTTCATTTTCAGTATAGTTTAATATTTCCCATCTTTTATTAATGAAATTGAATTTTTTAATAACGCGAGCTGGATTTCCCACTGCAATAGAATATTCTTGTATGCTTTTAGTAACAACTGAATTTGCACCGATAATTGCACCTTTTCCTATAACTACACCGGGCAAAATTGATACACTTTCACCTATCCATACATTGTCACTAATTTCTACTGGATTAATATCATAATCTCTTAGTACTGGGATTTCTTCTGGGGAGCTATTCCCATTTTTCCCATAAAATCCATGGGTACAATCAGATATATATATCTTACTAGCCATTAGGACGTTGTCTCCTATTATTACACTTTTCATTGCTGTTATGTGAACATAGTCATTTATTTGAACATTATTCCCAATTTTCAATACAATTGATCTTTCCTTATTAGGAAATGCTTCAAGACGGCATCCAACTCCTGTTGTTAATTCACGTCCAAAATAAATAAATTTTTTACCCCTAATTGTTATTGGAAAGCGAATTAATCTTGCTTCTGGAAATAATATTTTTGTTTTAATATAGAACATAAATAATTTTACGATACCTCCAAAACCATATGTCTCAAATCTATTCATCTAAAAGATTATTTTAGGTTTTTAATATGATTGCAAATTTCGATATATTTTTTTGCTCTTTCCTCAGAAGTAAGGAATCTTGAAATCTGTCTATTCCCAGCTTTAATAAGTTCGGTTGATATATTTTGGTCATAAACTAACTTGAAAATTGTTTTGGTAATATTTTCAGAATTAAGTGGATCAAAATATAAAGCTGCATTTTCACAAACACTAGTTGCAAAAGAAAGTTCGGAGGTTAAAATCGGTCGTTCCATTTTCATTGCTTCTGGATAATTCGCAGAGAAACATTCAAGTAAAGTTGGTAGAAAAAGCGCATCACATTCGAAATAAAGCTGTGGACATTTAGCGATTTCAATTCGGCCAATATTAATGATTGATTGTTGTGCCTCATAACTAAAATGTTTTTGTAATAACGTCTCATCAATAGTTAATACAAACTTGATGTTGACCGAACCCGGATTTAATTGGTTTATTAAAGGAATAACCTTATTTAATATATCTAAATTTTTGTGTTTTGCATACGAACATAAACTAAGAAACCTGAATTCATTGATAGCTTTTATTGGTAAAATATTCTTTTCAGAAGGAATAAAATGATCATAAAAACTATTGCAAGTGTTTGAAACAGCAAACATTTTATCTTGAGGACAAGCTAAATAATTTACTGCACGATTAGCAACATCTTTTGTTTCGCTCACAAAATACTTCCCATTATTTCGCATCAAATATTTATGTGAGATCTTGTAGATAATGAATTTTAATTTTTCTTTTATGGTTAACTTGTGAAAGATTGGAGATTCCGGATAAACATAGTATGGATAAGCGTATCCTTGAAGATGAGGTATTTGAGGTGTCCAATAAGAAGGGCCAAATACACTGAAAACGCAATCAGGATTAATGTTTTTTTCAATTTCTTTTATCCTTTTTATCGTTTTAAAAAATTGTATCGTAAAAATAGGGTGAATTGTAAATTCATAAAATTTAAAATTAATTGGAAAATCATTTGTATTTATCTGTGAAGCAACTGTTTTGCTTAAAAATACATGATAATCATTTTCATTTAGTTTTTTGCATTCATTTATGAATGATACTGCAACTTGGGTTACGCCTGTTGCGCTCAAAGTCGAAGTATTTATTAATAGCTTCATTTTTTTACAATTTTAATTGAAAAAGATGCATGAGTTTCTAATCTTTTTGGAGTTAGTTTCCTGTTTTTTGCAGCGAACTTAAACGCGAATCCATAATTAGATTCTGTCTGCTTACAACGATGAATTTAATTTCTTCATCGTCGAAATTGTGTCGCATTTTTTCATTTCAACTTACTAAGACGGAATAGTAAGTTTCACTAACTATTTTGGTGGAGAATCTGGTAATGCTGGATTGAGCATTTTCCCCCATGGATTTTCTTAAGGAATCATCTTTCATCAATATAATTAAACTGCGCTCATATTCCTCATAATCAAATAGTTTTATAAGCAATCCATTTATCTTATTTTGAATTAATTCTGAAGGGCCAGCAATGCAGTCAAAAGCAATTACAGGTAACCCAGCTGACATGGCTTCACCAATCACATTAGGGAAGCCTTCAGAGCTTGAGGTGAACGCAAAAATTTTACTTTTTTTATAAAATGTGTCCACATCATTCCTGGTACCTGCTAAAAGCACTTTGTCTTCAGCATTTAGCTCTTTTATCAATGCATTCAATCTCGCTTTGTTTTGCTGACGGTTTGCATCATCTCCTATGATCACTAGTTTCCAATTAGATGGATTAACTTTCACAAAGATTCTTATCAATTCATCATGATGTTTGGTTTTTATCAATCTGCCAACTGATAATACGATATTTTCCTTAAGTATACCTGGTTCTTTGACGATTGTCCTAATCGGATTACCAATTACGTATAGTTTTGCTTCTGGTAGCATCCTTTGATAAATGTCTTTGGCAATATTTGTTTGGACGATTACGCCTGCGGCGCGCGGATAGAGGAATTTACGAAGCAAATTGTGGAAATTGCCAAGACTTTTATCTGGTTGACAGCGATCTGAAACATAAACAGGACATTTAAATCCATACAATGCTAATAGAACAAAATTATTCCAATATTCACCAAAACTCAGGACAGAATCAGGTCTTATTTTTTTTATTTCACTTCTGAGATAAATAAATGTTTTTAATGTGAACCAAATTCTTAGACGGTTATTAAATCGAAAGGATGGTTTATGAATAATAATATTAACAGGAAGATGATAGAATATTTCAGGCTTAATTCCATAAAGAACAAGATGTACTACAATCTGTTTTTGGCAAAAGCACTCGGCTAATTCACTCATAACCCTTTCCATACCACCAGGACCAAGCGAAGAAATCACCAAACACAGCTTTTTTGTCATTGACCTTAATATGTAAATTTATAGTTTGTAATAAAGAGTTTCATTAAACTTCCGTCTAATTAAACTTCTGGATTACATATAAATGAAGATGAAAGAAAATTTTAGAATGACGGTAGAATCTACAATTGTAATGCAATTCTTTTTCGAACGGAAGAAAATGGTTGTTAAATGCAATGAAGAAAATATCTTTCGGAAAAAGATGAAGAATTTGCATCTTCAATCAATAAATTCTCTAAACCACAATTCTAAAAACAAGAATGCCCAGAGCCTGTTAGACCAGTCTCTGCGTCCCTCAATGTGTTCATATACCATTTTGTGAAGTAGTTTTTGATCAATTAATCCCCTTCTTTTTGATTTTTCATCAAGAAGTGTATCTTTTAGTATTGGAGCAAGTTCATTCCGAAACCATTTTGCAATTGGGATAGCAAATCCTGTTTTGGGTTTATTCAATATCTCCAAAGGCAAAAGATCTTTAACCGCACTTTTCAAAATTAGTTTTCCTCCTGATGCATCACGTTTAAGTTTTGAAGGGATCTTCGCAGCAAATTCCACCAGCTCGTGATCTAAAAAAGGACATCGTACCTCAAGACCATTGGCCATTGAAGCAATATCTGTCTTAACCATTAGGCAATCGGGGAGATAAAAATTTTGGTCATGACGCATTAACCATTCAAGATCATCCATGCCAACTTTCCACGGGTAATCAGAAAGTGGATCACTGGAAATAGGTGGCATAGAGATCAGTTCTCTGAAAAATGGAGTATATGCAAGTCGTTTCTCTTCTGGCTTTAAAGTGGTTCCTAAAAGTAGACGTCGTGCCTTCACATTTTCTGCCTCAAACATAGCAAGACCACGGCAAATGCGTGCAGCATTATTATTATATGGGAAAATCCCCAAGAGTCCTCTTCCGCCCTCTGCAATCAATTTTCTTTGCCAATGAGGCCATTTATTCCATTTGTTCCAATCCAAGATTATCGGATAACTATCATATCCAGCAAATAATTCATCTGCACCATCACCGCTGAGAGCGACGGTAACGTGTTGGCGTGTCATCTTTGACACATAGTAAGTGGGCAAGGCTGAAGAGTCAGCAAACGGTTCATTATAATGATGTACCAATAGTGGCAAGACCTCGGCTGCATTAGGTTTGATGATCATTTCCTGATGCTCTGTACCATAACGTTCGGCTAATAGTCGTGCATAAGGAAGTTCATTAAACGCTTCTTCTTCAAAACCTATAGTAAATGTTTTTACTGGGCGGGCGCTTTCCTGTGCCATAAGTGCAACTACAGTTGCAGAATCAATACCGCCGCTTAGAAAGGCTCCAAGCGGTACATCAGCTATCATTCGACCCTTGACAGAATTGCGGAGTCGTTGCAGCAGTTCTGTTTCAATGTCCTCTTGAGAAGCATTGCAATGATTGGGAAGTGGTGGTTCCCAGTAGCGCTGAGTTTTAACATTGCCTTTGAGATCACAAGTTAAATACTCTCCAGGCCTTAATCGCTTAATTCCTTTAAATGCTGTGAGTGGACTTGGAACAAATTGATAGGTAAGATACTGGTCTATGGCTTGGTAATCCGGAGAGATGGAAACTTCCGGATCTGCAGTGATTGCTTTAATTTCTGAACCGAATACAAAAGATTGCGGAGTTAAAGTATAGCAAAAAGGTTTTTCTCCCATTCGGTCGCGGGCGCAAAATAATAATTCACGCTTCTGATCCCATAATGCAAAAGCGAACATACCCCTTAGCTTTTGTAAACAATTTACACCTTCATCTTCATAGAGGTGAATAATCACTTCAGTGTCGCTATTGGTAGTAAACCGATGCCCGCGTGCCAATAACTGGTTACGTAGTTCCTGAAAGTTGTATATCTCACCGTTAAATGCAAGCCATACGGTGCGATCTTCATTCGTCAGCGGAGGGCAGGCACCATGATCGAGATCAATAATGGAAAGGCGCCTCTGTCCTAAGCCTATGTGAGGTGCAGTATATACACCTTCATCGTCTGGCCCTCGATGTTGAATTGTTTTGCACATGGCTCTGATCGTATCAGGAGCAGGTATGTTATTTTTAAATATTAGTTTTCCACAAATTCCGCACATGTTTTATTTTTTTAGGTGGAGTTATATATTTTCGGGTTTTAGTTCAATGTAAATGACTTGCCCTGATTAGAATTGATTTTCCCAGGCGAAGCATGATATAAAAAGGGATGACTTCCCAGACAAAATTTGCCAAAAGGATGAATGTTGTATCCCGAAATGTGTAATAGACTTTAATACATAAAAAAATATAAAGTAAAGTTTCCAAAAAACCAGATTGGCGTTTCAGATACCAACGATGAATACCAGCCAGAAAATACCCTAAAATCCCTCCCCGAATGGCAAGCTCTATCCAGTCTAATCCTATGATAGATTGTGTGATAACACCCCACATGAACCCGTATCCCGTTTTACTAAGTCCGATTTCACGCAGATACCACTCTGATGCAGGTACTTTTTCAAAAGGCATCATTTGTTGTGGGGGGAGAATCGAAATAAAATCGTTAATATACAAATACCATGGTAAATGAACACCAGCTTCTTTTCGTTTAAAAACATCGTATTCTGTACCAAATATGGCCTGAAATTCATTATTGCCAGAAAAAATGCCCCCGCTAGCCTGCGAAAGGTCTGATTGTAAAGAAGTAATATTGATATACGATCGATATAATCCAAGGAAAATAAAAAATAAAAATAGAGTTGCGCCTGATATCGCTAAAAATTTTATTGAGAATGGTTTAATTAATCGGTGATAAAGTAATGCTGTTGAAATAAGAAAGACTACTAAACCAGTTCGACTTCCTTTAATAATAAACGTCTGAATTATTTCAAGTGCAATCCATATAAATAAAATAATCAACCATTTTTTTTGTGAGCATCGACTAACTACGATGAATAATACTCCCAGCTTGAATAAGAAAAGGATTCCACCCAACTTACCGGATATTTGCAGTAAGAAAGTTGGTATTTTTGAAAATGCCGTGACATTATTTGCAAATGCTTCAGACTCATAGCTTGAATTATAGTTGATTCCAGTGGCAAGTTGAAGAATCAGAAAAAAGGCTGATAATGATAAAAAGAACAGGACAAGAACCTGCTTTGTAGAACGACTTGGAGGATTCATATTGCCAACTTCAACAACACCTTTTCCCCGAAACACTGAATAGAATAGTACAAAAGAGAAAAGATACAACACGTGACGAATGTGAAATATTCCCATTTCTTCTGATGATGGATTATACCCTTTTAGCCGATTATCGCTGAGTATACCAAATTGGAAGCCATCGACAGCAAAATTTATAAGTGGATATATTGTATAAATAAGGGTAGCCAAAGCACAAAACATACCAGCATCAATAAATGGTATTCTCCGATCACGATCCCATAAAGTCATGAAGAGCCAAAGTACCATAAGGACACAGACAATTGTCGGGGTCGCAATATAACGCATATTCCTGGACATAAAAACCAGCGATATTGCACTTAGCAAAACGAAAGGAACAAGTGTTTTTGTCGTCTTATTTTTATTATGCATTTATTCCGATTGAAACATTAAGAATATTTTTGCATCATTCCATTCTGGATAAGAGCGCCAGCTTTCCTTAGGAGCTTAGCTATTTTATAATCTTTTTGGACCCTTTTAAACCCATTCAGGGCAATTTGTTCACGCTCCTCATCATGTGTAAGGTAATATTGTATCTTATCTATTAGTTCGTCCGATTTTCGATAAGAAATAATTTCTTCCCCTACTGTAAAGAATTGCTTGAGGTAATCACCTCCGTCAGAAATTTGCATAACACCATTAGCCGGAAGATCAAACATTCGATAGCTACCCACTGTAAAATCACCACGGTTATGAATATTGATCCCAATTTTCGCTCTTTGATAGAGTGGTACATAATCTTCAAAAGCAAGTGGACTTATCCAGCCGGGAAATCCATATTTAAGATTGAAATATATATTTTTTTTGAGACTAGTCAGCCCATGAAGTTCCAGTCTTCTTCCTAAAGTATTTTTGATCTTCGCTATAAGTGGCATTTTGTTGACATGTAATGCTCCGATGAAAATCACATCTATGTCACGCTTAGTCGAAATGATATTATTTTCATGTTTTGTAGGGTTACATATTGCATCAAAAGAACCGAGAGGCCAAAAATCGACTTTTTTTGTTCCACAATATAATAACTTTTCCTCCATTCCCATATCTCTGCTATAGGCAGGGCTATGGTAAAGAATATGGTCGTAGGCATGTAGATATGCAAAGTCACGGTCGTATGCAGATATCGGACCATCGCTGGTTCTGAGAACTTTATAAATCCGGATATTCTTTAAGAATTCAGGATGATATGGCATAGCGTTGTCAACTATTAGCGCATTAGCTTGGCTATCATAAATAAGTTTTTCAAGGTCGGCATACATTTGAAGCAAACCGGGATGGCGATCGAAATAGCGGTTGTCAAGTAGCTGTGCCCGAATATATAGCTGTGGATCAAGATATTTATCATGGTTAAATGGGATAAACTGGTAATTTTCATCTGATGCAGAGGCGATTTCACGTTGCCAGTAATCAGCCTCGAATCCACGTTTATTGAAGGAATAGATGATTTTCATAAATCTTTTTTTGAACTCAGCACAAAATTATAACTAGGATTCCAATCACAGTTACGGTAATCCTGAATAATTGTGAAATGTTTTTCAAAGCGGTTAATTAAGTCGACAACCCGAAAGCCTCTCATCCCAATTTCCCAATAATGCTGTCCTCCGCAATATCGTGGGATATTCCCATCTGGTTTATGAAAATAGTTGAATAAATCAAAAATAAAGGACTTCTCAATTCCCTTTATATCCAATTTATATCGGAACTGAAAGTGGCGTCCTGCTATCGGAAGATATATCAGACAATACTTTCCAACCCTGGCTAATTCTGCCAAAGAAGAATTCAAATAATGCACGGCAAGATGTTCCAATACATGAGAAACTATAACAACGTCGAAACTTCCGTTTTTAAACATCGATAGATCATGTACACTTCCGATTACATCTGGATTAAATGTTTCATCTATATCAAAAGTAGTGACCTTATAATTGCGCCATCTGAGTACATGTGTATCTAGTCCCTGTCCAGGTCCAATAATCAAAATGTTTTTCACGTTTCCACATTTCTGTATATCACGATACTGATAGTAGGTATTAATAAAATTTGAAAGATGCAATTCATTAGCCCATTTTTCACGGTCTAACGGCATAACTGATGGAGCCGGTATTTTTTTGTTCATAACATATTTTGCTTTGAGGATTTGTAGTTTAAACTTGACTTGGTTAATGTATTTTATAAAGACAATCTGGATTCTTTACTATATAGGATGAACACAAGTAAAATATGAAGGATTATTCCCAATATTGCTGCGCTTAAATAAGCGACTCCCAGTCCTTCACCACCGGAGGTCTTTACTAAATAATATGCAACTAATACAAAAAATGCCTCTCTTGGTAGACTTATCGTAAAGAATGAAAGCCATATTTTTGAATGACTCTGAATATACTGATACAAAGCGATACTAATACTTTCAAAAAAGCTTGAGCAAACAAGAAACCATAAGATATAATGACCGGCTACAAACTCTTTTCCGAAAAAATGAAGAATAGTTCGCCCGAAAATACCAATTATCAGCACACAGCAAAGAGATACGATAAAAATGAACAATACATTAGATTTGAATACACGATTAAAATTTTTTAAATCTTTTTTCGCTTTTTCGTTATTTAGCACCGAGAGACCAACGCTATTAACCACATTTGGCAGGAATAATATGAGAATACGAAGATTGTTGGCTGCACTGAAAAGACCCATTTCGCCATATCCTCCAGGTTGGCGAACCAGCAAAGAATTAGCGAGCCAAATCATCGGCATGGAATAATATCCTGCAATTGCTGCGGGTAACGCAAATTTAAAGATAATCTTCTTTTCCTGAATAAAGCTGCCCTTGTATGTCGGTTTGATATGCTGACCCCGGCTTTCATACCAAAGCCATATAAAATGAATGGTACAACGTACAAATGCACTTAAGCTGAGTCCAATGAGTGTGCCATTTAATCCTCCCCACAGGGCACCAAGAGAAATGGAACCCACAGCCATAACCCCGCTTACAATCCCTGCTTTCGCAAGGCTTCCGTAGGCTTCAAGTCCTGAAAGAGCACCAGTCTGATATCCGTTGATCGAAGAAAAAAAGAGAAACCCGGAACCAAGCATAAGCGGGACTGCAAGGTGTGGGGCTTTCAACATGGTATTTGCCAACCATGGTGCCATGCAGATAAGTATTATTGCTCCGGCAATTGCCATCATCGCAGAGACAATAGCAAGCAACCCCATTATTCTTCCAGCTCTCTCTGGATCAGATGAGCGATACTCAGCAATATATTTCGAAGCGGTATAACCGGTAGCAAGTTGAGATATTGTTGCAACTGTCAGCAAAGTACTTTGAACAATAGCGTATTCCCCAAAAACATCTTTTAAAAGAATGCGCGCAATTATAATATTAATTATTAAGGTGCTACCTTGATTGAATGCAACAGCGATAAAATTTAATATCGTACCTTTGATGAGTCTATCTCTTATTCTCATTGTCTTTTTTTGTGATACGATATTGATTGATTAGTATTTCAAAACCGACGGAAACAATTTTATTTGATTTTAATTGAAGCATTATTCATATATTATTGGGCTGTTGAAAAGCTTACCTCATTACCATAAGCAGTATATGAACCGTTTGTGGCATAAGCTCTTACGTAATAGGTTGTGCCATTAGTTAATCCGTTTAGTAAACTTGTAAATAGCCCCGTTCCTGTTCCATCTACAGTTTTATTGTCGGAAAGTGTTGGATTTGGGGAGGTACTCCAGCAAACTCCACGAGCCGTTATTGTACCACCACCACTGCTTGCAATATTTCCACCGCTTGTTGCTGAGTAATTTGTAATAGCTAATGTAGATGTTGTAGTAAGGATTGGCAAAACGGTTGTCCATGTCGGAATATTTGAAGCTGTATATTGCAAAAACTGACCCGGTTGTCCTGCTGGTATCACAACCCATGCAGTTCCATTCCAGTATTGCATATCGCCAGTATTTGTACCGACCGGTATGGTTGGTTTATTTAATATTTGAGCGTCGCCGCTCGTGGCATTCCAGTCAGCATTGACGTTTACCTGGGCTCCGGTAGCAATCCCTGCCAATTTGGTTGCATCAGCGGTAGAAAAGCTGTTCTTTGCGGTGTTTGCCAGTACTGCTAAGTTATTTGTTACACTTGTTTGAAAATCAATGACCTGAGAAGAGGTAATGCTAATTCCAGAAGATTTATTCCATGAAGTAAAACTTGGGTCAGTTTCAATAAAGTTGGTAAGGAAATTTGGTGTCCAATTTTCCCATTTAGAAGTTGTTGAATTGTATTTTAACAATTGATTACTACTTACTGAACTAAATAAAAATGGATTAGAGGTTATTTCACTCCATGCAGGCACATAACTCACCGGGCGATACAAACCAGCGTGATTACCCCAACCATAAGCAGTGTTCCAATCGGTTGATTTTCCACCAATTGTTGTTATAATGCCATTTGTGTAAAAGTTCCCATTTACTGCAAGTTTGTTGCTGTTTATTTCTGTATCTGTGGAATATCCAATACCAATATTTCCACTGGATCTCAAAACCGTCATTGCGTCTGTAGATATTCCGTATGAATATAAATGAAAATTACTATCATATGTTCCTCTTTCTCCGAATACCCAATCATTTACACCTGCTGTTAAAAGTGTTACCGCTGCATTAAATGAATTAGAAACCCGATCTGCTGAAAATGCAGAGCTCCCTGATACAGAGCGTGATCTTATAATTCCATTAACGTCAAGTGTACGACCCGGTGCAGTTGTTCCAATACCTAGATTCCCATTATTTAGCATGGTAGCTATAACGGTAGCTCCATTCGAACCTCCAGTAAACTGGTGGGCAATTTCGGTGGCAGAACCTAAACCGGTTGTGGATTTGTAAATCAATCCATCAGTAATAGAAGTGCCACCAATTATCATCTGACCGCCAGTTTTGCCTGTGATCAAATTATTTACAATAGCATTTGCAGTTCTGGTAAGACCATTTGAAAACGTTAATGGGACTTCATAATTCGTTGAACCACTTAAAGGTGCAATCCCTGCCTCACTTAACGTTTTCCAACTAGCATCAGTGTTTGCACCTGTACTTATAAGGATAGTTCCAGATATACCCTGTAACCCAGATTTAAATGGGTTGATTAAAGTATTTGTCCCCGACAGTTTATAAGAATTCGCATCAACAGCACCGTTAAAATAGCCTGTTCCATTTACTGCGAGTTTGTTATTGTTTATTTCAGTACCTGTTAAGAATCCAATTCCTACATTACTTTTATTTGAGATAGTCATGGAGACTCTATTACCTACGCCTGATTCAGTATTTGAAAAATAAATGAAACCATTTGCATTTATATCTGAACTAATCCGAATAGCTGCCCCGTTTCCCAAAAAAGATGAACTACCTGAACTTAAATCAAAAACACTTGCATATCCTGATGAAGGTAATGAGAAAATATTTGACTGACTGTTGGTTAATCTAATGTTTCCGATTATGTCGAATTGAGATAAAGGATTTGCATTGTTCATTCCAACATAACCTTCTTTAACAGAAATAGGACTATTTGTTAATCCTGATTCAGCACTTGCATGGTATGGGATATGCCCGTCTGTAAGGTTTGTAAGTTTGGCTGTGGTAGCTTGAATTGTAGATGCAAAATATCCTGACCCATTTACTGCAAACTTATTGTTGGTTATTTCTGTCCCAGTGGAATAGCCAATGCCCTTATTTGTTGCAAATATAGATTCTTTATAAATGTCAGTTGAATGGGCATCAATATTTAAATTATTTACTAAAGTGTTAAATTGATTGTTTATTATACTTCCGCTAGTAAGGTTAGAAATGTTTATGCCATAATATGAACCATTATCTAAATTATAATTACTTAAAACATTATTGTTGACAATAACGTTTTTTGAAAAATCAACATTGACAGAATGTTTATTTACATTTAGTATGTTGTTGTCATTAAAATATATATTTTCTGAATATAAAATAGATGCACCAGTATTGCTATTTGTAATTGTATTTCCGTTACAAGTTACATTTGAAATGCCACTTAATTGAATACCTATACCATTACTTGAAGTTACATTATCTATAGTATTACCAGATACATTAATACTTGAGGATATTGTTCCTGTTTGTCCAGCAATAGTTATACCAGAGTTGGTGCAATTTTTTACACTGTTTCCAGTTATTTGACAATCATTAATATTTCCTATATCTGCTGCTGATGATCTAATTCCATCAAGCCACATATCTAATACAATATTATTTTTTATTAGAATGTGACTATATGTTGTATTTACTGGAGACATAATACCATAACGAGCCCTTGAAACGTAGTTATCTAGAAAACGGATTCCAGTTAAATTTTCGTCACTACCTAAATCCAATACATCACTAAATGCCCACATGCCTGTGCCCCCTATGTTTTTAACAGTATTCCCCTGTACCAAAATATCTTCACCTCCATAAATTTCAATCCCGTCTTGTCCAGATGTTCGATCATCGGATATAACTTCACCGTCAATATAATTATTAAGTATCTTGTTGTGTTTACCATACTGATTCCAGATAAGATACTGATGAGAATTAGATCCTAACACTTCGCAATTTTCAATCGTTGAATTTGTTGTTGGGGTATTTGCTAAATCAGAAACCAGAATAATACCATTAGCAGGTGTATTCCTTGTGTGATTATCAACGGTTAAATTAGAAACCTTTGCATTATTTACCCCAATCAATGCAATTTGTCCACAGGAATGTGCCCCAAGTGCGCTGCACATTCCTTCTTTATTTCCCAATATTATTGTACTTCCCATACCAGACCCCATTAAATGAGTATTAGAAGGTATTACAATTGTTTGAGTATGATAATAAGTACCCGCAGGTATAAATACAATTCCACCGCCGTTCCTTCCGGCATTGGAAAGAGCATTATTTATTGCTATTCCATCGTCAGTTAACCCATCTCCAATAGCGGCATACATTTTAACATTAAAGACTTGTCCTCCATTGTCTAGTAATGTACCTTTTACAACCCCATTAATCCACATACTGGCATTCTGTGCGGCTACTTTTTGATTCTGGATGAAATATGTTGTGTCCTTAGATGCTGCTGAATTTATTGCCTTACTTGAATAGGTTAACAATCCATTTACATCGCTCACGAGTATTTTGCCTGGTCCAAATCCTGTACTTTTGACAGTTAATGCACCATTGAAGTAGCCTGAACCATTTACAGCAAGCTTATTGTTTGTTATCTCTGTACCAGTAGAGAAACCGATGCCTACGGAGCTTTTATTTGAAATGGTCATAGACAATCTATTATCTACCCCTGCTTCAGTATTTGAAAAATAAATAAATCCATTTGCATTTATATCTGAGCTAATCCTTATAGCCGCCCCGTTCCCTAAAAAAGATGAACTGCCAGAGCTTAAATTGAGATTACTGGCATATCCAGAAGATGGTAAGGAGAATATAGACGAATTATTATTTGTCAGTCTTATGTTGCCAACTATATCTAATTGCGATTGTGGTGAGGTGTTGTTAATACCAATATATCCACCATTATTAAAAATATTACTATTTGTAAGAGAAGTTCCGTCTGTATTCCATAAGGGAAGATATCCTGAAGTACCTGTACCACCTATTATTCCTGCATTAGCAAGACTAGACCAAATGGGCGTGGTACTCGCTCCTTGACTCTTTAGAACCTGTCCTATTGTACCTGCGCTTCCTGTTTTAGCCCAATCCAAGAATGTTTCAATATTAGCTATCTTGTAATGTGAGGCATCAACTGAACCATTAAAGTAACCGATACCGTTTATAGAAAGTTTATTGTTTGTTATCTCTGTTCCGGATGAGTAGCCTATTCCAATATTGCCGTTATTCAAAATGGTTGCTGCAATAGTACTGCCATTTGTTCCTCCTAGCCATTGATGAGCAATTCCTAATGGTGTCCCTGCACCAATAGTTGATTTATAGATAAGACCATCTCCAGGGTCTGTACCACCAATTATGGTTTGTCCGCCACTTAGACCAGTAATCAAATTATTGGCTATCGTATTGTTATTCCTGGTTAATCCTAATTCAAATTTTAGGGAACTTTCTTTCCCTTGAAGCGCATTAAACAACACATTTTGTGACGGTGCAACTGTAGTTACACCATCTGTAATGACATCAGCTACCTTCCCATCTGCATAAGTGTTTGATGTTGTATTTATGGCAGCATCTCCTGAATTGGTTCCTGAAGTGTTACTTATTACCACTTGTTGTGCATCAGTTACATAGTTCCTGTTTGTACTTGCTGCAATATCCGCAGTTGTGGCATCTGCTCCATCAGATACCAGACCGTTGGTATCGTAAGTAATTTTTGTCTTTGTCGCGCCTATTATAACTACACCGCCTGAAAGACTTTCAGCTGTTTTGGAATGTAAGGCATAAGGTACACTCAATAACTGGGTTGTTCCTGTAATCGTATAATTTGTCCCTCCCAAAGGGTCAATTTCCGTTTTAATGAAATAAGGACCTGCCGACCAATCGATTGTTGCAAAAGAACCGATAACTGGGTTTCCGGTTCCGATTTCCAGGGTAATCAATCCATTGGCATTGGTTTGAGGATTGGGGCTGTAAATTTCCTTATATACTTCTGTTCCTGAAATAGATCCTTGCAAAATACTAATTTGTATTCCTACGGCACTTGAAATAATTAAATTATTATTGCTATCTCTAATGACAGCCTGATAACTCATTTTTTGAGGCGCCTGAGAATATACTGATTCGGCTATCAGGAAGAATATTATAAGTGTGACAAATTTTCCCAAATGACTTAATTTTTAATGATTTTGAATATTTTAATTGATGTATTACCCTGTAAAACGTTCAGAAAATAGGTTGCAGAAACCAGATTGCGCATAGAAATGTTGGTATTGATATTCTTCACATTCTTGCTTTCTATAAGTTTTCCGTTTATATCAAAAAGTAGATAAGACAAATTGACGAACATGGAATCAAAATATTCAAAAGAAAGTGTCAGTAAATCATTTGTTGGATTGGGGTAAGCGATGCATTTTAGGTTTATCAGTTTAGCATCTGTAATAATTGTTGCCTGCAAAGAGGATGAATCTGATTTATTTATTATAGCGGTTTTTAGGAAATTTGATTTCTCTATTCCTTGTATCACTGAAATTTCATAGGTTTGTTGCACCCCTTGTGCTCCACTTCCGTTTAATCCTGTGTTTGTAGTGTAAACAACCTGTCCGACTGTATAACTTAATGAACCCCCTCCTCCAATTGCAATACCTCCCGCGGCCGACAGAGTTTCCTGTGCCTGGACCTTTAATGAACTATGAAATATTAAAATAGATATGCTTATAACTGTTTTTAATATTACACTATATAAGTTGTGAAAACTATTTTTTGACTTATTACCATCAACCATATCCCCTATGTTTAAAATTTAAATAAAGAAAAGTGCGATATAGTT